>Ga0209591_10000345_pt1 | contig 61638 bp, 51 predicted proteins | sample MAT01_FD_187207 | JGI IMG/M metagenome (GOLD analysis project Ga0209591, IMG submission 187207) | Freshwater microbial communities from Lake Fryxell liftoff mats and glacier meltwater in Antarctica - MAT-01 (SPAdes) (version 2) | ecosystem: Environmental > Aquatic > Freshwater > Ice > Liftoff...
CGCGCTCCGTCGCGGTGAGGAACGTGTCGATCTCGCGCGGAGCTGGCTCTTCGGTGTCGCCATCGCCGGGGTTCTGGTGTCGTCGCTCGTCGCCGCCGCTGGTCACTCGGAAATGTTCTTCGCTTACACCGGCCACCTCGCGCTCGCGATCCTCGCCGGTCCAACCGTCGCTTCGAGCGCGGCTCGCGGAGCTCGTCTTGGGATCGCGGTCTTCGTGTGCGCAGCTCTGGCCCTCGTCCTCGCCGGTCTCGCGCGCACCGCGGTTACGACGCGATCGTGGCTCACGCTCCCACAGTCGAGTTCGTACGCCCGCGCGTATCGAAGTGGCCTCGATTGGATCCGCGACCATTCACCGCAGGACGCCGTCTTCGTCACCTCGGGATCGTGGAGCGACGTCTCGGCGTTCGGCGAACGGCGCACGCTCGTCGAGAGCCGCACTTTCACGCCCGAATTCCATGCGGGACGCTGGCAGATGGTGGGCGACCGCTGGGTCAGGCCGCGCGTCGCGAGATCTCGGGACTTACCGCCGATCCTCGCCGCGCGCGAGCAGTTCCGAAGGGCGCCGACGCCGGCTGGTGCCGCGTCCCTGCGCGTTTGGACCGGCGCAGCCCCGCTGTTCCTCAGCTCTGACGATCTATCCGCGATCACCACGGGTCCTGCGGCGGTCGAGGTGCGTGCGCTGCCGCCGCAGGCGAACCTCGTCTCGAACCCGATCCTCGAAGCGGTCTTCACGAACGAGGCCGTGGCGATCTACCGCGTGCGGTGAGAGGCCGTCGAGCCTTCGATCGCGCGGCTTCGGAGAACCGGCCGGCACGTTGCGCGGCGCAGCGCCCGTGATGTCGAGAAGGGTGCCGGGTCGCGAACCGAGCGGCGCGAATTCGTTGCGTCGCCCGAGTCTTCCTGACTGCGAGGGCAGGCTGTATCCTGTTCGCCCTCACATGGCCGACAAGATCATCTACCAGCTCCAAGACCTCCAGAAACACTTCGGCCTGAAGGTCGTGCTCAAGGGCATCACGCTCTCGTTCCTCGAGGGTGCCAAGATCGGCATCATCGGGAACAACGGCTCGGGCAAGTCGACGCTGCTGCGGATCATCGCGGGCGAGGACAAGCAGTTCGAAGGCACCGCGAAGGCCGTCGGTGAACTGTCGATCGGCTATTTGTCGCAGGAACCGCCGCTCAACGAAACGCTCGACGTCCTCGGCAACTTGCGCGAAGCGATGGCGCCGTTGCTGGCGATCGAGACGCGCTACAACGAGCTCACCGAGTCGGGCGACATGGGCGAGGAGTACGAAAAGCTCCTCGAGGAGATGAACCACAAGGAGATCTGGGAGCTCGACAGTCGCTTGGAACAAGCGGCCGACGCGCTCGGTCTCCCGGCCTTCGACGCCGACGTCACGAAGCTGTCGGGCGGTGAACGACGCCGCGTCGCGCTGTGCAAGTTGCTCCTGCAACGGCCCGACATGTTGCTGCTCGACGAACCGACCAACCACTTGGACACGGACGCGGTCGAGTGGCTCGAAGCGCACCTCAAGGACTACGCGGGCTCGGTCATCCTCGTCACCCACGACCGCTACTTCCTCGACAACGTCGTCGGCTGGATGCTCGAGATCGAGCGCGGCCTCGGTCGTCCGTACAAGGGCAACTACTCGGACTACCTCGAGCAGAAGCAGAAGGAGAACGAGACGAAGCGTGGCCAGGGCGAAGCGCGCGAAAAGGTCATCGCGCGCGAGCTCGAGTGGAAGCGCTCGACGCCGAAGGCGCGCACGGGTCGCAGCAAAGCACGTCTCGCGCGGTTCGCCGAACTCGTGCAACAGAAGGCCGAGGACGCACTCGACGCCATCGAGCTGCGCATTCCCCCCGGTCCGCGCTTGGGTGACAAGGTCATCGAACTGCGCAATGTGACGAAGGGCTACGGCTCACGCGTCCTGATCAAGGACCTGACGTTCGAGATGCCGCCCGGCGGGGTGCTCGGCATCATCGGCCCGAACGGTCGCGGCAAGACGACGCTGCTCAGGATGATCACGGGCCGCGAGAAACCCGACCAGGGCGTCGTCACGATCGGCTCGACGGTCAAGATGGTCTGGCTCGACCAATCGCGCACCGTGCTGCACGACGACAAGTCGGTCTACGACAACATCTGCGAGGGCAACCCGCAGATCCCGTTCGGCAACAAGACGCTCGACGGTCGCGCGTACGTCGCGCGCTTCAACTTCAAGGGCGAGGACCAGCAGAAGCTGCTCGGCGAGTGCTCGGGCGGGATGCGCAACCGCGTCTTGCTGGCGAAGATGCTCAAGGAGCCGGCCAACGTGCTCCTCCTCGACGAACCGACGAACGACCTCGACCTCGAGACGTTGCGCGTGCTCGAAGAGGCGATCCAGGAGTACACCGGCTCCGCGATCGTCGTGACCCACGATCGGTACTTCCTGAACCGCGTGGCGACGCACATCCTCTCGTTCGACGATCACGAAGAGCGCATCGTGTACTTCCCCGGCGATTACGAGGAATTCCACGAGTGGCTCCTCAAGGATCGGCAGAAGCGCGGCGTCGGCGCGAAGTCGAAGGCCGGGCGGTACCGACAGCTTCTCAGGGCCTGATTCCCCTCCCGCGCGCCCCGTCCCGCGCTTGCGCGCGAGACCAACGGGATTGCACGTCCCGCGCGCCTGCGCGCGGGACCCATGGAATTGCGACCGACGACGGGTGACGCCACGCGTCCGACCCAAACCCCTCCGCCGCCCGGACGCCCCGCCCCGCCTCCCCTCGCCCCGCCCCCGCCATGACGTTGGCTCTCGACGACCTGCGTGAAGAGCCCGACACCCTCTACGCCCGCGATCTCCTCGCACGTTGGGCCCCCCCCGATCCCGCGCAATCCGCCGAACGCGATCGCATCGTCGCCTGGATCGACCGCTATCCACTGGACGCGCACCGCCGCGAGCGACGGGAAGGTCACCTCACCGCCAGCGCGCTCGTCGTCGACCTCTCGCGCGGCGCCGCGCTCCTCACCCACCACAGGAAGCTCGGACGCTGGCTCCAACTCGGCGGCCACTGCGACGGCGACGCGAACCTCGCGCGGGCCGCTCTGAGAGAGGCGATCGAGGAGAGCGGCATCGGCGGGCTCACGGTCGACCCGAACCCGCTCGACGTCGACGTCCATGCCATCCCGGCGCGCGGGATCGAACCCGAGCACTGGCACCTCGACACGCGCTTCCTTGTGCTCGCTCCGCCGGGCTCGCTGGAAGTTGTGAGCAACGAGTCCTTGGCGCTGCGCTGGTTCCGGAGCGAGGAACTTGCTCCGATTCCCACGGATGAATCGGTCCGGAGGCTCTTCCAGATCACGTTCGGAGGGGGGTCGAACCCCGGGCGGCTCCGGGCTGGATCGGGCCCGCGCCCGCCGCTATAACGCTCGGCTCATTCCCAGGGGTCGCCCTGGGCGTCTGGGAGACAGGTGCGGCTCGCCGCTGCGCTGGTGCCCGACGATGACCCACTCACGCTCGATCCCTCCTTGGGAGAACACTTGAACATGAAGAAGATGATCCTCGGCTGCGCCCTGGCGCTCGGCCTCACCACGACGAGCTGCCTCGGTCCCAACAACGCCTGGGAGAACCTCCACACTTGGAACCGGACCGTCACGGATTCGAAGTGGGCCAACGAGGCGATCTTCCTCGGCCTGAACATCATCCCGGTTTACGGGCTCTTCTATCTGGGCGACGTCATCATCTTCAACTCGATCGAGTTCTGGGGCGGTGACAACCCGATCGAGCCCAACAGGAAGATGTGATCCGGCCCGGTCTCCTCAGGAGACCGGAACGCGAACGAACGGAGCCCCGCGACGCATGACGTCGCGGGGCTCCGCTGTTTTCCGCGGCGGGTCCGGCCAGGGGCGAAAGAATCGCGGGCGCGGCTCGGCAGCCGACACCCCCACCACGCTTCTGGCCTTTGCGCGCGGCGGCTCGAGTGTGCGGCCGCGCGTCACGTTTCATCCCGCTGCGCGCGCGTCACGCATCCGGAGGCGGCACGACGATTCCGCGCGGATCTGCGGGATCCGGGACAGAGCGCGCAAGGCCGCCCTGGACCTCGCCGGGTTGCGACGAATGCGTCGGCGGGATTCCGCGAGTATTGCGCGGCTTCGGCGCGGCCTTGTCGCTGCACTCGATCACCGCGAGATCCCACACGTCGCGCGCTTCGTCGCGCAGGCCCGGGACGACCAAGCGGAACGGGCCGCCGAGTTCGGGGGACAGCGGCTGACCGTCGCGCGCGTAGACCACGATCGCGAGCGGCTCGATCTCGCGGCGCCACAACGTCGCGACGAAACCGTTGCGACCGCGCACGTTGACGAGGATCGCTTCGGGGTTCGCACCGACGTGTTGCAGGATCGCCATGAGACGCACGCCCGCGAGCGGGGGCCCACCGAGCTTCGCGACGGCGGCGTAGGCGCCGACGTTCTTGACCTGGAACTCGGCCGGCATCGCGGCGAGATCGTCGAACGTCATTCCGAACGACGGCATGTGGACGATGCCGCCGACACCGAGGAGACCGGGACGCGCTTCGACGTGGCGGAAGGGTTTCGAGAGCCAGTACATGTCAGTGCTTCCAGTCCAATTCAGTGCTTCGATTTCCGGTGCAAGGCTTGGTGTTCCGCGTCGTCCTTCGGGCGCGTGTCGCGCCCCGGACGATCGGAGAACTCGAGCCGTACGAGTTGTTTGACGTTGACGCACTCGTCGGGGTGGTCCTGGACGAGGAGTCGGAACGGCCCGCCCTGCGCGGGATCGAGCGCGGCCCCATCGAGTTCGTAGACGACGAGTCCGTGCGCCTGCACCTCGTCGAGCGGGACCGAGACCGCGAAGGCGGGGTCGCGCGAGGTGATGTTCAGGTACCGCGCCGTACTCGGCGGCTCTGCGAGGTCGACGATCGCGGACAAGCGGACTGCGCGCCCCTTGCGACCCCGGACCAGGACGCCGACGTCCGGCACGTGCGCGGTGGGCGGCAAAGCGGCGAGGTCGGCCGTGGAGAGGCGCAGTCCCCCCGCGCGCGCGGACCCCAGGATTTCGAGCGCGCTCGTCACGGACGGATTCGGCAGGGGGCTTGTCGCGCCATCGAAGGGAAGTAGGGTACCCGCGCCTCCGACCCGCCTCCATGCTCCGCTTCTTCCGCATCGTCGTCCTGGGCACCGGGCTCTTCGTCCTGGTCGTCGTACTGGTCGGCTTCTTCATGCCCGGCTCGTGGACGGCGGAGCGTTCGCGCACGTTGCGCGCGCCGCCGGAGAAGGTCCACGCGGTCCTCCAAGACCTGCGCACGTGGGGCGCTTGGTCGCACTGGACGACGCAGCGCGATCCGTCCGCCGTCTTCACGTTCGATGGTCCGGCCGAGGGCGCGGGAGCGCGGATGAGCTTCGAGGGTCAGATCCTGGCCTTCGGCTCGGTGACGATCGTGAAGGCCGAGCCGGCGCGCGGGGTCGAGTACGAGATCCGCTTCCGGGGCGTCGACGAGGTCACGCGCGGCTCGATCGCGCTCGAGCCGGATGGCGCCGGCACACGCGCGGTTTGGCGCGAGGGCGGAGAGCTCGGGCGCAACCCGATGATGCGCATGTTTTCGCCCCTGATGTCCGCCAAGCTGGGTCAAGACTTCGCTGGCGGGCTCGAACGGCTCGAGGCGCGCGTCGTGTCGCCGCGTTGAGAGCGTGTGAAGAAATCACACGCTCCGAGCGTGGCGAAGCGTTGCCACATGAATCTGAGAGCCCGTAGACTCGATTTCTTCACGGGCTCTCAGCGCTGCTGGCGCCGCCGCGCGTCGCCCGTGAACTCCTCACCGGCGCGGAGCGCGTGGCCCTGACCCGGCGCTCCGCGATCCGCCCGCCGACGGAAAGAAGTTCCTGTCCGTTTCTGTCCCGCGATTCGAACTCCGGGTCCGCCGCGTCCGATGGGTGGACGAGGCCGCCCGTCCCGGAGTACCTTGCGCCGCTTCGAACGCCCCCCGCGCGCGCCGCGGAGGGCCGGGAACCCCGCGGCGGGGCCACCGAACTCGAATCCCGAACCGACCGGCCCCGCGCGGGCCCCTAGCCCGACCGAACCCTCGTGCAAGTCACCGTCGAACGTCTCGGCCCCTGTCAGGCCCGCATCCAGTTCAAAGTTCCGAGCGCCGACTTCCAGGCGACCTACAAGCGCGGTCTGCAGAACGTCGCCGCGAAGGCGAACATGAAGGGCTTCCGGCCCGGCAAAGTTCCGCTCCAGGTCGTCGAGAAGCAGTACGGACCGCAGCTCAAGAACGACGCCGTCGAGCACTTCGTGCGGCAGGCGTACGAGCAGGCTGTCAAGGAGCAGGAGCTCAAGATCGTCGGCTTCCAGCGCGTGAACCTGGAAGACGTGAAGATCCAGGATGGCACGGATTGGGACTGCGGCTTCGAAGTCAGCCTGCGACCCGACATCGCGCTGGGTGACTACAAGGGCGTGAAGGTCGACAGCGAACTCGAGCCGGTGATGGAGCCCGAGATCGGGCTCGCGATCCAGAACTTGAAGGCGCAACAGAGTCGGCCCGAAGCTGCGGGTGACACCGGACTGCCGGCCGACGGCATGGCCGTCTGCAAGGTCACGTGGAAGGACGGCGACAAGACGATCCTCGAGCGTGACAACCTGCGCCTCTCGCCCAAGACGCCGACGCCGGGCATCGACGCAGCCGCGTTCGAGGCCGGTCTCGTGGGTGTGAAAGACGGCGAGACGCGCGCGATCGAGATGACGTTTCCGCCGGATTTCCCCGAGGAATCGCTGCGCGGCAAGCCGGGTACGACATCGATCGAGGTCAAGCAGGCCTACCGCATGATCGCGCCGACCGACGCCGAGATCCGGCAGATGCTGAACGTCGCCGACGACGGCGCGCTGCAAGTTTTCGTGCGCGAACGGCTCGAAGACGCGAAGCGTCAGCAAGAGGATCAACGGATCGAGTCGAAGATCCTCGAGGACCTGCTCGCTCGTCACACGATCGAACTCCCGAAGATGATGCTCGACGAGCAGACGCGCGTGCGTCTCGAGTCGGCCGGCCGCGAGATGCAGCAGCAGGGCGTGCCCGACGAAAAGATCCAAGAGGCCTTGAAAGCGCAGAAGCCAGAGGCCGAGGAGGCGGCGGCCAAGGGACTGCGCGCGCTGTTCCTCGTGCAGGCCATCGGGGAGAGCGAAAAACTCCTCGTGACCCGCGAGGACATGGAGGCCGAACTCCATGCGATCGCTGCCCGCAATCGCGCGCAGATCGAAGAGGTCCGTCAGTACTACACCGAGAAGAAACTGTTCGACCAGATGGCGGTCGAGATCCTGGAGCGCAAGGTGCGCGCTTTCCTGCGCGAGAACGCCCAGATCGCGACGCCGTCGTGAGCCGTTCCGGACATTCTTCCGTCCGCTCGCCCGATTCGGCGCGAGCTTGAGATCCGACGCTGGAAGACCGATGGTCTTTCCCGCTGGGTCGGCGTCTCGCTGCCAGCCCTCATGCGCCCCAAGTCCCCCCACGAGTCCTCGAACGTGATCAAGCCCATGACGGAGACCTCCGCCTACTACCCGATCCCGACCGTCATCGAGAAGACCGGTCGCGGCGAGCGCGTCTACGACATCTACTCGCGCCTGCTCGAGGATCGCATCGTCTTCATCGGCACGCAGATCGACGATCAAGTCGCGAACGCGGTGATGGCGCAGCTCCTGTTCCTCGACAAGACGGGTCGGAATCAGGACATCAAGATGTACATCAACTCGCCGGGCGGAAGCGTCACGGCGGGCCTCGCGATCTACGACACGATGCAGCTCATCGAGCCGCAGATCCAGACGTATTGCTTGGGCCAAGCGGCGTCGATGGGCGCCGTTCTCCTGTGCGGCGGCGCTGCGGGCAAGCGCTTCGCGCTCCCCCACAGCCGCGTGATGATCCACCAACCGTGGGGCGGAGCCCAAGGCACGGCGATGGACATGGAGATCCAGGTCAAGGAGATCCTGAAGCTCCGCTCGGCGCTCGAGGAGATCATGGCGCGCCACGCCGGTCGCACGCCCAAGGAGATGGCCAAGGCCTGCGAGCGCGACAACTTCATGTCGCCCGCGGAAGCCAAGGCGTTCGGGCTGATCGACCAGATCATCTCGAAGGAGCCGGACCTTCCGAAGCCGGACGCTCCGAAGAGCTGAGAGATTCGGAGCCGTGCCTCGAAATCTCGACGAAATCAGGGCCGCGTCCCCTCGGGCGCGGCCTGTTTCGTGGCCGCTCGGCCTCGGAACACCGCGAATCGAGACCTCCGAACGCGGGCCCTCGATGAGCCCCAGGATCCCGTAGAATCAAGGACCTCATGACCTCCTCCACCGGCCGAGGGCGCCACGTCGAGCGCTGCACGTTCTGCGAGAAGCGCCGTCACCACGTGGCGAGCCTCATCGCCGGTCCGCCGGGCGTGTACATCTGCAACGAGTGCATCGAGATCTGCAACTCGATCCTGCAGGAAGAACAACGTCGCGCGCCCGATGCGGCGAAGACCCCGGGCGCAGCGAGCACGACTGCGGCCACCGCGGCGCGACGCGCGGGCGTCTCGACGGACGCGACGGGTCGGCGGCTACCGACGCCGATCGAGATCGCGCGCAAGCTCGACGAGTACGTGATCGGCCAGCAACGCGCCAAGAAGATCCTCAGCGTCGCGGTCTACAACCACTACAATCGCCTGCGCCATCAAGCACGCAACCCGGCCTCGCACGGCGAGGTCGAGATCGAGAAGAGCAACGTGATGCTCGTCGGTCCCACGGGTTCGGGCAAGACGCTGCTCGCGCGCACGCTGGCGAAGCTGCTCGACGTCCCCTTCGCGATGGCGGACGCGACGACCCTGACCGAAGCCGGCTACGTCGGCGAGGACGTCGAGAACATCCTCTTGAAGCTCTTGCAAGGCTGCGACTTCGACGTCGAGCGCGCGCAGCAAGGCATCATCTACATCGACGAGATCGACAAGATCGCACGCACGACCGGCAACGTCTCGATCACGCGCGACGTGTCGGGCGAAGGCGTGCAGCAAGCGCTCTTGAAGATCCTCGAGGGCACCGTCGCGAACGTCCCGCCGCAAGGCGGTCGCAAGCACCCCGAGCAGAGCTACATCCAGCTCGACACGTCGAACATCCTGTTCATCGTCGGGGGCACGTTCAGCTCGATCGAGGAGATCATTTCGCGCCGCGTCGGCCGAGACGTGATCGGTTTCGGGCGGCAAATGGCCTCGAAAGAGCTCCTCGACCGCGCCGCGAAGAAGTCGGACGCGCCGCTCGAGCCCGCTCGTCCCGCGAGCGTCGCGAAGGGCACGCGCGACGAACTCGTGCGCTTCCTCACGCCGAAAGACCTGATCGAGTTCGGGATGATCCCCGAGTTCGTCGGCCGTCTGCCGATCATCGCGACGCTCGACACGCTCGACCGCTCGGCGCTGGTCAAGATCCTCACCGAGCCGCGCAATGCGCTCACGCGTCAGTTCCAGATGCTGTTCGAGATGAACGGCAAGGAACTCGAGTTCACGCCCGACGCGCTCGAAGCGATCGCCGAGCTCGCCCTCGAGCGCGAGACCGGCGTGCGCGCACTCCGCGCGATCGTCGAGGACATGCTGCTCGACATCCTCTACGAGTTGCCGTCGCGCCGCGATCAAGTCCGCTTCGTCGTCGACGCCGAGATCGTGCGCAAGACGAAGAGCCTCGCCCTCGGCCTGCTCGGGGACACCGACGAATCCGAGGACGCCGACGCGCCGCCGGATTCCGGCTCGACGCCGCGCATCCTGCCGCCCGAAGAAAAGCGCGAGAGCGCCTGAGAATCGGGTCTTCGCGGCGCGCGCCGCGTCGCGGGCGGGGCCCCCTTCGCTCGACGGGGGCCGACTCCCGCACCACGAGGCGGTCGGGCCGACGCGGCGTGCGCCTTCCTCAGTCGCTGCATCCACGCGCGCCGGTCCGGCCGCGCGAGCACGAGCGCTTCGTTCTCGGACTTCGCGAGCGACTCGAGCGCGTGCTCGACGCGCAGCGCCAAGCCGTGCTCGCGGACCTCGAGCCCTCGTCCGAGACAGATCGGGCCTGAGAGTCGCTCGTCCGTCTACGCAACGTCGATCCGTCCCGCGCGCCACTCCTCGAGCACCGCCTGGGCCTCGATGCCGACGAGCCGGGGATCGTTGGCCACTTCCTCGAGGATCTGGATCGCCAGGCTCTCGTCGAGCTCCAGCGCGTGCGTCGCGGCCCAGCCTCGAACGGCAGTTTCATCGTCCTCGAGCAGATCGAGCAGCGCGCGCTCGCCGTCGGCACCGTGATCACGGAGCGCCCAGAGCGCTTCGACGATGCGTCGGTGGTGCCTGTCCGCGCCAGGGGTGTCGCCGTCGAACGACGCGGCTGTGTGACCGAGCGCGTGCCGTCGGTACGCGGCGACGATCTTCTTCAAGGGTCGGCTCATGTCCGGATACGGTTCGCGCGGATCGTGGTGAGACGCGAGATGACTCCAGCGTACACCGAGGCGCGCGTGTGCCGATCGGCTGGACACACCCGAGCGCGGCTCGGACATCCTGCTGCACACCGTGGCGCGCTCCACATCCGATACTCGGCGCGGATCACGTCTCGACGGTCTGCTTCGCGGCCTCCGACACCTGGGAATGGCACGGCATCAGCTGGCAACGGATCGCCGTCGATGGCGCGGTGCGCGCGACCATGTCGCCACTGCGCGGCCGCGCCCGAACTCGTGCGCAGACGAAGTCCTCGCGAGGGCGTGCTCCGTCGAACCGCGAGCCCACGCCGATCAGGCGGCGTCGCTCCGACGATTCAGGCCCGCGGTGCTCAACCGCTCCCACAGCCGCGCGACGGTCCCGCCTCCGAGGATCAGCGCGCCGCTGAGCACGAGACGCAGCGCGATCGACCCGATGGCCGCGCGGTCCTGGAGTTCCAGGTGCGCGTCTCCGCCCGTCATGCGCCGCGCGAGCGTGGGCGCGGCACGAAAGAGGGCGATGCCGGCGATCGCGAGGAGCACGGCGGCGACGACGTACCCCGCGAGGACGGATTCGATCCCTTCGAAGTGTGGCAGCTGCACGGCGAAGCTCGCGGCCGACGTCGCCTGGAAGAACGCATTGACGCACAGGTAGAGCGCGGCGATGCGCACAGCGAGAGCGGCGATGTCTGTGCGCGTCATGGCGGACCTCGACGGAGTGCGATGACTGGAGAGCGCAGCGGCACGACCCCGATCGTACGGTTGGCGACGGGCCCTATGCCCCACTGGACTGCGCGGACAACGCGAACCCTTGCGGCCGGGAACTGAGGATCTTCACGCAAGAATGAGGGATTTCGTGGACGGCTGGAGTCAGCGCGACGACCTCGCGCGCAGGCTCGCGGGGACCCGCGCGACCCTTGCACACCGGCGCTGAATTGCGCGCTCTGTCCCCAAACTTCTTGGAGCTCACCCTGATCACGCGCTTCGTCCGCATCGCCCTCATGGCCTCGATCTCGAGTTCGTACACGGAATGATCGCGCGGTCTGGCGGGTGCTCGAGCCGAGCGGTCCGAGCTCTACTTCTTGGACTCGAGCACGTCGGTCGAACCGCGACGTGTGACGCACTGCGCTTCGAATGTCCGCGGAATCGAATCTCGCGCAGGGGATGATCGTCGATCGATGCTGGTTTTCTCCTGATGTTCGACGACCTGAGAGTTGGCCGCGCGTTCTATCGAAAGGAGGAGGCGACGGAGCACTCGCACACGCTCATGCAATCTCACTCGCAGTCACACATGCCGTTGCAGTCCCAATCCGTTCGCCAGAGCGAGGTCGTGGCTGCTCCTGTGCGGATGGCTGAAGGGCGGACGCATTGCGACGAGCGAGGCACCGCGGTCGGATCCACGGACAGGGTGGGGCAGCCCCCGGCAGCGCGACAGGGTGTCACCCATGTGCCCGGTCGAAAGTGTTACCCATGCCTCTGGTTGCACAGGTTGGCGCTCGCCGACGCGCACGGTGTGATCTCGCGCCGCGCTGCTCGCGGATTCGAGCAACACGGGCCGACCGTCCCGAACCACGAACTTCACCGGCGCTCGCGTCGAAGCCCGGGAGCGCGGTGTCGTCGCGCCAGCACGGTGTCGTCGCGCCAGCGCGGTGTCGTCGCGCCAGCGCGGTGTCGTCGCGCCAGCGCGGTGTCGTCGCGCCAGCGCGGTGTCGTCGCGCCAGCACGGGGGCGCTGACCCACACGAAAGACGGACGCACCAGAAATCGATCTGGAGACATCACAAGCTCTCGCGCCGTAGAGCGGCGGACGTTCCAGAGTGCGACCAGGACGACGAGCGCCGGAGGCCCCGCTCGAAGTCGACATCTCGGGCACTCGCGCGTCTAGCGAGCGAGTTCGGGAAAGCGCTCCCGATACCGACGCATCACTTCCTTCCCGTCCTTGGCGCTCCCGATCCCCTCGGTGAGAACCTGCGCCCTTTCCCTGAGCCACGGATCCCCTTGGCCCTCCCCCGCCGACGCGAGGCTCGCCTGAAGCGCCGTCAAGTTCGTCCGCGCGTCGTCGAACTTGCCCGCCTCCGCGTTCTTCTCCGCCGCGCCGAGCTTGTTCTCGAGCGGCCGCATCTTCTTGTAGGCGCGCGAGCCCTTGCGCTTCTCGACCACCGTGCGCGCGACGCCCGCAGCGTCGAGTCCTTCGAAGCGCGCGAGCACGGCCTCGGCCGCGCGCGTGGCTTGGAGGATGCGACCTTCCTTCTCCAGCGCGTCGCCGCGCGCGAGTTCCGCGGCACCACGGGCTTCGAGCGCTTCGAGCGCGGCCTTCGCGGCCGTCACCGTCGGATGCGGCGCGTCGATCGTCGCGATGGCGCGGTAGTCGTTCGCAGCCGCGGTGAATTCACCGCGCGCCTCCGACGCGCGCGCCTTCTCGAGCGTCGTCGCCGCGGCTTGGAGCTCGGCCAACCGGAACCGCTTCGCCATGTCCGCGAGCGGCTCGTCCAGGTAGCTGCCGAACTCTTCCTTCCAATCCGGATTGCCCTCCCATGCGACGCGGCCGTCGAGTCCGAGCAACTTGGCGTGCGGCAACTGCACCTTCTCGATCGCGTAGGCGGTGAACAGCGCGTTCGAATGGTCGTAGCCGATCGGGAACGGCATCGGATGGTCCTTCACCCAGGCCTCCAAGGTCTCGCGCTTCTCGTTCGAGAGGATCAGGATCGGGATGCCGAGCGCCGCGTAGGACTCCTGCAGTTTCAGGAGCCCGGGGACGACCGGCACGGCCTTCTCCTGGTGCGTGGACCAGAACGCGAGAATGCACGGCCAACCGCGCAGCTTCTCGAGATCACCACCCCCGGGCGCATCTCCGATCCAGCCCTGCAACTGCAAGAGCGGTGGAGCTTGATTCAGGTAGCCGAGTTGACCGCCCGGTGAACGCTCGAGAGGTTTCGCCGCGTCGTCGGCCGTCACCGCGCGTCGTCGACCGATCTCGGTCCGACGCGGCAGGTTCGCATCGAACTCCAGCAACTTGATCTCTTTGAAGCGCGCCTTCCCGACGCCCGCGAGCAGGCCGAAATCGCCTTGCAACGCCGCGCGTGAATCGAAGAGCCACTCGAGTACCTGTGCGCCGTCGAGGTGGACGACGAGACGCGTTCCGGCGACTTCGATGCGCAGCGTGTGCCAGCCTTCGCCGACCTTCGCGTTCGTGCGCAAGAGCGTCTTGCCGTCCGTTCCGAACGACGCGAGGTCGCAGTACCCCTGCGGCAAGAGCGCAACGCCGTGGAAGAGCCCGTCGCCCTTCTTCCCGAAACACAGTCCGCCGAGGGTGCCGCCCTTCGGCACTTCGATCTCGGCCTGGAGAGACCAGTCGCCGGCCGGCTCGACGTCGACGAAGAGACGTCGGAAGGCGAAGGTCGCGGCTTTCTTCGGGCGCTCGAGCTCCGCCGCTCCCGTCGACGGCCCCTTCTCGAGATCCTCGTCGACCGTGATCGTGGCTTCGATCACGCCGTCCGCGACGGCGAAGTCCTTCTCGCCGCCCCCGTAGAATCCCTTCAGAGTCTGTTCGTCGAAGAGGAGTCGCCACGTCTCGAGGCTGGCCCCGCTCTCGTCCTGGATCGCGAAGTAGAGAGCGCGCGCTTCGGCGCTCGGCGGTGCTGCTGTGGCCGGACCGCGCAAGGCGCGCAACGCGAGGCGCGGGAAACCCTTCGTGCGGTAGTCCTTCGCCAGCGCGAGCGCCTCCGCGTGGAACTTCAGGCGCATTTCGGCCAGTTTCTTGGCGCTCGTGTCGAGTTTCGCGATGCGCGCCAAAGCTTCGGTGCGCCGATCGGCGGTCGGGTCGACCTCACCCGGGCGCGGCGCGGTCAACGCCATCCACTTGCGCAACGTTCCGGCCGCGCGGTCGCCCTGCTTGTCCGCCTCGAGTGCCGCCGCGAGCTTCCACGTCGTTTCAGGGTGATCCGGTTCGCGGCGCAGCGAGCGCTCGTAGAGCTCGATCGCACGTGCGGTCTGTCCTTGTTTCATCTGCCGATCGGCGCGGTCCGCGTCACGGCGCGCGGCATCCGCGAGACCCTTGTCCTCGGCCTCGAGCGCGAAGATCCACTCCTTCCAGCGCTTCTCGAAGTCCCCGAGCGTCGCGACGCCCTTCACGGCGGGCTTCGTCACGAAGAACTCGGTGAACCGACCGACGTGGTCCTCCGAGTTGTACTCCTGGAAGTACTCGCGCATCAGCGCGCGATAGAGCAAGCGACCGTCTTCGTCCTCGGCGTTGTAGAGGTGGTAGACGAGTCCCCACCCGAAGGGATAGTTGATGCGGTAGTCATCGACCTCGCCGCGCATCACGTCTTCGATCGCGTGCGGCGTCTTCCCGCGCAGATCCTGGACGAGCGGATACAGACGCCCGGGAACGACGAGATTCCAGGCGAGTTTCCCATTGCTGAGGAGCTTCGTGCCCTCGAAGAAGCTGGCCATCCCTTCGTTGAGCCACGCCGGCACCGCACCGCCGCCGGCGAGCGTCGTGAACTGGTGGCTCGCCTCGTGGAAGAGCGTGTCGAGCATTCCCGCGAGCCCACCATCGCCGCCGTTGCGCGCGTCGTACGTCACGACGTTCGTGCCGTCCCAGTGACCTGCGGCCCATTCGACCGGTTGATCGCCGAGAGTCTTGTACTCCTCGGCATTTTTGAAGATCAGAACGTTCGCGGGCGGAATCGACTCACCCTTCGTCTTGTACTGGTGGAAGATCCGGTAGAAGCCGTGCACCTGCTCCATCGCGGTCGCGGTCGTCTTCAACACGCGATAGCCGGCGTTCGTCTTGATGCGGTAGTGCTCGGTGTCGAGCTCCCACGCCTTGTCCCACTCGCCGTGCTTCGGATCGTTCTCGGCGATCCACTCGGCCGTCACGCCGGACAAGGGATCTACGCCGCCGGTCTCGTCCTCGACCGCGAGTTCGTTCCCGCCTTCTTTCGCGATGCGCGCGAGACCCGCGGCGAGGTCTGGGTGCTCGGGATCCGTCGCCAGCGCCTCGACGAGCATCGCGCGCGCGGCGTGCCACGCGAGGTGATCCATCTGCTCGTTCGCGAGCCCGAGGAGTCGACCGACGTACTCTCGACGCAGTGCATCGTTCCGCTTGCGCAGCGGATCGGCCTCGAGTGCGTAGGCGGCGAGCCCACGCTGCGTCTCCACGAGCCCTGACGGTCGCTGCTTCAGGTGGCGCCAGATCGCGAGGAAACGCCCCGCGTCATCGAGGGCCTCGTCCTGTCGCCCGGCCGCGCGGAACAAGGCACTCCGTCGTGCCAAGGTCGGCAGGTGCTTCGCATCGCGCTCGAGGGCACGCCCGAACGCCGCCGCCGCTTCGTCAGTCTGGCCTTCTTTCTCCAGCGCCACGCCGCGCGCGTGGAGACGCTCGACGAACTCGTCGCGATCGGCGACGGGGAACGCGGCGAGCGCGAGGAGGGCGAGGAGCGCGAGTGCCTGGTTCATGACGAGTGCTTCACGGGGGATTGCGGCGCAGTCTCCGCGAGCGAGAACGCCCGCGCAATCGAGACTCCCGTTCATGCCGGGTGAAGCCGGGGTCTCGACCCGCTACCCTGTGCGCCCAATGCTGCAAGGTCCGCTCACGATCCACTACCACCGGGACTTCGACGGCATGGTGTCCGCCGCGGTGCTCGCCCACGTCCTCCGCGACAAGACTGGCGAACGCGTCCTGTGGAGAAGCGTGAATTACGACCAGCGCGCCGACTGGGATTCGTTCGAGTCCGGCAAGCGCTTCGCGATCGTCGACTTCCACTTCCACCCGCGCGCCGAATGGTGGTTCGACCACCACCCCACGACGTTCTTGCGCGAGGACCTGCGCCGACTCTACGCACCGTCGGATCGGTGGCTGTGGGACGAGACTTCGCCCTCGTGTCCGCCGCTGATCTTGAAGCACGCGCACGAGCGACTCGGATACGAGATCTCACCGCGGTTCGCGGAGATGGCGCGTTGGTCGGACGTGATCGACGCGGCGCGCTACAAGAACGTGGACCAGGCGATCTTCGGTGACGAGCCCGCGCTGCGGATCGCGCGCGCTCTCACGACGGCACCCGGGCAGGATTGGACGGACGTGCTCGTCGATGCACTGCTCGAGGGCGATCTCGCGACGGTGGCGAACCGTGAGGACGTCGAGAAGTCACACCAGCGCGCGAGTCGCAACCGCGACAAGGCGTTGTCGCAGTTCCCCCCGACGGTTCAGTGGAAGAAGGACGGCGTCCTGCTCTACGACGCCAGCTCGAACCAAATCCGGCGCGAGCGCTTCGCGGCGTTCTACCACCACCCCGACATCCGCTACTCGGTCGGCGTGATCCCGACGCGCGCCGGATACCACGTTTCGGCCGGAGAAAATCCCTGGAATCAGCCGCGTCCGGGCGCGCACGTCGGCGAGATCATGGAGACGTATGGCGGCGGCGGACACAAGGCCGTCGGCGGCGCGAATCCGCCCTCGCTCGACGATGCGCGTCGCGTCGCGGCCGAAGTCGCCGAGAAGTTGCGCGCTGCGCTCCTCGCCACGCGCTGATCGCGCGGCCGCGGTCCTCGAACATGGAAGCCCCGAGCGAGGCGCCCCGTCCCGAACCGGGGCCTCCGACTACGACGCGAACCCTCCTCGCGCTCGACGTCGCGGAGCTCGAGCAGGTCTTCGTCGGACTCGGCGCCAAACCGTTTCACGCGCGGATCGCACGCGAAAACGTGTTGGCCAAGGGCCTCGTCGAGTGGGAGGCGATGACCTCGCTGCCCGCGAGCTTGCGATCGGATCTCGCGCGCGAACTGCCGATCCTCGCGGGTCGCGAGACCGCGCGGTCGGCCGCCGTCGATCGCACGACCAAGATCCTGATCGAGTTCCCGCGCGAAAAGCAACGCGATGCTTCGGTCGAGGTCGTGCACATGCCGTCGCTCTCGCTCGACGCCGATCCGGACGAGCGCGACGGCGCGACGCTGTGCGTCTCCACTCAAGCCGGTTGCCCGATCGGATGTCCGTTCTGCGCCTCGGGCCAACTCGGGCTCGCGCGCAATCTGCACGCGCACGAAATCCTCGAGCAATACGTGCGCGGCCGAACTCTGGGGCGACTCTCGCGCAGTGTCGTCATGGGGATGGGCGAGCCACTGCTCAACTTCACGAACCTCCAGAGCGCGCTCGACGCCGTTCACGACGAGATGGGCCTCGGCTCGCGGCGCGTGACGGTCTCGACCGTGGGTTTCCCCGATCGATTGCGCGCGATCGCGCCGAACCGACCGCGGTTCCAGTTGGCGATCTCGCTGCACACGCCGGATCAGGAACAGCGCGACGAACTCGTGCCCGCGATGCGCGGGATCGGCATCGAGGACGTGCTCAAAGCCGGCGACGACTGGTTCGAGAAAACGGGGCGCGAGATCACCTATGAGTACGTGTTGCTCCACGGCGTGAACGACTCCGCTGGGCACGCCCGGAGGTTGGCCGATCGACTCCGCGGTCGGCGCGCGACCGTGAATTTGATCCCCTACAACCCGGTCGCGGAGAGCCCCTACCGCCGACCCGAGGGCGCGAGCGTAGAAGCATTTCGACGGGTGCTCGCGGACGAACGCGTCGTCGCGACGGTGCGCTGGTCGCGCGGAGTGGAGAGCGACGCCGCTTGCGGACAGTTGCGCCTACGGCACGCGCGAACCCGGTAAGATGGTGCGATGGAACGCGCCGCTCTCGTGCCGCTCGCCCTCGTGATCCTCGGGATCTGTGCCGAGGCGCAGCGTCCGTCGTCGCGCCAGAAGGAGACGCCACCGGACGGTTCGGGAGAGCCGTTCCCCGGCGACCAACCCACCGAACAGGGTTTCGCGCCCGACCGAGTTCAACTCGGCGATCCGATCCAGCCGACCGAGATCCAAGTCCGGCAAGGCGGCGCGATCACGGCCGATCCGCGCGCGAAATTGCGGACGGTCGTGCGGATCCTCGTGAACTACGAGCGCGGGCACCGCGATCGCGTCGCGCGGCTCGAGCGCTTGCGCGGACTGTTCGAGGCGGCGGGCGCGAGCGACAAGGTGCGTGAAGTCCAGCGCTTGAGTGAACTCGAGATGGCCCGATTCACGGGGGCGCAACGCGGCTACGAGCGCGACCTCGGACCCGCGATCTACGCGCAAGTGCGCGCTCTGCTCGAGGCGAACGGCGGCGCGCCGCCGACCGGTGCAGCCGCGAACGTTCCGCCGGCTGGCAAGGTGCCGCCGCCTGGCAAGGTGCCGCCGGCTGGCAAGGTTCCGCCGCCTGGCAAGGTGCCGCCGGCTGGCAAGGTTCCGCCGCCTGGCAAGGTTCCGCCGCCTGACAACATCCCGCCGCCTGACAAGGTTCCGCCGCCTGACAACATCCCGCCGGCTGGCGACCTCCCGCCGGCTTCGAACGTCCCGCCGGCCTCGAAGGGCTCGACCGAGAAGCCCGCCCCGAAGACGCCGCGATGAAGGCGACGATCCTTCGAGGAACACCGGCCCTGCTCGCCTTTCTCGCGGCGTGCGCCCCTTCGGCTCCGCCCGCGACGGAGGGCGTTGGCCCCTCCTCGTCGGCGCGCGCGGTGACCCCGCAATCCCCGCCCAAGGTCGAACTCGCGGCACCCGAGCGTCCGCAACCGGTCGTCGTCGCGCCGAAACCTGAGCCCGTGCCCGAGCCGGCCGTATCGAAGGCCGCCGTGATCGGCCCGGACATCCAGGACCTCGGCCCGTTCGATGTGGTGCGGTGGGACGAGGCGCGTCAGCGCGCCGAGCAACGCATCACGGGGGAGAACGCCGACGCGGAGCTCGCGAAAGTTCGCGGTGAGATCGAAGGGCGACCGTAGTCGCGGGAATCGCGCTGCGCGTCGCCTGAGGTTCAGACCGCGACGCGACGTGCCGGCAAGCACGACGCGATGCGTTCGAGCGCCAAGTCGACTTCGCGCGCCGACACGTTCAGCGGCATGCGGAAGCGAATGGCCTTCTCGCCCGAGGCCAGCGCGAGGAAGCGTTTCTCGCGCAGATCCTTGAGCAGCGCGGTGCGCGCGTCGGGGGTCGTGAGCGTGAACGCGACGAGCGAACCCAGCCCGCGCACGTTCGTGAAGCCGCCGCGGTCCTTGGCCAAGTTACGCAGCCCGGAGATGAAGCGATCACCTTGCTGCGCAACGCTCTCGACCAGCTTCTCCTCGACGATGATCTCGATGAAGCGCTGGCTGCGCACCATGTCGACGAGGCTTCCGCCCCACGTCGAGTTGATGCGGCTCGGCAGGTGGAAAACGTTGTCCTGGACCTCGTCGACGCGGGGACCGGCGTAGATCCCGCACACCTGCGTCTTCTTGCCGAACGCGACGACGTCGGGGCGCACGCCGTGGTGCTGCCACATCCAGGGCTTCCCGGATCCGAAAAAGCCTGTTTGGACCTCGTCCAAGACGAGAAGCGCTTCGTTCTCGTCCGCGTAGCGGCGGAGCTTCGCCAGGAATTCAGGACGGAAGTGGTTGTCGCCACCCTCGCCCTGCATCGGCTCGATGAGGATCGCGGCGATCCGATTCGGGTACTGACGGAAGGCGACCTCGATCTCCTGGCACGAGCGACGCTCCTCGGCCTCGATGTCGTTCGCGATCCGACCGTCGAGATCGAACTCGATCGCCGGGTTGTGCACCCGCGGCCAGCAGAACTTCGGGAACAGCGCTACCTTTTTCGGATCCGTGTTCGTCAGGCTCATCGTGTAGCCCGATCGTCCGTGGAACGCGGCCTTGAAGTGCAGCACGGCGAGGCTCGCACCGTCGTCCGTCAGGTTCGCGAGCCCGATCTTCCGCGCCTTCCAATCGAACGCGACCTTGAGCGCGTTCTCGACGGCCAACGCGCCGCCCGCGACCCAGAAGTGGTACGGGAAACCGGCGGGTGTCACGTTCTTCGCGAAGGTCTCGACGAACTCCGCCATGTAGCTCGTGTAGAGATCCGAGTTCGAAGGATTGTTCAGCGCTGCGCGCGTCAGTCGCGCGAGGAAGCCTGAGTCTTCCAGCTTCGGGTGGCGATAGCCGAGCGGCCAACTCGCGAAGCACGTGAAGAAGTCGAGGTACTCGGTACCGTCCTTCTGATCGTGGAGGAACGAGCCGTGGCTCTTCTCGAGGTCGAGGACGAAAGGGAACCCGTCGGCCAACTGGTGGCGCTTCAGGGTCTCGTGAACAAGGCGTGCGTCGATCATGGGCGCTGCGCTCCGGGAGGCATGGGGAACGACCTTCATCGGCCGTTCCGCACCTCTCGATTGTGCCCGTCCGATGGGAGGTGGACCACCCCATGCGCGGCGTGGTCGCAGCGGACATGGAGCGCGCGCCAGAATCCGCGTTCTAGGGGTCCTAAACGGAGGCAACGCGGATATCGCCGTCCGACTACGCAGGAATTTCTCGGTCGAATCGCGCGGCCATGACCTGCGCGCTGCGCAAATCCCCCGCCCGAAGCAAGAGAAGGAGTCCGAGTGCACGGTGGCTGCGCGCGATCCGCATGGTGGGCTCGACGTTCGTGAAGACGAGCGGGAAGAGCGATCGACGATCCGCGCGACCGGCGAGCAGTGCAGTTGCGCCTTCGTCGAGACCGAGACCGAGCGCGCTCTCCAGGGCCGACGCTTGTGTGGCTACCGCGAGCCCCAGCGGTCGCGACGCGTCGACCCAAGTCTCCAAGATCTCCAACACGACTTCGCTGACACGGGAAAACGCGCGCTCGTGCACGATCAAGCGACCGATCTGGCCCGAGCGTGAACCCGACAGTGCACGCGCACGGCCGATCGATGCGTCGAGGATGCGCACGACTTCGCGCTCGATGTCGTGCAGCACATCGATCACCGCCGTCGAACGCCGAGATCGCGCGACGACGACGTGCGCCACGCAGAGAGGATCCGCGTCGATGCGATCCTCGCCCGCGACGACCGTCGTCGCGAGCGCAGCGCGCCCCGCGGCACGCACGAGCGTGCGCCCGTCGTCGTGAAGGACTTGGAACACGCCCGGCGGCAGATCCTCGAACGCGGCGCGAAACACGTCACCAAGACCCGCGATGCGACCGTCGGGCGCGAAGACCACGGGACGACCCGCGGACAATGCGAACAGCACGGCGCGCGTCGGCGCGTGCCAACCACTGGCCCACGATGGGGCGAGCACGCACGGTCCTTCGCGCGCGCCGAGCGGACCGCGCGCCAGCATCGGCGAGGCCGAGAGTCCTTCCTGTGCCGCCGCATCGAGGCCGGCGAGGTGCACGTCGAGCTCGCCTTCTTCGAAACCGATTGCGCGCGACACGGTGAAGTCGGGATCGGGCGCGTCGAGCAGTGCATCGGCCGCGCGTGCGAGGAGGTCGCGGCGCGCACCCGTGCCGAAGTGTCGCCAAGCGGGCTCCACGCGCCGCGCCGCATCGAGAGCGCGCTCGAGATCGCCCTCGGTCGAGCGCGGCCAGCGACCGAGTCGCTCGCGCCCGTCGGCCGAGGTGAGCTCGAACCACGCTCCGCGCTGCGCTTCCTCCGCGCGGCCATCGACCCAGTTCGTGCCTCGAATCGTCAACGGATCAGCGGGCGCGACGGCGGGCCGCGCGGCCGTACCATACCGGGTCGCGCGCGCCGCCGCGCGACCGTAGTGCCGCCCCTGCTCCCCTTCGACCGTCCGAAGCGCCTCGTGCAATCGGGCGACTTCCAGCGCGCATTCCGAGGCGGGTCGCGGGCACGCGGCTCGATCCTGGTGGTCGTCGCTCATCGAAATGATCTCGCCGGCACACGCCTCGGCCTCTCGATCGGCAAATCGATCTGGAAATCGGCCGTGAAGCGCAATCGCGTGCGCCGGATCTTCCGCGAGTCGTTCCGCCTCGAATATCCATCGCTCCCGGTCGGGTTCGACTTGGTCCTGATCGCTGCGTCGCCGAAGCTCGTGCCCGAACTCGAGGCCACACGACGGGAGCTCGTGTCGCTGGCGAAGAAGGCCGCGCGACGATTCGACGAGAAGATTGCGCTCGAGCGCGCGGCTATCGAGCGAGCAGATCTCGAGCGCGCAGTCCTCGACGAGGCGAGCGCGCCGAAAGGGCCGGAGTGACCCGACTGCGCCGCGTCGCGACCGCGCCGCTGCGTTTCTACCGGCGCTTCCTGTCGCCGCTGAAACCGCCGATGTGCCGATTCAGCCCGACGTGCAGTCAATACGCGATCGAAGCACTCGAAGAGCACGGCATCCTGAAGGGAGCGGGCCTCGCGACATGGCGAATCCTGCGTTGCCAACCCTTCGCGCGCGGAGGCTACGATCCCGTTCCAGAGCGACCGGCCCGCGAGGCTGCCGCCCACGACCGCGACCCCGATCCCCGATGACACGCATCCGCCTCCCCTCGATCCTCCTCGTCCTCCTCGTCCTCCCGTTCGTCGCGTGCGCGCAACCGGCGCCGCATTCGAGCGGCGCCGGCGCACGCGGCAGTTCGCCCGACTCGACCTCCGAGCACGCGGGTCCCTTCGCCGGCCTCACGGCGTGCGATGAGCTCATTCGCGAGGGCGAAACGCACTTCGCGCGATTGTGGCGCGTCACGCGCGGCGTCGAGAACGCGGCCGAGGCCTATTGGAGCTTCGCGGGCGACCGCCTCGTATTCCAAGCGACTCCGAACGGCACGAAGTGCGATTCGATCTTCGCGACGGACGTGCGCGGCCTCGAGCCGACTCGTCTCACGAACGGGCGCGGCGTGACGACGTGCGCGTACTTCCTGCCGGACGATTCACGGGTGCTCTACGCCTCGACTCACGCGTGGCAGATGGATTGCCCGACGCCTCCGGATCGTTCGGCGGGGTACGTGTGGCAAGTGCATCCGGAGTACGACATCTACGTGCAGGACCTCGCGACGGGCCGCGAGACGGCGCTCACCGGCGAGTACGGCTACGACGCCGAGGCCACGGTCTCGCCGCGCGGCGACCGCATGGTGTTCACGAGCACGCGTTCGGGTGATCTCGAGCTGTGGACGTCGAAGCTCGACGGCAGCGACTTGCGTCAAGTCACGCACGAGCCGGGCTACGACGGGGGTGCCTTCTTCAGCCACGACGGCGAGTGGCTCGTGTACCGCTCGACGATGTTCACGGCCGGGAAAGAGGCCGAGGAGCGCACCGACTACGAGCGCCTGCTAGCGAAGTGGCAAGTGCGGCCCACGCGCATGGAGATCATGGTCTCGCGCGTCGACGGATCGGAGCGCCGTCGCGTCACGAACTTGGGCAAGGCGAACTGGGCGCCATTCTTCTTCGTCGGCGACCGTCGCATCATCTTCGCGACGAACCACCACGACGACAAGAAGGGCATGCCCAACTTCGACCTGTTCGCGATCGACGTCGACGGCGCGAACCTCGAGCGCATCACGTTCGAGAAGGACTTCGACGCGTTCCCGGTGTTCAGCCCGGACGGCAAGTGGCTCGCGTTCGCGAGCAACCGCGGTGCATCGAAGCCGGGGGAGACGAACTTGTTCGTGGCGGAGTGGCACTGACCCGCGCGTTCACGCGCGGGTCCACCAGAATTGGTTCTTCCAACCGCGCTACTGGGGTCCTCCTATTTGGGCTGCTCCCACCGCGCCCGCCCCTTTTCGAGGGCTAGGAACGAACCAAACGGGCTCGCACCACGAGGGCTCACACCACGAGACTCAGCAAGGCCCGCGGATCGACGCCCCCACGGCCATCCCATCCCCTCAGTGACCCGAACCCCGCCGTCGATCCCCGCGCAAGAATCCCTCGAGTACCGCATCCGTCCCCCACTCGCGGTCCATCCGCTCGTGGATCTCGAGCTTGCCGAGCCATTCGCCCATCGACGGGCCCTCGCCGCCATTGACGACGCCCGTGTAGACGCGCACTTGATCGACGAACCCCGACTTCAGGTAGTGCGTGAGCAATCGCGGCCCCGCTTCGACCATCACGCGACGCGCTCCCTGATCCCATAGCCACGACTGCACGTCGCGCAAGTTCACTCCGTCGTCCGTCGCGACGTGAAACGCGTGCACGTTCGCGCCCGCGGCCTCGAGCGCGCGATAGCGTTCGGGGGCTGCGCCACCCACGGAGAGGACATGCACCGGCCCACCGGCCTCGTTCGGGCCTGGATTGCGCAAGATCACGGCATCCGTTGGCGTGCGCAGCCGACTGTCGAGCACGACACGGCGCGGCGCCTTCGCCAGGTTGCCCGGCGGACGCACGGTGAAACGCGGATCATCCGCCAACACGGTGCCGATGCCAGTCACGATCGCGTCGACGCGGCTGCGCAGGATCTGAACTTCCTTCAACGACTCGGGTCCGCTGATCCATCGACCGCCGCCGACGCCTTGCGGCGGAACGAGCTGCCCCGTGCGCGTCTGCGCCCACTTCGCGATCGTCCACGGACGCGGGCGACGGATGCGTTCGTTGTCCGTCCACGCGAGGAAATGCGGCGCGACCTTCTTCAGCGGCGCGGCGCCTTCGAGCAGGACGACCTCGATCCCCGCGGCCTGCAGACGACGCAGTCCTTCGCCCTGATGACGCGCGTCCGGATCGAGTTCGCCGACGACGACGCACGCGATACCGCTCTCCAACACGCGGTCGATGCACGGAGGCGTCTTCCCCTGGCTCGTGCACGGCTCGAGCGTCAGCACGAGGACGTCCCAGCGCTCGCGCGGGATGCCGGTGCGCAGGGCTTCCTCGAACACGTTGACTTCGGCGTGCGCTTCGCCCCATACCTCGTGGAAGCCGCGCGCGATGATCTCGCCGTCGGACAAGATCGCGGCGCCCACGCAGGGATTCGGCGCGACATCGAAGCGGAAGCGCGTGGCCGCGCGCCCGAGATCGAGGAGCAGTGCGCTGAGCTTCGACTCGCTCAAGCTGTGTGCGATGCCGCGCGTCATCCGGTTGTCCTCCCTGCCGCTCCGCGGAACGGCCCCGATCCTGCCGATCGGCGCAATCGCCCGCGCTCCTTAGAGAATAGCTCACGGCTCGTGCCTCGCAGCCCGACTGTCGCCTCGAAAACCGATCGGATGCTCTTCCTTTCGTCGCGCTGAGCCGTCACGATCCGGCGTTCGCAGGCCCGCCGCGACCCACCACCGAACACCGCTTCCGCACATGAACAAGGCTCCCATCCGTGTCGCCGTGACCGGCGCCGCCGGTCAGATCGGGTACGCACTCCTGCCCCGCATCGCCTCGGGCGAGATGCTCGGCAAGGACCAACCGGTCATCCTCCACCTAGTCGAAATTCCCGACGAGAAGGCCATGAAGGCCCTCGAGGGCGTAGCGATGGAGCTCGACGACTGCGCGTTCCCGCTCCTCGCCGGGATGGTGCTCACGAGCGATCTCCACAAGGGTTTCGACGGTGTGAACTGGGCGCTGCTCGTCGGCGCGCGACCGCGCGGTCCGGGCATGGAGCGCAACGACCTGATCAAGGTGAACGGCCCGATCTTCGTCGGTCAGGGCAAAGCCATCAACGCGCACGCGGCCAAGGACGTGCGCGTCGCGGTCGTCGGCAATCCGTGCAACACGAACGCACTGATCGCGATGCACGCTGCGAAGGACGTCCCGCGCGAACGCTTCACCGCGATGACGCGCCTCGACGAGAACCGCGCCGCGGCGCAGCTCGCGAAGAAGGCGGGCGTCGCCGTCACCGAGGTCACGAACGGCACGATCTGGGGCAATCACAGCGCCACGCAAGTGCCCGACTACGTGAACACGAAGATCGGTGGGAAGAGCGCGGGAGAAGTCGTCACCGATCAAGCTTGGCTGCAGGGCGACTTCTTCAAGACGGTTCAACAGCGCGGCGCGGCGATCATCGCGGCGCGCGGGCTGTCCTCGGCCGCGTCGGCGGCCGGTGCCTTGATCGACCACGTGCGCGACCTCTACGTCGCGACGCCGAAGGACGCGTGGCATTCGGTGTGCGTGAAGAGCGACGGCAGCTACGGCGTGCAGGAAGGGCTGATCAGTTCGTTCCCGGTGACGAGCGACGGTCGCGGTAACTGGAACATCGTCCAGGGCCTGACGCTCACGCCCTTCATGAAGGAGAAGATCGCGGCGACCGTGAAGGAGCTCCAGACGGAGCGCGAGGTCGTGGCGGAACTCTTGCGCTGATCGAGTGCCTGTTCAGAAATCGATGCTACGCCTGTCCGCAGCGAGTTGCGCCGCTTCGCAGGCTCTCTCGAGCCTGCGATCGTTTCACAGGCGCTGAGCCGCCCGCTTGTTGCCCTGGCGGGCTGCCCGCGCGGCCAGCGTCGGATACCCTTGGATGATCATGTCCACCCCTCTCGTCCGCTGGGCCATGGTCGGATTCTTCCTGATCGGTTGCTCGAACGACACGGGCACGGCCACGGGCGCGACCGCGTCGACGGCGCGGTGGTACGTCGACCTCGACGCACCGGTCGGCGGTGATGGCACCTCGTGGTCGCGAGCGTCGCGTGATCTCGCGACGGTGCTCGCGAAAGTGAGCCCGTCGGACGAAGTCTGGGTCGCATCGGGTACGCATCGCCCTGGACACGCTGGCGCGACGCGCGATTCAGCTTTCGTCCTCGTCGAGAGTCTGCGTTTGTACGGAGGCTTCGCGGGCGGCGAGAGCACGCTCGCCGCGCGGGATCCGGCGGCGCACCCGACGATCCTCGACGGGGACCTCGCGGGCGACGACGCGCCGAACTTCGAGAATCGCGCGGACAACGCTTATCACGTCGTCGTGGCGACCGACGCCCACCACGCCGTGATCGACGGGTTCACCATTCGCGGCGGATACGCCGACGGCCTGGGCTTGGGCCCGACGCCCGAGAGTCGCGATCAAGGTTCGGGCATCAACATCTATCACGGCCCGATCACGGTCCGGAACTGCACGCTGACCGAGAACTGGGCGTCGCACCACGGCACCGTGAACGATCACAGCACCGGCTCGATTTTCGAGTCGTGCGCCTTCGTCGCGAACACATCAGCGCAGTTCGGGGCGGGTTTGTACCTGCACCACGAAGCCGCCACGCTCGCGTTCGACTGTTCGTTCCGGGGCAACGAGGCGGGCACGGACGGAGCCGGTTGTTACGTCCGCGCGCATCAAGGCGCGCGCATCGAGCAGTGTCACTTCGAGGGCAACCAGGCCGAACGCGGCGGCGGAATCTATGCCGCGCCGGCGAGCGCGCCGGTCGTCGTCGACTGCACGTTCGTCGCGAACATGGGTCGCACCGGTGGCGGAGGCAGCTACAACGACGAGTCGTTCTCGGAGTTCCAGTCGTGCGAGTTCGTGAGCAACTCGGCCGGTCTCGGGATCGAGGGTGGATCCGCCGGGAGCGGCGGCAGCGGCGGCGGAGGCATCTGGACGAATGGCGGGGCCATGTGCGCGATGGACTGCGTCTTCCGCCGCAACCGCGCCTCGTTCGGCGGCGGTTTCTACGCGATCCACGACGCCGAGGCCTTGGTCACCGGGTGCTACTTCGAGAACAACCACGCCGAGGAAGCCGGCGGCATGTACACGCTGAACAGCCCGGTCGTGTTGCTCGACTCGACGTTCGTGCGCAACGTGGCCGAGAACGGCGCCTTCTCGGTCGGCGGCGGGATGAGCAACTATTTCAGCGACGGATACATCGAGGGCTGCTCGTTCCACGGGAATCGCGCCGAACTCGGCGGCGGCGGCCTCTACGCCGAGGGTGAGGACCCGATCGTGCGCAGGTGCCGGTTCGTCGGGAACACGACGGAGGGACTAGAAGCCTTCGGGGGTGCGTTCTTCTCGGGATACTTCACGCGCGGTCTCGTCGAGGACTGTTCGTTCGTGGGGAACGACGCGAAGTTCGGCGGTGGGACGTTCGACATCGCGTTCAGCGAGACGCGCTACGCGAATTGCACCTACTCCCGGAACACGGCCGCTTCCGGCTCGAACGGCTATGTGGGCAACTTGTCCACGCCGCGCCATGCCAATTGCATCCTCGAAGGCGGCACGTTGCAGCGCTTCGGCGGCCTCGATGCCGATTTCGAGTACGGACTCAGCGAAAGGCTCGCGTTCGGAGCCGGCAACGTCGCCGGGGTGCCGACCTTCGTGCGGCCGCCGAGCTCCGGTCCGGACGAGATCTGGGGCACGGACGACGACGACGGAGGCGACTTGCGGCTCTCCGCGGGATCTTTGGGCATCGACGCCGGATCGAACGCAGCACACACGCGCGGACTCGTGCTCGACCTCGGGCTCGACCCACGTTTCATCGACGATCCGGCTGTGTCGGATGTCGGAGTCGGAGAGGGCCCGATCGTCGACATGGGTGCGTTCGAGCGGCAACCCTAGTGGGGTGATTCCTGATGTCGCTGCGTCGGCGTCGATTCCGATCCGCGAGCGTGAGCACGGCCCTCGCGAGCCTCCTTCTCGTCACCGGCTGCGCTTCGAGCAGCGCGATCGCTCCGAGTCCTCCGGGCACCCTTCTGCTCGTCGCCGAGGACGCGACGTCGAGGCTGGCCGAGATCGAGCCCAACAGTGGACACGTGCGGCACCGCTACCCGGTCGCGGGTCCGGTCGTCTCGATCGTGCTCGCGTGGACGTTCCAGCGCGCACCGCCCGGGTTCGATCTCCACCTCGGACGCGCTTGAACCGACGCGGGTGAACTTGCAGGCGAGCGTCGTCAGCCCACGAGCGAACCGGTCAGCGCGAACGCACTCGCGCTCTCGATCCGCACGTCGGCGATGCGACCGATCAGCCTGGATCCGCCTTTCAGCGCGACGGTGAGTCCGTGCTCGGTGCGACCCAGCACGGTGTCCGCGCCGCGGTCCGACACGACGTCGACGAGCACGCGCCGCGTCGCCCCGACGTGAGCCGAATGACGTCGTAAACCCGCACGTTCCGCGGCGCGGAGCATCCGCTGGTTGCGCTCCTTCTTGACGTCCTCGGGGATGTCGTCTGCGAACCGATCGGCGGCGCTCGTGCCCGGCCGCGGGCTGTACTTGAAGACGTAGTTCACGGCCTGCGACTGCTCGTCGAGGAACGCTTCGCTCGCGTCGAAGTCCGCGTCGCTCTCACCCGGAAAGCCGACGATCCAGTCGCTGGAGATCTCGACGTCGGGCACGCGCGCGCGCAGGAGGTCCATGCGCTTCCGGTAGAGGTCGGTCGTGTACCCGCGCTTCATGGCGCGGAGCACCGCGTCGGAACCGGACTGCGCCGGGAGAGGCAGGAAGCGTTCGACCTTGTCGCAGTCGCGGATCGCTTCGGCCAGAGCCTCCGTCACGTAGCTCGGATGCGCCGTGATCATGCGGATGCGCGCCAAACCGTCGATCTCCTGCAGTTCGCGCAACAAGTCCGCGAGGCCCGGGCGACCTTGACGTCCGCTCCAGCGGCGCGCGCCCTCGATCGGCGCGGGAACGTCCTCGCCGTAGCTGTTCACGGTCTGCCCGAGCAGCGTGATCGCGCGCACGCCCTGGTCCACGTACTGACGCGCCTCGCGGACGAGGTGATCGATCCCGTAGCTGAGCACACGGCCGCGCACAGTCGGAACGATGCAGTACGTGCAGTTCAGATCGCACCCGCGCATGACGGTCAACCAAGCATGGTTGCCGCCGTCCCACGTTTCGCCGCTGCGATCGAGCGCGAGGTCGTCCTCCATGCCGAGCGCGACGACGCGCGCGCGGTGTCCCGTCGCGCGCGCGGCGAGCACGTCACCGACGAGTTCCGGAAGACTGCCGAACTGCCGCGTGCCAGCGACCAGATCGACGTGCCCGGCGCGCTGGAAGATTTCTTCCCCCACGCGCTGCGCCATGCAACCCATGACGCCCACGACGAGATCCGGACGTTGCTCCTTCACGCGCTTCAGTTCACCGAGCCACGAAAACGTGCGCTCTTCCGCGTGCTCGCGCACCGAGCACGTGTTGAAGAGCACGACGTCGGCGTCGTCCATCGACTCGGTCGTCGCGTAGCCCGCGCGGCGAAAGCGACCCTCGGCGAGCTGCGAGTCGTACTTGTTCATCTGGCACCCGAAGGTGACCACGTGAACGCGGCGCGGCGCGGCGCAGCCTTCGAGGAGAGGCGCCGACGCCTTGGACAAGATGCGGTTCGTGGACATGGGGCGCGTTCTCGCGAGCCGCACAGGATCGCTGAGCCGCGAAAAAAAGTCACGGTTCACCCGCGACCAACGCGGATCCCGAGCGTCACGCGAGAGGAGGACACACACCGATGACCGAGAATCCCTATCTGGAGGCCCTCTCCCGCGTGACCGCGGGACGTACGGCCTCGTTCGCCGAACTGGCCCGACTCGCCGGGCGCCCCGCGGCTGCGCGCGCGGCCGGACGTGCCGTCGCGGCCGTCCCGACCGCCGATCCGCGACCCTGGCACCGGATCGTGCGCAGCGATGGCGGGCTCGCGCCGGATCCCGCGCGTGCTCTGATCCAACTGCAGCGCTTGCGGAGTGAAGGCGCGCGAGCGCCGCTGGGTGCGGACGTCGATGCTTGGCTCAAACGGCGGCGCGCGCGCTGCGTCGGGTTGTGGACGAACCGGATGCTGTTCGACGTGGGCGATCCGCGCCTGCCACGCCTCGATGCGGCTCGGCTCGAAGCGATCCGGAACTCCGAAGAGGGCTTCGAGCGCGGCTTCTACATCGCGCCCGAGCCGCGCGGGTTCGCGACGCCCGTCGCAGCCGAGTCGTCGTCGCGCACCACGGCGCGTCCGATGCACGAGCGCGGTGCACGCCCGTCACCGAGGCCCGCGCCGCGCGCGAGGGCGCCGGGAAGTCCGGAACCGGCCGTGAAACTCGTGCGGAAGGTTCCGTCGCAGCACGCGCCGAAGCCCGGCTCGAAACGCCGGTCGGCGACGAAGTAGGCCGCTCCGCGTGACCGCGGGGCGCGTGCTCGCAACGGGCGCGAAGCCGCTCCGAGTCCATCGCAGGACAGGCGCACCTCGAACCTGACCTCGCCGTGGGACGCCTGCGCGCGCCGTATCGAACCCGCAGGAGGCACGCCCCTTGCGTTGGGGCGAGGACCTCGCTCCGGAGCCCCCACATGAACCTTCGCCTGCGTCTCGTCTCGACCTTCGCGTCGGCCCTTTTCGCTGCTTGTCATGGATCGGCCGAGATCGTCGTCACCGACCCGCACCCCATCTACTTCGAGTCCGAACCCAACGATGATGCTCTCGGCGCGGACCAGTTCGGGTTCCTGCACGCGGGTGAACACTTCGGGATCGCGGGCAACGTGCACGACGATCCGTTCGATCCGCAGGACGGTTTCGCGTTCGTCGCGGCCGGAGCGATCGTGGTCGACTTCGAGCTCGAAGCCGCATGCGATTGCGCCGACCTCGATCTGTGGCTCTACGACCCGGTCTTGGACGAGTTCGTCGGCGTGTTCGATTCCAAGAGCAGCACGGAGCGCGGCTCGTTCACGGTTTACGGTCAAGAGTTCCACATGATCGTCGTCTCCGCTCTGGGCGACACGGGCTACCGCCTCGATCTGAGCGCGAGCTCGTTCGAGACCGCGAGTTCCGCGGACTCGTCCGCAGTGTCGGCCGCCACCGACGGGCTCGCGATCGCGCGTGCACGGCTCGACGAACGCGCGCCGACGGCGACGCTCGAGCGCTACCGCGCCGCTCTGCGCAGTACCGGTGCGCCGCAGATCGTCGAGTTCTTCACCATCGATCCCGAGCTCGGAGTCGTCGGCCGGACGACCGTCGCGACCCCGAACTGAACGGAACGACCGGGCCGCGCGCTTCGGGGTAGTTTTCCCTGAGGTCATCCCGCCATGGAACGCCCCCGATTCTCGGGGCGGACGGCGCGCGCCCTCGCCCTGGCGGCCGTTTCCCTGGCCTTTTCCGCGTGCCTCGCGCGACCGCCGGCCGAGTTCGCGACCGCCCGCCTCGGCACCGTGCGCGCCGCGACGAGCGCGCGCGCGGAGCACGTTGCACGTGCGTTCGACGAACTCGCGCCACTCGTCCTGGCGCAAATCCCGGGGGCCCGGATCGAACCCCTCGAGATCTGGGTGCAAGAGACGCCCACGCTCTACGTCCTGCGCGCTTCGACTTACAGCGACACGGACGGCTTCTGGGCCGAGGGCGTGCGGCGCATCCACCTCCGCGATGGGGCCGATCACATCGAGCGCACGTTGGCGCACGAACTCGTCCACGCCAGCTTGGCTCCGGAGTGGGGCGCGCTCCCGGGCACGATCGAAGAAGGGCTGTGCGACGTCATCGCGGCGCGCGTCGTGCCCGACGCGGCGCGGCGACTGCGCTCAGGACGATTGGCCACTGCTGCCGCCGCGTTGGGAGGATTGCCCATCGAAGTGGACCTGTGGCTCGAAGTCGATGAGCCGAACGGAACCATCGTCGCGCGCGGAATCGAAGCGCGCCTGCGCATCGTCGGCGCAGGTGAAGCCCACGTGGATCCACTCGACGTGTTCGTGGTGCGCGCGGGGCTCTCCACGGCCCGTGCCGAACCCGAGGCCAGGCGAGCGTTCTACGGAATCGGGTTCCTCGTCGCGGAGCGCATCGAAGCGCGCATCGGTCTCGCCGGACTTCACGCGTTGTGTGTCGAGACGATCGCGAGCGGCGGACGAGAGATCGCGCCGGCCGCTCTGCTGCGGGCGGCTGAGCTCGGACCCGACGCGGATTCGTTCCGCGCGGCGATCCTGGAGTCGCTCAGCCCTTTGGACCTGCGCGAGATCCTGAGGTCGCACCCGTCGATGCTCGTCGAGCCGGTGGCCGAGTTACTACACGCGGAGATCGGCTCCGATCCGTGGCGCGACCTGTCGTCTGTCCGCGGTCGAATCCGAGTCGCCGGCTTCCCCGCGAGCGCGGTCCAGATCGAAGACGTCACGGCCCTTCGACCGCGCCTCCAAGGCCTGGTCGCCGCTCGGCGCGAGGCGCGATTTGCACTGGAGCTCGGGAAGAACCTCGTCGCGGGGGCGTCGGACTCCGCGCGATGAAGTGGAACACGATTCTCCTCGGTGTGGGCCTGATGGGCCTCGGTGTCGTCGGCGCGACCCAAGGTCTGCGCGCCAGCGAGCCCGAAGCGCAAACGTCCTACTGGGCCAGTGGTGCGCTGCGATCGCGCAGCGAGCTCCGCGACGGGATTCCCGAGGGACTTTCGCAGCGTTGGTACCGCGATGGAACGCGGGAAGCCGAGGGCGGGCTGACCGCAGGTCGGATGCAAGGCAAGTGGGAGTTCTGGCTCCCCGATGGAACGCCGGATGCCCAACGCACGGGTCTCTACCGTGCCGGTGCCCGAGCCGGTGAGGGTGAGGACGCCGCGCGAGGCGGCTGAGTGCGCGCTGCGACACCTCCGGGTGGCGCACGCGCGAAGAAACGGGTGGCGCACGCGCGAAGAAACGGGTGGCGCACACGCGAAGAAACGGGTGGCGCACGCCCGAAGAAACGGGTGGCGCACGCCCAAAGAAACGGCTTCGATCCGGTGGAGGGCCGGGACGGAGCCGTTCTTAGTCACGCTGACCCCGTCGGACACGCGGGGCGAAGCGTCGAGCCTCCGAGGGGATTCACGCGCTCGAGCCCGCACAGAACCGCGCAGTCGTGTAGGGGCCGCGCAGTCGTGGAGGGGCCGCGCAGCTCATGGTGGTGGAGCCGCCCAGCTCGTGGAGGGCTCGTCACTCCGTGATGGTCACGTCGGGACTGGACGGGCGCTCGAAGTGATAGACGCCGCGTTGACCGCTCGTTTCCTCGACGGCCAGACGTAAGCGCAGAATCTCGACGTCGGGGAAGCGTGTTCCCAGACGGCGAAGGAGTTCACGGCCGAACCACGAGGCCAAGTTCTCGGAACTCGTGTTGTTGATCGGCAGGACGATCACGTCTTCGCGCGGTGCGGCGTAGTACCGCTCGAGGTACCGAACCTCGATGCAACCGTCCGCGCGTTCACCGTAGCGCAGCACAGCATGCTCGCCGGGGATCAACCAATGTTCGTCGAGTTCGTCGCACAGTTCGCGCACGACGGGCTTCACCATCTTGAAATCCAGGACGAGCCCATGCACCGAGAGCCGCGCCTCGATCTCCACGAAGACGCGGTAGTTGTGGCCGTGCAGGCGTTCCGCGCTGCCATCGGGGAAGATGAGGAAGTGCGCGGCCGAGAACTTGAAGTTCTCCTTCGCGAGATCGATCGACCAACGTTCCATGCGGCGGTCAGGATAGTCCGCCGGCTGCGAACGGATCAGTCAGACTTCCCATTCTTCGACTTGCCGTCGGTCGTGGTCGTGTTCGCGATCGAGCTCGAGGCTACCTTCACGAGCGGCGACTTACCCTCGGGCTCCCCCACGTAGGCATTCCCCCACGAATCCGAGAAGTAGACGTCGTAGTCCGGCAAGAACCCGGCGTCGACCAGCATCGTGAGCGACTTCTTCCAGTTCGCGAGGAGCGGTTCGTCCGCCATGTAGAGACCGTTGTAGAGCCCGATCGCCAGGTTGATCGTCTTCAGTTCCTCCAACGTCTCTTCGCGACGGATGGGTGTGAAGTCGACCTGGATCTTGACGTCGTCGTCCGTGTCGAAGGACGCGTCGGGGCCAGAGCTCGTGATGGTGAGCACGTCACCGGAGACTTTGACGCGATATCCGCGCGACCAAGCGTCCGTCGAGTACGGGGAGGTGGTCGCCAGCGGATCCTGCAGGGCGCCGGACACGTATGGCCCGGCCCACCCGGGCGCCGTCGACTTGCGCTCGAGGTCGAGAACTTCCTGCGGCGCCTGGTTCGTGTCGCGGAAGTACTCCTGCGCAGCGGCGCCTACCTGCACCAGCTCCTCTCGCGTCGCCTTGCGAGCTGCGGACGTGAGCGCCTTGGATGCGAGCGGGATCGCCGCTCCGGCGAGCATCGCCATGATGGCGAGGACGATCAGGATCTCGATGAGCGTGAAGCCGCGCTCGGACTTCGGAACAGAGTTCATGCTGCGCATCGACGGATCCTCGTGACCCGGAAACTACGGACCGGGGTGAATGGATCGACCACCGAGTGCACAGGGCTTGAGCTGTCGTACAGGTCCAACTTCGACGGCAGCGACGCGGGCGACCGAGAGGCCTTGGGATCGCAGCGCGAGCGGGATCTCGCGCGAGCGCGAGCGGCACAGGGCGACGACGCGCCGTCGCGACATCGACGCGTGCGGGGCCGACAAGGGCCGCGGAACCCAGCGTGGCTGTTCCGTTTCCGCCTGGGTGCAACGACTCGGCGGGGTCCCTCTCGAGGGCGAATACATCGGCCCCGGGGAAGGGCCGCGCAGCGGATGGTCTCATCGAGGACCAGCGCCAAAGCGTGGGGACGCCGCGCACCGGTACGCCTTTCGACGCGGTTCCGTAGGCCCTTGAGTCCTCAGTCAAGCGTCCAGCGAGTTCGGGTCGATACCGCCTGTCCCCAGGGGTCCCCTGATGCGTCGAGCTGGGAAGTTCCCGTTTCGAACCCGCCCGCCCGGATGGCTGCGACCCCACGACTCCAACGGAACCTCACATGATCCTCCGGTCCACCAAGGGTTTCACCCTCATCGAGCTGATCGTCGTCATCTCGATCCTCGCGATCCTCGCAGGAGCGCTGATCCCGCGCGTCACGAATCACATGGCCGAGACGCGCGATGCGCGTCGACTCTCGGACATCAAGGGAGTCCAGTCGGCCGTCGAGCAGTTCTACATCGACAACCAGCGCTACCCGGCCTCGAAGGCCAACGCGAGCTACGGCGGCTGGGATGTCAGCAACGACGGCGACTTCATCCCGGAACTCGTCCAGGACGGCTACCTGCCCGAGCCGGCGCGCGACCCGAAAAACGATACGACGTACTTCTACTCGTACTACCTGTACGACAAGGGCACGTCGAGCTGCGTGGGTGACGGCAAGTTCTACGTGGTCGGTGTCAAGGCGTTCGAAACGTCGGCCTTCGCCGCCAAGAACAAGGGGTACTTCAAGTGCGCCGACCGCGACTGGTCGTCGGAGCTCGCCTTCGTCTCCGGGGGCGGCGCAGCGCTCGGCGACACCAGGCCGAAGAAGAAGTGACCGGACCCGCGCCTTCTCGACACGATCGAACGACGCCCCGACGGTTCCCACCGCCGGGGCGTTCTGCTTTTTTAGGGGCCGCGGCCGTTAGCATCCGCCAGACCATGCAGAGCGCGACTCGCACCGTGAAGTTCGCCGGGACCGGCCTCGACTTCGAGGTCCTCGCCGGGGACACGATCATCGGCCCGACGATCGAGCGCGGGGCCTGGGAGGAGCACGAGACGCGGCTATTCCGCGCGCACCTCGTCCCCGGAAGACGCGTCGTCGATCTCGGGGCGAACGTGGGCTGGTTCACGGTGATCGCGATCCTCGCCGGCTGCGAAGTGCACGCTTTCGAGCCCGTTCCCTGGATCGCCGACGTGCTGGAGCGCAACGCTCGCGCCGCGGAACGCGTCGGCAGCGGCCGCGCATTCGTGCATCGCGCGGCGGCGGGATCACAGCGCGGTACGGCGCGGATCGCCCTCGCGAACGGCAACTTCGGCGACAACCGTCTGCTCGACGTCGCGGGCGCGCGTCCGGACGACATGGGGCCAGGACGCGAGATCGAAATCGCCGTCGAGCGCGTCGACGACCACGTCACGGGCGCAGTGCATTTCCTGAAAGTCGACACGCAAGGATCCGAATGGCACGCGCTCCAAGGCGCGCGCGCACTTCTCGATGCCAGTCCGCGGCTCGCACTACTCCTCGAGTTCTGGCCCTATGCCCTGCGCGGCGCCACACCGGAGGAACTCGTCGCATTCCTCACGCAGCACGGATTCCGGCTGGGCAAGGCGACGGCGGCTCCTTACCCCATGTCGAGTGAGCGCATCCTCCGCCAGGCTCGCGCGCGTGATCCGGTGAAGGGCGGCCTCGATCTCTACGGGACGCGCGCACTCCCGTTCCACGTCGGCGGTCCCGTCGATTACGCGCGTGCGCTGTGGCGTTCGTTGCGCGAGGATTGAGCACACTCCATGACCCTCGTCGACTTCCACACGCACTTCTTCTCGAGCGTCTACTTCCGATCACTCGCCGCACTTTCGCCACACGAGGGCGACGTGGATGCGCGCCTCGCGGCCGTGTCCGCGGCTGCCGGTTTCGAGCTGCCCTCGGAGTCCGTAGCGGAGCACGCGCAGCGCTGGATTCGCGAGATGGATCGCCATGGCGTGGACCATCTGTGCACGTTCGCGAGCACGCCGGAGGAGATCCCGACCGTGTGCGAGGCCGCCGCGCTCTCGAAGGGTCGGTTCTCGGCCTTCGCCATCGTGAACCCACGCATCGAGGGTGCGGCGACGCGGCTCGGCGCTCTGCTGGCCGACGGGCGCGTGCGCGGCGCCCTCGTCTTCCCGGCGCTGCACCACTGGCGTTGGGACGGACCCGAAGCCAAGGCGTTGCTCGAGGTCATGGATGTTCACGGCGCGATCCTCTACGCGCACTGTGGACTCCTCGTCGTGCGCGTGCGCGACCTCTTGGGCCTCCCGCGCGTGGCGGATCCGAGCTTCGCGAACCCGCTGTCGCTCGTGGCAGCGGCGAACGCTCACCGTCGCGTGCGCTTCGTGATCCCCCATTTCGGGGCCGGATTCCTGCACGAAACGCTGATGCTCGGTGCTCAGTGCGAGAATGTGTTCGTGGACTCGTCGTCCTCGAACTCCTGGACTTCGGTCCTCTGTCCAAAGCCTTCCCTGGCCGAGGTCTTCGCACGATCGCTCGAGGTGTTCGGCCGCGAACGGATCTTGTTCGGCACGGACTCGAATACGTTCCCCGCTGGGTGGCGCAAGGATCGTCATGACGAGCAGCGGCGGGCGTTGGTCGCAGCGGGCGCCGACGACGCGACGGTCGAGTTCGTGTTCGGTGGCAACGCTCGTCGACTGCTCGGCCTCGAACGAGTCGGCTGATCGCGTTCGAGGTGGTCGACGCGAGCTGCGGTCGGTGCGAGCGTCAGCTCGACGTCGGCAGCCCGTCGAGCGCGCGCACGAAATCGTCTTCGAGGTCCCGGATGTCTTCGAGCCCGACCGAAATGCGCACGAATCCCGGCGGAATACCTGCCGCGAGTCGCTCGGCGGCGCTCATCTTCGCGTGGCTGGTGTTGAAAGGCAGGCTGACGAGCGTCTCGACGCCGCCCAAACTCGACGCTTCCAGAGCGAGGGTCAATCCGCGGACCGCGCGCAGCGCCGCCTGATCACCACCGCGCACGACGAGGGAGAGCATTCCGCCGAATCCGTGCAACGTGCGGGACGCGCGCTCGTGTGCCGGATGCGAAGCGAGGCCGGGGTGTAGGACGCGCTCGACATTTCGGTGCTGCTCGAGGCGCCGCGCGAGTGCGAGCGCATTCGACAGATGCCGTTCCATTCGCAAGGGCAACGTCTTGAGGCCACGGTCGAGCAGGAATGCCGCGTGCGGATCCATGCAACCGCCGGCGAGCTGCATCCAGCGGTAGACGCGCGCCATGTCCGCGGCACGCCCGCTCACACATCCGCCGATCAAGTCGGAGTGACCGCCGAGGTACTTCGTCGCCGAGTGGATCGAGATGTCGGCCCCCAGTTCCAACGGACGCTGGAGCAGCGGCGTCGCGAACGTGGCGTCGACGAGGATCTTGGCGCCGACCGCGCGCGCATCCGTCGCGATGGCCGCCAGATCGGGCACGTCGAGCGACGGGTTCGTGATCGTCTCCAAGTAGACGACGTCCGCGCCCGAGGCCAGCGCCCGACGACGAGCCGCCGTGTCGTTCAAGTCGACGAAGTCGGTGTGAATGCCGAGCGGAGGCAGCAGATTCGCGAGCAGATCCCACGTCGTGCCGTAGATCTCGCGGTGGGCCACGATGCGCGAACCGCTCTTCGTGACGGACAGGATGGAGGCGTGGACGGCGGCCATGCCCGAGGCGAAGACCAAGCACCGATCGGCACCTTCGAGCGCGGCGATGCGCGTCTGCACGACGTCGAGCGTCGGATTGCGGATGCGCGTGTAGATCCAAGCATCGGCGGAACGTCCACTCGTCATCGCCGCATACGCTTCGTCGTCGAGCAGGAACGTCGTGCTGTTCACGATCGGGGCCACGACGGCGCGCTGCTCGGCGCTCGCTCGGTAGCCGGCGTGGATGCAGAGGGTGGCGGGGCGCAGTCCGGGGGGATTCGGTTCCAAGGGCCCGGATCCTAGCCGCGTCGAGGACGGCCCCGAAAGTCAGACTTCTTGCTTCGGGCCGCTCGACTCGCGTCCCTACACTCGACGACCCATGGCGATCGCACCGGCACTCGACCCGTCCCAATTCGACCTGACGCGCACGGTCGCGGGGCACTCCGAGATCTACTCGATCCTGAAGCAAAGCGGTCGATTCGCGCTCCTCGATGGGATCGCGTACTACGGCGCCGACGACTCCACGAGCGTCGGCTGGAAGGACATCCGCGCCGACGATTGGTGGGCGGCGGACCACATCCCGGGGCGTCCGCTTTTCCCGGGAATCCTGATGACCGAGGCGGCGGCCCAGCTCGCGAGCTGGGACTACGTGCAGCGCACGCAGGACCGCACGAGCTTCCTCGGCTTCGCTGGACTCAACGACACGCGCTTTCGCGGCATCGTCGAGCCGGGTGTGCGGATGCACTGGATCGCGCGCGTGAAACGGATCCGAACGCGCATGTTCGTCTACCAGGTGGAGGGATTCGTGGGCACCGCCCGGATGTACGAGACCGAAGTCGTCGGCACGATCCTCTGATCGCGTCCACGAGTCTTGGTCCCGCTAGGAGACCAAGAGGACGTCCCGCAAGAGCACGTCCCCTACGGACCGAAGTACGCCTCGAGCCCGTTCGAGAGCGACCACCCGCCCGCTTGGTTTTGATCCACGAGTAGAGCCTGCAGAAAGCGTGAGGTGCCAACGAGGAACGGATCGTTCGGGATCACGAACCGCACAGTTCCGGTTCCATCCGAGGCGACGCGCAACCGCTGCATCTTCGTGATCGGGTCGGTGAGCAACGTGCCACCGCCGAACGGTGCGGAACCGCCGAAATCCGAGTACAGGATCCACCCTGTGCGCTCGCCCACGTCCGGCGCGCTGACGAGGAGGGTGTGCGTCGTCCCGATCGACGGCGGAGTCGTCGCCGACAGATCGAGCACGTTCGCGCCGCCCTGATTCTGTCCGTAGGGGATCCACTGCGCGACCGGGACAGCGGTCGGCAAGCGGTAGTCCCAGATGCCGCGCGCGTACGTGCCGAAGCGCATGACGTCTCGATCGGGGACGCATTCGACCGACCAGAACAGGGTGATCGGCGTCGTGGACTCGAGGATGTTCACCCACGAGCCACTCGTGCGCACGAAGCGCCAAGCCCCCGTCTCCGTCGCGGCGTAGATGTCGCCCGTGCCGTCCTCGGCGTACGCCAGGTCGTAGACGAGCGTGCTCGGCAAACCGGTCGTGAGCGCGGTCCAAGTCGTCCCGCCGTTCGTGGTGCGTCGCACGCCGGCCGTGCTGTAGCCCGAACCGCCGACCACGGCCTCCAGCGGGTTCGTCGGATGCACCGCGATCGAGTTCCCGTAGAAGTAATGCGGGCTCGGACCGGAACTCGCCGACTCGACCCAGTTCACGCCGTGGTTCGTGGAGACGAAGAGTCGTCCCGCGTTGTTCGCGGCGTACATCCGCTGCGCGTCGGTCGGCGCGAACGCCACCGCCGTGAGGTACGTCGCACCGCCCGTCAGGAAGTTGAACGTGCTGTGCTGGCTCGGAGTCCAATTGTTCGCCGAGCGGTTGTAGCGATAGAGCTTCTCGGCGCAGAAGAAGAACGTGTTCGCGTCGAGCGGGTCCGCCGTGACCATCGGCAGCCAACCGTTCACTGCGCCGCTCGGGAAGTCCGCGTCACGCAACACCGGCGCCGACTCGCCCTCCGCGATCAACACGAAGCCCGGGTACGTCGAGTAGACGAGGTTGTGCGTGCCGTTCGACGAGGTCAAGTGACCGTAATCGCCGCTGATCAACTGTGAGAAAGCCGTCGAAGGACCACTGCCCGAAGGTGCTTGGTAGACACCACGTTGATAGCCCTGGTCCTGCGAGCCCGCTTGGATCCGATCGGCGTTCGCGCGCGACGTGTGCGTCGAGTAGTACTGGCTCGTCCCGATGCCGGTGAGCGTCAAGTTGGTCACGGTGACGCCGCCGTTCGAGCTCTCGAAGAGCCCGCCGTCCGTCCCGAAGTACCAGCGCTCACCGCCGCTCGGATCCGGCCAGCAGAAGATGCCGGGCAGGTCCGCGTGCAGTTTTCCGGCGGGATTCGCGTAGTAGTCGCCCCAAGCGTTCACCTTGGTGAACGACACGCCGGCGTTCGACGAGCGCCACGCTTCGAGTCCGCCGTGCATCACCTTCGACGCGTCGATCGTGGATGCGCACAGCGTTCCGTCCCACTCGTCGGCCAAGTTCGCCGTGAAGACGAACGTTTGGCCGGCATCGTCGGACCGGTGCAGTCGCCAAGTGTTCGAGACCTGCACGGCGGCGTACAAGGTCGGCGCTCCGGCCTCGGAACCGGCGAGGATTCCGCGCGTCGCTGCGGCGTCGACGGTACCGCGCGCCGCGAAACTCGTCGCGCCGTTGGTGGACGCGAAGAGCACGCCCTTCTGCAGGACGTAGGCGTGCGAAGCCTGGAACGGTGCCTTGCGCGGGACCCACATCCACCCCGGAAAGTTCTGCGTGCCCGTCCAGCGGTTCGTGAACGTGCGCCCGCGATCCACCGACGCGAAGACGCCGGGCTTCGTGCCGCCTGAGTTGAACTGACCGTAGACGAGGATCGTGCGAGCGGCATCCGCGAGCACGCCGACACCGCGGCACGAGGACAAGGCAGGCAAGCCCGCCGGCGATTCCCACGTCGCGCCGTCGTCGCGCGACACGCGTACACGTCCGCCGTCCGTCGCTTGGAGTACGACGTCCGGTCCGCCCACGATGTCCGAGGGCACGACGACGAGATGGTGCGCGCCGCCGTTCAAGTTGTCGGAACGCGGCGACCAACCCGTGCCGTTCGCGTTCCCGCGCCACGCGCCACCGAGGTCCGCCCCGATCCACAACGGCGATGCTGACGTGCCGCCGTCCACGCGCGCGACGACATGGATGCGACCGCATTGATTCTTGCTGCCGACTTCGGTCCACGCGCTCGAGACCAAGGACTCTTGTCCCACGAGCAATCCCCGTCGACGCTCTTCGCGGCGCACGTTGTCGGCCTCGATCGCACGCCAATCGACGCCTTCCGCGGCTCGGTGCATCTCCTCGATCCAGCGCGCACGACCATCTTTGTCGCGCTCGACGCGTTCGATCGCGCCGCCGGTCGGCAGCGGATGGTGGAGCGCGGCGAGCGACTCGAAAGCGTGCGCCTCGTCGAGCGGCTTGCGCGCCGAGAGCTTCTTCGGGGCCTCGGATGCGGGAGGCGATTCCGGCAGAGGAGTGACCGCACAGGCTCCCACGAACAGACACGGGAGGCCGAGTACGAATACGAATCGACGGAAGCGTTGGATCATGGCGCGGAGGGGCTCCGCATGGAGCTTACCCGAGCCCCCTCAATCCTGGAGATTCGCTCCGAACGTCGCCGGTCGCGGCGGTTCGACCGGTTTCTCGCCCTCGTCGTCGAGGATCGCAAGGACGTCGAGTTCGCGGCACACGCACGGAACCCCGAGGAGGCCCGAGAGCGAGGGACGCGTCGCTCCACCTTCGCCGTGGATGGCTTCCTTCACGTACGTGCCGTGCTCGGTGCGCAGTCGCACGCGCAGTTCGCTGCCGTCGCCGAGCAGCTCGAGTTCGACGAACTCGATCCAACGCTCGCGCTCCTTGTCCGCGCGTCGATGCGCGACGCGCGCGGGCGTCTGCTGGATGACTTGGAGCCGACGTCCGAGAAACGCCGCGAAACTCGCGGGATCGACCGGCCCACCCAGCGCGACGACCGCCTCGTACTCCTTCGCGTGCGGAACTTCCTTGAGCACGCGAATCCGAGACTTCTCGGCCCAGTGCAGTCCGCGGATCTCGAGTCGCCCGACGTTACGGCGATTGATTTCGGCCTCCAGCGCCGCGAGATCGACGTCGAGCACCTTCGGGTTCTCGATCTCGACGACGAACGGGCGTCCATCGCCGAGCATGCGCACGTCGACGTCTTCGCGTCCTGATCCGTGGAAGGTATTGCGACGCGTCTGGAAGGCGGCGCCGAGCACCCAGCCGACGAGTTCTTGCACCGAGTCGCGCGTGAGCTTCCCGAAGCCCTCGCAGCGCGCACAGTCCCGTCGGCGTCGAATGTGACCGCGGCACTCGGGACAGAAGAAGACGGTCTGTGGCAGATCGCGCGACAGCTTGCGGTAGCGCCCCTCGACGAAGAGCTTCACGCGGGGCCGATCCGGCTCGCCGCGTCCCCCGCCGCGTCCCCCGCCGTCCCGCGGGGATCCGTGGCGTTCCGCGCCTGACTCTTCTTGCGTCGTTTCGCCGCTTTCCATGGACCCGTCCGCTCCGTTCGGGGCGGAAGAGAGTAGCGATCTCGGACGAGATCGAGAACGAGCGCGTGAGCGTGGGGTCCGCGCTCCCTAGAATCCGCGCCTCGGAACCCGCCGCCCATGCACCCGATCCTGTTCGAGATCCCCGGCCTCGGTTTCCCCGTGCGCTCCTTCGGGCTCATGGTGGCCCTAGGCTTCCTGCTCGGCTCCTTCGTCGTCGGCAAGTTGGCCGAGCGCTGGTCCGACGACCCGAAGCAGGACCCGGCGCGCTTCTCCAGCGTCATGCTCTGGGTCGTGGTCGGCGTGATCGCCGGCGCGCGGCTCATGTACGTGATCGTCGAAGTCCTGCGCGGATCGCGCACGGGTCAGGGCTTCCGAGACGATCCGCTGTCCGTCCTCTACGTGTGGCAAGGCGGCCTCGTGATGTACGGCGGCATGATCGGCGCAATGGCGCTCGGTGCGTGGGCCGCGAAGCGACACGGACTCCACCCCTGGCGCGCGCTCGACCTCGGACTCGTCGGCGGATTCTGCGGGCAAGCCATCGGGCGCGTCGGCTGCCTCCTCGTCGGCGACGACTACGGACGGGTGGTCCCCGAGCACCTCGCGTGGTTGCCCTTTCCGATCACGTTGCGCGTGCCCACGGAATTGCCGCACGACAGCTTGTTCGGCCTCGAGAACGCCGGGCGACTCCTGTATGCGACACAGCCGTTGATGTCGATCAAGGCACTCGTGGTCGCGTTCATCGGCTGGCAGGTCCTGAAGCACCGACGCTACGGCGGTCAAGCGGCCCTGTGGATGATCACGAGCTACGGGATCCTGCGTTTCGGCGTCGAACTCCTGCGCGGCGACTCGGTGCGCGGCGTATGGTTCGGCGGCGCGATTTCGACGTCGCAGATCGTCTCGATCGTGATGGTCGTCGTCGCTGGCATCTTGCTCGTCCGTTTCCGCGCTCGACGCGACATGCCCGCAATCCGCGCGACATGACGCCCCGCCGACGAACCGTGGACCTTGGCGCGAGCCTTTTCGCTGCACCGAGTGACGCGGCACCGTTCGAGGAACGACTGGGTGTCATCGCTGGATTGGACGAGGCCGGATTCGGGCCGCTCCTCGGCCCGCTCACGATCGGTTGTGTCGCGCTGCGCACCGCGGACGCGGGCCTGGATCCGTGGGTGCGCCTCGCGCCGATCGTCGGTCGCGCGGACGAGCGCGACGCGACGCGACTCGCGGTCGGTGATTCCAAAGCCGTTTTCGAGCGCAACGCGCGCGGGCGAGCGCGGCTCGAACGCACGGTGCTCGCCTTCCACTCCGTGCTGCACGGAGTCCCGGAGGACGCGCGCGCGTTCCTCGACGCGACGCCGCCTCCTTGCGGTTGCGACGAGATCCGCGCGGAGTTCTGGCGTGCCGCGCTGCCGACAAGGCTGGAAGGACTCGAGGACGGCACGACAGCTCGAACCGCGGCCGCGCTGCGCGGTGCGCTCGACGCTGCCGGCCTCGAACTCGTCGTGTGCGGAGTCCGCGCCGTGCCTTCGTCGCACCTGAATGCGTCGTTCGCGCGAACGGAGAGCAAAGGCACGACGCACTGGGAACAGTGCGCCCCATTCCTCGCGCGGCTGTGGAACGAGTTCGGGTGCGAGGGCGTCGATCTCGTCGTCGACCGACACGGTGGACGGATGCGCTACGCAGCGTTGCTCGCGACGACGTTCGCCGGTTCGAACGTGAGCGTGCTGTCGGAAGTACCGGAGCGATCCGTCTACTGGATCCACGGTCCGGGCGGGCGCCGCGTGCGCGCGACCTTCGCGGAGAAGGCCGACACTCTCTCGTTCCCGGTCGCGCTCGCTTCCTGCTGTGCAAAGTACGCGCGGGAACTCGCGATGACGGCCTTCAACGCGCACTTCATCGAGCTGCAGCCGGCGCTCGCCCCCACAGCCGGATACGTGACCGACGCGCGGCGTTGGCTCGCGGAAGCCGGTCCGGCGCTCTCCCGCGCGGGCTTGGCGCCCGTGGACCTCATTCGAACGCGCTGAAGAGCGGCGCGCCCTCGAAACGGCTGGTATCGTTCGCCGATTCACCTCCGGAGTTCCAAGCTTTGAAGATCGCCATCCTCGGCGCCGGCGTAACCGGCCTCTCCCTGGCCCGATTCCTCGTCGAGGGCGGGTTCGACGCGGACTCGATCCACCTCTTCGAGGAGAGCGCGGCTCCCGGCGGACTGTGCGCCTCGAAGACGGTCGACGGTTTCACCTACGACGTGACCGGCGGCCACATCCTGTACAGCAAGGACAAGCTGGCGATGTCCTGGATGCAGGACGCGTGCGGTGGACCCGACGCGTTCGTGCGGAAGGATCGGCACACGCGCATTCGATTCGGCCAGCGCTGGGTGAACTATCCGTTCGAGAACGGACTCGGCGACTTGCCGCCCGAGGCCAACTTCGAGTGCTTGCGCGGTTATGTCGCGGCCTGGCACCAACGGCAGACCACGAAGAGTTCCGCGCCCAAGGAGTTCGGCGCCTGGGTCCGCTGGCGCTTCGGCGATGGGATCGCTCAGCACTTCATGGACCCCTACAACACCAAGGTCTGGAAGCGCGATCTCGACTTCCTGACCTCGGATTGGGTGGCAGGTCGCGTGCCGGACGCACCGGTCGACGACGTCATGCGCTCGTCGGTGGGCATCCGCACCGAGGGCTACACGCACCAGTCGATGTTCTTCTATCCGAAGGACGGTGGCTTCCAGGCGATCACGGACGGCATCGCGAAGCCGCTGACGTCACGCATCCGACTGTCGACGCCCGTGCGCGAGATCCAGAAGAAGGGTGAGAGTTGGCGCGTGAACGGCGAGGATTTCGACCTCGTCGTGAACACGTTGAGCTTGACGTTCTTGCCCGGACTGCTGCCCGCGATGCCGGCCGAAGTCGAGGCCGCGTGTCGTGCGCTCGAGTACAACGGCATCGTGTGCGTGCTGCTCGCGCTCGATCGCGCAGCGCACCCCGACCTCTCGTGGATCTACCTGCCCCACGATTCGCAGGGACCGACGAACCGTGTGACGTACATGTCGAACTACGCGCCGAGCTTGGCGCCGAAAGGCCGGTCGTCCCTCCTGTGCGAAGTCACGACGCGCGGTGGCGAGCCTTTCCCGGGCGCAGAGCTCGAACGCGACATCGTCGACGGACTGGCTCGATCCGGGCTCATCCGCCGCGACGAGGTGCTCTTCCACGATCGCACCACGACGAAGCAGGCGTACGTCGTCTTCGATCACGGTTACGCGGCGCGCAGACAAGCGATCTTCGCGTGGCTCGATGGCATCGGGCTGATGACACTCGGACGATTCGGCCGATTCGAATACGACAACTCGGACCAGTGCGTCATCAAGGCTCGAGAGTTGGCGGGCCGGCTCCTCGAGCGTGCGGGCAAGGGCCGATAGCCCTTTCTTCATTTGGGCGGGCCGGGCCATACCTGTCATTTCCAGCCGGGCCCGGAGAGTGTGTGGAGAAATCGAGGCTACACGCCCTCGGACTCCATCTGCGCCGCTCCGAGGCGCTGAGCGTGCGGATTCCTCGAACGCTCCGAGTCAGCGAATTCCCCCGGAATTCCGCCGTGGACTCCGCAACGGGGTAGGGTTCGGTGAGAAGAGTTCTTGCCGCGTTTTCGGGCACTTTCTGCTCGGAAGGCGTGGCCCCCCATCACCTCCGGATCACGAGCGAGCACGATCGACCGCCGAGGTCGACCGCGTGCGCGTTGGGATTCCGGCACGCCGTGTGCGGGAACAGACTCCATGGAAACGAATCAACGCCGACTGGCACTCGCCTTCGCCTTGTCGACCTTCGCCGCCTGCGGCGGAGGATCGGGCGGAGGTTCTTCGACCGAGGCGCCGTCGAACCTCGCCTACGCGGACGGTTTCGTACTCGAACTCTCGGGTGTGGACTTCGCGCCCCGCGCACCCACATTCGATGGAGCCGTCGAGTCTTTCGAGGTCGAGCCCACGCTCCCTGTCGGACTGACGCTCGACACGCTCACAGGTGTGCTCGATGGTTTCCCGAGTGCTCCGGCTCCGCGTCGCTCGTACACGATCACGGCTCGTAACGCCGGTGGATTCGTCGCGACGGAGATGATCATCGAGATCGCCGGACCGCAGCGATTCGTCCTCGTCAGCAGTGCCACCGATGGAAGCATCGCGACGATGCCCGTGGATGCGCTCGGTAACCATCTCATGCGCGGGCCGTTGGCTTTCCCGACCCTCGGTAACGCCGGATCGGAAGGCGCAGTCGCTCACCCGAACGGTCGCTTCGTCTATGTGACGTACTCCGATTCCAACACGCTCGGCACTTGGCGCTTCGACGAAGCAACGGGCCGTGCCGAGTCGATCGGCTCGAGTCCTCTCGACGCCGGTTCTCACGCAGCGGCGATCGCGCCGAGCGGCGATTGGCTGCTCGTCACGTGCCGTCTGGCCGATGTGGTGCGTGTGTATGCGCTCGATCCGCTGACCGGCGCCGCCACGCTTTCGCACGTGACACCGCTCGGCAAGGAACCGTCCGATCTCGCCTTCTCTCCCGACGGGGAACGCGTCTACGTCACTCACGCGGGCGTCGAGTCGAACGGCCTCGGCAGCTCGCTCGCGTGCTACTCATTCCTAGCGGGATCCGGCTCGGTCCAGCTGGTCGGCGCCCCGCTGGCCCTCAATGGAGGTCGGCCGGTGGCGCTCGCGGTGGACCCGCGGGGTTCGCACGTCTACCTGACTTTGAGCATGTTCGACGCGGTTCTTGCCGTACGAGTCGGCGCTTCAGGCCTGTTGTCGCCGATTGCTCCCCTCCACCCTGCTGGCGACGATCCCGTCGACATCGAAGTCGATGCGCGCGGCCGTTTCGTCTACGTCGCTGCGGCCACGGACGACGCGATTCGCGCCTTCGAGCTCGATCCGGTCACCAACGCGCTTCGTGAGAACGGCTCGTTCGAGGCCGGCGAGTCCCCGCGCAACCTGCGGCGCGATGCATTGGGCGGGCGCCTCTTCGCCGTCGCCCAAGGCTCGGCGGAACTCTTGACGTACACGATCACCGCCTCTGGAACGCTCGAGCAAGAGAGTTCCATGGCGCTGCGTCCCGGCGCGTCGCACTTGGCATTCGTGACGGGCGCGAGGCCTCTCGCGTTCGCGCCGCGCTTCGTCCATGCCGCGAACGAGGGGTCCGACGACGTGCACGCGTTCCGAGTGGACGTGGTCACGGGTGCGCTGACATTCACGGGTCAGGCCTTCACCGACGACGCGCCGACGAGCCTCGCGATGGATGCGCAGTCCCGCTTCGCACTCGTCGTCGCCACGGGGGCGCGCACGGTGCAGAGGTTCACGGTTTCCGCGGTCGACGGAACGCTCCTGGCCGCGGGCCCGAGCCTGCTCCTGCCGGGAACGCCCGTTCACGTGACGATCGAACCGTCGGGCCGATTCGCCTACGTCGCCACGCGCGACGTCTCGGCAGTGGGCGATGGACGGATCTTGACGCTCGCTCTCGCCGCCGGACCCGATGAGTTGACACTCGTCGATCAGCGCAGCGCCGGAGCCTCGTCGTGCCACGTAGCCGTCGCGCCGACGGGCGAATTCGTCTACGTCGCGAACGCCGGAGATGGCACGGCCGGCTCGGCCACCATCGCGACGTTCCGCATGAACCCTTCGAGCGGGATCCCCACCCAAGTCGGTTCGCCCGTTTTCGCGGCGGGAGTCGCCGGGCTCGCGTTCCATCCGGATGGTCGCTCGGTGTACGCCGTCCTGCGCGGCGCGGACGCGCTGGCGCGCTACGCCATCGACGGTTCGAGCGGCTCGTTGACGTTGAGCCCGCCGTCGGCCGGCACGGGTTTCGAGCCGTCTTCCCTCGCGGTCGATCACCGCGGACGCTTCGTTTGGGCGGCATACATGGGGAACGCATCGGCGGGCGAAATCAACGTTCTCCCCGTGCTGGCCGATACGGCCCTCGGTGATCCGATCCAGCAGATCGTCGACGGCAACGACCCGATCGCGCTCTCCATCGAACCGTCGGGACGGTTCCTGTACGCGGCGAATCGGACCTCGCACGACATCTCGGTCCTCGCGATCGACCCGGCGAACGGATTGCTCCAGGCGCGTACGCCTGCCCTGGCTGGAACGGCGCCGAGCGCCATCGTCGCCACGGGAACGATGCAGTGAATAGGAGCCAGCGGTTCGTCAAGCCCGCTGTGCTCGAACGCCCGACGCCTCGCGGCCGTCGGTGACGTTCGCGACGGAAGTCTCGCGGCATGCGAGACTTCGCGCATGTCCATCTCCCTACTCGCGACGCTTCTCCTCTTCGCCGGTGACCGCATCACAGGTCGCGAGTTCGCCTCACGATCCGAGGTCGTGGCGCGCAATGGGATGGCCGCGACGAGTGTGCCGCTCGCAACACAGGCCGCGCTTGAAATCCTGCGTGCCGGAGGCAACGCGGCTGACGCGGCGATCGCGGCGAACGCGGTGCAATGCGTGCTCGAACCGACGGGTTGTGGGGTGGGCGGAGACCTGTTCGCGCTCGTATGGGATCCGGTCGGGAAGAAGCTCCACGGACTGAATGCTTCCGGTCGCTCGCCAGCGAGCTTGTCTCTCGAAGAGTTCACGCAGCGTGGCTTGAAGCGCATCCCGAGCCACGGACCGCTGCCCGTGTCGGTGCCGGGATGCGTGGACGGTTGGTGCGAACTTTCGGCGAAGTTCGGCAAGTTGCCGCTGGCGCGCGTACTCGAACCGGCCGTGCGTTATGCGCGCGACGGTGCGCCCGTGACCGAGCTCGTCGCCTACTACTGGGGGCGCAGCGTCGGACTCCTCGGCAAGTTCGAAGGTTTCACGGCGCAAATGACGCTCGAGGGACGCGCGCCGCGCACGGGCGAGATCTGGCGCAACGCGAACCTCGCGAACTTGCTCGAGCGAATCGGGAAGGAGGGTCGCGACGCGTTCTACGCCGGAGACACGGCGCGCCGCATCGAGGACTACATGCGGACGCAAGGCGGGTTCCTGACAGCCAGCGATCTCGCCGCGCATCGATCCGATTGGGTCGAGCCCGTGTCGGTGAACTACCGCGGTTACGACGTGTGGGAGATCCCACCGCCAGGCCAAGGCATCGCGGCGCTTCAGATCTTGAACGTGCTCGAGGGCTTCGACGTCGCGAAGATGGGTTTCGCGAGCATCGAGTACGTTCACGCCTTCGTCGAGGCGAAGAAGCTCGCCTTCGAGGACCGCGCGCGCTTCTACGCAGATCCTGACTTCGCGCGTGTGCCGACGAAGGGTCTGCTGTCCGACGACTACGCCTCGAAGCAACGCGCGCGGATCGGCGATCGAGCCGCGCGGACGCTCGAAGCCGGGAACCCCGCGCTGCAGGACGGCGACACGATCTGTCTCTCGACCGCGGACTCGGCCGGGATGATGGTCTCCCTCATCCAGAGCAACTACCGCGGGATGGGCAGCGGCATGACGCCGCCGGGACTCGGCTTCGTGCTGCAGGATCGCGGCGAGATGTTCGACCTCGAACCCGGTCGCGCGAACAGCTACGCGCCGAAGAAGCGCCCGTTCCACACGATCATCCCGGGTTTCGTGACGAAGGACGGCGAGGCCATCCTCGCGTTCGGTGTGATGGGCGGCGCGACGCAACCGCAGGGCCACGCGCAGATCGTCGTGAACCTGGTCGACTTCGGGATGAACACGCAGGAGGCCGGTGACGCGCCTCGAATCCTGCACGACGGGTCGAGCGAACCGACGGGCGAGCGGATGAGTGACGGCGGCAAGGTCTCGTTGGAAGAAGGCTACGCCTGGGAGGTGGTGCGCGGCCTGATCCAGAAAGGTCACGTCGTCGGCTGGAACTTGGGCGAATACGGCGGTTATCAGGCCATTCGCCGCGATCCGAAGTCGGGCGTCTACTTCGGCGCGAGCGAGTCGCGCAAAGACGGGCAGGCGGCCGGATACTGATTCGACCGCGCGCGCGGTCACTTGCGCGCCGACGCCTGCTTGAGGAAGTCGCGCTCCCCCTTCGAGAGGCTGCCGATCCCCTCGCGGCTGATCTTCGCGAGGAGATCGTCGACGCGCGAGGCGTCCGACTCCTTGCGCTCGACCTCGTGGACCGCGCGCCGCCTCTCGAGGATCTCGACCGGGTCCTTCTGAACGAGGCCACTGCGGACCGCCAGGAAGCCGTAGACGATCCCGCCGAAGTGCACGAGGTGCGCAGTGCCCGCCGCGCCGTACTTCATCTGCACGAGACCGGAGAACACCGTGATGACGAGGATGATCAACGCCAGCCACTTCAATGCGATCGGCACGAAGAGCAGATAGACGGTGCGCGCCGGGAACATCGTCGCCACGGCGATCATGACGCCGTAGCACGCGCCGGATGCGCCGACCGCGGGCGCGGTGCGCATGCCGAGCCAAGCAGCGACGAGGAACACCGCGGCGCCGGCCACCTGGGCCGAGACGTAGGTGAGCAGGAACCGGCGGGTCCCGAGCTCTTCCTCGAGCATCGTGCCGAAGAAGTAGAGCATCAGCAGGTTCCCGAGCAGATGCATCACGTCGACGGTGCTGTGCAGCAGCCCGTACGTGAAGACTTGCCACACGGGAACGAGCGGGAACCCCGCCGTCCACGCCTCGGGATCGAGTTGGAGCGGCGTGATCACGCTCTCGTAGAGCGAATCGCTCGCCATGAACAAGACGAAGGTCGCGAGGTGGATCGCCGCGAGCGCGATCAAGAGTCCTTTGACAGCCGGCGTCAGTCGCGGGAACGAGACCTGCGGCATCGACGGCGCACCATCTCGATAGATCGGCGGCGCGGCCATGTCAGCGCTGAAGCGCCGCGGCGGGAGCGGCCGCGCGCTCGGCCGAGTGCAGTGTGTTCGCGAGGAGCATCGCGATCGTCATCGGCCCGATCCCGCCCGGGACCGGAGTGATCCAGGCGGCGCGCGCGCTGGCCGCCTGGAAGTCGACGTCCCCCGCGAGGCTCCCGTCCGGCATCCGATTGATTCCGACGTCGAGCACCGTGGCACCGGGCTTCACCCAATCGCCTTGGACGAGCCGCGGGCGTCCCACGGCCGCCACGAGCACGTCTGCACGCCGACAGACGCCGGCGAGATCCGCCGTGCGCGAGTGCGCGATCGTCACCGTGGCGTTCCGCTCGAGCGCCAGCAGCGCGAAAGGCTTTCCCACGAGCATCGAGCGGCCGAGCACGACGACTTCGCGGGCGGCGAGGTCCAGGCCATGTCGATCGAGCAGTTCGATGCAACCCGCCGGCGTGCACGGACGCATTCCCGGTCGCCCCATCGCGAGCAGAGCCACGCTCGTCGCCGTCAAACCGTCCACGTCTTTCGCAGGGTCGATCCGCTGGATCACGCGATCCGCGTCGAGCCCTTTCGGCAACGGTAGCTGCACGAGGATTCCGTGGATCGCCGCGTCCTCGTTCTGCGCATCGACGAGCGCCTCGACGTCGCCCTGCGAGGCATTCCCAGGCAGACGCAGCGTGCGCACGAGGAAGCCCGCTTCGTGCGCGGCCTTGTCCTTGTTCTTCACGTAGACGTGGCTCGCCGGATCGTCGCCGACGAGGATCACTGCGAGCCCCGGAGTACGCGACGCGAGCAGGAGTCGCGCACTGCCCGCTGCCACGTCGGCGCGCACGAGCGCGGCCGTAGCTTTCCCGTCGAGGATCCGCGCCCCGCTCGTCATCGTGTCTCGGCAGCGCCGGCTTCCGAACCGTCCACGCGAGCTTGCTGTGCCGCGGGCGGCGCACCTTGCTGACCTTCTTGCGGTTCGACGCCGTCGTCCGTGTAGCGGTGCAAGCTCTTCTGGCTGTCGGGCAGGTAACCGAACACCTGGAACGTGAGGAAGACGCTCAGCGCGCCCGCGACGAGCGCGCTCATCGCCTTCGCGCCGCGATATCCGCCCAACATGCGCAGGTGAATGTAGATCACGTAGACGAGCCACGTGATCAGCGCGGTGTTCTCCTTGCTGTCCCAGCCCCAGTAGTTGGCCCACGCTTCCTGCGCCCAGAACGCGCCTTGCCACAGGCCCGCGGTGAGGAACGGGAACCCGACCGCGAACGCGCGGAAGCTCACGTCGTCGAGGTCCTTCTCGAGACGCAGCACCATGTCCGGTCCCGGCACGCGCCCGAGCGCGAGCAGTCCCGCGAAGACGATGCCCGACACGAGGAGCATGGGAATGGTGACCAAGTGCGCGAAAGGCACGACCAGGAGGCCGACGAGGATGAACGCTTGGCTCTTCCAACTCTGACCGCCGCGCCAGACGCCGCTCCAGAAGCGCGTGAGGAAGTAGACGAGTGCGAGCAGCGCCGCGATCCCCATCGTTGCGTAGCTGAAGATCAGGCAGGAGAGGTGCGGGGCGAACCACCAACTCTGCAGGGCCGGCGGCAAGTCGCGCTGCGCCGTCGCCAAGGTGCGGATGTGACCGTGGGTGTAGATGATCCCGACGAAGATGAGGACGACGAGCACGTCCTCCACGATCGCCCAGTTGTGGCCGCGCTTGCGCAGGTTCAGCACGAACCACAGGACGATCATCGACACGCCCAGGGCCAACGTGAACATCGCCAGCACTTCCGACATCGTCTGGCTCGGGAAGTGGTTGACCTCGACCCAACGGAAGCCGACCGCCGTCGCGATCGCCGTGGTGGCGAGGACGACGAAGAGCAGCGGCAGTCGCGCGACCCACGACGGCCGCGATCCGTCCGCCGTCGGCTTCGCGTGGAAGAGGATCGAGACGATCGAGGCCAGGACGCCCAGTCCGCAGATCACGTCCGCGAGGACGAGGATCCGCGTCGATATCAGGACGTCTTGCTGGAAGAAGAGTTCGAACGGATTCATGCCGCCACCTTGGCGCGTTGTGCGCGCGCACGTGCAATCGGTCGCAGCACGAAGGCCACGACGGTGCCGAAAATCGTCAACCACATCCCGTAGAGGACGAACGGGATGCCGGGGTCGTAGACCACGCCGATGCCCGAGTAATCCGGGAACCGCGCGTCCGCGTTCGTCTGGAAAAAGCGATAGCCGCGATGCACGAGGTAGTCGTTCACGCGGATCTCGCGCTCGCGCGGATCACCCACGTCGACTTCCTGGAGCACTCCGCTCGTGTCCTTCTCGTGGACGCGCAGCACGCTGCGCCATTCGAAGGGCATCGCGGCCGAGTTCTCGAAGTAGCGGATCCAGAAGCGCTGGTCGCTCGAGGACCAAGCGTTGGCGCGCCCGGTTTCGGTCGAGGCCATCCGGAGGACACGCGTGGATTCCTGCGGAGTTCCGCGCTCCGTCGTGAGGCGCAGCACGGCGCCGGTCGGACTGCGCGAGTAGAAGTCCGCGTCGTACGCGGGCCCGCTGATGTAGTCGGCCGCGGGGTCGTACTCGATCGGCGTCTCGAAGCGCACGTTGCGCAACATCTCGCGCGCCGTGAGGCGCGTTTCGCCCGGGAGCGGCAACACGTCGCCCGGCTTCACCGGGACGGAATTCCCCTTCTCGGAGACCAGCGCGGGCTCACGATCCGGGCCGTACGCGAGGACGTAGCGCGGCGGACCGGGCGAGGTCCAGCGTTCCCACTCGAGGTTCAGCGCGAGGTCGGGATACGCGAACTCCTTCTGCATCCCCATGCTCTCGGCGTCGAAGCTCTCGCTGACGACGCGGCGCTCGGACGTGCCGCCCGCCTGCAGGATCTCGACGACGATGCCGGGATTCTCGGGGTACTGCTGATCGAGCGGCCGTGGATCGAGGATCTCCGACTTCGTCTTCGGATCGAAGCGCAGATCACCCGCGGCTGCGACGACGCGGACGCGATATCCGGCCGGTCCGTCGACGGTCTCGCCCACGCGGATCGGAAGCACGATGGGCTCGACATCGCCCGCTGCGGCGACGCGCATCGCGAGCCAACCGATGCGGCCGTCGTGCTCGGGATTGGTGAGCGCGCGAATCCGTTCCTCGGAAAGGCCGTGAGCCACCGCGAGCCGGAATTTCCAGGCCGGATCGAGATACGGCGGCATCCGCGGATCCGGCGTCAGGAACACGGAACGCGGGGGCACGTCCGGTTGCGCGCCCTCTTGGCTCGCTGCGGCGACCCCGGCGCGATCGAGGGCATCGAGGATCACGAGCGGCCCTAGACCCTCGGGATCGTCAGGGTTCTCCGCATCCCACCAACGCGGCGCACCGACGACGGCGCGCTCGTGGACTTCGAGGACCTCGACTTCGATGCGCGGTCGTTTCTTGCCGCCGTCGGACTCGACGTGATCGAGCGCGAGCTTTCGCCCCGGCCACAACGTGTACTGCGGCGGGTTCGACTTGAAGTCCTCGTCGAAGAACCCGATCTCGAGCGTCTTCCAGTCGCGGCGCGCGAACTCCTCGAGCGACAGCGCGAACGGCATCCGACGCGGCTTCGAGGGATCGTGGAAGCCGTCGTACACGTCGCGTGGCGCCTTGCCGATCTCCAGGTGCAGGATGCCGCGATCGGTATGGAGCTTGCTCCACAACCCTCCGCCGAGGAGCGTCAACACGCCCAGGTGCACCAGCATGTAGCCGCCCTTCTCGAGCGTGAACCACTTCGAAGGTCCGCCTTTGAAGGTGTTCGACAGCACGCCCAAGAACAGCAGTCCGAGCAACGTCGCGAACCAGTTCGACTTGTACGTGCGATTCAGGTCGAGGGCCGTGCAGATCTGGAACGCGCGCCGGAACGTCGGCTCGTTCTCGCGAATCAATGCGCCGATCTCCTGCGACTTGATGCGGCCCGTGAACGCGGCCGTCATCTGCTTCTCGCGGTTGTCGCGTTCTTCGATCCCGTAGCGATCCTCGAAGCGATCGAGCTTCTCGTCTATACCCGGCGGAAACGCGGCCTCGGGCATCCCGAGGCCGTAGATGTGCAGCATGTGGTAGACGAAGAAGCCCTCCGCCCAGCGAAACGCGGCGTATTCGTGCTTCCACTTCTTCAGGCGCGAGACTTGGTCTGCGGTGAGGCTCGCAAGCGCCGGGTGGTCATCCGGCCGACGCCGGAAATCCTCGTCGGATTTCGCCTTGGGAGCCGGGACGTAGGCCTCGAAGACATCCCGCGGGATGTCGCGGACGTCCGGGACGCGCTCGGTCGGATCCTCGAAGCCCGTGATCTGCGGCACGAGGACGCCGACGCCGACCGCGAGGAGCGACAACGTGACGAGCGTCACGCCCACGTGCATCGTGCGGAAGAAGCGCAGGACACCCTCGCGCTGGATCACGAGGAACACGGCGGTCGCGAGCACGAAGCCTCCGAACGCGGCCGACTGGAGCGGCGTCGCCGCGCCGTCGACGACGAGTCCGAGGACCGACAACGCCACTTGACCGGCGAGGACGAGGCTCACGATCAGGGCCGCGGCCGATGCGAAGCCCCAGCGGAAGGGCTTGCGGGGAACGGGCGCGCCGGCGTCGTCGGACCGTAGGCCTACGTGCTCGACTCGGGGCTTCTCTTCGTGCGGGTCACTCATGTGGTCGTCTACCAACGTCGTTCCAGTACGTAATCGGCGAGGTCCATCAACGCGTCGCGCGCGCTCGACGGCGGCAGCGCTCCGACGCGTGACTTCGCACGCGCAGCGAACTCGCCGGCACGCGCCATCGCCGTCTCCACACCACCGAGGAGATCACACTCGGCTCGCAACAGCGCTACGCGGTGCGCGAGTCCAGGCTGAGTATAGATCTCGCGAATGCGCGCTTTCACTGGTGCTTCCGCGCGTCGGTACGCGTGGAGCACGGGCAGGGTGACTTTGCCGTCTTCGACGTCGTTACCGACGGATTTTCCGACGACGCTCTCCTCGCCGACGACGTCGAGGCAGTCGTCGACGATCTGGAACGCGAGGCCGACCTCTTGGCCAAAGTTCCAGAGTTCGAGGCCGATCTCGTCGCGGCCGTTGGGATAGCGCGCGCCCAGTTCGCAGGCCGCGGCGTAGAGGGTCGCGGTCTTCGCCCCCGCGATGGATTCGCAGCGCTCGTCCGTTTGGTCGAAGTCGTAGCGCAGCGTGCTCTGCTCGATCTCGCCGACGCAGATGCGCCGAGTCGCTTCGGCCAGCGCGCGGCTGGCCAGGCGCGACGAAAGGTCCGTCGACAGCGCGAAAGCTCGCGCGTACAGGAAATCGCCGAGCAAGACGGCGACCTGGTTGTCCCAGCGCTGGTGGACCGTCGCGACACGGCGACGAACGTCCGCGCCGTCCAGGACGTCGTCGTGGACGAGCGTCGCCAGGTGGATCATCTCGACGATCGCGGCGATCGAGGGATGTTCGTCCGTCGAGTTGCCGGTCGCGTCTCCGGCGAGCAGCACGAGCGCGCCGCGCAGTTGCTTCCCGCGGAATCGACCCACGTGACTGGTCATGTCGGCCACGGCGTGCGAGCGCTCGGCGAGCTGTCGCGCGAGGACCTCACGCATGCGCGCCATCCCGTCCGCGACCGGCGCGACGAGGCGTTCGAGGCGCGCGTCGGAGGCGCTCACGAGCGGACCTCGGCATGGAGGGCCGCGCGCGCGCGCGCCAGATCCGCGGCCGTATTGACGTTCAACGTCGCATCGCGGTCCGCGCACTCGGCGACGTCGATCGTCGCGAGCTGCGATCGGCGTCCGTCGGCGAGTGGATACGAGAACAGCGCGGTCATGCGACGTTCTCCGGCGGCGAGTGCGCTTCGGATGCAAACCGCCAAGCGCGTGTGGTAAACGCCACACAAGGGTTCCGGACCGCTGGCGCTTGCGAGGACCAACGCATCGAGGTCGTTCTGCTCGGCACGCTCGGCGAGAGTCGCGAGCACGTTCGAGCCGATCGCGGGCATGTCCACCGCGAGGACCACGACGCGCTCGTGCCGAGCAGCGCGCAGTGCCGCCTCGAGACCGGCGAGCGGTCCGAGGTCTCGCTCGACATCGAGCACCACCGGCAATCCGAACTCGACATAGCGCGGTGTCGGCCCGGTCGCGAGCAACACTTCGTCGACCACCGGCCGAAGCGTCGCGATCGCGTGCGCGAGGAACGTCGTGCCGCAGAGGAGCTCGAGCTCGGCCTTGTCCCGTCCCATCCGCCGACTCGCGCCACCACACACGACGACGCCCGTCCGTCCGGGCCCGAGGGCGAACGGCGGCACCCGGCTCGATGGCAGCGGGATGGCCAGGGTCACGGATCGGCCCTCGAGCTCAGAGCTCGTGAAGAATTCACGGGCGACGCGACGCGCAGCGGCGCAGATGGTGTCTGAGAGCGTGTAGGCTCGATTTCTTCACACGCTCTCAGAGCTCGTGAAGAATTCACGGGCGACGCGACGCGCAGCGGCGCAGATGGTGTCTGAGAGCGTGTAGGCTCGATTTCTTCACACGCTCTCAGAGCTCGTGAAGAATTCACGGGCGACGCGCCGCGCAGCGGCGCAGATAGCGTCTGAGAGCGTGTAGGCTCGATTTCTTCACACGCTCTCAGAGCCCGTGAAGAATTCACGGGCGACGCGCCGCGCAGCGGCGCAGATGGTGCATGGGAGCGTGTAGGCTCGTTCTTCACACGCTCTCAGAGCTCGGGCGGCTTCTCGGACTTCGTGACCGTGGGGTTCCCGGCGGCGTCCTTCCCGCCATCGCTCATGCCCTTCTTGAACTCGTGGACGCTGCTCCCCATCGAGCGGGCGAGTTCGGGGAGCTTGCGGGCCCCGAACAGCAGCAGGATGGCGAACACGATCAGGAGGATCTCGGTGGTCCCGAGTACGGCGATCGGCAACATTAGGGTTCCTTGCAGGCGGGGCTCCGAGGTCTCGAATCGGGCCCGTGCCAACACCCAGTCTAGGACATCGCCGCGCGCGGATCCCCTGCCCGCGATGCAAATCCCAGCGCAGACTCGGGGAGGACGGGCGGCCGGATGTGCGGCGTGACCGTCGACGCCGCCGCGCGCGCCGCGATCCGACGCAGCACACGCGCGTCGAGCGGGGGCAGATCGCGATCGGGGCCGGCCAGGGTCCCCTCCCGCTTACCGCCGACGCGCGCGCCGCGTCCGATGCGCAGGCCGCTCGCGAAGAGCCCCGCGCGCACCGCGGTCGCGGCGCTGTACGTCGAGAGGATGCTGCCCGGAGCCATGCGCCGCGCGACCTCGCGCAGGAACTCCGGTTCCCACAGGCCCGGTTCGACGCGCTGCGAGAACGGGTCCAGGAACACGGCGTCGAAGCGCGGTTCGAGCGGGAGTTTCGCGACCATAGCGCGTGCGTCGCCCAGCAGGAGACGGAGTGTTCCCCCGCCGTCGAGCGCAACGGATTCCGCGGTGCGCGACGCGAGCGCCGCCGCGAGCGCCGCGCGAACGGGCGCGTGCCGAATTTCCAAGTCCGCCGGTGCGCGCGGCGACGACACGACGTGCGCGAGCAAGGCCTCGTCGAGCTCGCACGTCGTCGCCGCGAGCGCGACGCCCGTGCCCTCGACCGCCTCGAGCGCGGCCGCCAGGTTGAGGCCGAGCCCGGTTCCGATGTCGAGTAAATGCAGCACGCGCCCCCTCTCACGCGCGCCCTCGCTCGCGATCTCGCGCGCACGCTCGCCCAAGCGGCACTCGCGCGCGTAGCGCTCGCGCGCCTGCGTCCACGCGCCCGACGTCGAGTGGTACGTCTCGCCGTGCGCGGCGTGCGCGAGCGTGCTCGAACCGTCGGCGGTACGCCGCTCGATCCAGCGCTCGTCGGTACTGCTCGCCATGCGCCGATCAACGTAACGTCCCGCGTCGCCGGCCGTCGAAGGCGGGACGAAAGACGCGCGCGCCGAGACTCTCGACGCGCGCGTTCATTCGCGCTTCAGACGGGAGAGTTCGTTCGTCAGCCGACAGCTGCGAGTGCGCGTGCGCCCTCGAGCAATCCCGCGGCAGCCAGCGCTTTCTCCATCTCGACGCCCAGCCGCGCCGGGCTCTTGCACATGCGCACGCCGGCCTTTTCGAGTGCCGTCACCTTGTCCGCGGCGGAACCTTGCCCGCCCGAGATGATCGCGCCGGCGTGACCCATCCGACGTCCGGGCGGAGCGGTCTGACCCGCGATGAAGCCGACCATCGGCTTCTTGACGTTCTTCGCGATGTACTCGGCCGCGCGTTCCTCGGCGTTTCCACCGATCTCGCCGATCATGACGATCGCGTCCGTCTCCGGATCCGCGTTGAACGCCGTGAGCACGTCGACGAAGTTCGTTCCGTTCACCGGATCGCCCCCGATGCCGACGCACGTCGATTGGCCGATGCCGCGGCTCGTGAGCTGCCACACCGCTTCGTACGTCAGCGTGCCCGAGCGCGACACGACGCCGACGCGACCCGCGCGGTGGATGTAGCCCGGCATGATGCCGATGCGGCACTTCGCCTTCGGCGTGATGACGCCGGGGCAGTTCGGCCCGATGAGACGCGTCTTGGTGCCTGGTTGCGCGAGCCGCTCGACGACCTTGACCATGTCGAGCACGGGAATGCCTTCCGTGATCGCCACGACGAGTTCGATCCCGGCGTCGATCGCCTCGAGGATCGCGTCGGCGGCGAACGCCGGCGGCACGAAGACGACGCTGGCGTTCGCGCCCGCTTTCTCGCGCGCCTCGTGACAGTTCTTGAAGACCGGCAGGCCGAGGTGCGTGGTCCCGGCCTTCTTCGGGTTCACGCCGCCGACCATCTTGGTGCCGTATTCCAGGCTCTTCTCGGTGTGGAACGAGCCGAAGTCGCCCGTCATGCCCTGACAGATCAAGCGCGTGTGGAGGTCGACGAAGATGCTCATGGCTTGGCTCTCACTTCTTTCCAGCGGCGACTGCGGCACAGATCTTCTTCGCGGCATCGTCGAGGTCGGTCCCCGACACGATGGGCAGGCCCGATTCGGCCAGCATCTTGCGACCCAGCTCCACGTTCGTGCCCTCGAGACGGACGACGAGCGGAACCTTCAGGTCGATCTGCCGCGCAGCCGTGATGACGCCGGTCGCGATCACATCGCACTTCATGATGCCGCCGAAGATGTTGACGAGGACGCCTTTGACCTGCGCGTCGCCG
>Ga0209591_10000346_pt1 | contig 61617 bp, 58 predicted proteins | sample MAT01_FD_187207 | JGI IMG/M metagenome (GOLD analysis project Ga0209591, IMG submission 187207) | Freshwater microbial communities from Lake Fryxell liftoff mats and glacier meltwater in Antarctica - MAT-01 (SPAdes) (version 2) | ecosystem: Environmental > Aquatic > Freshwater > Ice > Liftoff...
CAACAATCAGCCCAACAATCAGCCCAACAATCAGCCCAACAATCAGCCCAACAATCAGCCCAACAATCAGCCCAACAATCAGCGATTGACGTAACGACCGCATAATTTCTCGTCGCGCTTCGCGCGACATTGAAATTTTAATTGCCTCTACCGTTTCAATCGTATCCAGCCCACCAATCAGCCCACCAATCAGCCCACTAATCAGCCCACTAATCAGCCCAACAATCAGCCTATAAAACCACTTTTGCTGCCTTGACTGCAACCAATTCGGCTGCATCTTCTCAATCAGAAACTCGGTTTGCGACTCGTGCTGTAGCTGTTTTGCCAACACAACAAGCCATCGCCGCGTTTGCTTTGCAGTTGGAGGGTGGCGCGTTCGGTAGGCTTGGCTGCTCATGTCTCGATGCAGCATTTCCTGAACATAAGCATCTAACAACAATGCCAATCGTTGGTCGGTTGAGCCAGTCTGTTGCCACTGAGTCAGCGACAAGCCTTTAGTAGGAGAGGAGCGTCATGCTTAACCACAGGGGCGTTTGAATGAGTGCCCACAATACGTCGTCCTGCCGCAACATCCGCCCAAGCTCCGGCTGGTTCGCTGCTGACAGATACGCCTCAATTTGGTCATCGGTCAGGGTTTGCAGCAAAATGGCTCCATTCAGGTGCATTCGGGTTTCGTCGCGTTGCTCTACTGGTGTCGCCTGCCAGCGTCCCCGCACGACTTTTTCGTATTCTTCTCGCCGACAGCACACTACTAACGAGAGTGGTCTATCTTCACTCTCCAACCAGTGGTTAATTGCCTGTACGCACGATTCTTGACGCTCCGGTTTCACCTCATCCAGTCCATCCAGCAGGGGCAAAAGCTGTTCGTCTGCCAGCCATTGTTTGCCAACGTCTTTCCGCACGCCGTATTTTGACTTCAGTTCTTCCACCAACCAGGCCGTCATCGTCTGCTTCGGGTCTTTCCACGACGACAGGTTCAGCAGCACCGGGATGAATGCTGTGGCATCTTGCTCGGCTCGATCGCACAACTTCTCCGCTAAATCCAGCATCGTCGTCGTTTTGCCTGCCCCTGGCTCACCCAAGATTAATAGCCTGCCATCGATGCCTGAGCGATCGAACACGTCCAAAATAGTCGTCCCGGCTGGCAACGCTTCCGGTGCTTTTGCGCCAATTTTGACCTCTGCGTCTAAGGGTCGCCTTACATGTTGCGGTTGGGACTGCTTGCCCAGGGTTATAAACACGGCATTGTGCAGCGATTGAGCGAGCCGCGAGATCACTTCCTGCTTGACGGCTTGCAGCAGCAGCATTTCATTGCGCGATCGCGTCTGCACTGGCTGATTGACGACCGTGACCGAGCCTTTATTGTCGATGTTAAAGATGTCGCGATCGGCTTGTTGTTCGCCCGGTTGCTTCATGCTCACGATCCACCAAATTTGTTGGACTGTCCCGCGTTATCGATGTTGAAAAGATCCCGTCCTGCCGTCTGGTTGTAGGTGCGATCGCCGCTGGTGTTCTGCACATTGATGATCTGTTGCGCGATCTGCTTGATCTCAGTGGCAAACGTCTCATCCTCCAGCATTTCCAGGTCGAGATATTTCGTTACTTTTTCTAACGCGGCTGGCGTTGGCTGTTGATCGGCTTCAACGATCGCCGTTTCAGCGCGATCGTTCCCCTTAAACTTCGCTTGAATCTTGTCGCGCAGGCTTTTGATTAAGTCGATCGCGCCACCCAGCGACTTTTTCGCCAGTTCGCCGCCGCCTGCTTTCGCAAATTCTTCAAAGGCAATTCTGGCGATCGCGCCCGCCGTGAGGACAATTACAGGTTCCATAGCAAACACTTTCTGCGAAGGGTATCTCTTTTCTACACCAGATTCTCTCTGGTTTCAGAAACATGCGTTTGCTACGCCACCGAGCGATCTTGCTAAGGTTAAGACTGCTACAAGCGCCACTGGTCAAGTTCAAAGGCTAAGCCCGTCTGCGTGGACTCATGGTAGAAGCGGGTTCTGCAACCTGCGGCAGATTGTAGCCCTGTGGGTATGGCTCTGTTAGTGCCTAGCCGCGATTTTGGGTTGCCAACGCCTGACCTTGGAAGACATCCTCTTAACAGTCAAGCTTGAATCGCTCTTGCTTAATCAGTCTTACTAATGATAAAACCTGACTTTAATGTTGTTAGTGTTAAAAAAGCTGTCAAACTAGATTCGTCGTTCTCTTGCTGGGAGCTGTCTCTTAATCCAGCGTTGCCCAGGTTGTTAATCCCCAGGTTGTGAGTATGAACCCTGACATTAAAGAATCCGAATTTCCTGATACAAGCCCTTCAGACGTTGTTCCCGAGACAGACTTGCTCACGGATGAGCCACTTTTGTTGCCGCCTGCCTCTGAGTCAGAAACAAGCCAGCAACTGAAGCAGGCTGGCGATCGTATTTATACGTTCTTGTCGGGGCTGCCCGACTATTTGTCTGACTTTTTTGGCGAGTACAAACGACCAATCATTACGTTGGGTTTGATTTTTGGGTCGATCGTATCGGTCAAATTGACTCTCGCCCTACTCGATGCCATCAACGACATCCCCTTGCTTGCACCCACGTTTGAACTGATTGGCTTTTCCTATACCGCATGGTTTATTTACCGATATTTGTGGAGAGCCTCCAACCGAGAAGAACTTGCAGGTAGCTTCGGTTCCTTGAGAGACCAGGTTCTAGGCAGAGGCACGCCTAAAGTCTAGAGTCTATGCAACCGCAGTCACGTCAGACGCGGCGCCTTGCGGAAACGTGCCCTTATTGCTTGCGTCTTTTGAACCTTGAGGCAACTCATCCCTGAAGCGAAGGGCGTTGCTGATGAGGGCACTGCTAATGTTTTTGCTTGGGGACTCATAGCTAAAGACCGATCGCGTCATTGCCTCGATCGCGAGTCCATATGGCTACTCGGCTCCAAAGCCGACTCACCCGGAAAATGTTCGTTCACCAGCGCACCCACATCACGGGCAGAGACGCGACTATAGCGAGTTTTCTCAGGCATGAACACGACGTTGGGACCCGCCTTGCAGTACTTCATGCAGCCTGTCCCTTGAATTTTGACATCCGTAAGATGTCGATCGCTCAAAGCTGCTTCCAGCGCCTGACAAACCGCTTTACCGCCTCGTTTCATGCAGTCTGACTTCTGACAAACCAGAATTTTGGCGCTAGCAGCGGGTTTGGGCACAGTTGGTTTGGGCACAGCGATCGACGACGCGTCTGTCTTTCCAGGAGAGAGAACGCTGATTTGATAAGCTTTGAGCGTTGGCTGCTCATGTTTGTGGCTTGTTTTCTGTTCACCCCAAACTTGAAGCCATGCTCCAGGGATTGTGTCTTCACCAATTGCAGTACGCGCTTCCTTGGCGAGTTTAACGCTGCACTCGCCATCAGCCGTCAGCAGCCGTAGGCGTTTGGGCGTGCCATCTTCAAACACACAGTCCAATAACCGCCCTTCCAGGCTGAATGTCGATCGCGCTGTTTTGCTCATAGTACCGTTCTGAAGATTGTGAGAGAGCTTTGTTGAGAAACTTATTCAATAAGCTCATTCACTAGGCTACAACAAAACGCTAGGCTTGCTAGCCCCTTCCAGCATATGCTCACTCTGTTAGGGCGATCGGTCAGTGCGATCGTGCCTGAGACAAAATGAGTCCTATTACCCTTAAATGTCCTTCTATCGGTCGTTCCGATGAATAATAGAGTAGTGAAGTGCTATCGGTTGAACCTATGCCAACGCTCGACTCGGAAAATTTGACCTTAGAAGCGGCGCAGGACGTGTTGAGGCAGTTTCTTTGTGTCGAGCGCTCAGCAACATCCGAAGCCTCACTCGTGCGGCAGGCACTCTTGTTCGTCGCTGCTCATTCTGACTATCAGATCTTGGGGATCTGCGCTGACACGATCGAGCAGGCAGCCATAGCACTGAAAGCGTATCTCACCGCACTAGGCTATGAAGCAACGCCTGAAGTCGCCGCAGTGGAAGGCTCTGTGTACGTCAAATTCAATCCCCGGAGCGATCGCTGCCACGTTGCGCCCTACATTGGCACCCATCGCGGTGTCCTCGTTTCCTGCCAATCTGCCTACGATGGCGATGTCAATGAAACATTTGGACATTTGCCGTTAGATTTATTTGAAACGTAGAGAGTGCGGCATCGGGACAAGCCTAAACTTCAACACTCACTCCCATCGCCTTACCGCCTCATCCCCTCACCTCATCACTCCTTCTCCTCTCATGCCTGTAGATTCGCTGCCTTACGCCTTGCTAGAGCAACTCCGCGATACATTGCGTCCAGGGCAGCGAGAGATTGCGCTGTGGCAAGGAGGTCCGTTAGCAGTTTCGGCAGTGCCCGGAGCCGGGAAGTCTACAGGTATGGCAGTGGCAGCCGCGATCGCCATTGCCCAGCATCAGCTTCACGCGCGTCGTCAGCTAGTGGTTGTGACGTTTACGCGATCGGCTGCCGCGAATCTTAAAGCCAAAATCCGTCAAAACCTGAACGTCTTGGGTTTACCACCAGGAGGCTTTGTGGTGCAAACGCTGCATGGGCTTGCCTGGGCGATCGCGCGTGCCCATCCAGAGCGGTCAGGCTTGAACTCGGACAGCGTGCTGGTCACGCCGAATCAGAACCATCGGTTGATTCGTACCTGCGTTGAGCAATGGATCTCGGCGAATGCCCGTCACTATCAAATTTTGCTAGAGGGACGACAGTTTGACGGCGAGGAAACAGAGCGTCTGCGCCGACAGTCTGTGTTGCGATCGGAAGTGCTGCCTGCCTTAGCGACGACGGTCATCCATGAAGCAAAAAGTTCGGGCTTAGTGCCAGATGCTTTGCGATCGCAGAGCAATGAGATTGATGATCCCTACTCCATCTTGACGATCGCAGCGGGACTGTACGAGTTTTACCAAACTCAACTTCGCTTTCGGAACCTGATCGACTACGACGAAATGATGTTGGCGGCGCTGCGCGTTCTGGACGATCCTGCTGTACGGCAGTCCTGGCAGCAGCAAGTGTTTGCGGTCTTTGAGGACGAGGCACAAGATTCTAGCCCACTACAGACGCAACTGCTGGAGATTCTGGCGGCTGATCCGGCTGAGCCAGAAAACCGCGATCGTGGCAATTTGGTGCGCGTTGGCGATCCTAACCAGGCGATTAACTCCACCTTCACGCCCGCTGATCCGATTTTCTTTCGGGAATTCTGCGAAGCGTGTCGTGCCCAAAAGCGGCTGGCAACGATGACTCAAGCAGGACGCAGCAGTCGTCCCATCATTGATGCGGCTAATTTTGTCTTGCAGTGGGTCAATCAATCCAACCTGGCAGGCGTTGAGCAGCCCTTTAGTGTGCAAACAATCCGCCCAGTGGCTTCAGATGATCCCCAGCCGGATGCCAATCCTACGCCTGAAGGTCAAGGGCTAGAACTATACGCGCCAGACGATGTGTATCAGACCGTGGAACGTATTGGTCAACGATCGCTAGCGTTGTTCAAAAAGAATGCTCAGGGACGAGCAGCGGTGCTGGTGCGTACAAACGATCAGGGGCGCTTTGTGGCGAAGGAACTGCACCGTTGGTATGGGGATAAGCTGCCTGTGTACGAAGTGGGACAGCGCGATCGCCAGTCTCACGTACCAGCCGAGATGCTGACCTTACTGCAATTTCTCGATCGTCCCCACTCACCCGACAACCTGAAAGCTGCCCTCACCGTTTTGGTTGCCCGCAAGCGCATTCCCACCCAGGATCTCAATGCGATCGTCAGCTTCCCAGAACAGTTTTTGTATCCAGGACCCCTCGACCCCGCGCAACCAGACCCTGTAGTTGAAGCGCGTCGCTATTGCACCAGTCTCCTCAACGCTCGCTTACAGCTTCCAACCGCCCAACTCATTCCCTTCCTGGCGCTGACGCTCGATTACGAGCAAACTGAGCTGGCAACCGCCGACAAGCTGACAGAGCGTCTTGCCCAGCAGGCAACTGGTAAGCACGCGCTTCCAGCCATTTTGAGTCTCCTGAATGAGATTGTTACCTCAGAGCAGTTTGAGCCAGTCGAGACAGACGATGCAGAAGAGCGCTACGCTCGCCCAGGGCAGCTTACCGTCATCACCATGCACAAGGCGAAAGGGCTGGATTGGGATTATGTGTTCATCCCCTTTCTGCATGAGCAGACCATTCCTGGCAGCCAGTGGATTCCGCCCCAGGCGCAGTTTCTTGGCGACTTTACGCTGGCAGAAGTCGCTCGTGCCCAAATTCGCGCCAGTTTGCACAAGCAGTTCCCCTTGCCGTCGATCGATGCTGCCTGGGAACGCGCCAAAAACCTGAAAACCGCTGAAGAGTTTCGCCTACTCTATGTGGCGATGACGCGGGCAAAACGTTTACTGTGGCTATCAGCAGCGCGGAAAGCCCCGTTCACCTGGAATAAGCCAGAAAACTTGCAGGATCGTGACCCGTCTCCGATCGTGTCTGCCCTAAAGGAACGGTTTCCCGCCTCTGTAATGACTTAAGACGTTCGGCTTTCCGATTGGGAAAATGAGAGCTTAACTGTGAAGATTAAGGAGACTAATGACAGTTAAACTCACGCTTTTTTCATTGAACGCTAAGATTAGACGCTAAGTGAGAGCGTTTAGACTGTGGACAGCCAAGCGCTTGAGAAAGACTGAATCAAAGCTGTACTTGGTTTCCAGCGCCAAAGTTTCTGACTGAGCGGCACAGCGTCAGAGAATCGGTTAAGGTGTTTCTGAGAGAGTGTTGCAAAAGTTAACAGAGTCGTCACATCGTTTAGATTGCCAAAAAGGCTGAATGGAGGCTCCAATGGAAGCCCGCTTGATTAAATTTCTGCAAGAAGAACTGGCAATCTCGGATTCCGCGATCGCCACCGTTAAACGTCACCAGGAATTTGACGTTACTCTGCTGCCCATGATCCTCTGGCAGTATGGTTTGGTGACGCTAGAAGAACTCGATCGGATTTTCGACTGGCTCGAAACGGCGTAATGGCGCAGAGCAGTCTCAATTACTAACGTCGTTTTGCCGCTTTATACATGGGGGGTGGTGGCGGCATGACGGGTGCCTTCATGTGGTTCATTTTTTGGTTTAGCTCGCGGATGCGGCGAGAGAGTAGGCGAATGATGTTAACGGCGATGCCAGGGGTTTCGTCGATCGCCTCGTAAAGCTGCTGCTGCGTCAGCACTAGACAATCGCACGGTGCCAATGTGGTCACGGAAGCGGAACGCGGTTCAGCGTCAAAAAGGGACATTTCGCCGAAGCAGGTGCCTTGCTCAAGCTGCACAATTTCCTGGTTGCCAATATGAACGCTAACTCTGCCCGAAACGACGACATAGAGCGATCGCCCTTCCTGCCCTTCTGTAAAAATAGTGTGGTTGGTTGGAAACGACAGCTCGTCCATAATGGATGCCAGACGCACTAGAAAGTCATCCCGCAGCTCTTTAAAGATGGGGACTTGTCTGACAAACAGTAAGCGATCGACGCTGGTTAACATAAATCGACGACGGGCAGCTTGAACTGGAGCTGAGGCTGTAGGCTTTAAACCTGAGACGATGGGCTGTGGGCACTTGCCTTGAGCCTTAGATATCGGGTGCCATCGTCTAATGTCGATAGTCCAAAGTCCACGACTAAAATAGGCTTTGCTTTAGAATGCCCACGATGCGCTTGCAAACCCTACTAGATCGGTTCAAAGCCAGTCCGATTTGGGAAATCAATCACATTATTGCCTCGTTTCGCTGCCTGAGTAACTGTTTTTGTTGAATCTGACCCAAACTCCCGCATGAACGCTTGCACCTGATCGGCAACCAGAGGATCTGGATCGTGCGTAAGCATCGGCGATAGCTTCATCAAAGCACGAGGCGATGCCATTTTGAGATACGCCAACACCGATTCGCGCACGAATCCCCTCGGATGTCGCAAGCACGCGATCGTTTGTTCAGGGGTCAGGCTCCAGCGGGTTTGGCGTGCCAGATGAAAGCAGCAGGCTAACGACCAGTCAGATAAAAAGTGGCGCAGATCAAGCAAATGGCGCAGTCGATCGCTTGGAGTCATCGGTTCATAACTCATCAAGTCTGACAGGCTTTGCAGTTTTTCCAGGTCAGAGTTGCGATCGAGCAAGCTCAATAAAGCACGCTTACTGGGAATATCAAGCGTGTTATCCAGAATTTCAAGTCCACGTGCCATGTTGCTGCGCGAAGTCGATTGCAGGTTAAACGCAGCGGCTTTAATGGATCCGATCGGATATAAGAACTTCATCAGCAGAAACAGACGCTCCTCAGCATCAAGCTGTAAGTCGCGCAAGGCACGCCGCAAAAGGTCTGCCTCATCCCCCCAGACTTGCGTCGGTGTCAGATCTAACAAGGCTGCATAGAGCTGCCCGACAAACATCAGCTCTTGATCAATCAGTCGCTCAATGCCACTTCTGCCCAAGCGATCGGCAACGCTATCAGTCCCCAGATCGCGGGGCATCTCGAGCAAAATACGCAGGATGCTACGGCGATCGATACCCCATGCCGTCATCAGGTGTGAAATGAGGGCATCCAGTGCTTCGTGAGTGCCAATTTGCCCGATCGCTCGCCAAGCATGAAGCCGCACCAGATCGGGTTTGTGCGTATCTTCTGCCAGCTCTACGAGCATCGGAATCGCGTCATTTTCCAGCCGCACCAACGCTTGCATCGCAGCTTCTCGCGTGGACTTGTAGTACAACCCACGCAGCAATGATGGATAGAATTCTTCAAGGTGGGTGGAGGCGATCGCTTCTAAAAGCGCACACCGCACGCGCAGCGATTCGTCCTGCAAAAGATCGGGAATATAGAGCCGCAAGGCTTGCAGGTAGACAGCTTCTCCTAAGGCTCGGCAGCCCATGACGCGCTCTTTTTCCTGCTTGTGCGTCAGCATAAACCGCAGCGTGTTGGTTGCCTCTGCCTTCTGGGTAGGACTACCCCGCCGCATCATCAGGGAAGCCGCCGTCCCTCGCACGACCGAATCGACTTCTGACCGCAGGTAGGGACGCAACTGACGAATATCAGGCTCTTCTTCAGTAATCCAGACATAGCGCAACGCGACAGCTAATACTTCTGGCGCTGGAGATAGGTCGATTAACGCGCGTACCTGGGACAAGTACGCTGCATTAGGGTATGCCAACATTGCCTCCAGGCTCTTGCGCTGCAACCCAGGCGACAGCTTCGCCAATAGCGGTGCCAGCACTTCGCCCACGTTTTTGTGATCAAGCTGGCTCAATAGCTCAATACAAGCACCTTTATGGGCATCTGTCCCAGGTTGATCGAGCGCTTCGATGACGGCTCGTTTCAGTTCACGCAGATCCACATCGCCACTGAGCTGTCCCCGTTCAGCGCTCATCACGAGTAGACCGACATACTTACTGCGGAGCAGCCAAATCGTAAAAACCCAGACTAATGAGAGGCAGACGATCGCAGGCAGAAGCCAATTTAGCCCTGCGTCACCAAAACTGGTATTACGGCTAAACCAGACCAGCACCAGTAGCGCCAGCCCGGTTGCCCCAGTTGACAAGGGTTCGGCAATGCCTCGCACAACAGACTGAATGCCACTGCGAACACTATCAGGAATGGGCTGAAACAGGACGGGACCGAGGCTTGCAAACAGCGTGTAGTGCAGCAATTCGTCGAGAAACTTGAGCGCCACGATGCTGACGAAAAGCCCCGCGACCCAAGCGGTTGGCGCGATCGTCATCGACACTGCCCCTAAAATGCCAATCATGCCCGGTAACAGCATCGCGGTCGCAAACACACCAATGCGTTCAATCACACGACTGGATGCCAACCACTGCATTGCTAGTTCGCAAATGCCCAAAATGGCGCTAAACCAGCCCAAGAAACTCGCGATCGCTGCGTCAGAATTTTGCTGCCCAAGCAACCGAGCGATCGCGCCTTCATTTCCGTGTAGCTGGAGCTGGCGGAGAAACTGAAAATCGATTAGCAGTAACAGCACCTGCGCCAGAATAAAAAACGTAAAGAGCAGCACGACATAACGCCGCAGCGGACCCTTTAAGTGACGACTCGCAAAGTCAGTCAAGCGATCGGCAGACGATCGCCGCAACGAGTCTGGAAACGCCTGCTGGTAAGACTGACCCAAATAAAAGAGAATGCCTGCTCCGATAATCATCATCAGACAAGCCATCGCAACGACGTTTTTCAGCCCTACCCACGTAATCAAAAACGTGAGGGAGAAGCCGCTGATCACATCGGCGACAAGAATGCCACTGCTAATAAGCGGGTAGGTGCGTTTGATCTCGCGAATATTAAAGAGCTGATTCGCTGTAATGGACGTATTGAGATCGTTGAGAACGTAGATTGCCTCTAGCCAGAGCCGCATGAGAAAGATCGTAATGGCAACAACCGTTGCTCCCCACAGCGACGATCGGTTATCGAGCCCAAACCAAAACAGCAGCAGCGGTACTGCCATCAGCAAGGCAGTGAGCACCAGCACCCGTCGGAGTGGCAACACTTTTTGCAGTTGCGAGTAGACAAAGCCCAGCCCTGAACCAATGCCAGCACTGGCGATGTAAATCCAGGGCAAGCCGTCTTCCGCTTTGTATTCTTGGAGAAACAGCGCCACCGTGCTCGCCTCAAACCACACCAGCCCGATCGACGTGATGGTGTAGAACGCAAACATCAAAAACGTGCGCTCACTTTCCTCTGGGCGAAGATTGACCCACCGCAGAAATTTCTGCCTCACCCCATCATCGATTAACCATTGGCTCTTGAGTTCCATGCCACGCTTGCGTCCTGTATGCATTGCCGACCCGTGATCGGGGCTTCACTCAAACGATCGCCCACCGATCGCTACCCTCTCTACTTTGCCGTCGCTCACGTGCCATCTCAATTAAGCACATCTTTAGTCATTAGGCTTGCCTCAAACTTAAGAGTGCCTCGAACTTAAGAGTGCCCCGAATGGCTTTCATTGTAGAGAGCCATGGGCAGTTCATCGCAAAAAGTTCGTTATAACTGAGCGATCGTCACAACGTTTAGGACATGGGGATCAAAGGGGGTGTGGGGGCGTTGCCCCCAGCCAGGGGTGCCACCGTTCGACTGAGCGCTCACGCCGAAGCCCCTGCACCCCGTAACCCATCTGTCTCTTGCTATAACTGAGCGATCGCGTTAAAAAGACACCCCAGCGATGACCGGAGTGTCTACCCATGAACGGCAAAGCTAACCAACGCTGTCCATTATTTCTTCGGAGCTAGGAGCATCATCATATTGCGACCTTCACGCTTAGGTGCCTGCTGCACTTCTCCAAGCTCCTGCAAATCGCCCGCCATGCGCTTCAGCAAATCTTCGGCAATATCGCTGTGCTGAATTTCGCGTCCCCGAAACATAATCGTGGCTTTCACCTTGTCGCCGTCTTTCAAGAACCGCTTTGCCTGACTGATGCGCACGTTGTAGTCGTGTTCCTCAATCTTGTAGCGCATCTTGACTTCTTTTACGTCGACGGTATGCTGCTTCTTCTTCGCCTCACGCGCTTTTTTCTCTTGCTCAAACTTAAACTTACCGTAGTCCATGATTCGGCAGACAGGCGGATCAGCTTTGTCGCTGACCAGAACCAGATCCAAGTCCTTTTCTTCAGCGATCTGCATGGCATCGCGAGGAACCATAATCCCTAGCTGCGCGCCATCTGAGTCAATCACTCGAATCTTTGGAAAGCGAATCCGTTCGTTAATGGCTGGTAAATCGCGGTTTGGTCTTCTCTCAATTCTTTCAATCACAGGCATTTAAGGTTTGGCAAAGTAAGGGTTGACAACGGGAAGTCAGTCTTCAAGCGTGGACTGGATGGCGTGTCGTCAATCGTCAGAACACAGATAGCATGAATGACCAACTGTGAAGTGAATGCGGACTGGCATACTTGCTATTCTACTCAGTCCGCTGAAAATTCTGCCTAATTGTTACGTAAGTTCCAAGTTGGTCTAGTTGGCAGCGGTTTAAAACCACTGCGTCAACGGCTAACAATAACGGCTGACATCCTGACTACATTCGTCAGCGAGGTAGCAGAGCGCTCGGAACCGTAGTGCGACCACCTGTTCGTAAAAGGGGTTGAGCTTGCACAGGGGTGGAATGGAGCAGAGGGTACGATCGAAAAGCTTAATCGTTCGTTCAAAGGGACAGCGAGCCGGGATCATTTGACAGAGAAGGTTTGCTGTTTTGGCATCGCGGATTTCGATCGTGTCAAGCCATTGACGAAGCGGATGAAGGGGCGCAAACCGTTTGCGCGCTGGGTCGGGTTGCGCTGCCGTCACATCAATGGAGCTTTCTTGAGCAGTCCAAACGATTTGCTTGGCATCTGAACTGGAAACTGTAGCGTGAGTTTTCATTTCTTGCTCTCCGGCATGAAGGGTGAGAGTGTGAGGAGTGGAAATTTTCTGGCGATCGCTTGGTGATTAGTGCGGACGGGTCTCTAGAGTGGGTCGAAGGTGGAGCGAATCGGCATGTCTGTAGTGTTGTGATTAGTTCTTGACTGCGACAAGCCTATGCTGACCGTATTTGAAGAAAGATTAATGGGCAAGATTACTGAAGTTCTGTTGCTTCGTTTTTGAATTTCAGGGACTTTACCCAGGAAAGGCTTGAAAGCAGCGTTAGGAGAGAGGCAAAGACTTTTCTCGCTCTGCTTCCTTTCTAGCTCTGTCTATGCTTAAACCTGTAATGATCTGTGACACTTCTGGCGTTTTCACAAGTGGCAATAGAGAATAGCGCTACACGTTTGTTTTAATTCGTCTACCTTCGGAACGTTATGCGTCTTTCCCACCGTCCGCCGCCACCTGAAACTGAAACGCGAACCCGCATCTTAAAGTCGGCGCTGCGGTTGTTTGCAAAATTGGGTTATGACGGCACAACGACCCGTGAACTGGCTGAGTCAGCAGGGATCGCAGAAGGCACGCTGTTTCGCTATTTCCCGAACAAAAAGGCGATTTTGATTGAGGTAGCAACGCAGGGATGGGTTGAGATCCTCACGGATTTGCTGACGGAATTGAGCGAGATGGGCAGCTACAAGGCAGTCGCTCAAGTGATGCGGCGACGAATGCTGAACCTGCATAAAAATGCTGACATGCTCAAGGTGTGCTTTATGGAGGCGCAGTTTCACCCAGAGTTGCGCGATCGCATCCAGCTTGAAGTCATTAACAAAATGACGGATGTGGCAGAGGTCTTTTTCCAATCGGCGATGGATCAAGGGATTTATCGACGCATGAATCCCAAAATTGTGGCGCGGGTATTCCTGGGCATGTTTGCGGTCGCGGGGTTCAGTCAGGACACGATTATGGGAGAAGGGTCGTCGCCTGCGGAGATGCAAGAAATGGCAGAGGGGCTGGCGGATATTTTTTTGAATGGCGTTTTGGTGAAGGATGAGGGATGAGAGAGGAACGTCTTGAGTCTTGAGTCTTGAGTTTTGAGTTTTGAGTCGAGCCATCAGCGCTCACTGCCGCCTCTGCTTCCCTTGCGCCCCCACTCTTTCTGCTGCCTCTGCGCCCCTTCCGATGAGTTATTACCGTCAACAGCCTGATGTGTTTGCGATCGCCGACCTTCACACATTACGTGGAGAAATTTTGGCATGTCCGTATTTTGCAGTGAACAATCTGAACCGCGATTTTGTGGGCACGAAGGGCTTTTCAGTTGTGTTTCAGCGCACTGGTTTGAGCATGGTGCAGCAGCAGTTTCCCTTTTTTGTGCCCTATCTCGATCGTGCCCTACAGCCGCACTGCAATGCGTTTTACCTCAATCCGCTGCTGCTGAAGGAGGGTTCACGGGTTGATCCCCATATTGATCGATCGCTGCGGTCGTACTGCAAGACGGTGGAACCACCCGCGATCGTCAGCGTCCTTTACGTTCAAGTGCCGCCTGATCTGCAAGGGGGTGAACTGGTGCTAAGAAACCATCGGCAACAGGTGGGGCAGATTAAGCCAACGTTCAATACACTGCTGCACTTTCAGGGTGATTTAACACATTCCGTGAATCCTGTTAAAGCCAACGGCACACGCTTAAGCCTGGTTTGTGAGCAATACAGTTTGAGTGCGGCTGAGTTGCAGGATATTCCTGAGTTTACGATCGAATCGAGAGCTGCGAAGCCCAAACGGGTAGCAGCGAGACGATGACACAACGAGGACTTACGCAAACCTCGGAGGTTTTAGCAAAGCATCAAGCATCGTAACCAATGTGGTGGCTTAAACCTCCGAGGTTTTGGTCAAATGCGTAAAGCCTGTTGAAGCTTTCAAACCCGTTCAGACAACCAGTTTCTCTCCACTCCACATCATGCAAACTCTTGATAGCAATCTCTCGGTTATCGCTGCGTTGCAGGCTCGACGAGCAAAGCTGGCAGCATTAGTCGATTTTCCTGTACTCCTGTGGTCGGGGCAAAGCAGTCCGCGCAATTTTCGAGCCAATAAGTTTCCGTTTCGAGCCAGCAGCCACTTTCTTTACTTTGCGGGCTTGCCGCTGGAGGATGCGGTCATGCGGCTAGAAAGTGGCAAACTGACGTTGTTTATGGATGAGGCGAGTCCAGCGAGTGCGCTGTGGCATGGGGAAACACCCAAGCGGGCAGAGATTGCCGCCGCGATCGGTGCTGACGAAGCATATCCGCTCTCAGATCTAAAACCAGAAAAATCTGATAAGGGTGAGGTCTGGGGGGTAAACCCTGCAAAATGGGCAAGAGGAGCAGCAACTATCGGCGTGCAAAATGGTCAAACCCTTGCCGACCAGAGCATCGCGTTTCAGCGCAGCATTCTTCTTGATGTTAAACAGATTGAAGGTATCGATCTGGAACTGGCAGGGGCGATCGTCTCCTTGCGAATGATCCACGATGAACTCGCGCTGGCAGAATTACGAAAGGCGGCAACCGTCAGCATCACCGCGCACAAAGCAGGCATGGCAGCAACACTTAGTGCTGGCATTGAGGCAGAGATACGAGCAGCGATGGAGCGTGTCATCATTGCGAACGGGATGACCTGCGCCTACAGCAGTATCGTTACCGTGCATGGCGAAGTGTTGCACAACGACCAATACAATCACCTCATTAAGCCAGGGGATCTATTGCTGGCAGACGTGGGCGCGGAGGCAGCGTCAGGATGGGCATCAGATATTACCCGTACTTGGGCAGTGTCTGGTAAATTTTCGCCGACGCAGCGATCGCTGTACGATGTAGTACTGGCGGCGCATGATGCTTGCATTGCTGCCATTCGTCCCGGTGTGGAGTATCGCGAGCTTCACCTCTTAGCAGCACGAACGATCGCAGCAGGCTTAGTAGACTTAGGCATTCTGCGTGGACAGGTGGACGATCTGGTGGCTCAGGATGCTCATGCGCTGTTCTTTCCGCATGGCGTTGGGCATTTGCTGGGCTTGGATGTACACGATATGGAAGATTTGGGCGATCTGGCAGGGTATGAAACTGGGCGAGTGCGAAGCGATCGCTTTGGGTTAAATTACCTGAGGCTCGATCGACCGTTGCAAGCGCGTATGGTGGTCACGATCGAACCAGGTTTCTATCAAGTGCCTGCCATTTTGCAAGACCCAGAGCGCCGATCGCGCTATCAAGCTGTCGTGAACTGGGATCGTCTCGCTCAGTTTGCGGACGTGCGCGGCATTCGCATTGAAGATGATGTGTTGGTGACAGAAACAGGAGCAGAGGTGCTGACTGCGGCACTGCCGACGAAAGCAGAGGAGGTTGAGCAGTTGGTTCAGCACTAAGCAGCCTGTTTCTTGCTCAGTTCAAACTGTTCTAGACGCTGCACTCATACCCGTTAGAGCAAGTGAGGGATTGTTGACATCGTTGGCGATCGTGTTCTTCCTTATCCTTCTGTCCCAATCGTGTTCTGAACACCTTGCCTGATTAACGCATTCTGTAGCTTGAGAAAGAGGACTTGTGAGGGAATTACCACTAATATTGGTTGGATATTGCCGAAAATCCATAGGGAATCACGGAACATGGCTAATTTTGTAGACAAGATTGAGCGGTCTAACACGAATCCTAACGATCCTAGAAATCGCGAAGTCGTCCATGCTGCTTGGGATGATCCTCAAATTGGGAACCTTGCCACTCCAATCAACGCGTCTGGTATTTCGCGCGCTTTTATTAACAACTTGCCAGCCTATCGTCAAGGTTTATCGCCGTTGCGCCGTGGTATTGAAGTGGGCTTAGCGCATGGCTACTGGCTACTGGGTCCCTTCATCACGTTTAACCCGCTGCGGGATACAGAAGTTGGCTCAATCACGGGCTTACTCAGTGCCATTGGCACGCTTTTGATTGCCACGCTGAGCCTCTCGCTCTATGCCGCTAGCAATCCTCCCGGTCCGATCGCGACCGTTACTGTACCCAGTCCACCACAATCGTTGAACACGTCTGAAGGCTGGAACGAATACGCCACTGGCTTTTTTCTCGGTGGCGTTGGCGGCGCTGTGTTTGCCTACGGCTTACTGACAAACATTGCCTTATTCCAAAAGTACTTGAGTTTTGTCGCTCAATAGCGCCACGCTTCATGTTCATTCTGTGAAGAAAACCCAGAGCAGCACTGCCCTGGGTTTTTCTTCTTTAAAGAAGTACTTCAAGCTGCTTACAATGCCACGCTCAGAGAGTATCTAGGTAGAGTGACTGAATTAAACAGGTCTCATCTAGCTTCTAGTGAGCAATGAGGGGTATGAGCGATCGCCCACCTTCACGCTTTAAACTGCTCCTGAAGACTGTTTTAGAAGCAGCGCTTAGAGCAAAAGAGGTGAAAGAAGGTGCGGATCATCTGTTGCTTCACCATTGCTTGTCACTACTGTTAGCCCTCAAAGCTCTTTATCCCTTTTAGCTATGACACGGATCTTGCTTACAGGTATCACCGGACAGGTTGGTCAGGAACTTCAGCAAACGCTAGCTCCCTTAGGAGAGGTTGTCAGCGTCGGGCGCGATCGCGTCGATTTCTCTCAACCGGAGGCTGTGCAAGCAATGATGGAGTCGGTCAAACCGGCGATCGTCGTTAACTCGGCTGCATACACCGCTGTAGACAAAGCCGAAAGTGAACCAGACCTTGCCAAACTGGTCAATGCAGTTTCGCCCGGAGTCCTAGCCAAAGCAGCCAAGAGCATCGACGCAGGACTGATTCACATTTCTACAGATTATGTGTTCGACGGCACACACAGTTCGCCCTATCGAGAAACAGATGCGACGAACCCGTTGGGTATCTATGGTTCTACAAAGCTGGCAGGTGAAGAAGCGGTGCGTGCTGAGTGTGATCGTCACTTCATCATGCGTACTGCCTGGGTTTATGGCGCAAAGGGCAAAGGCAACTTCGTTAAAACCATGCTGCGGCTGGGAGCAGACCGGGAAGAACTGCGAGTCGTGACCGATCAAATTGGCGCGCCGACTTGGGCAAAAGATCTGGCAGGGGCGATCGCTCACCTCGCACCCCAACTCTCACTCGACACCGCAGGCACCTATCACTACACCAACAGCGGTGTGTGTAGCTGGTACGACTTTGCCGTTGCCATCTTTGAAGAGGCACACCAACTCGGCTTTCCCCTCAAAATCCAGCGCGTCGTCCCCATCACGACTCCTGAATACCCCACCCCCGCCAAACGCCCCGCCTTCTCTGTCCTCTCTCTCAAAAAAGTCTCGACGCTGCTAGGCACTTATCCTCCCTACTGGCGAGACAGCTTACGAGAAATGTTGTCGGAGTTGAAAGCCACAGATAGTTAAAGGGATAAATTACTGAGTAGTGCAATTATCAAAGTTTGGTAGGCAAACCCAGAAATGAGTGGACCTAAATTTGTTCATTTTTTTTCACCAGTTATTGAAGCGCTTAAAGAGTTAGGTGGCTCTGGTCGCCCCTCCGAGGTACGAGATGTTATTGCAAGACAACTAAATATATCCGAGCAAGAGAGAACAGATCTGCTAACTGGCGGCGCTCCGCGTTTCGATAATCAAGTTGCATGGGCTAGATTTTATCTTGTCAAGGCTGGTATTGTCGATTCGTCAAAACGTGGCGTTTGGAGTCTGAGCGATAAAGGTAGAGCGATTGAGTTACTGTCCTTACACGAGGCGTTATCTATTTTCAAGGAAGTTCATTCTGAGTTTCAAAGTGATGAAGTTCCTACTGAGGAAGCATATCCAGAAAAAGAGAACTCAGAAGAAAGTATCGCCCCAAATGACACAGCGATTCGTGATGACCCCTCTTATCGAAAGAAGCTTCTTGATATTTTAACCTCCCTCCCTCCAGAGGGCTTTGAGCGTTTGTGCCAGCGCTTGCTAAGAGAGTCGGGTTTTGAACAAGTCACAGTCACAGGGCGTTCAGGAGACGGCGGTATTGATGGGCATGGAATTTTGCAAATCAACCCGTTTGTGAGCTTCAAAGTGCTTTTTCAGTGCAAGAGATACACTGGCTCGGTATCTGCTTCGCAAGTCAGAGATTTTCGAGGAGCTATGATGGGTAGGGCAGATAAGGGAATTGTCATCACTACAGGAACATTTACATCTGACGCGCAAAAAGAAGCTGTTCGAGATGGTGTACCGCCAATTGAGCTGGTTCACGGAGAAAAGTTGCTAGACATGTTTGAGAATTTAGAACTTGGATTAGCACCTCGAAAAACTTTTGATGTAGATACTCATTTTTTCAAAGAGTTTCAGTTGCCAAGTATCTAAACAAGATTAGGATAAAATTAAGTTGTAAACCTATTTTGGGGCTCAAGATAGCTGGATATTATGCAGCTCAAATTTTTATCTTGGTTCATCCCTCTAAGCTAAACTTCAAATTTGTATCTTTGTTGGCTGGAGCAACTATCGCTCACCCCATACCAGCATAGTCTTTTGCATCTATTGATCTTTTGCGTCTATTGAATCGGCAAGCTGGTACGATCGCATTACTTCCTGGATATAGCGGCTATCAGGCTTTTGAGGTACAGTAGCAGCCGTGGGTAAACCAACTTACCCAATCCTGTTTTGTGATTTCTGCAAAGGCATCATCCAAGGTCGTGAGCAAATCAGGATCGGTGCTTGCGCCAAGGCGACGGAGAAGGCTCTTAAGTTTGGATCAACCGTTCTCAATGGGTGAGCAATCGGGGGCGTAGGGGGGCAAATAGACGCGGCGAGACCCGGTCGCCGTGATCAAGGCTTCCAGTTCGGCACTGTTCACGCTGTTGTTTGAGTAAGGTTTCGATCAAACTTAAGGCGACTCCAAAGGTTTTTGCCCACTGGCGTTGTGAAAGATCACCGACCTCATAAGCATCGACAATCTTCTGACGCAAATCTAGGGAGTAGGCTCTCATATCACTTCTAAACCAGCTGTAAAATTCCTGTCCTCACCGTACCTGACTAGTATGAGAACCGCTATGGTCGAGTAAAAAGCTCGGCACTCTAAGTAAAAAGCTCGATCGTTCGAGTTCTGCACTGCATCGTTTGAGTTCCAGGCTCGATCGCTTGAGTAAAAAGCTCGGTGGATTGAGTTCAAAGGTGCAACGTTGGAGCTATAAGGATGATCGCGCACCCCATGCAGCGAAGTCCAGCCTCTACGGCAACCTCCTTTCCCGTTGGCGTTGACTCTTTTACCTTTGCACAAACGAATTTTTGAGCTAGTTTCGAGGCAGCGATCGCAGGAAAACAGACCATGCTGACCAAGCTTTGGGCGTTTCTGAACACAGACATTCAGGATTTGCACTGGAAACAAACGGCAGAGATCACCAAAACCGGGACGGATGCTGCGAAAGCGGTGTTTGATCTGGCAAAAACGGTGAAAGAGCAGCAGCCGAAGGTAGAAACGCTGAAGCCTTACATCGGGCAGATTTCGTCGTTGCTGGATGTGCTGAATGCGCCCTTTGCTCAGATTGTGAAAGACACGATTCCCTTTGCGCCGCTTGCCATCACCATTCTGAAGCTGGTGTGTGACTATACTCACAAGGAACCGAGTCTAGAACAATGCGTTGCTCTAGTGAGTCAGGTGGCATACCTGGAAAGTTTACAGGTCATTCTGAAGGAAACGCCTGATTTGCTCGATCGCCTGGGTGACGCGCCTGTTTCGGAGGCGATCGCCCTACAAATCAAAAAACTGGGCGACCTGGAAATCGACGATCGCGAAGCCCGCAAAGCCATCCTTTACTTTCACGAGTCAAAGCTGGCGACTGCGTTTAACACAGTTCTCCAGGCGCGGCTGCAAGAGGCGGGATTGGAAGCAACCGAGGCTCAAACGCTCACCGATCGCGTGGCTCGGAAGACCGATGAATCTATGCAGCCTGCGTTGGCTCAGGTGGGCGATGGGGTCAAACGCCTGGTGGAGTGGTATCGCGTCGGTGGTCGCGAGGTGCTGGAGAAATACCTCAGCATTGATGATTATCTGACGCAGCAGATTCAGACGCGCCCGCTGGAAACGGTCTTTGCGGAGAGCTTTACCTTTCGGGATATCTACGTGCCGCTGAACGCACAGTTCATTCAGCAAAGTGGCGAGGAGGATAAGGACAAGGAACCCGTTCAGCTAGAGCAGTGGGCAAAGGATTTGCTGAATGATGCCCAGAGAAAAGACCGGGTGATGTTCATTCAGGGTGGTCCTGGACGAGGGAAAAGCGTGTTTTGCCGGATGTTTGCGGACTGGGTGCGGCAGCACGAACATCCCCGCTGGACACCGATTCTGATTCGGTTGCGCGACATCCGCACGTTAGAGAAAGATTTTGAAGAAACCCTCCGCAAAGCCGTCGATCGCGACTTTGCCCGTAACGATTCTGGCTGGCTGACCGATCGCAACCTCCGCTTTTTGTTTCTGCTGGATGGCTTTGATGAACTGCTGATGGAAGGCAGAACCAGCGGTGGCTTAGAAGAGTTTCTGCGACAGGTGGGCAGCTTTCAGGCAAGCTGCAAAGACAACAGTGAGAAAGGACATCGGGTGCTGATTACGGGACGATCGCTTTCCCTCCAAAGCATTGAACGCCTCATGCCTGCCAATCTGGAGCGCGTCGAAATTCTGCCGATGGATGATGAGCTGCAAGCACGGTGGTTTACCCAGTGGGGCACATTGATTAACGCCGATCCGACGCATCTCAAGGCACTTTTGGCGGATGAACGGTTGCCCGATCGGGTGCGAGAACTGGCGCGGGAACCGCTGTTGCTCTACCTGCTTGCCGCCATGCACCGCGATGGGGAACTCAAGCTCGAAATGTTTGAGGGTACGGCAGGAGCTAAAGCCAGAGATTTGATTTATGGTCGCACGATCGACTGGGTACTGACGAAACAGCGTCCAGAGTGGCTCAACAAAGACATCACCGAACTTCAAACGGAAAGTCTTCGCCGCATCCTGGAAGAAGCCGGATTGTGCGTTGTGCAGTCCGGTGGCGAGTGCGCCCCCATCAAAATGATCGAAGACCGTTTGAAAGGGGATGATGGGGCAAAGTCATTGCTGGAGGACGCACGAACACGCCTCAAGGGTGATCCACTCAGAAATGCCCTCGCTGCCTTTTACCTCCAGCCTGGACGCGCAGGCAGTGGCTCCGTTGAGTTTGCCCACAAGAGCTTTGGTGAGTATTTGTGCGCCGGACGGATCAAAGAGAGCTTAGCAGACTGGGCACAACCCGGCATCCGACGGCAGGAGTTTTACATTCCCACCGAACAGATGGACTGGGAAATTTACGACCTGCTGGGCTTTGGTGGCTTAACGCCCGAAATTGTGGAATACATCACGGCCTATTTTGACCTGTGCTCAGAGCAATTCGACGCTGAAAAAATCGTCCGGCTGTTCAAGCGCCTGGAACATTTCTACATCCGCTGGTGTGACGGCGAGTTTATTGATGCGCTACCAGAAAACTTGCCGCAGAAAAAGATGCGGCTGTTGAAGGAGCAATTGCCCGATCGGTTGAAGAAGCAAATGCTCGATCGATCGAAATTGTTGGGACAACGCCAAATAGATGTTTACACGGGATTAAACGTTTTGATTCTGGCTTTAGAGATAAATCGGTACATTCAAAGTCAAGACAGTTTGGTGGACAAGGTTATTTTCTATCCCTTCGGAAATCCTGATGCTCTTGAAGATTCAATTTGTTGGGCTTCTTTAATTCAAATTATTAATTACAGCTATTCCGTATGGACAACAACTTTTTCAAACTTAGTGGGTCCCTTTCTTAGAGGAGCTAATCTTGGTCGCTCTTTCCTTTACAGCGCTAATCTTCGAGATCTAGACCTTAGTCATGCAAATCTCAGTAACAGCTACTTGAAGGGAGCAAACTTTCACGGGGCCAATCTTGGAGGAGCAAATTTTAGTGGAGCATTACTCGAAGATATTTCCTGGAATGAGCATACAAAATGGGGATGTGTGCAAGGGTTAGAGACAGCGGTGAATGTGCCGGAGGCGCTGAAGCGGCAGTTGGGGCTTGCATAACTAAAGCAGGAAGCAGGGGCATCTCTTCTCATTGTCGATTGGTTTGAGCACTGTCGATTACACCCAAAGACCTCCGAGGTTTTCAAAACCTCGGAGGTCTGAAAGCCCGCGCCAACCTCGATCGCGCAGATCTTAGAAATGCTGCTTTAAGCAATGCTAACCTCCTGGAAAGGAGTACACGGGGTAGGGACAGCGGTGAATGTGCCGGACGCGCTGAAGCGGCAGTTGGGGTTGGAGTGATTGGTTGAGGCAGATGAGCGTTCAATACACCTCATCGTGAGAGCCAATATCGATTAAAACGATCGCGTCTTCCTCTGCTTCCTCAACTGGCTCGAACGCGAAGACAATTCGACAGTCATAGTCAACTGAACATGCCCACAGGTTTTTCAGTTCACCCTGTAGCTTGTGAGTTTTGAGCGATGGCTTGAACGGATCAGCCTCTAACGCCAACAAAATCGCAGTAACTTTTGGTTGGATGCGAGGTTTTTTACGTACAAGCCGCTTCAACGCTCTGCGAAAGCTGTCATCCCAAAGTATGGTTCTCACTCGTCACTATTGAGTACGTCAGCTAACAAAGCAGCGACAGAACCCCGTTTGGCCGTTCCTGCCCGTACAGCGTTTAGTGTCTCTGCCGCGTTTTGAGCAATCTCTAGTCGTCGCTTCTCAATCCGGCGTTTTTGGATCAGTTCAAACAACAACGCCTGATCGTCGGCAGGCAGTGCATCCACGTATTCAACCAGGTCATGAAAGGGAATAGAAGGGTTCATCGATCGCCCATTCCTTAAACTGTGCCCCCACTCTACCAAGAAAAAACTCTCACCAGCGACGACAAGATCAGGAGTGTCCTACTCCCCACTCCCCACTCCGTTCGGCTGAGCGCTCACGTCGAAGCCCCACTCCCCACTCCCTCCCATATTTTTTCACCCAACCCCCTCCCATGATGTACAACATGGGCAGTGCATGCTCAGGCGAGTTAACATCGCCACAGTTCGCGTGAAGGGACGTAGGGTCAGATGGGACGAATTTTTATTTCAGCAGCGCACGGTGGGCAAGAGAATGGTGTGACCGATCCTGGCGCGATCGTCGGCGGCACTACAGAAGCCAGAGAGATGATCTTGACGCGCGATCTGGTCGTCACAGAACTGCGATCGCGCAGCTTTGAAGTCCTGTCCGTCCCCGATGACCTCAGCGCGATTCAGACGCTTGATTGGATCAACGCCCGTACCCGTAGCGGCGACATCGCGCTAGAAATTCATACTGATGCTTTTTCTAACCCATCGGTGCGGGGTACGGCTGTGTTTTACATTGCCAACAATACTCAGCGCAAAGCACAGGCTGAAACGCTGCTGCTCGCACTGCTGCGCCGCGTCCCTCAACTACCAAACCGGGGCACTCGACCGGATACAGCAACCGGGCTGGGCAGTCTGGCGTTTTGCCGACAGTTGGTCGCGCCCTCTCTATTGATGGAAGTTGCGGTGCTCTCCAACCCAGACGATCGCTTCATCATCCAGAATCAGCGACGGAGCGTAGCGCTGGGCATTGCTGACGGTCTAGCCACCTGGAGCCAATCGGTCTCTCCGCCGACACCCACGCCGACACCCACGCCGACACCCACACCGGGTCCGGGCACCTATCCGCCCTGCAACATCAATATCAATGGTCAGCTCTACGCCGAGCAGGGCATTGTGGTCAGTGGCAATGCCTACGTTCCCATTGATTTGGTCGATCGCCTGGGGGTCGATGTCTCCACTGACTCAAATGTGCGCCGCATCACCTACCGCAATATTGTGTACGTGCGGGCAGTTGATTTGCGCGATCGACATATTTCAGTCGCCTGGGACAACGCCAACCGTACAGTGTCTTTAAAGTCAAACTCACAGATTTGTCTTGGTCAGTTCGACAAGATTGCCGGACAGGGAAACACCTCAGAAGTGCAATTGTTGATGTTCCTCAAAGCCAATAATGAAGCAGCACTGACTCGCTATCCCGATATTGCCAAGCTCTACCGAGAAGAAGGCAGCATTGAAGGCATCGATTACGACATTGCCTTCTCGCAAATGTGTTTAGAGACAGACTTTTTGCGCTTTAGCGGTGCCGTTCGACCAGAGCAGAATAATTTTGGCGGACTCGGTTCAGTGGGTGGTGATTCTCAGGGCGCATCTTTTCCCAGCGCTCGTGTGGGCGTGCGGGCACAGATTCAGCACCTGAAAGCCTATGCCAATGCCGAACCATTAGTGCAGGCAGTTGTAGACCCACGCTTTAACTTTGTTGCCCGTGGCGTAGCTCCACTCGTCGGGCAACTCAATGGGCGTTGGGCCGCCGATCCACAATACGGTGACAAAATTCTTGCCGTGCTGAAGCGTCTGTACGAATCAGCAGGCTTAATGTAACGCCTGGAGCCACCAGTCATCCAGCGACAGTAACGGGGCACACGGCTGACGGCTGAATTGCACTGAGCGCTTACAGTGAGTGCTGGTATGCAACACATAGGAGCAAAGGCAAAGAGATACTGGGGCGGTTTAAGTTTAATTCCGGCTAGTGGCTTAAACGGTTATACGCCGATGCTAATGACTGCACAAAATGGAACTGAGCCTCAACGAAGGCTGGATTGCAAGAGAATGACGTGTAGCCGTTCACACGCTTCAGCGAAATCATGGTCTCCTCGCATCCGATGACTCGGTAGAAGGCACCATTTTCAGCCGTCAGAATGTCTCCAAGCTGGATCTTCATATGCTTAAACGCACTGATAACTGCTATGAGAGGATCAATGCTCTCGGTATTGCTCGGCAGCGTTTCACTTAGCGATCGATTCAGTAAAGAGTTTAGTGCACTGTATCAACTGAATGTGATCATTTTCGCGCTGCCTCATGGCGCTTCTTGGGATCGTGGACTAATTAACCTGAAACATTTCCCTTCTGTAGGGACGTTCCATGGAACGTCCCTACAGAAAGAATTGCACCTTATTAAATCCGCGTTCCTTAGCAAAGACTATCTGGCTGCTGCCGTTTCCAGACGGTTACTTGTGCTCCTGATTCAGCCGACGCTGCCACTCAGCATCAATTTTGGACACTTGCTCCACATCTTGCTCCACTAGATCTCGCTCGGTAGTGTAGGCAAGATCCGTGGTGCCAATGACTGTCTCGGTAGCAAATTGTTGAGCGTACGCAATCTTACCCTGTAGTTTGGCATCTGCCTGGTTAAGCTGCACCGCATACGACTGACGCGTTTCATTGCGCGCAGCGATCTTGCGATTGCGCCATTGAACCCAAAAATAACGCACCAGAGGCAAGGCTAGAAAGGCAGAGCCATAGCCCAAGAGCACCCAGTAAATCGATTGCACAAAGGCAACTAAGCCACCCAGCGCAGCGGCAGCAGCACCATCAGCAAGCAGCTTGCCCAATGCCAACGCGCCAATTAGGTTTACGCCACCCAAGCCGATCGCCAGCAAAAGCTGCCCGGAACCCGCCTGACTGAACCGCCAGGGAAATTCTTGGAAAGAAGCGGAAACTGGCTTTGGACGAGTTTGGGCGGCAGTCGCCTGTAACTCTGGAAAGTGGTAGACGATATCTCCTTCAGGGCTGACTTCAGGTTGCCCGTTAAACCGAGTCAAGACGGGCAGCATATATTCTTCGTACTCTCGGTGGTAGCCCTGACCGATATTGTCGAGATAGGGTGCAAGCTGCTCTGCAACTACGGCTCCGCGCTGATTGCGGATGACGGTACCGATCGCCTGCCAGCGTCGCTCTTCTAAATCGGCGTTAGGGTTGCCATCGCCAAAGAGAAAAGAGAAAATTGCCTCTAAAAAGTTCAGCTCAGACTTGTCGCTGTGCCGCGATCGCTGGAGGTTTTGCTGACGTGGATGATCGTAGTAGCCAGGAGAGAAGAACAAAAAGAAGTCTGACCCAAACCCCAGATGCGGCATAAAGACGGCACCACCGCCAGAATCCTGGCGATCGTCGCTGTCGCGGCTTGAGTTTGCGGCTGTAATGATAAGGACGATCGACAGCAAGATCAGCGCAATGGAAACCATCAGCACAACGCCAAAGGAAATCCGAATGAGATAGAACAGAATTTTCCAGACTTTGCCCCACCATTCCTGGAGCTGTAACTGCAAGTACTTGCGACGCAGCACCGTGCGAAAATTCTGGGGAAATAAGTAAACCACCTCGCCGGATTCTGCGACTTGGAGGTGCCCACCGGCATCGGAGGCAAGCGCCAAAAGTCCCTGCTGGGCGAAGTTTACGTTTAATCCTGCCTGACTGGCAACGTCGCCAACCGTGACGCGGTAGTCGAGGCGCTCAACCGCTTGCATAATGTCGGGATTCGGAGCCATCTTGGTTCCTCTGGAAAGCCGTTACTCTCTCTAGTATAGAAGCTGCCTTTCTTCGTATGGGAGGGATCATGAGCGATCGCCTTTTCTCTCCACCCTCTTCCTGACGTAGGAGGCATTGCCATCTCGCACCAGGAGCTGATGTTGGGCAAAAGCGACATCCTTGACCCGCAAACGGAACCTTTCGCACAACCGCAATCCATTGCCCACGTAACTTCACCGTCAACTGCTGAACGCCTCAGATCTGTTGAATGCCTGCCTGCACCTCTGTTTTGCTCAAGACCGTAGGAAAGTGCTGGGTGCGTTTTGCCCAAATTGCGTTCACCTCAGACACGTCCAGCTTCAAGACCTTCCGGTACAGAAAAAGAATGGCATTGAGTGCCTGATTTTGAGTGGAAGCAGCGACCTGCTGTTGGCTGCCAGTCAGAAAGACCTCAATCTCTGCTCACCCCATCTCACGCGGATGACGCTTTTCATGGAAGAGGATATATCGTTTTACCCATTGCACGTAGGTTTCTTCCGTCCGGTAGGCATAATGCTTAAGCCGAATCACATCACGTAGTTGGTCTAAGAGCTTTTTGGGGCGAGGTTCCATAACCGTCAAGTCACAATGCTAAACATGTGTCTGATGATACTCTTTGTTTTACCCGTACACATCTGAAGATATGCGGAAAGTTTCCTCAGATCCACCTCGATCGGCGTATTATAAAGAAAGTTTCCTCAGATCCACCTGATTTGGGTGGATCGCAAGAAAAAATCTGCCTATCCACCTGATTTGGGGTGGATCTGAGGAAAAAATCCGTCCAATAACAAGTTAGGCAGCTCAAGTTACCTGTTGAGGCACAGGCAGAAAATTGCCTGTTGGATACACAGGCTGTAACTGGCACAAAATTATCTAGAAAAAATTTATTCTGGTGTAACAGGTAAAGGAATCGAGTAGCCCTCTCCCAAAATATGCGCGACGAACCCTGTGCGAGCATAGAAAGCGCGAGAAGTGCTTCCGTGACCTTGCCCCTTTGTTCTTGGCTGCACAAGTTTGCCCATTCTGCCGCTAAGACTTGAAAATCCTTGAGTTCTTATTGTTTCTTGAACAAGGTTATAATCCGCTTTCACTTGATCGTAAGTTTCAGGATTATCAAGATCGAAAGAAGCTACTGAATGCACAAGAGAATGCTCATCTGCTTTGCTCTCGAAGATACGCGCCACAACAACGATTTTCTGTAGTTTGTTGAAGAGGTGGCTTTCCTCAAACTCTTTGTTTACAACTTCTACAGGATCGATCATAGTGATCGCCATCGTTTCTTTTACCCTAAGCACTCCTGTTCGTCGGGCTACTAATGGAACTAGCTTTAACTCCCAACTGCCAAAATTGGGGGATCGAGATGAGTTGAGAGCCAAGCCTAAATAACGCTCAATCGTATGACCAGCCCAGCCTTTATTTTTCTTGTTGCCTTGGCACCAAACCGTGACATTAAATTGATCTGCTAATTGCCGAAGATCCTGACCTACCAGCCTGGTGAGCCTGCTAACCGCGTCTACCCTTTCCATAGATGACCTTGCTTCAATGCGGGTGGCAACTCAACTTGAACAGGGTTGCTCAACCGTTTAATTGATAGTTCAATATGACCTGCATCTGCTTCACAGCCAATAAACTTCCGACCCAGTGACAAAGCAGCAACTCCAGTAGTAGAAGAACCTGAAAAAGGATCAAAAACTAAATCACCTGGATTTGTACTTGCTCGAAGACATCGTGAAACAAGACCAGTGGGCTTTTGTGTTGGGTGTTTGCCGTAAAATTTTTCAGCTTTACTAGGGGCAGACATTCGCCAGACATTTTTCATCTGCTTATCGCCATTTTCAGCCTTCATCTCCTCATAATTAAAGGTGTAACGCTCTTTCCCTTTACGTGCCTTAGTTGCCCATAATATTAGCTCTGTTGAATGAGTAAAACAGCGACATCCTAGATTTGGAGGTGGAGCAGGTTTTTCCCAGATAATGTCATTTAGAATGCGAAATCCAAGCTGCTGCATAGCAAATCCAACTGATGGATATACGTGCAGAGTACCTGTTACCCATATAGTACCCGTTGGCTTAAGTAGACGATAGCAAGCAGCCAACCAAGCTTTGTTAAACTCATGATCTAGCTCAGCACCTTGGCTACGATCCCATTCGCCTTTATTCACTTTAACCATACGCCCAGCGACACAGGTAATCCCGTCATTTGAAAGGTTATAGGGGGGATCAGTCCAGATGCAGTCTACGCTCTCAGCAGGCAGCGAAGCCATGAGTTCTAAACTATCGCCGTGATACAGGCAGGAGAGTCCATCACTAGACTTCCATATCGCTTCTGGCTGGCTTGTCTTCACCGCATCGTGGACGTTTTGTTCGAGTTGTACCTGTACTGTCATTAGATTTGCTTTTTGACTGGTTGTAGGTCAAGGGTACTATCTATTGTAGGATGGGTCAAAAGTATATTACTTTGCTGCACCCAATAGCCGCGATAACACTACAGGTAGTGTAACTGCTGGCTGTAATTTCAACATATAGTGCTATGTAGTTTTCTGCACCATGTTCAGACACAACGCTGAAAGCCATACGCTGCCTAACACTGCGTTGGTGCGGACGGAGCAAAGGTTATCGGTAAGTAGTTGAGGGTATCTGCCGCCGCACAACTTCAACGTTAGCCTGCTTAGACACCCAGTATTATTCGAGACTTTCTATTTAGGGCGGAGACTTCAGAATGTGGAAACGAAGAACATTCCATGAATGTGCTGAAGAACTGGAAATCCTCAGTCAAGGATTCCGAGACGCTTACGCAAGTAAATCTAGACTAGATCGACAAAGTAGAGAGAAAATTTTACAGGAGTCGTCCGAAAGAGGTATTGAAATATTGCGGGCGCTAGCGCTTTCAATCCGCTCAGAACAAGATTTTGGTAGCCTTCCTTCTATTCGTACAACTGTTGGTGCCTTAAATCGCTCTGCCAATACCAGTGAAGTCTCTGCCACCTTAAATAGCTATCGACCACCTTACAGCGAGAAAGCTGGTTTCGAGCCTCTGCCACTCAGGGAAGCGTTGAACAAAATCGCCCATGCAGACCCCTATAAGGCTGGCTTTTTTGCAGATGAGGTCGTCCATGAGCTTATTCTTTCTGGCAATCATGGAGCTAACACTTGGATAGCCATTGTTTCGATCACTGATCTTTGTCGTACTATTAAGTCTCTTCCAGACCAAAATGTGCAATCAGTGTAAGTGAGCGGTGATAAAATAGCTTTATGCAGTTTGAGTGGAATGCAAGTAAGGCAGAGCGCAATCTATTAAAGCATGGAGTCTCATTTGAGGAAGCAGAAACTGTTTTTGATGATCCTCTCTATGTTGACTTCTACGATCCAGATCACTCTGAGGATGAGGAGCGATACCTCATTATTGGGGAGTCAAATCAAGGGAGATTGTTGATTGTGTCGTATACCGAAAGAGGCGATTTGATGCGCCTCATCAGCGCAAGAGAAGTGACACGAACCGAGCGAGAATCCTATGAAGAGGGATGAGTCAGAAATGGAAGATGATCTGCGGACAGAGTATGACTTGAAAAGCCTCCGAGTCAGGAGGTTAGGCTCTGGAAGGAAAAATTTTGGTGGAACAACTGTACGGTTAGAGCCTGATGTCGCAAAGATGTTTCCTAATGCTGATGCGGTTAATGAGGCGCTGCGATTCTTAATCAGAGTAATGCGAGATAACCAGGCTCTTGCTTCAGCAGCACAGGCTAACAATTCAAATGCAGCGGACGATTGAGAGATCTTGGTGAGGTTGCCGAGGTTGTCTGCCGCCGCTGATTTGAGCCGTTATGCTGCTTGGTTTTTGGTGGGGTGTAACCGGGATCTTGTGGGCTATGATTCAGAGTTTACGTTATCGCTCAATTTTCGGTTGACCAGCGTTTCCAAGCTAATAGTGGGGAAAACCGTAACTGAATATGCAGGTGCCGTATAAAAAGTGCGGGTATACTAGCGATCAATCTTTGAAAGAACCAAAAAATTGACCATGCCGGACTGCCCATACTGTAACGTTCTAATTGATGAGGCATATAACTTCTGCGTTAGCTGTGAGCAGCAAGTCAAATGTTTAATATGTGGCAGTTATCTAATTAAAGACAAGAGTAAGTGCCTCAAATGCGGTAGCCTCTTGAACGCGCCTCAGCATAATATCGCTCCTATGAATAATTTTTCACTGGAGGAGGAACAGTCGGACAGCAATTACTCAAGAAAGCTCAATCTATCTTTCACCGATACTGCGATCGACAAGGTTGCATCTGTTTTAGGCGGCTACGTTCCCTTAACTCTACCTAAAGGTCCGAAGCACGTTGCACAACCCCAACAACAGCTTGCCTTACCTTTTCTACAGGCATCAGAAGAGAATGGTCAACTGGACCAATCTGAAGTTACCGACAATGAGACTGTAGAAACTACGGCGAAAAGTATTTTAGATAATAACTCTCCCTCGGATTACTTTGAGAAAGATAAAGAGGGTTTCCTTATTTCAAATAATCACGACTACAAAGGCAAGAATAAGAAGCTTCAGCAGCAAAGGTTTAGTATTCTTTATGTATGGGCTTACAACTCTCTCAATGAAGAAGCAGTTCCTAATGATCATCTAACTCAGGCTGCTCAAAGAAATGGAGTTTATGATCAAAATTATCCTACTTATCTTAAAGAAGCAGCAAATCGATTTTTCACTAAATTGGATGGCACTTTCAAGCTTAATCCTAGCGGACGTGCTGAAGTAAGAAAGATTCAGGCAGAGATGCAGGATTCAGATTTGAGCGGTTCAGAGTACTGGAATTCAACTCGAAAAAAATCCAATCGAAGCCCTCGCGCAACAAAAGAAGATACACAGAGAATCGAGCAGTGGGTTCAGATGCCGTCGAAATTTGACAGCTTTGATGTGAGAGAGCTAAACACCAGATTCGACCTTACAATCCTTGCTCTCTATGACATTACGAAAGAATTAAAGGTTGAGACTGCTGTGAAACCGTCTTTGGCATATGAATATCTTACCAAAAGATATAAAACAGTTTCAATAACAAATAAAAATCTCAGTGATACACTGTCTGACAAGAAATACAGGAAATATTTTGAACGTACCTCCGAAGGACTATACTATCTTACTCAAGAATCTGAAAGTCTCGCGGAAAGCTGGATAAGTAAAGGTAGTATTTAGATATGAGCATTCAAAGATCTCAGCTTGAGACAGCTTTATCTATACAGTTACCAAAAGACGTTCTTATTGTGTTGCTTGATGAGTATCAGCATATTAAGCAACAGTTTTTTCTAAGAAAATTTCAGCCAGCCGAGCTAAATGCTGCTCGATTTAGTGAATGTGTTTTGCGTCTAATTGAGTTCTTAGATGTAGGCAGTTATACAGCATTTGGGAAGCAGCTAGATACTCAAAAGATAATAAATCGTGTTGCTAACAATACGAACTTACCAGAGGGCATTCGCTTTTTCATTCCTCAACTTACGAGAGTTCTTCTCGATATTAGAAATAAAAGAAATGTTGCTCATGTTGGTGGAGAAGTAGATCCCAACTATTCTGATTCTCTGTTTGTATCTCATTCTGCAAATTGGATTTTAGTTGAGCTAATACGCAACTACCACACAAACAGTATTGACGAGGCAAGAAAAATTGTTGAAAGTATTGCTGAAACTAAAATTCCTGTGATAACAGAGGTTGGCAATTTTATACGAGTTCAAAACACTAACCTAAAAGCCGATCAGAAAACTTTGCTTATTCTATATTATAAACAACCAGACAAGATTAGCGATGCAGATTTAGCAAGGTGGATTAGATATTCAAACATTAGCAGATACCGAACTGAGATTCTGAAACTATTGGATAGCGAAGCTCTTATCCATTATGAAAGTGGTTTCTGCACACTGCTCCCTAAAGGAATTATTTATGTTGAGAAAAACATTAGTCCCGATCTGATTATATAGTTGATAAGCGGTTTACTCACCTGCTGCATTCAAAACGTCTGTATATAATTGACTACTTATTCGGAAATTCGCTTGGGCTGTTAAATCATCCATTATTGGTTTAACAGCCACAATTAGTTTTTGGCGTTTTGCTAATAGAAGAATTCCCAGTACACCAGTGATCTTTACCCCCAGATCACTTGCAGCTTGTCTGCCCAATCTCTCATCGATTATTAATCGGGTTGCTTCAACTTCGACAGCAAGTGCAATTGCCTCAGCCTCTCCCACATTGACACGAGATCGTAACTCATTAACTAATTCTTGATTTTGTACTGACTGAATCTCCAGCCCAGTTGCAGATTGAACTGTTCTAATAACAGTTTCACCAGCCCTCTCATCTAATAATTCCTCATGTACCGCACGCGGAATCAAAATCTTCCCATATAGTTGTTGTATTAGGTTTAGTTTCCCGACCTTCGCCAGATTTGAAATTGGTGAGGTGTTACTGACAATAATCACTGCCAGTCCGCTTCCTGTAAGGTTTTGAGATCTTCCTGAAACTCAGCTACATCATAGTGGACGCAGATACCTCGATCAGCCAGCAGTTTTTGAAATTGCATCCGATGCATCCCCATCAACTCACTAGCTTTCCCCAAACTAATTTTGTCTTGGCAAAATAACATAAGCACAATTTCCAGAAATAACTCGTTTTCTGACAAGCCACTGGTTCTTACGAGGTCGTCTGAAATTACCAAACTCATGGTTATCTCTCCAACTCTTAAATTTACTGCTTAGATCGTAGCAGCCAAAACAGGGATCGGTTAAACTCAGGTAAAAAGTCTAGCCATTTGTAGCGGCGCAGTATAACAATGCGTTGGTGCGGACGGAACAGAGCTTGTCGGTGGGAGTTTAAGGTTGCCTGCCGCCGCACAACTTCACCGTTAGCCCGCTTTACATTGTCGGTGAGGGCAATTCGGAAAGATATTTGGTAGCGAATCAAGATGAATGATTCGATTGGTTCAACACATCCCTCTTGTGAGCAGGCGCAGCAGCAATAGCGGCTACTTCTCCAATCAGTTCATCCGAAATCCCCAGTTCTTTCAAAGTTTCAACCAAATTTTCGACAACTGCATCAAAGTGTTCGCCGTTTAATCCCATTCCCTCAACCAAGTGCTGATGGGCTTCTCTCATCATGTTCCCCTCATATTGAGGAGCACCACCAAAGGCATAAGTCAAAAATGCTTTTTGATGTCCGCGTTGCTTTTTCATATCAACGTTTTCAAAAAAGTGTTTAATCCGTTCATCAATCAAAACGCGCTCATAGAACTTATCGACAGCTACCTCTACAGCCGCTTTTCCGCCCAACTTTTCGTACAAACTAGCCATGTGTTTTCTCTAGGTAAAATTAAACTTTGTAGATTAGTTACGCCCTGCTGCCACACCACCATCTACAGGTAAAATCGCCCCTGTAATCCAGGCAGAGCGTTCATCATCAGCCAAAAACAAAACGGCTTCGGTAATGTCTTTAGCCTGTCCATTCCTGCCCAAAGGATGAAAAGTGTTAAAAGCAGCAAGTTGTTCCGAGGTTAATAATCCATCGAACAGAGGAGTCTCGACTACGGCAGGCGCGATCGCATTCACCCGAATTTTTGCCGATGCAAACTCAATCGCTAAATTTACTGTCAGAGAATGCACACCACCTTTGGCTGTCGATGAACCACTACACGGAGTGGCGGCGATCGCATTGAAAGCCCACATTGAGCCAATATTAATAATTGCGCCTCCATCTCGTTTTTGCATTACTTTAATGGCAGCCTGGGACATTAAAAAATATCCCCGCAGTAAATTCAAATAACCATCAAGATCGGTTTGAGTATGCTCTAAAAATGGCTTCGGCTGAAATACGCCTGCATTATTGAACAGGATATCCACACCACCAAATTTCTCAACTGCCAATGATGCTACGCGATCGCTAGTTTCGGCTTGACCAATATCGCCTACAACATAGGTAATATTCTTGCCAGTCGGATCTATTTTTTCTGCTGTTTGAGACAGCATATCTTCACGCCGTCCATTCAAAACAACTTTTGACCCAGCCGCGTAGAAAGCCTGCGCCGCATCTGCTCCAATGCCACTGCCGCCGCCTGTGATCAATACGATTTTGTCTTTCAATCCCACAGTTTTTTCCTCAATCTCTTCATGCTTGTTGCAAACAACAGCGTAAGGGATGGCGCAAAAGCCCACAAGCAGGCACAATATTGTCAGGTAAGGTACTTTTATGAAAGAAATGCAGTCTTTCCCAGACAAAAAAATTTTGAAGGAAGTGCAGGATGTGGCAGAGGTCGTCGAGGCTGTTTTTGGCTGCAAATGGTCACTGCGAATTTTAGGACTCGTTCGTAAGGGCGTTTGTCGTCCCGGCGCGATTGAACGGGAGTTAGAAGGGCTAACTACAAAAGTTCAAAATTACTATTTTCGACGAATGGTAACTTTGGGTATTTTGGAACGCATTGTTTACCCTGAAGTTCCACCACATGTCGAGTATCGATTGACCGATTTTGGGCTACGTTTTATGCCCATCCTGGATTCGATCGAAGAGTTACAACATGAACTTGAGGTGCATGGCAACATTAAAGTAGTTGATTCGCAAACAGCCGTCTAACAAGTCGTTGGAGCGGAACTGGCTTGAATGTTATCGTTAGGACGCAAAAAGTGTGTAGCCTCAAGCCGCTCAACTTAGTCGTTGTGCCGCTCAGATTTCTGTGAGGACGATAGGCGGAAGTTTGCCTATTGGCATTTATGATTCAGTCGCTTTGAAGTTATTAGTGGAGCGATCGGCATCCGACGGATTACTCGGAGGCATCTGTGTGTCATCAATATGCTTTAGCCCCCAAGCAGTTATGACTCTCAAAACAGGACGAAGGCTTTTTCCTTTCTCGGTGAGTTGATAGTTCATTCGACGGGAATGGTTGCTGTAAGGCTGTTTCTCCGCTAAACCTAATTCTTCAAGCAGTCTGAGGCGACTTGCCAGGATATTCGTCGAGATTCCTTCGGGGGATTCTAAAAACTCTTCAAATCGTTGTTTTCCGAAGAACATCATGTCTCGGATAACAAGTAATGTCCAGCGATCTCCAATCAAATCCAGCGTACAAGAGACAGGACAAGGAGAGCGTCTTGGTTGGGTCATATTTGAATACAGTAGCTTGGTTACTTGCATTTTACAAGCTACACCTGCTAAGTTACATTGTAACTTGCCAATTAAGAGTTAAATATGGAAACAGCGACACATAAACAACCGTTTGAGGTTGAGATCCACTTACCGGTTAGAACTTATGATATTGACTTTGCGGGTGTAGTCAACAATATCGTTTATGTTCGTTGGTTAGAGGATCTGCGCCTAGAGATGCTAGCCCATCACTTCCCGTTGGACGAACAACTCAAGAATGGAATTGCGCCTGTCATTATGCAGACAAAAATTGACTATAAGCAGCCCATCAGAATTTCTGACACTCCAAGCGGCAAGATGTGGGTAAGGACGATGGAATCGCTGCGATGGACTGTTAATGCAGCGATCTGTGTCAATGGCAAAGTAGCTGCTCTCGGTGAACAAGTTGGTATTTTTGTTGATTTGCAAAGCAATAAGCCGATCCGTATGCCTGAAGGATTAAAGCAGAAGTATCGTGAATTTGTGGCGTAAGCTGTACAACAACCCAGTTGGAGCGGACTAAAGAGAGATTTTAGTGTGGATGCAGAAGTTATTTATAGCCGCTCAACTGTAACGTTAGCTGTCTGTCTTGATTCGAGGTATCTGTTACCGAGAGGTCATTTGTGGGTGGCAGAGGTTGAGTATAGCGAGGTTGAGTAGGGAGGGCGATCGCCTGAGTCACAAACGTCCCAGTAGCTTTGGGTGGAGTGCCAGAGGTTGAGTGGTGAGGGCGATCGATGATGGGGTTTGAGGTTCAGTGAGGTTTGTGCTGGTGCAACCGACCGACCCAGAGGCAGTCTTAACAGCGTTAGGATTAACCCGGAGACTGTAAGAAACCTAAGCGTGATTTATCAAGAATCTAGATCAAGTCAGATGCAAAGATAACAGGGTCGCCCATAAACTTGTTTCGCAAATAAAATATTCAGAGTCGTATCTGAGGCTATCTTGCTGCGAAACAGTATCATAGGCGAGTCGCGTCGAAAATCGATTTGTGTCTGCCAAGGATATTTTTCATGAGGCTGTCAGACAAGCCCTCGTAAAAGAGCAGTGGGTGATAACGGATGATCCGCTGAGGTTTAAGTTTGGCAACGTTAACTTCCGAGTAGACCTAGGGGCAGAGCGTCTGGTTGCCGCAGAACGGGCAGGAGAAAAAATCGCGGTCGAGATTAAAAGCTTTTTGAATCCCTCTGCAATCACAGATTTTTACGCTGCATTAGGACAGTTCCTCAGCTATCGTTTAGCTTTGGAGTCGATTGAGCCAGAGCGGAGCCTTTACTTGGCAGTCCCTGTAGATATTTACCAAACATTTTTCCAGTACGAGTTCACTCAAAGTGCGGTACAACGGTATCAGGTCTTGATCGTTGTGTATGACCCAGCCAACGAGGTGATTGTACAATGGACAAAATAACTCAGTACCGCAAGTACGTTCAGACATTACTCAGCCAGTACGCTAAAGATGATGCGTCGGAAGACGAAACTGAAGTACAACTCATTTTTGATACTGAACGGGATCATTACCAATGGATGAATGTGGGTTGGCAACAGTTCAACCGGGTTTACCGTTGTATTATCCATTTTGATATCAAAGATGGAAAAATATGGCTCCAGCAAAATCTGACTGACCAGAATCCTGCTGAAGAATTAGTCGAAATGGGTGTGCCCAGGGAGGATATTGTGCTGGGCTTGCAGCCTCCCTACAAGCGTCCGTACACAGAGTATGGTGCGGTTTAAAATCCAGTAGCAGCAGCGCAGTCGAACAATTCAAATGCAGCGGACGTTTGAAAGCTGCTGGCGCTGAGTTCAGGTTCAACTGCCGCCGCTGATTTGAGCCGTTAGACTGCTTTAAGTTTTCGCATTTAGCGTATCCAGAATAGAATCCAAGGTTTGAGATTTATCTGTAGAGCAATATGACAGAAACTCATAACGATAAGAAGGATCGGTGGAATTACCCAGTTGACTGGGATATTAACCAAGAGCGAATGTTCATGGAAAACCTCTTATCTCAACGCTTCAAGTTCTTCTTGGTTACTTTTTCGTTAGTCCTGAGTGGCGCTGCTTCTGCAAACTCTCAGATTAAGCTTCAATTGCTCCTGTTGGCTGGGTTGATTTTATGTTTGTTGATGTGGGCAACCGTTTACCGAATTTATATCAAAGTAGATGTCACGTTGAAGATGTGCTAAGAGCATGAAGATAAATTTTTGCAGGAAATTGCAAAACGAACAAAGCAAAGAGTAATAGCGTTCACAGGCGGTGTTAACTCACTGGTGGGTATTTGGATTCCATTAACCTGTGTTCTTATGATAGCTATAGCTTTCATTTTGTCGCTCTCAGGCACTTTGAAAGCTGTGTAAAAATATTTAGATTAGTGTCCAACCACTGAAATTGATTAAATTTACCTAAGAGGTTCAACTTTATTCTGTGCTTGGACTACAATTCCGAGAAATTGTACGGCTAGTGTGATGTGACTGATAGTATTCTTGCCCAAGTTCGATTAGCAGCGGCAAAGCGGCTCCTGTTTCTTCCTCATACCATTCGGCAAATGTCTCGCCCAGATCGAATGATCACGACAGCAGAGGTGGAATCCGTAATCATAGAGGGAGAAGTTATCGAAGATTATCCAGAGGATGCACGAGGTCACAGCTGTTTGATGTTAAGGTTTGGACGAGACAATCGCGCGGTTCATGTTGTCTGTGCTCCGAAGGATGAATATTTGGCTATTATTACAGCATACCTGCCTGATCCTGCTCAATGGACACCAGACTTTAGAGGGAGACTTTAGGATGGAATGCCTTTACTGTAAAGCTCACATGCGACGTGGAATCGCTCCCTTCACGATTGATCGAAATGGTTATCGTGTTTCTTGGGATAACATTCCAGCGTGGGTATGCGACCAGTGTGGGGAGGTGATGTTTGAAGCACGTGAAGTTGATTTAATTCAAGAGGCTCTTGCGGGTTTAGATCGCGAAACAGCGGCGTTAGTTGCTCAACCTGCAAAGTAGCAGTCTAACAACGCCCATGAACCCGACCGTTTTAAGGTTGTTGGTTGAGTTCGAGAGTTTGTTTGCGGCGGGTTATAGGCATCGTTAGCTGTCTGTCTTGATTCGAGGTGTCTGTTACCGAGAGGTGGTTTATGGGTGGCAGAGGTTGAGTATAGCGAGGTTGAGTAGGGAGGGCGATCGCTAGCGGCAGTGACTGTTAGCTGTTGGTTGTGGAATCACTCAAAACTACTCCCTACTCCCACCTCACTCGCTTGAGCCAACTCAGTCAAGAACCGTAGTGCTTTCGCGACGTAGCTGGCGCAATCGTACGGTGAACTGGCGTAGAACGATCGCCATGCCGTCGCCTTGTGTTCATCGTAGCGATCGCGATGGTCGGGATGTTCCTCTAGCCATGAGAGGCGGACAGCGTGACCGACTAGCACATCTAGAACGATATAGTCTTCAATGAGCAGGTTGGGGTTGCGATCGGCGATCGCGCTTAGCTCCATCAGCGCCTCAATGTTGACCTGACGATATTCGGGAGCCTGCATTTTGTTGAGCAGATGTTCAACCTGGAGGGCAAAGTTTTTCTCGCCTGGAGTGGTTTCTGCCAGCAGCAGGTCACTATCCAGACGATTGCGGCGTTCAAGCTTGTCGCCGATGACCAAACCTTTGCAGTGCTTGAGCAAATTCCAGACGTTGGAATAAAAGTGCTTCGGTACGCGGTTGAGGGAGCCATCCAATTGGCGTTTGCGCCACCAGTTGTCGGCAACTGGCTGTGTATCATCATCGCCGTGATCCGATCGCACGATCCATTCAATCGCAATCTGCCGCTGTTTAACAGGCAGCGATTCCTGACGAAACAGCGCGTTGTCCAAACCCTGATAGCCTTCCAAGACATGCTGGAGACGGGTTTGAATTTCGTGGGGGCTGAGCCGCATGAGGCGTTCATATGCTTCATCTTGAGGTACGCTGAGTTCCCAAGCCAGCTCGCTGGTGATGAGCAAGATGAGATAGCCCACTCTCAGAGTCAAAAGCCCGTCAAAAAGAGACGGTTGGGCTTTGATCAGCAGACTGAGGTAGACCAGAATTTCTTGGGTCAACATCCGATCGCGAATATCTTCTCGACAAAATTCAGCGATCTTTTCTAGCATTTCGATCGGTGTACCAGGTCGCGTAATCAGAGAAGCTTCGCTATAGGCACGACCCACGGCGATTTGCTTTTGTCTCACTAAAATATCAATTACAGCATCAACAAGACTCATATCGACTTTGTTGCTGAGTCCGGCAGCGCGACGGACGATCGCCCACTGCTTCAGTTTGCCTGCCTTGGCATAAACTTCATCCAGTAAACTACCCACAGTGACTACTTTGGTAGGTTGCCCAAAGCCAGTATCAAAATCCAAGTCTTTTAGCCGCACCAACGTACTTAACAGCTCCACTTGCTCGTACAGATTGGCAGATTGCTTCAGGCTAGAGAGTAAAAGCGTTGTGTTCGTTTCGCACTCTAGCTTGAACTCCTGCGTGATACTGAGCGGCACCAGTTTGTCAGGATGGAAGCTAAGGTGTTGAGTTTCAGGCAAGGCATCCTGAACGGGCGACTGCGTGAAATCGAAATCATGCAAAAAGTCAATGCGTTCGACTGCTGAGGTGAGCATCAACTGGTTTAGCCGCCCTAGCTTGACCTGCACCCCGTGACAGTTGCCGCTGTTTAATTCCTTCAGCAGAGTCAATAGCGGCATTGCATCGCCAGTTTCAGGATCATCGGCTTCGAGCATGTCCTGAGTTAGCAGCAGCGTCATGGTCGGTCGCCCAAGCTGGCTCCAATGGCGTTGAATGTGTGCCAGTTCGGTACGGATTTGTGTGACCAGAAAGTGCAGGTCAAACGTGAGATAGAACTGCTGTTTGTTCAGAATGGAGGGCAGAAACACGATACGATCGCCCCGGATTTGAAAAATGCGCGCTGTGGTCAGACTCCGTAGCCGACGCGCTGGACGACCGCTCAAGCTCAGCTTGTCGTTGCGCCCAATTTGGGTATAGATGGCTGCTAGTTCCTGTGCTTCCCGCACCTGAAAGGATTCCACCTGAGTAGGCGTTTGGGTGGCAATGCCATACGCTGCCAGGGTTGACTGAAGCGCTTCATCTTCGGCTAAGAGAGCAACTTGCACCTGGGGTTTGCGCTGCTGGCGCACATGCAGATGGCGACTCAACGGATCGATATCACCTACAGCCAGAAGGTTCTCACTCAAGAGTTGCCCTAACAGGTACAGGCTTTGCGCCCAGACAAGCGGCACGTTTTCGTTGGGCAGTCGTTTCTGGCTTTGTGGGTCAGCCTGCTCTGCCTCGACGCAATCCGCAGGGACGTAATACAGCTCTGGCAGCAGGTGCAGTCCATCCCGCTCGACCAAAACGGCTTGCAGGCGTTGCTGGTACTCCTGGATCTGATCACGATCGCCCCGAAACACCGCATCCAGAAGGAGATAAGTGAAGAACAGGGGCCATTCGCACTCAATATGCTCAAACTGCTTCAGTTCCCACGGTTCGTAGTGCAAGCGACTGGTGTCCTCTAAAACCGTCTGGTGTCCGTCGCGCAAGAAGCGCTTGCAGCCGTACTTGCCCTGAAGCTTTGTGATGATGTCATTACGGGTACGATCGCGCAGCCCACCATCGTCTACCGCAAATGCCGGAAAGCCGATCACACTCAACAGCGCCGCATCGACTTCCTTAGAACTGGATTCTCTCGGCAGCATCGATTCGAGCGTAATGCGCGATCGAGCGATTTCATCCGGCAGGACGTGAATGACCGAATTTTGATCACCATGCACGCCAAAGAGATTCAGTCCGCTCATGGCTTCCAGCGCCGCTTTTGCCATACCGACTGAACTGGCGTTGAGTTCCGGGTTGCCGTGATTAATCTTGTTGCCCCGCTCCCAAATCCCAAAGTCGGGTGTACGGTAGGCGCGTCCAATGTAATAGACCAAATTTTGAATAAAGTTCACCTCATCCGTCGTGAACACGATGTGCAGTCCCGATGCTGTCATCTGCGCCAGCATCAGCAGAAAAATCGAGGTCGCATCAAGCTGCAAGTGCCCCCACTGATCATCTCCAACCACTGTGCCGCCCGTATGCGTGTCGTACTTGGCGTGCAGCGCATCCAGCGGCGATTGAGTCACTTTAAACGCTTCGACCTTCTGCACCTGCCGCATCATGGCAAACAGCAGCCCGCGCATCAATTTGATGACACTGTGTTCTAGCTCAAAGGTGCGTCCGCGATCGTCATCTAGCCGTCGATACGCAAGCCCAAGACCCCACACAGCCAAAATGCTGTACACGTTGTCTCTCACCCAAGCATCGGTGTAATCGCCATGAGCATTGACAGCCGTACTCGCTGGCAGCAGTCCTGTAATCGGATTCTGACGAATCAGAATGATTGTTTTAATCTGCTCGTAGTAGCTATCCAGCCGATCCTGTAACGTTTCGGTTCGCATCGACATACTTAATTCAGACAGAGGAGGAATGGAGTAAGACGGTTGGTAAATACAGTTGGTTAATCAGGGCGACGGGCGATCGCGGATCTTAAGTCGCTCCATTATCACCTTTTCCGAAGGAATGAAGGTTGCGGTTTACACGGAGTTGAGTAGGGAGTCGGGAGTCGGGAATCGGGAGTCGGGAGGAAGAGGGCAGGAGACAGAAGGCTAAGAGACTGACGGCTGATAGCTGACGGCTGATAGCTGACCGCTCATCCCCCAAAAATCACCTACGTTTATCCGGATTCTCCGCTCAGGTTGGGAACAATAGAGTGGTAGATGCACCCTGATAATAGCCTCCGGCGCTTGTCGTCGGGGCTTTTTCTTTGCAAGAGAAGATTCAGAGAACAAGCCCTGCGCAAAATGTAACGGATTGCAACGTATAGTGAGGGCAAGCCGACCTTGAAGAGTTTTAAAGAAGCCACAGGCGAGTTGCGATCAGCCAGTGCAGACTGACCAACTTGGTTCCCTTGGCTCCGGAGCCGTTGAAGCTGCCGTCAAGCAGGTTGACCGTCGCTTACAGCGATCGGGCGCTCAGTGACAGCGAGCCAAGAGCAATCAGACGTTAAGGAACAAGAATTTAATAACCTCGGCGTTTTCCGTAGGGGCGCACAGCCGTGCGCCCCTACCTACGAACTGTGCTTACCTCAACCAAACCTTAGCTGCCGAGCACTTTTTCACCTTTGGGGTGCCCCCGTTTTGACTTCTGACTCCTGATCTTCGCTCTAGACTAATGCCTTTGAAGGTTTCCAGGCTTCTAGACCTTTGAGAACTTCAGCAGCAGGGGCAGTCCAGCCGACGATGCCGCCTTGAGCGCGTACCATTTCGAGGGTAGCTTGCTTGAATTCGGGGAAGTAGCTTTCGGTGCAGTCTTCGACCATGACGCATTCGTAGCCGCGATCGTTTGCTTCGCGCATCGTTGTCTGCACACACACTTCGGTTGTTACGCCTGTAATGAACAGATGCGTGATGCCTTTTGCTTGCAGCATCGATCCCAGTTCAGTAGCGTAGAAGGCTCCTTTCCCTGGCTTATAGATAACCGTTTCATTGGGTAATGGAGCGAGTTCGGGAATGATGCCGTTGCCAGGTTCGCCTTTCACTAAAATGCGTCCCATTGGTCCTTCGCTGCCGATCGTCAGTTCACCTTTACCGCGCTTAATTTTGGATGGTGGACAATCGGAAAGATCCGGTTGATGACACTCGATCGTGTGAAAGATCGGCAATTCTAACGCACGAAAACCGTCGATGAGCTGCTTGAGCGTGGGCACGATCGCCCGTAGTAATCCGACATCGTTTCCCAAAATGTCTCCGAATCCACCAAGCTCCATAAAATCCCGCTGCATGTCAATCACAATCAACGCAACATTGCTGGAGCTAGGCAGTTCGTAGTCATACGGTTGAGCTGAAATAGTAACCATAGGGATGAAAAGATAAAGGATGAAGGCTAAAGGATAAAAACGGTTAGAAAAAACATTGGTATGGGAAGAATTAAGCAAACCACAAGGGATACCTAAGACTTGAATGAGTGACGATTTGAAGCAAAGAACAAAAGCGTTTGCTCTTTGAATCGTTAAGCTCTATGGAGCTTTGCCAAAAACAACAGAAGCCCAAGTAATGGGGAAGCAGGTGTTAAGAAGTGGGATATCTGTGGGTGCACATTACCGAGAGGCAAGCCGTAGCCGATCGAAAGCTGAGTTTGTCAGCAAGCTTGAGGTTGGACTTCAAGCACTAGAAGAAACAACTTACTGGCTAGAGCTTCTAACTGAATCAAGCATTATTAAAGAATCCCAAGTTAACAGCCTCATAAAAGAAGCAAACGAACTGAATGCCATTTTCACAAGCTGCGTTAGAAAAGCAAAAAGAAACGACAGCTCAGGCTAAAGCTCATCTTTTTATCCTTTAGCCTTCATCCTTTCCCCTAGTGCCCTGCCATGCTTTGACCGATCGCCGCAAAGTCTGCATCTTCAATCTTGCTTTCATAAGCGAAGGTGCCACCGCTGATAACGCAGATGCGATCGGAGAGCTTGAGCAACTCATCCAAATCTTCGCTCACTAGCAGCACAGCCACCCCTCGGTTACGGGCTTCCAGAATTTGTCCGTGAATGTAGTCCACCATTGCGAAGTCCAGACCAAAGCAAGGGTTGGCGGCAATCAGCAGCTTGATATGGTCTTCGGACAGTTCGCGTGCCAGAACGGTTCGCTGAACGTTACCGCCAGAGAGGTTGCCGACGGGCGTATCGGGCGATGGGGTCTTGATTTTGAACGAACCAATCAGACCGACTGCCATCTCGCGGATGGCTTTGAAGATCAGCAGGATGCCTTTCGCTTGAGGGGGGCGATCGAACGTTCTTAACGCCAGGTTCTCAGCTACGCTCATGTGAGCGACACAGGCATTGCGGAGAGGTTCTTCCGGCAGCACAAACACGCGATTCTTAAACATTTCGGCGCGAGTCATCTTGTAGACTTGCCCATCAACCAGCACTTCACCCGCTGTTGCTGGACGCTGACCTGCCAGCACTTCCACCAGTTCGCGTTGCCCGTTGCCAGAAATGCCCGCAATGCCGACAACTTCGCCGCTGTGAACCGTCAGATCTACACCCCCGACTGCCTCTAAACCGTTGTCTTTGTTGGCGTAGATGCCTTTGAGCTGAAGGACGGGTTTTGGTTCACCGTGAATGGTCTTCTCAACCTTCTGAGGTTCCCGCTTTTCGCCCATCATCATCTCCGCCATTTCGGAGACGGTCATGTCTTTGACAACGCCGCGACCCGCAAACTGACCTTTGCGAAGTACGGTGATTTCGTCGGCAAAGGCAGTAATTTCACGAAACTTGTGGCTGATCATCAACACGCTCAGCTTGCCGTCTGTGACCTGCTCTCGAATCAAGCCGAGGACTTCATCCGCTTCCGCAGGCGTGAGGACGGAGGTGGGTTCATCCAGAATCAGAATCTTGCTTTGCAGATAAAGTTGCTTGAGGATTTCGAGCTTTTGCTTTTGTCCTGCGGCAAGTTGCGCGATCGTCATATCCAACGGCACTTTGAAGGGTGCGGTCTCCATAAACGCCGTCAGCCCTTCAAATTCTTTCTTCCAGTTAATCAGGTTGGTGTTGTCGAAGCGAGACAGCACTAAGTTTTCGGCGACCGTCATGGCGGGCACGGAGGTAAAGTGCTGGTAGACCATGCCAATGCCGTAGCTGTGAGCATCACGAGGGCTGTCGATCGTGCGCGCCTTACCATCAATTAACACCTCACCAGAGGTAGGAGTGTAAAAGCCCATGATGCACTTGACTAGCGTACTTTTGCCCGCACCATTCTCTCCAAGCAGGGCATGAAACGTACCAGGCTTGAGCTTCATGGAAACATTTTCCAGAGCGGTGAAGGTGCCAAACCGCTTGGTCATGTTGACTATTTCAAGCTCTGCTGGTCCACTCAACGCATGAGCATTATTGGTTGAATGGTGGGTTAAGGTATCTGCCACTTCGGTCATGCTGCCTCCTGGAGATTTGAATGGGTGGTTTTGGATGGATGGCTGGAGATGAGACGTAGAGGGTTGCGCTCAGGGAGGGGCTGTCGCTGGATTAAGGTGCGATCGACGTGGGTACGTTTGCGTCATGACATCAAGGTGCGCTGCTTTGGGCAACAGGCTAGATCTAGCAATCCCCCTTTGCAAGCTCCTAACGCCAATCACCCGCTGATAGTGCCTAACGCACCCGGTGCGCCGGAAAGTGTCTTTTTGGGTGAGCAGGTGATGATCATGATCAGCAACGTCAAAACATAGGGCGCAGCGTTGAATAGATAGCGTCCTTGCTCAATGCCAACCGATTGGAGGGCAGGACCAACCGCTTGTGCGCCACCAAAGAAGAGTGATGCCCACAAACACTGAATCGGGTTCCAACGCGCAAAGATGACGAGTGCCACCGCCATCAAACCCTGACCGCTAGAAATACTTTCAGACCAAAGACCCGGATAGTAAAGCGAGAGGCAAGCGCCGCCAATGCCTGCCAAAAAGCTTCCGGCAACAATGCAGAGCATTCTTACTTTAGAAACAGACATGCCCATTGCCAGTGCTGCATCGGGGCTATCGCCCACAGCGCGGATGAACAAGCCCCAGCGAGTCGATTTGAAGAACCAAAACATCAAGGGCGCGATCGCCACTCCCAAAAGAAACAGTGGACTGATCTTCAGTGCCGACTGGACGGCAGGAATCGAACTCCAGTTGCCAAGGTCGATCGTGGGCAAGGGTGGCGCTTTCGGTTGAATAAAGGGTTTTCCCAAAAAGAACGCAATGCCGCTACCAAAAATAATCATGGCAATGCCAACCGCAATGTCATTCACCTTCGGCTGCTGTGAGAGCCACGCGTGAATGAAGCCTAGCCCCATACCAGCGATGCCTGCCACTAAAACGCCAATCCAGGGAGACACGGCTGCACCCACCTTATCTTGCAGCAGGTAAGACACCGCATAGGCGCTCATCGCCCCAGTCAGTAAGGTACCTTCCAGCCCCAGGTTGATCTTGCCGCTTTTTTCGGTCAAGCATTCACCCAAACTCACAAATAAGAAGGGCGCACTCCCACGCAGCGTGCCAGCAAAAATCCCTAGTACAACGCCCCATGCGCCTAATGCTTCCGTTGCCATTGCGTTTCTCCAAGCAAGAGTTGACTAAAAGTGAAAGTGAAAGGCTTAAGGTTAAACGTTCGCATTAGTGCTTTATCCTTAAGCCTTTAGCCGTTTAAACAGTTGCCGCCGTCACCGCAGAGGGTGGAGTGCCCTTCAGCTCCGGTTCCTTAAAGATCTTCAAGCGCCCGTAGAGCGACTCGCTGTAGAGTACAACGATGAAGACAATACCCTGAAACACTAGAACTGTGGCATCAGGCATGTTGAACACCCGTTGGAGTGCGCCCCCGCTGGCAATGATGCCACCCAGCAAGATAGCGACCAGTGCTGCCGCAAGCGGGTTGTAGCGGGCAACGAAAGCGACCAAAATGCCTGCATAGCCGTAGCCTGCGATGATCGAGGCGTTTGCCTGCCCTTGCACGGCAGCGACCTCAACCATGCCTGCCAACCCAGCGCAAGAGCCAGCGAGGAAGCAGATAATGATGGTGAGTTTGCCAACCGGTAGCCCCGCAATGCGCGCCGCTTTGATGTTGCCGCCTGCTGTGCGAGCCGCAAAGCCAAAGGTGGTGTGCTGAATCAAGAAGTAGGCAATGACGCAGGCGATAATGCCGTAAATCAACCCGTAGTGAATCCGCGTAGAGAAGATATTCCCAATTTTGTAGATATCGGGAATCGGAAAGCTGGACGGCTTGTTGAGCGATGACGGATCTTTCATGGAACCCTCAACCAGGTGATTGAGCAGGGCGATCGCAATGTAGTTCATGAGCAAACTACTAATGGTTTCATTGACGGCTCGGTAGTGCCGCAACGCACCGACGATCGCAATCCACACGCCGCCAAACAAAATGCCACCCAGCGCCATCCCAAGCTGCACAACCAGCGGCGGTAAGCCCAGAAGATTCTGAACCTGATCCGGTGACGGTAGCACACTGCCATAGGAAAGCAACAGACCAAAGATGGTCGCACCGATGCCACCCATCACCAGTGCCCCTTCATTGCCAATGATCATCAGTCCCAGACGGGCAGGCAGTGCGGTACACAGTGCAGTCAGCATGAGCGGGGCAGCGCGTAGGAGAGTACCCTGAAACGATCGCCAATTGCCAAACGCCGACTTGTAAATCGCTTCGTAAATTGCAAACGGGTTTTTGCCACAGATGGCGCAGAAAATACCAAAGATGACCAACGCTACAAACAGTGCCCCAAACGGGAGGCAAATGGCTTCAGCGGTCGATCGCCAGTTAGAACGACTAAGTGCCATAGGTCAGCTCACCTTCCCTACAACGCCTTCAGCCAACCAATTGATCTGAGTAGTGGCGGCATCGGTCACTTTATAGGTTGTGCCTGCTGGAATCTTTACCGCGCCCGTGTTGTCTTTAATCGCGCCTTTATAAACGATCAACGACTCGTCAACAATTTTAGCCTTTGTCGCGTCAACATCCTTCTTGGCGGCTGCTGATACGGCTGGACCAAACGTTGCCAGACTGATGTAATCCTCCTTAAGGCTGCCAATAACCTGATGCGGAATGCCACCGTTCATGAGAGTCTTGCCTGACTTGAGCAATTCAACATACTTTTTGTGAATGGTTGGCCAGTTATAAACTGTTCCCGTCAGGTAGCCCTTTGGTGCCAATGCTGACTGATCCGAATGGAGACCGCTCGAAAAGATGCCGCGCTTTTCAGCCGTTTCAATGACCACTTTCGGACTGTCCACATGCACACTAATGACATCTACACCCTGGTCTGCCAGAGAATTGGTTGCTTCTGCTTCTTTCACGGGCAGCGACCAATCGCCTGTGAAAATGACCTGCATTTTAATATCGGGCTTGATGCTACGTGCCCCCAACATGAAGCTGTTGATATTTCGCAGCACTGGGTTGATGGGTTTTGCCCCAACAAAGCCGAGTTTCCCTGTCTTTGTGGTTTGAGCGGCAATGCGTCCGGCGAGGTATTGCCCCTCGTCGAGCAATGCAAAATAGCTACCCACGTTTTTGGGTAAGCCTTCTTTCCAGAGTGTGCCGGAGTGGAAGAACTGCACGTCTGGGTAGTCTTTGGCAACTGCCAGCACGTGCGGATCGAAATAGCCAAAGGAAGTGGGCACAATGACGGTCGCTCCATTCTGGTCAATCATGTTGCGCATGACTTCCTGAACCTCTTTGGTTTCAGGCACGCTTTCTTGCTCGACGATCTTGATGCCAGGAATAGAAGCGATCGCGGCGGCACCTTTTGCCTGCGCTTGATTCCAGCCATAGTCATCTTTGGGCGCGTTGTAGATAAAGCCAATCACAATGGGCTTGTCAGCCACGGGACTGGCTGCCCCACCGCTACTTGCTTGCGTTTCAGGTGGCGCAGAAGAACAGCCCGTCCACAGCTTAGACGTTGCCCCAAACGCAGCGGTTGCCATCAGCCCCCGAATGATTTGACGGCGAGGAATATACAGAGGTCTTCTCGTACTCACGTTCTAATTCTCCTAAGGAAACAATGATGAGTGGAACTAACCACACGCGTGAAGTGGGGGATGTGAAGCGATGCGATTACGTTTGGGACTGCAACGTTGCTAGTAGCCAGCGGTAGCAGGATGTCAGTTAGCCTATGAGAAAAAAAAAACTCAAAATGTGCCGGATATGACATTTAGCTATTTCAATGCGGTTCTCTAAACGTGTGCCCAAAGTAAGACGAATGTCATGTGTATGACAAAGCATCCTCTAGGAAGCGCATACGATAGGTAGCCAAGCAAAACTAAAGAGGACTCTAGAGAGGGCTTCAGCGTTTTTAATACAAGTACTTTAGCAGTCAAATTCGCGTCCACCGACGAATTGTGATAAACAGTTTAGAAGCCGTCTCCAGGGTACGATCGTGGCTTCTTACATACCAACTACGAACTTTGGCGTTAGCTAAGGATCGTGAATTAAATAAAACCGACAATTTTTTTGCAGGTAGGGGCGCACGGCCGTGCGCCCCTACGAGAAATACCGGAGTTATTGGATGCTTGTTCCTAAGGCTCTGATGGTAAGAGCTTAATCCAGTGTTTATTTTTGTAGCGTTTGCCTACTTTTACGTCGTATGGATGCTGATGCAGCACTCAGAATTGTTGAGCACGCGTTAAGCCATGAACGTTTAGGACGGTTGCAGGCGATCGTGTTTCGGCAAGCGTGGGAGGAACGGTCGTATCAAGAGATTGCCAAACAGTCTGGCTATGAAGTTGGTTACATCAAACAAACTGGCTCACAGCTCTGGCAATCGCTCTCACAAGTATTTGGCGAACATGTGAGTAAGCATAATCTTCAAGTCGTATTGAAGCGGTATGCCAGTCGAGAAGACTTTAAGCGCCAGGAGTCAGGTGGTATTGTTGGCTCCACGCGTGAAGGAGAAGGCAGTGACATTAGAAGTCAGGAGCCAGGAGAGACGCGTCTACCGGCTCACCTCACACCTGTCTCCCCACACCCTACTCCCGATCTAGACTGGGGTGAAGCCAGTGATGTCTCGATCTTCTACGGTCGATCGGCTGAACTTGCCAAGCTAGAAGCATGGGTGCTAGACGATCGCTGCCGCTTGCTTGGCTTGTTTGGCATGGGTGGCATTGGCAAAACGGCGTTATCTGTTCGGTTGGCGAAGCAGATTCAGGGCAATTTTGCCTATGTCATTTGGCGATCGCTCCGCAACGCGCCACCCATTCGCGACTTGCTGAACGATCTCATTCAATTCGTTGCTGATCAACCCACGCCAGCGCTGTTGCCGGACACAGACACGTTAGACAAGCAAATTTTGCGGCTACTGCACTACCTCCGTGTTCACCGCTGTTTGTTGATTCTGGATAACGCCGAAACAGTGCTGCAAGCGGGCGATCGCGACGGTGGCTATCAACCAGGCTACGAGGGCTACGGTCAACTTTTGCGCTGCGTTGGCGAAACTCCTCACCAAAGCTGCTTGCTCATCACCAGTCGCGAAAAGCCGAAAGGGTTGGCTCCTAAAGAAGGCGACAGCTTGCCCGTGCGATCGCTCCAGCTTACAGGCGTAACGCCTGCGATCGGGCGTGAACTCTTGAGCGTGAAAGGTACTTTTTCTGGCTCGACAGCAGAATGGCAACGCCTGGTTGAACACTATGCAGGCAATCCTTTAGCGCTAAAGATTGTGGCAACCGCGATCGCCGATTTCTTCGACGGCAGTTTGACGCAATTTTTAGACTTCTCACAACAAGGCAGTTCCGTCTTTGGCGACATTCGTGATCTGCTGGCGCGTCAAATCGGTCGTTTGTCTGACCTGGAGCAACAGGTGATGTTCTGGTTAGCAATCAACCGCGAACCGATTCGCTTTGCTGCATTACAGTCCGACTGTCTGCCACCTGCCACCCCTGCCCAACTGCTCGAAACCCTCACCGCCCTCGAACGTCGCTCCCTGATTGAAAAGAACGGCAATCTTTTCACGCTCCAGCCTGTCGTCATGGAATATATGACGGAGCGGTTGATTGAAGGGGTGTGTGAAGAGGTGAAGGAAGTGGGCTTCGACGTGAGCGCTCAGCCGAACGGGAGTAGGGAGTGGGGAGTGGGCTTCGACGTGAGCGCTCAGCCGAACGGGAGTGGGAAGCCAGGAGTCAGGAGTCAGGAGTCAGAAGTCGAAAGCCAACTCAAAACTCAAAACTCAAAACTCACTAGCCATGCGGCGCACTCACGAAGTGGCTCTAAAAGAGCCAGTGCTACTCAAAACTCAGAACTTAAAACTCAAAACTCAAAACTTCCTCATACGCCCTTACTTCGTTCCCATGCGCTCATCAAGGCTCAAACAAAGGATTATGTGCGTGAAACGCAAATTCGTTTGTTGCTGCTGCCGATCGTCGCTCGACTGCTTCATACCAGCAGTAAGGCTGAGCTGGATCGTTGCCTGATGCAGCTTGTTGATCGCCTCCGAGGACAGGCACCTCACGTGATTGGCTACCTGGGCGGTAATGTGATCAATCTACTCTGCCAGCTTCAGCTTGATCGGGTAGAGGAAGGGCTACCACTGGACGATCGATGGCTGAGTCATAAAACGATGGCGACCTTGCGCGATCGTGACTTTTCCCATCTCACCCTCTGGCAAGCCTACCTTCAAACAGTGAACCTGCACGGAACCGATTTTTCGTACTCTGATCTCAGCAAATCGATCTTTACCGAAACCTTTAGCCAAATTCTGGCAGTTGCCTTCAGCCCTGACGGTAAACTGCTGGCTGCCAGCGATATTAGCTATGAAGTGCATCTCTGGCGAGTTGCCGATGGCAAAAAACTCCTTACTTGCAAAGCCCAAGATGGTTGGGCGTGGTCAGTTGCCTTTAGCCCAGACAACCGTCTGCTTGCCAGTAGCGCCAACGGCACCATTCACCTGTGGGATGTGCAAACGGGTGACTGTGTGCGCACGCTAAAAGGGTATACCAGCCGCGTCTTTTCGCTGGCGTTTGACCCGACGGGTACGTATCTCGCCAGCGGCAACGAAGACCCTCATGTGAGAATCTGGCATGTTGCAACGGGCGCACTCACCGCTGTCTTAGCAGACCACACGGATGAAGTGCATGCGGTTGCGTTTAGTCCCGATGGTCGGCTTTTGGCTAGTGGAAGCTACGATCGCACGATCAAGCTGTGGGATGTAGCTGGCTTGAAGAGTCAAAACTCAAAACTCAAAACTCCCTTCGGCTTGAGCTCAGGTCGAAAGCAAAACTCAAAACTTCACCCCTCACTCCTCACTCCCCACCCCTCTCTTCTCACCCTCACCGGGCACTCCGACTGGGTCTGGTCTGTTAGCTTTAGCCCTGATGGCACCACATTGGCAAGCAGCAGCAGCGATCGCACGATTAGACTATGGGATGTGCAAACGCAGCAGTGTGTCAAAACGTTGGTGGGTCATGCTGATGCTGTGCGATCGCTCGCGTTTGCTGCGTCAAAAGGCGACGGGTTGAATGGTGCTTGTCTGGTCAGCGGTAGTGACGATCGTACAGTCAGGTTGTGGAACGATAGCGGCGACTGTTTGCGTGTCTTGCAGGGGCACACCAGTTGGATTTCTGCTGTTGCGTTCAGTCCGGATGGCTTCCTGCTGGCAAGTGGCAGTGAGGATCAGTCTGTACGTTTGTGGGATAGTCGCACCAACCAATGCTTACGACTGCTCCAAGGCTATAACAGCGGCGTTTGGTCGATCGCCTTCAGCCCCAACGGTCAAACCCTGGTCAGCGGCGGACAAGATCGAGCCATCCGACTCTGGCATCTTTCTGAAGTGAGGGGGCAGCAGTCCGCAGAACGCGAAGAACCACTAACCACTAACCACCAAAAACTAAAAACTCTCTCAACCCTTCATGGTCATACCAGTTGGGTTTGGTCAGTTGCCGTTAGTCCCGATGGTGACACGATCGCCAGCGGCAGTGAAGATGGCACCGTGCGTCTGTGGGCTTTTCCAGAGGGGCGGCAGCAGGCAGCAGGCAGCACGCAGCACTCAGAACCCAACACTCAGAACTCAACACGTCCTCTACAGCCCCTGCCCCCTCGCGTCCCCTCACCCCTCACCCTCACCGGACACACTCATGCCGTCTGGTCAGTTGCCTTCAGTCCGGATCATCAACTGCTTGCCAGCGGTAGCCTGGATAGTACGATTCGCCTCTGGCACCGATCGGGCTGCGAACTCCAACGTTTGGATGGGCACGAGGGCGGGGTTTGTGCCGTCGCCTTTGCGCCTCGATCGCCCCTTGCCCAGCAACAACTACTTGCCAGTGGCAGTCAAGATCAAACGATTCGGCTGTGGATCATCGCTACTTCGATCACACCCCTGGCTGAAAGTGAACCGTCGCCGCTCACAGTGCAGCCCCTCAACACGCTGCATGGGCATACCAGTTGGATTCGCTGTCTTGCGTTTAGCCCCGATGGGACATGGCTGGCAAGCGGCAGTTCCGACGGTCTCATCATCCTGTGGGCGGTCGAGACAGGCGATCGGCTGCACACATTTCAAGCGCACGCTAGCCTGGTGCTAACCGTTACCTTCAGTCCTAACGGGAACGTGCTTGCCAGCAGTGGTGGTGATGGCATCATCAAGCTTTGGGACATTTCAGGCATCAGCCGTCAGCCGTCAAAATTAAGGCAAACCGCCTCTCACCGCTCCATCCCGCCCGCTCCTCCAACCGCCCCAACGTCCCCCTCTCCCGCTCCTCCCCTACTCCAAACCCTGCACGGGCATCAAAACTGGGTTCGTTTTCTTGCCTACAGTCCTGATGGTAAGCTGCTAGCAAGTTGTAGCCAGGATGGCACCGTCAAGCTATGGAATGAGTTTGCGACATGCCTGGAAACGCTACGGGTGCAACGACCGTATGAAGGTGCGAATATTACAGGCGTTACGGGGCTTACTACTGCTCAAAAAGACACGCTCAAGCTGCTGGGAGCGATTGAGTCTCCTAATCACGCTGTTGTGCCGCCACAAAATGCCTCGCGCTCATGATTTTGTCCGCCTTGCGACCGGGTACTGCTGTGCCAGAAATGCCTAATACTGATGCATATGAATCGAAGACTTTTAACGACTGCCATCACAGCCATGTTGTGCCTGATGACGTTTGTCCTTGTTGTCAGCCCAGGTCGAACCCAATCGACCGTCGCTCAGAGCATCGACCCATTGGCACCCCCGATCGCTCCCGTTGTTAAACCTGCCACACCCCAACCTGAACCTGCCTCTACTGCTTGTGCCTTAAAGCCGAGCAACGGCAGCGTTCAGGCGCGAACCCAGGCAATGTTAAAACGCCGTGCCCAATTGCTTGCCAGCGGTTCCTTTGGTCTTTCTCGCTTTCGGCAAGCGTCAAAAATGGCAGCAGCTCAAACGGGTGACCAAACGACGCTAGAAATGGCTCAAGCTGATGTCGGTTACGTCCCAAGAGAGCAGATCGCGTTTGTAGACCCGACGAACTATGGCGATCGCTTTCTCAACGATATCAACGGCAACCCTGCCAACCTGGAACCGCTGCTTGTGCTGCACGAAACCGTTGGTTCTGCCAGTAGCGCTCTCAACCTGTTTCAAGCCTTTCATCGCCGTGATGACGATCAGGTGAGCTATCACGCTCTGGTCAAACGGGATGGCACGATCGTCTACTTGGTGCCGCCAGATAAACGAGCGTTTGGGGCAGGCAATTCTGTCTTTGTGGGTGCTAATGGTGCTGAAGCGGTAAAAACTAGCCGCACCTTTCCAGGCTCCGTGAATAATTTTGCCTACCACATCTCGCTGGAAACCCCCTACGACGGCAGTCACAACGGCTATACCCACAGCGGTTATACGCAGACTCAATACAAGTCCCTCGCCTGGTTGGTGGCGAAAACGGGCGTTGCCGATGAGCGAATCACGACGCACAAGGGGGTCGATCGCAGTCGATCGCGCATCGACCCACGCAGTTTCAGCGACACCACTTTCTTTTCCTTACTAAGAGCGCAGCCCAGAACCGCTGAAATTGCCATTCGCTGTACCAATCCCTCTGAAGCAGCGGTTCAACCGCAGTAAGAGGGCATAAAGCGGTTGGATTAAGCGATTGCCAGCGCAACTGCTTCGTCTTCTACCAACCTTGGCTCATGCTCATCACTCTGCATCAGTCGATTGATCGCCCGATCGATCAGATCTAACCCTTGCTGTACGTGCTCGATCGTGCTCAACTGTCCCCGCAATTCTGCTGCACCAGCGAAGCCTTTGGAGTACCAGGTCATATGTTTACGCGCCTGACGCACGCCGCGATCGCCCTTGTACTCCCACAGCATTTGCAAATGCTCACGGGCACACTGGAGCCGTTGTACAGGTGTTGGCGTTGGCTTCAGGGTTCCGGTTTTCAAAAAATGATCCACTTCGCCAACCAGAAACGGATAGCCCATCGTGCCGCGTGAACACATTACGCCATCGGCTCCCGTTTGCTCCAGGCAGTTCACTGCTGCTTCCACTGAGAAAATGTCACCGTTGGCAATCACTGGAATCGACAGGATTTCCTTCACTCGTGCAATCCATTCCCACTTGGCGTTGCCGTTATAGCCTTGAGAACGGGTGCGTCCGTGGACGGTAATCATCTGTGCGCCTGCATTCTCCATGCGTTTGGCAAAGTCCAGAATGGTAATTTCTTGATCTGTCCAGCCAATGCGGGTTTTGACTGTGACAGGTACGTTAACGGCTTGGGTGACCGATCGCACGATCGCCTCTGCCGTCTCTGGATCACGCAGCAGCGATGACCCACCACCATTTTTAGTGATCTTGTTCACCGGACAGCCCATGTTGATATCTACCGTGTCTGCCCCTTCTGCCACTGCCATCTGTGCCGCTTCTGCCAAAAAATCGGGACGACAATCAAACAACTGAATGCTAATCGGGCGCTCGTTGGGATCGACCTCCATGATGATGGGCAGATCCTTGACATAGTGCAGCCCCGTCGCGTTCACCATCTCGGTATACATCATCGACTCCGGCGCATAACGACGCACCAGCCGCCGAAACACCAGATCGGTCACACCCGACAACGGCGATTGCAACACGCGACTATTCACCTCAAAGTGCCCAATCTTTAAGGGTGTGGAAAGCCGTTCTTTGAGGGTAGGAGAAAGGGAGAGCATCGAACCAACGAATCCACAGATCACTAACCTCATCTTATCGTTGCTGCGTTTGCAAAAACGGCTGTGCCTGATTGAGACAGAGCATCAGCAATTGCAAGGCTGAGGAATGACGGCTGCGATCGCCTCGTTTATTTAGATGTCTGTATTAGTGCGATCGCCCAGACTGAGTACAAATCTAAGCGCGATCGTCCAACGTTTAAGGGTTAATTGAATGTTGGCGATCGTCTTGCCAATGCAGGTTCAATCGTTTTAACGTTCCCAATCAGCGGCGGCAGATATGACTACTCTGCCCGTCCGCTGCATTGGGGTTGTGATGCCGTATCTCTACCGATACGACTGCAACCACTCCAACATCAAGCAATCACGGAATGAAAATTCGCCGTGCGCCTTGGTAATCTTCAATGTCAATCACGATATCAACCAAGCGATCGACACAACGTTCCCGGTAGTCTGGCTCAGCCATCAGTCAATCAATATTGCCTATGGTGACAACAGGCAAAGAGGTAGGAATGTTTTCCTCGCGCATTACTTGCTCCAAAGAGTCTTTTCCCTTCATACTTCGGTTAGCGGTAATGAGAATCATCTGGTTATCCTGGGCATATTGCCAAACAACTCGATCATCACTTGTGACTACTAAACTTGCTTCTTCAAACAGAACAAAGCGAATCGAGATTAGTTCAAGCCAACCACTTGCAGCAAGGCTACCTGCTAAGACAACAGAATGTCCTCGTAAGTTATGGTCAACCAGAAAATTCAAGTTTGTGATTCAAGCTTGGCTCTTCTTGCTTGAAGCTTGGCTCGAATTGCTTCTGTTCCTGGCTTTGGAGGTTTGGCAGCAATGCGAGCAATCCGCTCACGATTTTGCTCCTCATAATACTGCCGCAGTTCCTCGGCTTCTTTGAGAACGAGTTGATACTCTGCTTCAACCTCCATATGATGTGACTCAATGTAGGACAGCGCAGCACTCACCTGCTCATCAGTAAGGTCAAGCATGGCACGGATAAACTTTGGCGGATAGTGTTCTGTCACGTAATCCATCACATCGTAAAGCGTGATGCGTGTGCCTGCGATCGTCAGCCCACGCTCCGTACGAATAATAGCTGCTTGCCCATTTGATGCCAGAGTCATACTCAATGCGCCTCCAAGACTAACGCCATTCTATCAAATGAAAAAGTCAGGGTAGGTGATTACAATCGCCTGCGTAACAGAAGAATCGATCAGGATTAACAGTTAACAGAGTGAGCATTTAAAACGAGCTACTTAAGTAGCTAAACACCACTTTCGTACAGTTGCTTTGCACATCGCGCCACTTCTTTACGGCTTAAAAGGATCGCTTGCATATGCTGACTCCTGATCGCCACGCTGCCTCTGTGAACTCCTCCATACTATCTTACAAACTAAGCAGGATAGGCATTGTCCACCCTACCTGCTGACTAGCGCTACTGTCAATTTTGGGCAAAGACCCGAAGGCGTGACGAGCTATATCCTGACATAGCCAGGGCTGTCGCTGATCGGTTCCTTGCGTCATGAAGTAAGTACCGCCTGCAATTTTGGATCTTCGGTAGTTGGGCATTGGGCATGCTCTCAAAGAATAGTTCATTTAGAATGCCCAATAAAAGGGTGCGTTTGCTTTGCAGCAAAGCACCCTACGAGATCGGCGATCGTACTGGCTATTTTTTGCGGATTTGGTACGTAAGTTCAAAAAGCCTAACGGCTCAAATCAGCGGCGGCAAATAACACCGAACTCAGCACCAGCAACTCTCAATCGTCCGCTGCCTTTGAGTTGTTAGACCGCTCTAGCTGTGAAGAAGTGCTTCGTGTCGTTAACCAACTTTCAAAAGAATGATGGCTCTCACCGCTTTGCCTACCTGCTAGCAGACCTTCAACGCCAATATGTTCGTCCAAGTCAATCCACTCAATTGCATAACCATCTCCTAAGAGTTGCCAGTTTTGCCGCTCCTCCTGAGAGGCTTGCAACAAGCGAGGATACCAAGATAAGGGTACGATTAAACTGCGTCCATCGATCAAGTCCACGATTAACTTTTCATCGGTCACTCTGACTTGTGATGCAAGGGGTTCTGTTTCAAACGTCAAAGTAGTCATGCCAAGCCTCCAACAGTGTTTGTTCGTGTTCCTCCACAAGCCGAGAAATATTGTTGAATTCGTGGTCTTTAAACCCTAGGTTTTTCGCCAAAGATACGGGACTTAGCCAAAACTTAGCCAACTGCCGATCGCGCTTAACGTGAATATGAGCAGGTTCGCCTCTATCAGAACTGAAAAAGATGAAGCTGTAAGGACCAACCTGTAGAACCGTAGGCATTAGTGAGGACGTTGCTTATCTATCTCCAGTTTAACCTGCAACTACACCGTCAGAATGAATAGAGTGCGTCGCGATGCACCCTACAAGAGCGGCGATCGTCCAGACTGAGTGCAAATCTAAGCGCGATCGCCCAACGTTTAAAGGTTAATTGAATGTTGGCGATCGTCTCTCTAATTCAGTTTGTAGGGTGCGTTGCTGCAAGCAAACGCACCCTCAAAGATCGTATCGACTCTCATCCAACGCCATCTCCATCTTGACATCACCCCAATTGGATGGGTATGCCTCCTGAGCCATAAACCGATGCACACTCGAAAATTGCCACTCTGTAGGAATGTGGCAGCGTTGATGATGCACTGGATTGTAGTGAATCTAGTCACAGTGTTGGCTAAAATCAGCGTCGTCTCGGATCAAATGTTCCCAAAAGCGACGCTGCCATAGATTGCGCTCTTGGCGCTTGAGTCGAGAGGCTGACAAGTCTAGAGTGAGTTCTAAATCAGTGCCATAATGCCTTGTGACGTCGGTCTTGATGAAGCGCAAACGTGTTGATAGATCGCTATCGTTTTGGGGCAGTGTCCAGAGGCAATGGCAATGATCTGGTAAGAGTACAAAGGCATTGATGAGAAAGGGGCGCTTTTCTCTCACGCGATTGATTGCTGTGCGTAAGGCGTGACGAGCGACAGCCTTGACATAACCAGGGCTATCGCTGATCGGTTACTTGCGTCATGAAGTAAGTACCGCCTGCAATTTTGGGTCGTCGGTAGTTGGGCATTGGGCATGCTCTCAAAGAATAGTTCATTTAGAATGCCCAATGAGAGGGTGCGTTTGCTTTGCAGCAATGCACCCTACGAGATCGGCGATCGTACTTGTTATCCTGCGGTCGTTACAAGCCCAGAGTGTGTTTCAGTGCTTCATCAATTTCTGCTGTCGGCAATGAGCCAATCACACGATGAACCGCTGACATTACAATCGTTGCCAAATTATCAGTCATCACAACTGAGTCTGTCAACAAGCCTGACTGTTGCCCCTCAAGGGAATTCAGCAAAATAGTGACACGACTGGGATGCCCTGCCCGAAACATTTGGCTGGTAATCATCGCAACAATAATTTGGGGCAGTCCTGTCTGCAAGTCATCTGCTTGCACGATCAATGCAGGTCGTGCAAGCAGAACTCAGATTGGAATTTGGAAAGAGAACCAGAGCAACATCACCTCGACTAACCGTTGGCTTTGGCTGCGTCATAGTTGTCATAAACATTCATTTCAGGGCTGTTCCAATCGTCTGAAAAGGTAGCTAGACTTGCACGTAGAGTCTTAGCCTGCTCTCTATCAATTCCTTGAGATGCCAAGTTAATATCATTCGAGCTAACAAAGGTAACAATTACACAAGTCCCTTCAGGTACGTTATTGGGACTTTCTGTGAGTTCTACACGACCATTACGGTAAACCCCTTCAACACTTACTAGCATGTTCCCTCCTTAAGACTTAGGCTTAACAAGATTATAACTTTAACAAGATCTCACTTTTGAATTCCTTGAGTAATGTCGCCAACAGTGAAATCTCCTTCGACTTTGACCCCTTGAAGGAAAGATAACGCTTGACTATCCTTTTCCTCAAAACTAAGCCATTTAGAAACTAATTCAGCTATCACTTCAGAAAAGGGAACTATGAATCGAAATAATGCTAGTAGCAGAGCTAGCTTGATTACCCCCACAACAATTTCACTAAAAGGAGATAAGGAAAAAATCGAAAAAATCGGAGGGATAACAAGATACATAATTAATAAGCTTAAAAATCGTGCAACTTGATCTCTTTCACTCAATGTTTTTGTTGCAGATCTAGAAACGAATTCAACATCATCATGTTCATTGTATGGATGTAATTTCAGTTGGATATCTGAATCGCTTGTTACAACAAATCGAACTCCTAATTTCTGCTCTCTCTCAATGTGTCCAATCCGACATTTACGTTCAAACTCTCTAACGCCAGAATTGGTCATCTTCTCTACATTCATTTCAGGTTCGGGCGTTGGTTCAAAGTAGAAATCTAAAATTTGAGTTCCTTGTAAAAACTCGAACCCGATTTCTTCTGATTTAACAACCGAATTTCCGGTATTTTCTATGTCAACTCTTATGTTAGATAAGTTAACTATCTCTTTCCCTTCATAAAGAACCTTAACTCTTTCTTTAACATTCTTCTCAACATTAACAAGACCTGTCTCGACATCCAGATTATAAGAGAGTCTCTTACCACTTCCGCTCCTCTTACTTATACCTGCTAGGGCATGAACGCCAAGAAAAGCAAGAACGGCAGATAACACAGTGATGGCAACGTTCTGTAAAAAAGCTTTATCAAGAAAAATATTAGTTTGAGCAGGTTGGTTGGGTGCTGTCTGGGCGAAAGTCAGTAGTGAGATTGAACAAAAAATGATTGCAGAAAATAAGAAAAGTATTGTGAACTGAAACTGTCTTTTTCTCATCTTCGCAATCCTATTTCAAGTCGCCACAAAATATACAACTATGCCCAGCACCCGTATTGTAACCGACAGGTCTAAATGCATACATCATCAATATCTTTAAGATTTCTTGATATTGAATACCAACAAACAATTTTCATGCTGCTGTCCTACCGATAACTCAGCAGGCCAACGGCTCAAATCAGCGGCAGCAGGCAACCTTGAACTCAGCACCAGCCACTTTCAACTGTCCGTTGCCTTTGAATTGTTAGACCGCGACAGCTTGGTGAGTGTATCATGATAGTCATAGCCAAACCG
>Ga0209591_10000347_pt1 | contig 61150 bp, 54 predicted proteins | sample MAT01_FD_187207 | JGI IMG/M metagenome (GOLD analysis project Ga0209591, IMG submission 187207) | Freshwater microbial communities from Lake Fryxell liftoff mats and glacier meltwater in Antarctica - MAT-01 (SPAdes) (version 2) | ecosystem: Environmental > Aquatic > Freshwater > Ice > Liftoff...
CCGGCGGCACCTCCACCGGCACCGGTGGCGCCGGCGGGGCCGGCGGGGCCGGCGAGGGCGGCGACGCCGACGCCGAGGTCGACGTCGACGTCGACAACACCCAGAACATCGACTTCGGCTGATCGCGGCACCGGGTCGCCAGCGCTACGATGAGCACGACCCGAAGGCCGGCTCCGCACCGACGCAAGACATCGTCGGGTCGCGGAGCCGGCCTGTTCCGCGGGCCTGGCGGGCGGTCAGGAGGGGAGACGGCGTGACAGTCCCGCAGGCGGTCGAGCTCGTCGAGACGGCGCTCAAGGCGACCGCCGCCTACCAGCGACCCGACCTCGCCGAGCGGCTGCACGCCACCCGTCGCCGGCTGACCGACCCCAGCGTGCGGGTACTCGTGGTGGGGGAGTTCAAGCAGGGCAAGAGCATGCTCGTCAACGCGCTGGTGTCCGCACAGATCTGCCCGGTCGACGACGACATCGCCACCGCGATCCCCACCGTCGTCCGCTACGCCGAGACGCCGGCGGCCGCCCTTGTCCACGAGCAGCCCGACGGCACGCCGCAACGCACCACCGTCCCCCTCGGCAAGCTCGCCGAGCACGTCGCCGAGGGCCGGGGAGCCGGCGCGCGGTGCGTGACCTACGCCGAGGTCGGTATCCCGCGCAAGCTGCTGATAGAGGGCCTGGTGCTGGTCGACACCCCAGGCGTCGGCGGGCTGGGGTCGGCGCACGGCGCCGCGACGATGGCGTCACTGGCCAGCGCCGACGCGGTACTGCTGGTCTCCGACGCCGCTCAGGAGTACACGAAGCCGGAACTGGACTTCCTGACCGCGGCGATGCGGCTGTGCCCGAACGTCGCCGGCGTGCTGACCAAGACCGACCTCTACCGGGAATGGCGCCGGATCGCCGATCTCGACCGCCGCCACCTCGCCGCCGCGGGCGTGACCGCGGAGCTGATCCCGGTCTCGTCGACACTGCGGCTGCACGCGCTGGACGGGAAGAACACTGCGCTGAACGAGGAGTCGGGCTACCTGGTCCTGGTCCGCTACCTGCGCGAGCAGGTTCTCGGACAGGCCGACCAGCTCGCCCGGCGGTCCACCAGCCAGGACGTACTCGGGATCTGCGAGCAGCTCACCGCGACGATGCGAGCGGAGCTGTCCGCACAGGAGAACCCGGAAGGGGTCAAGGAGCTGGTGGCCGAGCTGGAGCGGGCGAAGGCCCGCGCGGTCGCCTTGAAAGACCGGTCGGCACGCTGGCAGGTCACACTCAACGACGGGGTCGCCGACCTCGTCGCCGACATCGAGCACGACCTGCGCGACCGGCTGCGCACGATCACCCGCGAGGCCGAGGAGATGGTCGACGACGCCGACCCCGCAGAGATCTGGGACCAGTTCGCGCGCTGGGTCCACCAGCAGGTCTCGCAGGCGGCGTCCGCGAACTTCGTGTGGGCCAGCGAGCGGGCGCGTCTCCTCGCCGACCGGGTGGCCGAGCACTTCAGCGTCGACGGCACCGAGGTGCTGCCCCCGCTGCGGATCGGCGCCGAGGTGCAGTCCGGGCGCCTCGCCACCATGGAGCGACCGGACACCGAGGTCCCCGGCCGCGGGGAGAACGCGCTGTCCGGCATGCGCGGCGGTTACATGGGAGGTCTGATGTTCTTCATGCCGCTGAGCCTCATCCCCGGGATGGCGGTCGTTGCGCCGTTCGCCGCGATCGGCGGCGCGTTGCTGCTGGGCCGCAAGCAGGTCAAGGACGAGAAGAAGCGTGCCCTGCAACGGCGCCGGTCCGATGCGAAGGTCGCGGCCCGCAAGCACATCGACGAGGTGCAGTTCCAGGTCGGAAAGGACTCCCGCGACATGCTCCGGCACGCCCAGCGCGCGCTGCGCGACCACTACACCGTCGTGGCCGAGGAGCTGCAGACGTCGATGACCGAGTCGGTGGCGGTGGCGCAGACGGCGTTCCGCACCACCACCGACGCCGGCCGGACCGGACGGATCGGGGACCTGAAGGCCGAGCTGGAGCGCGTCGAGAGCCTGTCCGCACGGGCACGGGCCTTGGCGGCGCCGGCATGACCGAGTCCACGCTGGGCACTGCCGTGCGAACGGTGCTGCGACGAGCGATCGACACCTACCGCGACAACCCGGAGGCGGCCGGCTGGCTGCACCAACACCTCAGCCGTTTCGACGAGCCGCTGCGCCTCGCCATCGCCGGCAAGGTCAAGGCCGGCAAGTCGACGCTGCTCAACGCGCTCGTCGGGGAGGACCTGGCGCCGACCGACGCCGGCGAGTGCACCCGGGTGGTCACCTGGTATGTCGACGGTCACGCCCCCGGCGTCGCGCTGCATCCCCGTGGCGGCGGGGCGCCGCGGGCGCTGCGGATCGAGCGCGCCGGCGGGTCCCTGCGGATCGACCTGGCCGGCACCCCCGCCGACGACGTGGACCGGTTGGTGGTGACTTGGCCCTCGGCGAGCCTGCGGACCACCACGTTGATCGACACTCCGGGCATCGGCTCGCTGTCGATCGGCACCTCGGCGCGCACCCACCAGTTCCTCACCCCCGAGGACTCCCCCACCGCTGCCGACGCAGTCCTCTACCTCATGCGCCACCTGCACGCCAGCGACGTCGGCTTCCTGGAGGCCTTCCACGACCAGGGGGTGGCCCGAGCGGCGCCGGTGAACACGATCGCCGTGCTGTCGCGTGCCGACGAGGTGGGCGTCGGCCGGCCGGATGCGCTGCTCTCCGCCCGGCGGATCGCCTCCCGATACCGCAGTGACGACCAGCTGCGGGGTCTGTGCCAGACCGTCGTCGCCGTCGCGGGCCTGCTCGCGCATACCGCCCGCACACTGCGCCAGGAGGAGTACGTCGCGCTGACCCGGCTGGCGGCCCTGCCCGGTGACGAACTCGACATGTTGCTGCTCTCGGCCGACCGGCTCGTCGCGGCGGACGGCACCGTCGAGCTGTCGACCGAGGTGCGCGGCGCGTTGTACGACCGGCTCGGCATGTTCGGGCTGCGGCTGTCCACCACCCTGATCCGGCAGGGTGTCGGCGGCTCGGCCGCGCTGGCCACCGAACTGGTGCGGCGCAGCGGTCTCGACGAGCTGCGCCGGGTGCTCGCCACCCAGTTCACCGAGCGCCGCGACCTGCTCAAGGCACGCTCGGCGCTGATCGCACTGGACCTCGTGCTGCGCCGCGACCCCCGCCCGGCCGCGGCCCCGCTGATCGCCGAGGTCGAGCGCATCCTGGACGGGGCCCACGAGTTCGCCGAACTGCGGTTGATCTCGGAGCTGCGTGGCCGGGTGGTGCGGCTGCCCCGCGGCCTCGTCGACGAGGCCGAGCGCCTGCTCGGTGCCGAGGGCGACGTGGCGGCCCGGCGGCTCGGGGTCGACATCGGCTCCGACCCGGCCGAGCTGCGAGCCGCCGCTCTCGACGCGCTGGGTCAGTGGCGGCGCCGCGCCGAGAGCCCGCTGTCCAACCGGGCCGTCGCGGGCGCCGCGCGGGTCGTCGTCCGCAGCTGCGAGGGGATCCTCGCCACACTGCCGCGCTGACGTCAGTCGGTCGAGGCCCCGTCGACGAGCATCCGCAGGTGGGTGAACAGCTCGCCACGGCTTCCCGACCGCAACCGCCGGCGCATCCGCGAGACGTGGTGCTCGACCGTCTTGGCGGAGATGAACAGCTGCTCGCCGATCTGCTTGTAGGTCAGCCCGGCGAGTACCAGCTCGGCCACCTCGCGCTCCCGATCGCTGAGCCGGCCCTCGACCTCCTCGGCCGGGACCGGCGGGACACGGGGCTGCGGCGGGGCGGCGGACCCGGGCTCCGGCGGCGGGCCGGGGTTCGGGACGCGGGCGACAGCCGGGGCCGGCATGCCCTGCATGGATCGCGCGATGCCGAGCAGGACGGTCATTTCCTTGCGGTCCCGGGTACGCAGCGCGGCCTGGCCCGCGAGCCGGCCGCCTTCCCAGGCCAGGCCGACCGCGTACAGACCGCGGGCCGCATCCTCCACCGCCGCGGCGTCGACGTCGCCGGTCAGTGCCCGGAGCCACGCCCGGCCGCCACCGGCCAGCGCTGCCGCGTACCGGCCGGTTCCCGCGATCTTCTCCAGCAGCCCCGTGTGCCGGGTGGCCGTATCGCCGTCGTCGGCCGCGATCGCGGAATGCAGGCCCGACCAGTGCAGGGGGGCCGCCCACAGCGGCGGGTTGCCGAGCTGGCCGAGCAGCGCCTGCGCCGCGTCGAGGTACGGCGCCACCCAACTCTGCTCCCGGAGCCGGGCCGCGCCGATCGCCAGCTCGCCGAGGGGCTGCAGCGAGTACAGGTCGACGGGGTGCCGCACGATTGCCCTGCGCGCGCGCCCCCATGACAGCATCAGGGCGGCGACGTCGCTGGTCCGGCGGGCCAGCGCCACGTCCAGAGCGGCCGCGAGCAGCTCGTCGCGCGGTCCCAGCCGTCCGCCGGCCTCGGCCGCGGCGAGCAGGTTACGAGCCGCGACGATCCCGCCCCGGTGCATGGCGATCCAGGCCTGGAGCAGGCAGTGCCGGGCAGCGTAGGCCCGGCCGCCCGAGCCGCCCGCGACCGCGGCATCGAGGACGGCCTGGGCCACCTCGAGCTCGCCGGAGTGCACCGCGACGAGCGCGGCGAGCGCCGCCGGGGTGTCGGTCAGCAGGGCCGCCCGACCGGAGACCTCGAGGAGCGTGGCCGCCCTGGTCAGCTGCGACAACGCCGCCACAGGGGAGCCGGCGACCGTGTCGTACATCCCGCGGGCGATCAGTTCCTCGGCGCCGGCGAGCAGTGTCGGCGGGCGGCCGGGCCGCGCGGTGGCCGAGGTGTCCATGCCCAGGGCCTCGCGCGCCTCGGTGAGAGCACCGGTCCCGATCAGCGCAGGTACCGCGAGCACCGCCGCCTGGCCGAGCCGCTCGGCCCCCAGCCACCGGTAGATCTCCGCACTGCGGGTCAGCAGCCCGCGATGGGCGAGAACTGCCGCGGCGACGATCGCCGCGCGGACCGGCTCGGCGTCAGCGGTGTCGGAGGTCAGGACCAGATCGGTGTGCGTCAGCGCGGCGTCGAGATCGCCCACCAGCATCGCCGCCTCGGCCCGGCGAGCGGCCAGCGGCACCCGCGGCGCACCCGCCTCCACCGCGGCGGCGTACAGGTCCACGGCGATCGGCAGGTACTCGGCCAGAGCCTCGTTCCCGGCGTCCGCGAGCACCGCGGCCACTCTGGTACCGGTCGCGCCGGTCCCGAGCAGCCCCCGGGCGACGGTCAACACGCTCGCGCCGTGGTCGAGGCGCAGCCCCGCCAGCCGGCGGCGCACCGCGAGCTGGTGCGCGACCGGGGTCAACCGGAGCAATGCCTGGCGGGCGAGCGGCACCAGCTCGCCGTCGGGCAGCAGCAGGCCGCTGGCCGCAGCCTCTTCGACGAGCGCGACCACCGCTTCGGTAGCCACGGCGAGTAGCGCGGCGAGCACGTCGGGGTCGAGCACGCCCCCCACCGCCTGACCTAGCAGCAGCTCCCGCACCGGCCCCGGTAGCAGGTGGAGCTGGTGATCCAGCTGATGGAGCACCGCAGCCGGTGGTTCACCGGCTGCCGCACCTGCCTCGGTGAGCCCGCCGCGGTCCCGCAGCGCGAGAAGTAGCCTGTCGACCAGCATCGGCGAGCCGCCGGTCTGCTCGCTGACAAGTTCGACCAGCTCGACCGACGGGCGCTCGCCGAGCAGCATCGCCGCCCGCTCCGCCACACCTGCCCGATCGAGTGGTCCCAGTACCAGCGGCGCCCGACCGGCACCGAACGCGACGGCCAGCGCCGACAGCGCGGCGGGTCGCGGCCAGGGCCGGTGGGCGAGCACCACCCGCGCATCGGGCCCGAGCGACCACCGAAGGATCCGCTCGACCTCGGCGTCGGGTAGCTCGTGGGCATCGTCGACGAGTAGCGCCCTGGCGGGCGGTGGGTCCTCGTCCGTGGAGTCGGGCAGCCTGCGCACGACGGCCGTCCCGGCTCGGGTGTAGGCCTCGGCCAGCGCGTCGAGGAGCACGGTCTTGCCGTGACCACCGGAGCCCACCACCTCGAGCCGTAACGGCATGTCGGGGTTGTCCGCGACCTGCTGATAGAGCCGACGAGCGGCCGGCGAACCGGTGAGGGTGGCGCCTGCGCCACGAGGGCGTGCCACCCGGGCGCCCGGCACGTCGACCGATCGGCTCGTCGTCTGCACTGTCAGCTCGCCCCTCCCCGCCCGGTCCAGTGACCCGATCAGCGGCCGCCACTAGCGAAGCCCGATGATCGTACCGGAATGTCGGGGTAGACGTCGCTGTCCGGCAGGGAGTTGCAACCTCGGTGGCACAACCGCTTGCGCCGATCAGGCGAGCGGCAGGACCGGGGCCGGTTCAGCCTGAATCCACCGGCGTGACCGCTCGGCGGGTGTAGTTGATCTTTGGGGTGTTGTGGGGCGGCGGACCTGTCGGAACAGCAGGGCCAGATCGCCACGGACCGTCGGCCCCGACCTCGGCGGGGGTGGCTCGCCCGGAGCGAGCCACCTGCTGTCCGCGCCGTAACGCGGTGCGGCAAGGGCGATCGCGACCAGGACGGCGAGCAGCAACCACATCTCCATGTCTCCACCATGCCTAGAATTGGACCGTGACGACATGGCCAATTCAGTGGAGGTGGACCGGGTGAACCATCCCGAACGACGTCTCGGTGCGCGCAGCCTCGGCCGGCTTCTCGGCGACTGGCGCCCGCCCGACGGCCGGGGGCTCGCCGGCGAGCTGACCGAACGGATCCGGCTGCTCCTGCTCGACGGGCGTCTGCCCCTGCAGACCCGCCTGCCCGCCGAGCGGGAGCTCGCCGGCGCGCTGGAGGTGAGCCGCACGACGGTCGCCTCGGCCTACGACGGCCTGCGCGAGGCCGGGCTGCTCCGCAGCAGGCGCGGCGCCGGCAGCTGGACCCGCCTGCCGCCCGGTCAACCGGGCTCGACGATGTCGTCCCCGTTCTCCCCGCACGGGGACCAGACCCTGTTCGACCTCGCCCACGCCGCGCTGCCCGCCCCTTCCGAGCCGTTGCGGCGGGCCGCGGCGGCGGCCGTCCACGATCTCGACGCCCACCTCGGCGGGCACGGTTACGACCTGCTCGGCCTGCCGGTACTGCGGGCCGCGATCGCCGCCAGGTTCACCGCGCGTGGCGTGCCCACCTCCGCCGACCAGGTACTCGTCACCGCCGGCGCACAGCACGCGATCGGCCTGGTGCTCCTGGCAATGGCCGGACCCGGCGACCGGGTGCTGGTGGAGCACCCCACCTACCCCAACGCACTCGACGCGATCCGTGCCCGTGGGGGGCGTCCGGTGCCGGTACCGCTCGGACCGGGCCCGGACGGCACCGGCAGCTGGGACCTCGACGCCGTCACCGCGGCGGTGCGCGACGCCGCACCTCGGTTGGCCTACCTGATCCCCGACTTCCAGAACCCCACCGGCGCCGTTCTCGACGACCCCGGCCGCGAGCGGCTCGTGGACCTCGCTCGGCGCACGGGCACCGCGCTGCTCGTGGACGAGACACTCACGGAGCTCTCCCTGCTGGGCCCGACACCCCGCCCGGTCGCCGCGCTCGCCGCCGACTCGCCCCTGCTCCTGACCGTCGGATCCGCGGCGAAGGTCTTCTGGGGCGGGCTGCGCGTCGGCTGGATCAGGACCTCGGCGGCGATGGTGCGCCGGCTCGCCGCGCTGCGGGCGTCAGTGGACCTGGGCGGCCCGGTGCTCGAGCACCTCGTCGTCGCACGGCTGATGCCCGAGCTGGAACAGATCACCGCGACCCGCCGCACGGAGCTGGCCGCCGCCCGTGACCACCTGCTCGGACGCCTGGGCGAGACGTTCCCCGGGTGGCGGCCGTCGCGGCCGGGTGGCGGGCTGAGCCTGTGGGTGGACCTCGGGGCGCCGGTGTCGAGCCGGCTCACCATGGCCGCGCGCCGCCACGGCGTGCTGCTCGCCGCCGGTCCGCGGTTCGGGGTCGACGGCGCGTTCGAGCGGTACCTGCGGCTGCCCTTCACGCTGCGCCGCGACCGCACCGACGTCGCACTGGAGCGGCTCGCAACCGCATGGCGCCAACTGGACCACGCGGGCCCGGTGATCGACGCCGAACCCGTGGCCGTGGCGTGAACGGTCGATACTGACCCGACAGGACGGGATCGACGGAGATCGGCGGAGGTGGACCGGTGGCTGGAAGCGGACCGCTGGCGGGGCTGAAGGTCGTGGAGCTGGCCGGGATCGGACCGGGGCCGCACGCCGCGATGATCCTGGCCGACCTCGGGGCGGACGTCGTGCGTGTCGACCGTCCCTCGGGCGGGCTGGAGCTCGGCCCGCCTGGAGCGCCGGACCCCACGCTGCGCGGCCGGCGCCGCGTCACCGCCGATCTGAAGAGCCCTGAGGGCCGGGAGACCGTGCTGCGCCTGGCCGAGCTCGCCGACCTGCTGGTGGAGGGTTACCGCCCCGGTGTCACCGAGCGGCTGGGCGTCGGCCCGGTCGACTGCCACGCCCGGAACCCCCGCCTGGTCTACGGGCGGATGACCGGCTGGGGGCAGGACGGCCCGATGGCGTCACACGCGGGCCACGACATCAACTACATCTCCGTGACAGGTGCGTTGCATGCCATCGGCCGGGCCGGTGAGCGGCCGGTGCCACCGCTCAACCTCGTCGGCGACTTCGGTGGCGGGTCCATGCTGCTGGTCGTCGGGGTGCTCGCGGCGCTGTGGGAGGCGGGCCGCTCGGGACAGGGCCAGATCGTGGACGCCGCCATGGTCGACGGCGCCTCACTGCTCGCGCAGATGGTGTGGGGCATGCTCGGCCAGAAGGTCTGGACCGACGGGCCCGACAGCAACCTGCTCGACGGCCACGCCCCGTTCTACGACACCTACACCTGCGCCGACGGTCGTCACGTGGCCGTCGGGCCCCTGGAGCCGCAGTTCTACGCAGCCATGCTCACCGGGCTGGGACTCACCGACGCCGACCTGCCCGCGCAGTACGACCGGGAGCGCTGGCCCGAGCTGCGGGAGCGGTTCACCGAGGTCTTCGCCACCCGCACGCGCGACGAGTGGGCCGCGGTGTTCGCCGACACCGACGCCTGCGTCACTCCCGTGCTCGCGTTCGGGGAGGTCGCGGCGCACCCTCATGTGGCCGCCCGCTCGACGATCGTCGAGCAGGACGGGATGCCCCAGGCCGCCCCCGCCCCCCGCTTCTCCCGCACGTTCGCCACCCTCCCGGCCCCGGCGCTTCCCCCGGAGCCGGTGGAAGAAGTCCTGAGGACTTGGGCGTAGGCCCCCGGCAGGGGTTCAGGAAAGCCACGTTCATGCCCTCTCCGGGCAGCAAAGTGGCTTTCCTGAACCCCGGGACACGTGGGGAACGCGCGGCACCCCCGCGGCCTGGCTCGGCGGCGGGGGTGGGGTCGCGCGGTGGTCAGGCGGTGGGGGTCTCGTCCACCAGCAGATTGCGGGTGCGGTTCGGGTCGACCGGGATGCCCGGGCCCGTCGTCGTCGAGACCGTGATCTTCTTGATGTACCGGCCCTTGGCGGCCGACGGCTTGGCCCGCAGGATCTCGTCGAGAGCCACGCTGTAGTTCTCCACCAGCTTCTCGGTCGGGAACGACGCCTTGCCGATGACCAGGTGCAGGTTGGCCTGCTTGTCGACCCGGAAGTTGATCTTACCGCCCTTGATCTCGTTGACGGCCTTGGTGACGTCCGGGGTGACCGTGCCGGTCTTCGGGTTCGGCATCAGGCCACGCGGGCCCAGGATCCGAGCGATACGGCCGACCTTGGCCATCTGGTCCGGGGTGGCGATCGCGGCGTCGAAGTCCAGCCAGCCACCCTGGATGCGCTCGATCAGGTCCTCTGCACCCACGACGTCCGCGCCTGCGGCTTCGGCCTCGGCGGCCCTGTCACCCGTCGCGAACACGATCACTCGGGCGGTCTTGCCGGTGCCGTGCGGCAGGTTCACGGTGCCGCGGACCATCTGGTCGGCCTTGCGGGGGTCGACGCCGAGTCGCATCGCGACCTCGACCGTCGGGTCCATGTTCGGGCTGGCGGTCTCCTTCGCGAGACCCGCCGCCTCGAGCGGGCTGTAGAGCCGCTCATAATCGATCTTGTCAGCCGCCTGGCGGTAGACCTTGCTGCGCTGTGCCATGACTCTGTCCTGTCGTGTCGGGTCAGTTCGTGGTGCGAGCCGCGCTCGGCTCTCCCACGCCTACGGGGGCGTCTCAGCCAGAGACGGTGATACCCATCGACCGAGCGGTGCCAGCGATGATCTTCGCGGCCTGCTCGACGTCGGTGGAGTTCAGGTCCGACATCTTGGTCTGTGCGATCTGGCGCACCTGGTCCATGGTCACCGTCGCGACCTTGACGGTGTGCGGCGTACCGCTGCCCTTGTCGACACCGGCCGCCTTGAGCAGCAGCCGCGCGGCGGGCGGGGTCTTGAGCTCGAAGGTGAACGAGCGGTCGTCGAACACCGAGATCTCGACCGGCACGATGTCGCCGCGCTGCGACTCGGTCGCCGCGTTGTACGCCTTGCAGAACTCCATGATGTTGACACCGTGCTGACCGAGCGCGGGGCCGACGGGCGGGGCCGGGTTGGCCGCGCCCGCCTTGATCTGGAGCTTGATGACAGCGGTCAGCTTCCGCTTCTTGGGGGGCATCTCGAGCCTTCTCGTGGGTTGTTACAGCCTCGTCGTGTGATGGCGTGCTCGCCGCGGACCTGCCGGCCGCGACGTCAGATCTTGGTGACCTGGCTGAAGGCCAGCTCGACCGGGGTCTCGCGACCGAAGATCGATACCAGGACCTTCAGCTTCTGGGAGTCGATGTTGACCTCGTTGATCGTGGCAGGCAACGCGGCCCACGGGCCGTCCATGACGGTGACGGACTCGCCGACCTCGAAGTCGACCTCGACCGACGACCTCCCGGGACCGGCCGCGACGTCGGACTTCCCGCCGCCCGCACCGGACTTCGGCTCGACGCGCGGGAGCAGGAACTTGATCACGTCGTCGTGGGTCAGCGGTGAGGGCTTGGACGTGGCGCCCACGAAGCCGGTCACGCCCGGGGTGTTGCGCACGGCGCCCCACGACTGGTCGTTGAGATCCATCCGAACCAGGATGTAGCCGGGCAGCACCTTGCGCTGCACCTGCTTGCGCTGGCCGTTCTTGATCTCGGTGACCTCCTCGGTGGGCACCTCGACCTGGAAGATGTAGTCCTCGACGTCCAGGGTCTGCACCCGGGTCTCGAGGTTGGTCTTGACCTTGTTCTCGTAGCCGGCGTAGGAGTGCACGACGTACCAGTCGCCGGGGGCGCGCCGCAGCGCGGCCCGCATCTCCTCGACCGGGTCGACCTCCACGTCATCGGCGTCGTCGCCGGTGCCGTTCTCGGCGGTGCCGTCGCTCGCAGAGCCATTCTTCGCCGACGCGCTCTCAGCGGTGACGTCCTCGGTGCCGTCCGCCTCGTCAGCGGTGGCGCCGACCTGGTCGGCCTCGGGCTCGACCTCGGTCGGCCGCTGGTCGCCGTCCTGGGAACTCACGTGCGTCTCGCTTCCTTCGTGGGTGTGGTCCTTCGCGGGTGCGGTCCTCGACGGGCGTGATGCTGTCGGACTCACGTGCCGAACACGAATGCCACAGCCTGTGCGAACACGAAGTCGAGCCCTGCCACCAGTGCGACCATGAACGACACGAAGATCAGCACGACGATCGTGTAGGTGATCAGCTGCTTGCGGTTGGGCCAGATGACCTTCCGCAGCTCGGCGACCACCTCGCGCAGGAACCGGACGAGCCTGTTCGGCAGCGAGACCTTGGCCGAACGGGCGTCGCGGACCGTCGTGGTTCGCCCCTCGCCGTCACCGGGCGCGGCACCAGAACGCCGACCCCGACGTCCGGCAGCGGTGCTCGGGCGCTCCTGCCCGTCACCGCTCGGCTCCCTCTCCTCAGCCACGCTCGCATCCTCCAGCTCGCCGACCATTTTTCAATGGACACTTCCCACACGGTGGCAGGGGTGACAGGACTTGAACCTGCAACCTGCGGTTTTGGAGACCGCTGCTCTGCCAGTTGAGCTACACCCCTATACCAGCTCCGTCCGGGGACGGGGTCCACGAACGGAGGGCACACCGCGGCGCGGCGCACCCAGCGGTACCGAGCATACGGCACCCACCGCTCACTCCGTGAACCGCACACCTGGGGCCGGCCGCGGAACCTCCTCGCGACGACGGGGCGTCTCAGGGAGGGAGGACGACCTCGGCGACGGCCCGGCCGAGCACGGTCTTCCCGTCGAAGGTGGCCGTGACGGCGACCTTCGCGACGCGCGGGCCACCGGTGTCGTCGATCGCGGAGACGGTGCCGGACACCTCGACCAGCGCTCCGTCGTCGTCGTCGGGCACGACGACAGGCCGGGTGAAGCGCACGGCGTAGCTGCGCACCGCGGCCGGATCGCCCGTCCACTGTGTGACGACCCTGCCCGCGAGCGCCATGGTCAGCATCCCGTGCGCGATGACGCCCGGCAGCCCGACGCCGGTGGCGACGCGGTCGCTCCAGTGGATCGGGTTGAAGTCGCCGGACGCGCCCGCGTACCGGACGAGGTCTGCCCTGGTCACCCGCACGGACAGGGGCGGCAGCGCGTCGCCGACGGCCGTCACGACGACGCCTGCGTGACGAGCAGCGCGGTCGTCGTCGCGACCGCGTCGCCGCCAGGATCGGCGACCTCGCAGCGCAGGGTCAGCATGTGGCTGCCGGCCCGGGTCCTGAGGTCCTCGACGTGGATGGTGGTGACGAGGTCGTCGCCGCCGTGGATCGCCCGGTGCAGGACGATCGACTGGTCGGCGTGGACCATTCGCGAGTAGTCCCAGCCGAATGCGGGGTCGCGGAGGAAGGCCTCGATCGCGGGCAGCACGAACGTGATGGTGAACGTGGGCGGCGCGACGAGGTCGGGATGTCCTGCGGCGAGGGCGGCGTCGAGGTCGTGACAGACGGAAGCGCCCTCGCCGACGGCGCGGGCGAACTCCCGGATCTTCTCCCGACCGACGCGGTACGGAGCCGTCGGGGGCAGTGCTCTGCCGACGAACGCCGTGTCGATACCCCGAGACGGGTCGACGGCCACGCTCAGCGCGTCTCGCGGTGTTCGCGGTGGATGCCGCAGTTCGGGCAGAACTTCTTGATCGCGAGCCGGTCGGGGTCGTTGCGCCGGTTCTTCTTGGTGATGTAGTTGCGGTGCTTGCACTGTTCGCACGCCAGCGTGATCTTCGGCCGGACGTCCGTGGCCTTACCCATCGCGGGTGCCTCCTGCTGCATCTGTTGAGAGTCGGACCGGTAGCGGTGGCCGGACTTGAACCGGCGACACAGCGATTATGAGCCGCTTGCTCTACCAGCTGAGCTACACCGCTTCGCGAGGCTGGTCACACCCAGTTCGCTGAGCCCCTTTACGGAATCGAACCGTAGACCTTCTCCTTACCATGGAGACGCTCTGCCGACTGAGCTAAAGGGGCGGTCCGCCACCCGGGTGGTCACTCCCGGACGGCCGGAGTTGATGCTACACAACCCCGCGACCCGTCCGGAGATCGGTGTCCGCCGGGCCCTCGGGCCCGGACGTCGCCCCTGCGGGGTGAGGGCCGGGAGCAACTCTTACCCCGCGGACCCGACCCGGACCCGACCCCGGACCGACGGCACGACGTGATCGTCCGATGCCGGGACGGGGGCCTCAGGGCGAGTCTCGAGTCATGTTCCTCGACACCTCGCACATCGCCATCGAAGCCGACCACCACCGCCGGGAGCTGCTCGCCGACGCCGCGAACTTCCGGCTCGCCCGCCTGGCCCGCGCCGCGCGACCGCGCGTGGAGCCGGTACGTGCACCCGTCCGCGTTGCCACACGGGCAGCCGTACGTGCCACCGTCGGGCAGGAGCGCGACAGTGACCGGCGCAACGACGCCGCGGATTGTCGGTACGCCGTGTCACGATGACCGGCGTGGCACGACTGGGGGTCGGGATCGAGCTGGTCGGGCGTCGACACGAGGTGTCGGCGCTCGGCGCCGCGCTCGAGGTGGCGCGGTCGCTGCCCGACGACATCGGCGCGGTCGGGGCCATGGCCGACGCGCTCGTGAGCCTCGCGGTGTGCGAGGAGCGCGCGGGCCAACCGGACCTGGCGCGGCGGCGCTGGGCGGAGGCGACGCCGCTGGCGCGCCGGTCGGGCAACCTCGGGGTGGAGCTTCGCGCCCGCTACAACGCCGGCATGTCACTGCTGGACGAGGGCCGGCCCGCGGAGGCGGGCGACGAGTTCGCGGCCGGTGAGGCACGCGCCGCCGAGACCGGTATCACCTGGAGCGGCTACGGACTGGACCTGCGGGTCGCCCACGTCATCGCGCGTTTCCTGCGGGGCGACTGGGACGCAGCGGAAGCCGCGACGGAGCTGGCCGGGGAGGCGGTGTCGGCCACGGTCGCGAGCAGGCTGGCCGCCGCGGGTCTGCTCACGGCCGTGGGCCGCGGGCGGCTCGACGCCGTGGGTCGCCGCGTCACGGAGCTGCGCGACTCGCACCCAGCCGACGAGCAGGTGGTCATGCTGCTCGGTCAGGCCGGTGCCGAGGCAGCACTGTGGGAGGGCAACCCCCGCGGAGGCGGCGCGCCGGGTGGACGAGGCCCTGGCCGGGCTCGACGCCCTGGTCCCGTTCCAGCTGGGCCGCATCATGCTCGCGGCGCTGGGGATCGCCGCGCAGGCCGAGCTCGCCGCGACCGGTGCGGTCCCGGTCGCCGACGCCGTCGCGGCCGGCCGGCAGCTCGTCGCCGTCGCGGAGGAGACCGCCGCCCGCGGGGCACCCAGGGCCGGTGTGCTCGGTCCCGAGGGCGTGGCGTGGCTGTGCCGGGCCCGCGCGGAGTTCACCCGGTTGGCCGGGACGCCCGATCCCGACGCCTGGACCACCGACTTCACGGCGTTCGACTACGGCTTCGGGACGCGAGAGGTCGCCTCGCCCGACAGAGCCGGCGACAGAGCCGGCGACAGCGACGGTGGCGGTGGCGGTGGCGGTGGCGGTGGCGGTGGCGGTGGCGGTGGCGGCGACCGGGCCGACGGAGCCGGCGACGGCGACGGCTACCGCCAGGCGTACGCGCGGATGCGCCGGGCCGAGGCCGTCCTGGCCACCGGCGCCCCGCACGGCCCGGTCACCGACGACCTGCGCGCCGCGCTCACCACGGCTCGGCGGCTCGGGGCGCAACCGCTCGCAACGGCCGTCCGGTCGCTGGCGGCGCGGGCCGGCGTCCGGCTCGAGGGCGCTCCGCCGCCGCGTCCTGCCGGCCCGGACCCCCTCACGCCGCGTGAGCGCTCGGTGCTGGCGCTCGTCGCGGGAGGGCGGACGAACCGCCAGGTCGGCGCGACGCTGTTCATCAGCGAGAAGACGGTCAGCGTGCACCTGTCGCGGGTGATGTCCAAGCTCGGGGCGGGCAGCCGGACCGAGGCCGTGAGCGTCGCCTACGCGCGCGGTCTGCTGGCCCCGGGAGGCCAGGAGTTGGCGCGCTCGGACCCTTGATGGGCGCCGGCCGCTCACTACGGTGGCAGTGGCCTGGTCCACCGACCCGGTTCGTCCACGCAGGGAGGATCGGCGATGACGCCGTCGGTGCCCGACTCGACCTGGGCCTGACGCCCGGACGTCTCCGACATCGAGAACTTCTGGACCGCCCCACTCGCGGATCGGGCCGCGGCGTTCGCCGCGCTGCGCGAGCGGGAGCCGGTGTCGTTCTTCTCCGAACCGGAGATGAGCCTGCTTCCGCGGGGTCCGGGCTACTGGGCCCTCACCCGGCGGCAGGCAAGGTCCTCAAACGGGAGCTGCACGACCGACTCACGAAAGAGGTGGGTGCGGAACGGGCAACGACAACCGAGTGACCCGGCGCTAACGCCGGACGGGTGAGCGGCGATATGCCATGCGTACGGACACCCGGCACGTTCGCACCGGACCGGACACCCTCCCGCGTCCCTGCTTCGTGAAGCCGGTGGTCACCCATGTCCGAGTCCTGTTGCGCCCCCACCGTCCAGCTCCCCGTCCAGCGCGTCGGCCCGCCCGCCACGGTTCTCGTTCGGGCGGTGGACGTGGTGGCTCGGTTGGGCAGCATCGTCACCCTCTTCGCGTTGCTCGTGATGGCGGGTACCGCGGGTGGTGCAGCGGACGGGGTGTCGTCGGACGCGGCCGTCTCCGTCACGTTCGACGGCAACCGGCCCTGAGCCCCGCTCAGGACCAGTGCGCGGGGCGGGTGATCGTCGGCGGCAACGCCGTCTCGGCGTCGCCCTTCGCCGCGTCGAGCTGGGACCGGGTGAGGAAGATGCTCCCGGTGAGGTCGGCGCCGGCGAGGTCCGCGCCCCTGAGGTCGGCTCCGATGAGGTCGGCCGTCCTCAGGTCGGCGCCGGTGAGGTCCGCTCCGATGAGGTAGGCACCCCTCAGGTTCGCGGCCCCGCAGGTCGGCGCCCCGCAGGTTACTGCCGATGAGGTCGGCGCCCCTGTGATCGATCCCGCTGGGGATGTGGCCGGCACCGGCTCGCACGAGTTCGCTGGTGCGCAGAAGCAGTGCGTTGACGTCGTGGCGGTGCGCCGCCACGTCCAGCTCCACGAGATCGTCGGGGCTGCTGTCGGTGAGGTGGGCGGTCCGCTCGAGCGCGACGGCCAGCTCGTCGTGCAGGGGGCGGGCCTGCGGCAGTGTCAGCGCCTCGGTGAGGTACCAGCGCAGCTCGTTGAGCTGCCGCATGATCGTGAACACCGTGAACATCTGCCCGCCGATGCGCGGCGTCCGCCGCCAGTCCTGCCCGCCGAAGGTGATCTGGGAGACCTTCTGTCCCGCGCCGAAGCAGTCGTACACGGTGCAGCCCGGGAACCCGCGATCTCGGAGGTCGGAGTGGATGCCGCAGCGGAAGTCCGACCGCAGGTTGTGACAGGGCTTTCCCGCGGCCTTGTCCACGGCGAAGTCGGCAGACGCCGCGAAGGCCGGCGCGACGCAGCACAGACCGAAGCACCGAGCACAGTCCGCACGCAGGCTGCTGTCCGGGAAGGCCGGGGCGGCCGGAGCACAGTCAGGTTCGTCGGACACGGCGCCATCGTCCTGGTCGAGGCACGGCGCCGTCCGTGCGGGCCTCAGGCCGCTTCGGCCTCGGCCAGGGGGGTCTTGAGGACGTGGTCGACCAGGCGCATCACCAGCTGCCCGCCGCCCAACCGGTACCCGAACTCCTCCCAGGTGAGCAGCTCCCGGGAGAGCAGCTCGCCGACGGGCCCGGGGTACAGGCGGGTCACGCGGAATGCGGCTGCACGCAGCCGCATCTTCTCGTGATGGTCCATGGGTACGGGGTTCATTCCGACTCACCTCCGCGTGCGTTGCGGGGCTGTCCTCGACGCCGAGTCGCCACCGATCGGACATGGCCATGGTGGAACACCCGTGTGACGTCGGAACACATCGCACCCGAGGAGTGACCGACGTCTCACCGTCCGCGGACTGGGGACAGCCCGCCGGCGGCGACCGGACGGGCGGCTGAGCCGGGCGGTCCCGGTGGGCGGGTCCCTACCGCACTTCTGCTGGTGAAGCTCATGGTGGGTGTCGACGTGTTCACTGTGGTGGGGCGATCGGGGGTGGTGTGGTGTCCAGTTTCGAGGTTCCGCGGATTCCGGGTGACATGGATGCGTCGCGGGTGACCGCCCGCGGGTTGCGGGGGGTCGGGGTGGCGTTCGCTGATACCGGTGAGCGGGTGTCTTCGACCTGGCGCCCACCCGGATGACATCCGTCCCCTGGCACCGGTCGACGGCCTTGTCCCGCCCGCGGCGGTGCTAGCGCTGGTCGAGCCGGTCGGGGATGACGACGTGCAGCAGGAAGCTCACGACCGACACGACGATGGCGCCGACGAACGCCGCACCGAACCCGCCCACGGCGAACGGCAGGCCGAGACTGCCGGCGAGGAACCCGACGAGCAGGAACAGCGACGCGTTGACCACCAGGCCGACCAGGCCGAGCGTCAGGATGTAGAAGGCGCAGCCGACCGTCTTGATCAGCGGCTTGAGCGTGGCGTTGACCAGACCGAAGATCAGCGCCACGACGACGAGGGTGCCGGTGCCGCCGGCGGTGTTGTCGATGCCGGGAACGACCAGCGTGGCCACCCACAGGCTGGCGGCGACGACCGCCACGCGGATGAGGAAGGCCAGTACGTTCGACATCAGCCCACCAACGACTGGTTGACCAGCGTGCGCAGTGCGGCGCGGAGCGGGTAGGTGCTCGAGGGCATCAGCTGGGTGAAGAACATGGCTGTGATCTCCTCGACGGGGTCGATGTAGAACAACGTGCTCGCGAGCCCTCCCCAGCCGTACTCACCGGGGTTGGTCAGCACCTTGCCCGCGACGGCGTCCGTCACGACGGAGAAGCCCAGCCCGAACCCGACGCCGCGGAAGGTCGACTCGGCGAACAGCGGCCGACCGTATGCCTCCAGGTCGGCGTCGCCGGGCAGGTGGTTGCGGGTCATGTACGCGACCGTGCGCGGCGACAGCAGGCGGGTGCCGTCGAGCTCACCGCCGCGGGCGAGCATCTGGGTGAACCGGTGGTAGTCGGCGGCCGTGGAGACGAGCCCGCCGCCTCCGGAGAGGAAGGCGGGCACCCGCGTGGCGGAGTCGCCGAGCGCGGTGTTGCGCAGCAGGCCACCCCTCGGGTTCGGCGTGTAGAGCCCGGCAAGGCGCTCGTCGCCGCCGACCGAGAACGCGGTCTCGCCCATGCCGAGCGGGCCGAGGACCTCCTCGGCGAGGAACTCCTCCAGCGTCCGCCCCGACGCCACCTCGACCACCCGGCCCAGCACGTCGGTGGCCACCGAGTAGTTCCATTCCGTACCGGGTTGGAACACCAGCGGGATCCCGGCCCAGACCTCGCACGCGGCGGCCAGGTCCATCCCGCGGGGCACGCCGACCTCGAAGCCCTTGGCCCGGTACATCTCGTCGACGGGGTGGGCGTGGTGGAACCCGTAGGTGAGCCCGGCGGTGTGGGTGAGCAGGTGCCACACGCGGATCGGCTCGGTGGCAGGCACGGTCGCGGGGTTCGCCGCGGAACCGGCCGTGTAGACGCGCATGTCGGCGAACGCCGGGATGAACCGCGACACCGGATCCGTCAGCTGCAGGGCACCGCGCTCGAGCAGCATCAGCGTGGCCACCGACGTGATCGGCTTGGTCATCGAGTAGATGCGCCACAGCGTGTCGTCGACGACGGGCCGGTCTGCCTCGACGTCGGCGAGCCCGTGATGGCTCAGGTGCGCGACCCGTCCGCGCCGGGTGACGGCCACCGTCCAACCGGCGAGCCGGCCCTGCTCGACGTAGGAGCGGAAGTGGGTGTCGATCCGGCGCAGGCGTCCGGCGTCGAACCCGACCTCGCCCGGCTCCGCGTCCACCTCGAGCTGCGCCACGCGGGCGACCCTACCCGCGGACGGTCGACGTCCTCGGCGGACGCCGTCGGGAGCACACCGCCCGGCCCGGCTCGGCGTCGTCCGTCGCCGCGGGCTGGTCACACCCACGGGCGGCGCGACGCGGTGGCGACGAGGATGCGGGTGTGGCGCAGCCCCGTCCTGTCGAGACGCCCTCGGATCTTCCCGGGGACGACGAGGTGCTGCGCGCCCTCGTCGGCCGCCGCGACACCGGCCGCCGCACCGACGGGCACCGCATCGCGCTCGTCGTGAGCGGCGGCGGCATGCGCGGCGCGTACGCCGGCGGGATGGCGCACGCCCTCGACGACGCGGGGCTCGCGGGCTGTTTCGACGTCGTGTACGGCAGCTCTGCCGGCGCCTACATCGGCGCGGCCCTGCTGCTCGGCGACGGGCGTGGGGCGGCGCACATCTTCTTCGAGGACATGGCCTGCCGGGAGTTCATCGACCCCCGCCGCCTCGGCTCGCGCCGTCCGATGGTGTCGCTCGACCACCTGATCGACCACATCCTCGCCAGTTCCAAGCCCTTGCCGTGGGAGCGGTTGCGTGACTCGCCGGTGCCGCTGCGGGTGCTCGCCACGGCGGTCGACGACCTCACCTCGCACGTGCTGGAGCCACGCACGGTGCCGGAGTGGAAGGTCGCGCTGCGGGCCACCGCGGCGATCCCGATGCTCGCCGGACGGCCGGTCACCCTGCACGGGCGTCGCTGGATAGATGGTTCGGTCGCCGAGCCGCTGCCGGTGTTGCGGGCGATGCGTGACGGCGCCACCCACGTCCTCGCGCTGCTCAACCGCACCGTCCCCGAGCTGCGCCGCGCCGACCCCGGTGCCGGCCCCGCCCGGTGGGCCCGGGCGCTGGACCGGCTCGCCCCCGGGCTCGGCTCGATCGCGCAGGAGAGCGCGCGGCACGGCCCGGTGCTCGCCGTCCTCGACGACGCCGGCCACCCGTTCCGCGAGGGCGCCCACCTCCTGGTGATCACCCCGACCGAGGACGCCGGGGTCGGCGGCCTGACCACCGACCCCGTCCGGGTGGAGCTGGCCGCCCGCGGCGGGCACGCCGCCCTGACCGCCGCCCTCACCCGCGCGGTGATCGCGCCGTCGTCGGGCTGAACGGCCCCGGCCGGCGGCTCCCGAGCCGGCGATCGAGTGCCTTGACCGCGCACAGCTCGCGCAGAAGGGTGGCGGGATGACCGCCGACGTGATCGTGGTGGGAGCGGGGCTGGCCGGGCTCGTGGCGACGGCGGAGCTGACCGACGCGGGGAAGAAGGTCCTGCTGCTGGACCAGGAGCCCGAGACCGATCTCGGCGGACAGGCGTTCTGGTCCTTCGGCGGGCTGTTCCTCGTCGACTCCCCCGAACAGCGACGCATGGGTGTTCGCGACTCCCACGACCTCGCCATGCAGGACTGGCTGGGCAGCGCCGGGTTCGACCGCGACGTCGACGACCCGGCGGGTGAGGACCATTGGGGCCGCCGGTGGGCCACGGCGTACCTGCACTTCGCCTCGGGTGAGAAGAGGTCGTGGCTGCACGCCATGGGCGTGCGCTGGTTCCCCGTCGTGGGCTGGGCGGAGCGCGGCGGCGGGCTCGCCGACGGCCACGGCAACTCGGTCCCGCGCTTCCACGTCACCTGGGGCACCGGACCGGGGGTGGTCGAGCCGTTCGAGCGTCGGGTGCGGGAGGCGGCGGAGCGCGGGCTCGTCGAGTTCCGGTTCCGGCACCGCGTCGACGGGCTGAACGTCACCGACGGTGTCGTCGACGGCGTGCACGGCGCGGTGCTGGAGCCCTCGACGGTGGCCCGCGGCCGCGCCAGCTCCCGCGTCGAGGTCGGCGACTTCGCGTTCCGGGCCCAGGCGGTGATCGTGGCGTCCGGTGGGATCGGGGCGAACCACGACCTGGTGCGCGCCCACTGGCCCGCACGGCTGGGGTCCGCGCCCCAGGAGATGATCTCAGGCGTGCCCGAGCACGTCGACGGGCGCATGCTCGCCATCACCTCCGACGCCGGCGGCCGCCTCGTCAACCGGGATCGGATGTGGCACTACACCGAGGGCCTGCGCAACTGGGACCCGATCTGGGCGCGCCACGGCATCCGCATCCTGCCCGGCCCGTCGTCGCTGTGGTTCGACGCCCGCGGCTGCCGCTTCGGGGCCCCGAACTTCCCGGGCTTCGACACGCTCAGCACCCTCGCGGCCATCACGGCGACGGGCTACGACCACTCCTGGTTCGTCCTCACCCGGAAGATCATCGAGAAGGAGTTCGCACTGTCGGGCTCGGAGCAGAACCCCGACCTGACGGGCAAGGACATCGCCGCGACGCTGGGCCGGATCCGCCCCGGCGCCCCGGCGCCGGTCGAGGCGTTCATGAGGCACGGAGAGGACTTCGTGGTCGCCGACACGCTCGCCGAGCTGGTGGCGGGGATGAACAAGCTGGTCCCCCGGAGCGTGCACGACGGGAACCTCGACACCGGTGAGCCCCTGATCGACCTCGCCGGCCTGGAGCGGCAGATCCTCGCCCGCGACCGGGAGATCGACAACCCGTTCGCCAAGGACCTGCAGGTCACCGCCATCCACGGCGCACGGCGGTATCGCGGTGACAAGCTCGTCCGCACCGCGGCACCGCACAAGATCCTCGACCCGCGCAACGGCCCGTTGATCGCCGTGCGCCTCAACATCCTCACCCGCAAGACGCTGGGGGGCCTGCAGACCGACCTGTCGGGTCGCGTGCCGCGGGCCGACGCCACACCGCTCCCGGGGCTGTACGCGGCGGGCGAGGTCGCGGGGTTCGGGGGTGGCGGGATGCACGGCTACCGGTCCCTGGAAGGCACCTTCCTCGGCGGCTGCCTCGCCGTGACCGTCGAGCTCACCCCGCCGCAGCTGGACCGGATCGCCGATCGTGACGACGTCGCGATCGTCCGCCTGGAGAAGCTGGACAAGGTCACCACCATGCGCGACAGCGTCGAGGTGATCCAGGTCCGGGAGGCGTGGGAGGAGCTGGGCCTGTCCGGCCGGGGTGTCAAGGTCGCCGTCCTGGACAGCGGGGTCGACGGCAACCATCCGGCGCTGCTCGGCAAGGTCGTCGACGAGGTCAGCACCGCGGTGGAGCCCGTCAACCTGCCCGGCGCCCACGGCACGCACGTCGCGGGCACGATCGCGAGCAACGACGCGGTCTTCCGGGGCGTCGCGTTCCAGGCCGACATCATCAACATCAAGGTGCTGACCGCCGCCGGGTTCGGACAGCCGCAGTTCGTCATCGACGGTCTCGAGCAGGCCGTCCGGCGCGGCGCGCTGGTGGCGAACCTCAGCCTCGGCTGGAGCGAGATCTTCCACGGCTGGGTCTGCAACGACGCCGACTGCATCCTCTGCCAGGCGGCCGACAACGCCGTGCGGCTCGGCGTCACGGTCGTCGTCGCGGCCGGCAACGAGGGGACGGCCGCGGGCCCCGGCCAGAGCACATCCGGCACCCGGGCGCCGCGCGGCGAGTCATCACCGTGGCCGCGGTCGACAAGGCCAAGCAGCTCGCCTCGTTCTCCAGCGTCGGCCCGGGCAGCGGGCGCCTCTCGCCGGTCTCGCCGATCCGGATCACCAAGCCCGACGTCGCCGGACCGGGCGTCGACATCGAGTCCTGCATCCCCGGCGGTGGCTTCGCCTCCTTCAGCGGCACGTCGATGGCGTCACCGCACGTCGCGGGGCTCGCCGCGCTGGTGCTGGAGCGGACGGGCCCGGTGCGGCCGTCGGTGGTGAAGAAGCTGCTCGAGGACTCGTGTGAGCGGCTCCAGCTCACTCCCGACCAGGTCGGGTACGGCCTGGTGAACGCCATGGGTGCGCTGATCCGCAACCTGCCCACCAAGCTCTGATCGCAATAGGATCTCTCGGGCGGCTCGCGCGGGGGAGCCGCCCGAGGGAGGTCGGCCATGACGGACGAACCCGGTCACATCGACCCCGCCATCACCCGTGCGCTGCGCGCCGAGGCCGCGAACGGGGTGGCGACGCCGCGGGTCCGCGTCATCGTCGAGCTCGCCGACAAGGCCGCACCCGGTGGAGCCGGCGACCCGGCCGCCCGGTTCGTCGAGCTGGAACGGGTCACGCGGGTGTTGCAGCAGGATCTGATCGATCACCTCGCGCACCTCGGGGTGCAGGGCACGCCCCAGCTCCTGACGCTCGCGAACGCGGTCGTCGTCAACCTCACCGAGGACGAGGTGACAAGCGTCGCGGGTAGGCACGGGGTCCGGCGGCTGATCCTCGCGGAGACCCGGCACGTCGCCCTCTGAGGCGCCCGGCCTGACGTCGGCGCGGGACCGATACCCGCGACGGGCCGGTATCAGCGACGACACCTCGTCGCTCTTCCCGTCGAACGGGTGTCGAGAGCAGGTGGTCAGCCATGACGGATCAGCCGGCAGGGGGCGGGGACGTGGTGATGCGTTTCGAGGCGACGGTCCACGCGACGACGCGGAGCGCGGAGCTCCACGCCGTCGACGCGCTGGACCTCGACAGGGTGCCCGATCCCGAGGGTGGGGTGCGGATGCTGCTCGGTCCGGACGATCTGGCCCGGCTCGTCGCCGAGGGCTACGAGGTCCGGGTGCAGGCGGTCGCGCCGATCGCGCCTCTCGACCCGGGCCTGGTCTCCGACGAGGCCGACGTGCGGGCCTGGTTCGACGGCGTGACCGGGGACGCGAGGGGTGAGGGCTGATGTACCGCACAGTCGCTCAGATCGACCAGCTCGGCGGGCTGCTCGCGCAGTTCTTCCCGCAGCACTGCCAGCGCTTCCAGCTTCCCGAGCTCTCCGTGCTGGGCCGGCCCGTGTTCGCGCTGCGCGTCCGGGCCGGAGCCGGCGACAACCGGCGCGGGGTGCTCCTCGTCGGCGGCGTGCACGCGCGGGAGCTCATGAACCCCGATGCGTTGGTCGAGTTCGCCGTCGCGCTGGTCGTCAGCTACCGCAACGGCACCGACATCGTGCTCGGCGGGCGCGTGTGGCCGGCGAACGACGTCAAGGTCCTGATGGACACGCTCGACATCTACCTCGTGCCGTGCACCAACCCCGACGGCCGCCACCACGTGATGACGGTCGATGACCTGTGGCGCAAGAACCGCCGTGACAACCCGAACACCACCTGCGACGGGGTGGACCTGAACCGCAACTGCGACCTCCTCTGGGGGGTGGCCCAGGGCCAGACCTCGTGCAGCCCGTGCAGTGACGTCTTCGCGGGCTCGGCGGCGTTCTCCGAGCCCGAGACGCGCAACGTGAAGTTCCTGCTCGACACCCGTCGCATCGACTGCTTCGTCGATGTGCACTCCTACTCCGAGCTGGTGCTGTACCCGTGGGGGCACGTCCCGACGCAGACGACGGACCCGGCGAAGCGGTTCACCACACTGCCGGCCGGCACCTGCAAGCCGATCACCGATCCGGCCTACCAGGAGTACATGACTCCGCGTGACCAGCAACGGTTCCAGACCGTCGCGCAGCGGATCGTGACGGCCATCGCCGACGTCCGGGGTCGCGCCTACACCCCGCAGACCGGGTTCGGGCTCTACGGCACGACCGGTACCCACAGCGACTACGCCTACGCCCGCCACATCGCGGACCCCGCGCTGCGCAAGACCTACGGGTACACGTTCGAGACCGGCCCGTGGGTCGGCAACGCCCGCGACTCGTTCCATCCCGCGGACCCCGAGCCGATCAAGCTCGACGTGAAGTCGGGACTGCTGGCGTTGATGCAGCAGTGCATCTGCTCGATCGAGCTGATCGGCATGGCGTTCCTCGGCGGCGAGGGTGAGGTCGACGCGCTCCGGAGGATCCGCGACGACGTACTCGCGACGACTCCGGCCGGTCGCGACTGGATCCTGCTGTTCGAGGATCTCCAGGCCCGCGTCCTCCCGGTCGTGCTGGGCGACGACGCCCTCGCCGAGAGGGCGGCCTCGGTCATCAGCCGGGCCGGCCGCACGGCCGCCGACGAGACGGCACCGATCGAGCCCGAGCTGGTCGCCGACACCGTCGCGATCCTCTCCGCCGTCGCCCGACGCACCGACGACCCCCAGGTGGCCACCGGCGTCGCGGCGACCAACGGGGCGCTGGAGGCGGCTGCGGGCCGGCCGATGGCAGCGTTGCTGGAACAGCTGGTCGCGGCCGGCCCCCGCCGCTGACCAGGCGGGGACCCCGCGTCCGCCCCACGGGAGCGGACGCGGGGCCGGGCCGGGTCAGAGCGTGTTGAGCCAGGCGATCCGCTCGGCCGTGAAGCGGAAGGAGGGGTCGAGCAGCACGATGTACCGCCCCGCCGGGTTGCCCTGCGGGGCGGTGAAACAGACGTCGCCCGATACGTTCCACGGGCGCTGCGCCTTGCGGTACGCCTTCTCCGCCAGAGCCTGAGCTCCGGCGTCGCGCGGACTGCCGTACCCGGGCTGCGGCTCCGGGCCACGTGGCTGAGACATGAGGCTCCCTCACTACTGGACGCGATGGCTCGAGCACAGGCGCCGCCGACACGGAATGCGACTGCGCACTCGCCGAACGTAACGGCGATTGCGGACGGTCCAACGACTGTCAGCCGGTCGGGTTACGTGCGCCGTTGCGTCGTCCAGCAGGCGGGGCACCGGCGGCCACCCGGCACGACCACGTCCCGGAGATCCACCTCACCGACGAAGGACGCGCACGGCTCGCCGACGCCGACGCCGACGTCAACGCGCTCGAAGCCGACCTGGTCGACCACCTGGGAGCCGACGCCGCGAACCGCCTCGGAGCACTGCTGAGTCAGGTCGTGAGCCTGACGCAGGACCGCTGAGCGGCCGAACTCGACCGCCCTTCCGCCGTCAGGAGGCTGGGGGTCGACGGGCTCCGGCGAGCAAGGCCAGCACCGTGACGACAGTGTCCCGGGCGGCAGATGCCGGCGCGATCCCCTCGGCGAGGGAGCTGATGATCGAGCCGTCGACCACGGCCAGGAGCAGTCGCGCACTGTCCGGGTCCGCAGGCATGCCGCCGCGACGCAGTACGTCGAGGATCAGGGCGATCACGTGGTCGTTGTAGGCCTTGACGACGCCCCGCAGGTGCGGATGGCGGCCCGCTTCGAGGTACCGCTCGTACATGACGAGCAGGTCGCCGTCGCCGTGACCCGTCTCGGACGCCGTGGCCGTGACGATGTCCACGATCGCAGCGGCGGCTCGGTCACCGGCGAGGTGCGGCGGCAGCCGTTCCACACCGGCGGTGGCGCGTTGCAGCCATCGGTCGGCCAGGTATCGGAGGGCTTGGTCGTGCAGGTCGTCGATGGAGGAGAAGTAGTAGGTCGTGGCGGAGGTCGGCAGGCCGGCGCGCTCGGCCAGTGCGCGGTGGGTGAGGGCGGCGAACCCGTGCTCGTTGAGCAGATCGGCCGCGGCGTCGAGCAACGCGGTCTTGCGACGTCTGCCTCGGTCGGTCCGGGCTCGTCGCCCGCCGGCGGACTCCATGGCCGTCAGTGCCCCGCCGAGGACAGCTGGAGCCCGACGACCCCGAGGACGATTAGGGCGATGGAGGCCAACTTGAGGAACTGCACGTCCTCCCCGAAGAAGACGATGCCGGCGACGACCGTGCCGACGGCACCGATTCCCGTCCACACGGCGTAGGCCGAGCCGACCGGCAGGACCCGCAGGCCCAGGCTGAGCAGGGCGAAGCTGCCGGCTGCGAACACGATGAACAGCACGCTCGGGACGATCCGGGTGAACCCGTCGCTGGCCTTGAGCGACAGGGCGAACCCTGTCTCCAGCAGCCCCGCCGCGATGACGAACAACCAAGCCGTCATGACCACCTCCAAAGTGGAACAGGTATCCCATAGTATCGGAAGTGGAACAGCTGTGCCAGTAATGGCCGTCCGGCGCTGCCCTCGGCACCCTGGCCGAGGACAGTCCTGAGAAGCAGTCCGGTCAGACGCCCGGAGGACTACTGCCCGATGCGTCCGTCGACCCGCTCCCGCAGCAGGTCGACATGACCCATGTGACGGGCGTACTCCTCGATCACCCCGACCAACACCTGGCGCAGCGACATCGGCCCGCCACCGCTTCCATGCTGATTCGCGGGATCGTCGCCGGTGACGTCCAGGCTGGGCGCCTCGGCCACGAACCGCGTGGCAAAATCCACCTCGGCACGCCATGCGTCCCACGCCTGCGCAACCACCTGGAGGTCGGGAACAGCACCATCGAAGTCACCGTCACGCTCAGCGTCCGAGGAGAACAGCCGCGGCACGTCGTGCCCCGCCATCATCACCCGGAACGTTCCACGCTCCACCTCAGCCAGATGGCGCACCAGCCCCAGGAGCGACATCGTCGACGGCTCGACGGAACGCTGCGCCATCGCCTCCGCATCAAGACCTGCGCACTTCATCTCCAGCGTGAGGCGTTGACAGCGCAGCGATTCGACGAGCGTGGTGCGCTCGTCGCCCAGCCTCGGTCCGTGTTCCCGCGGGTCGTCGTCCGACGGCTTGCCGTCCGCGGTGAACATGTCGGCTCGTCGGGTCGTGGGCATGGCGCAATCATCTGGCGTTGCGCACGGCGGCGACAAGCAGATTGAATGAGAGATACGACAGGGCGCCTCCTGGCGCACCTCGTTGCTCTTCGCGCCGACCTCGACCTGGCCCAGGACCAGGGCGTCGCGGTGGATGGCGTCGGCGGGCAGGTGCACCTGGTTGCCCTGGGTGTCGGTGGCGCCGCGCACCGCCTCACCGTCCACCATGATCGCGACCAGCCCGGAGGTGTCCTGAGCAGGGTCCGGTGTAGCGGTGTCGCGTGCGGCGGCGTGCGCGAGCAGCCAGGCACCGATCATCGCGTCCACCGCGGCGGCGTCGGCACCGGTGACCACCCGCCAGATGGTGGCCTTCGACGGTGCCGCCCAGGGTCGACCGTAGAGCTTCACGAGGAGCTCCGCCGGGACGTCACCGGCCGAGCCGGTGATCGCGGTGAACGAGGCCATCCCCGCCACCACCGCGGCCGCGCAGAGCGCCAGCACCACCGCGACCGGGTGAACCCGGCCCTGGTCCCGGTGACCATCAGACACCGAGGCGAACCGTTGCAGCAGCAGCGCACACCCGGGCCGGTGCGGGGAGATCGTGGCGACGGTCGGACCCGACGCGACCGCACCGAGCCCCGCGAACCCGGACTCGGCGACGGCAGGATGAAGCAGCAACGGAGCTCCGGTGGCGAGAAGTTTGCGAGGGGACTCCTCCTGCTATCGGAGCTCCGGCGCCCATCCCGCCGTGACACGCCGAAGATCACCGAGCCGTCCGCCAATGATCACCACCGGTGCGCTCAGCGCCTGCTCACCGCTCGGGTCGATCTTGAAACGACTGTGAGCTTGTCACGCCGCCGGTTCACGAACGTCCTGAGTCAATCCTCGGAGCGGTCGTCTCGGTAATCGATTCGACCAGCGATGTGTCATGGCAGGCCGAGACGAATTCGGGCGAGTCCAAGACCTGCAGCAGGAAGTCGCGTGTGGTCACCAGGCCCGGTCCGACGATCGTCGTCTCCCCGAGCGCCCGTCGCATTCGCCGGACCGCCGAGCCTCGGTCAGCGGCCCACACGACGATCTTGGCCAGCAATGAGTCGTATTCAGCAGGCACCGGAGAGCCCGCGCGGAGCCCGGAGTCGACGCGGACGAAGGGCCCGCCCGGGAACTCCACGGCCGCGGGCGTGGCCGGACTGGGGACGAAGCCGCGTTCGGGGTCCTCGGCGTTGATCCGGCACTCGATCGAGACGCCGCGAGGATCGATCTGATCCTGCCGCAGGCGCAACGGGTCGCCCAACGCAATCCGCAGCTGCTCGGCCACCAGGTCGACACCGGTCACCATCTCCGTGACCGGGTGCTCGACCTGAAGCCGGCAATTGACCTCCGTGAACGACGGGTTGCCCGCACGGTCCAGCACGAACTCGACGGTGCCCGCGCCGACATAGCCGATCGCCGTGAGTGCTTGCACAGCGGACAGGGCCAGGCGCGCGGCATCAGGAGCGCTGAGGCCGGGGGCCGGGGTCTCCTCGACGAGCTTCTGCCTTCGCCGCTGCACCGAGCAGTCCCGGACACCGAGGTGGATACCGTGACCGTAGCCATCGCACAGCACCTGCACCTCGACGTGACGGGCCGCCTGCACGTAGCTCTCAACGAAGACCCGGTCATCGCCGAAGACGGCGGCAGCCTCGGCGCGGGTGCGCCGGTACGCATCGGCGAAGGCGTCCGGACCATCGACCACGGTCATGCCGCGCCCGCCGCCGCCCGAGACGGCCTTCACGATCACCGGATACCCGATGTAGCCGGCGATCTCCAGGCCCACCGCGGCGCCGTCGACGGCGTCCGGGCTGCCCGGCAACAGCGGCAGCCCGGCAGCGCCCATCGTCCTCCGGGCGACCGCCTTGTCCGCGAGCTGCGCCATCACCGCGGCGGACGGCCCGACGAACCCGAAACCCTCGGCCTCACACACCTCGGCGAAATCGGGGTTCTCCGACAGGAACCCGTAGCCGGGATGGATGAGGTCTGCGCCGCTCATCCGGGCGGCCTCGATGATTGCGGGGATATTGTTGTAGCTCAGCCGCGCCGGCGCCGGGCCGATGCATATCGCCTCATCGGCGTAGGCGGCGTGCGCGGACCCGGCGTCGGCCGTCGAGTGGACGGCCACGGTGCGCAACCCCAGCTCCCGGCAGGTCCGAGCGATCCGGACCGCGATTTCGCCGCGGTTGGCGACGAGCACGGTGGCCACGCCGCTCACCGCCCCGCGGGGGCGTCGAGGAGCATCAGGGGGGTGCCGAACTGGACGGATACGCCGGTCTCGCACAGGACGCGCTCGATCCGCCCCGCCCGGTCCGCGCGCACCGGGATCATCATCTTCATCGCCTCGATGATCCCGACCTGTTGACCGACCACGACGGTGTCGCCCTCCACCACGAACAGCGCCGCTCCTGGCTCGGGCGTGCGGTGGAACACGCCGACGTTCCCCGCCGTGATCGCGTGCTCGGTGCCGGTCGAAGAGGGGGTGTCCGGCGCCTCGCACGGGTCAGGCTCGACCGGATCCGGTACGACGGTCAGCACCGGCGGCGCCGTGACGGGCCCGGCAGCGTAGCGCCACTCCACCTCCAACGACACGCCCGCGGCCTCCATCCGGACGCGCGCGGGCGGGTGCGGCCCGCCCGCGACGGCGGCCACGTTGCGGCGCAGGACCCCCAGCAGCTCGTCGACCTCGCCCCCGGTGGCGGGGGAGACCGCGGCGTTCACGACCGGTCCCCCGACCTGCGGGTGCGATCGTCCGATGTCGACACGCCGAAACGTCGGAAACGCGCGTGCCGGCGCCGCAGCCGATCGGCCGGCTCCATGTCCCGCAAAGGCCGCAGTGCGCTCAACACCGCGGCACCGAGCCGGTCCGCTGCAGCCCGATGCGGATCGTCGCCGACGGGAGGCAACACACCGTCGACGACGCCGAGCTCCAGAAGCGACCGGGCGTCGATGCGCAGCGCCTCGGCCGCCTCGGGCGCGGCGGCGACGTCCTTCCACAGGATCGCCGCGCACCCCTCGGGGCTGATGACCGAGTAGATCGCGTCGCCGACCATCAGCACCGAGTCCGCCACCGCGAGCGCGAGTGCGCCGCCGCTTCCCCCCTCGCCGACGATCACGGCGACCACCGGCACCGGCAGGCCCGACATCAGGCGGAGGTTCTCCGCGATGGCCACCGCCTGTCCCTGCTCCTCGGCGTCCACGCCCGGGGCGGCGCCGGGGGTGTCGACGATCGTGACGACGGGTAGGCCGAGTTTGGCCGCCAGCCTCATTGCGCGGGCAGCCTTGCGGTAGCCCGCAGGCGACGGCATGCCGTAGCAGCGCGCGGCGACCTCCCCGGCCGAGCGGCCACGCTGGGTACCGATGATGACGACGGGCTGCTCGCCGAGCCGGCCGAGCCCGCAGACCATCGCAGGGCAGTCGGCACCGGACCGGTCGCCGTGGATCTCGGTGAAGTCGTCGAGCAACAGCTCGGCATAGTCCAGTGTCGTGGGCCTACCGAGTCGTCGTGCGTCGCGCACGACGTCCCAGGTCCGCCGGCGAGGAAGCCCGGCCGCGTCACCGGTCACGGGATCGCTCACCGCCACCGGCAGGCCCAGCTCCCCCGCACCGGCCGAGAGCAGCCGGGCGAGCGTGGTGCGGACCGAGCCGCGCGGGCTGATCACGTCGATCATCCCGTGCCGGTGGACGCGTTCGGCGGTCTGGAACCCCTCCGGCAGGGGCCCGCCCACCGTCTGCGCGATCACCCGTGGCCCGGCGAACCCGAAGCGGGCCCCCGGCTCGGCGACGATGACGTCGCACAACGTCGCGAAGGACGCAGCGACGCCCCCGTAGGTCGGATCGGTGATGAGCGACACCGTCAGGATCCCGGCCTCGTCCAGGTGTCGAAGGGCCTGGCTGGTCTTGGCCATCTGCATCAGGGCCAGCACACCCTCCTGCATCCGCGCCCCACCGGAGGCGCAGACGAGGACCAGCGGCACGTGCTCGTCCAGCGCGATCTCACAGGTCCGGGTGATCGCCTCACCGACGGCCGCGCCGAGGCTGCCGCCGAGGAACCGGAAGTCCATCGCGGCGACGAGGACGGCGTGCCCGGCGATCCGGCCCCGCGCGCACAGCAGCGCCTCGGCCATCCCCGACCGGGCCCTCGCCGCCCGCAGGCGGTCGGGATAGGCCATCGAGTCCCGAAAACGCAGGGGATCACTGTCGGGCACGACCATCGGCAGGATCTCGATCGACGACGGGTCGAGCAGCTGCCGGACGCGCTCGGGAGCGGTGACCGGACTGTGCAGCCCGCAGTCTGGACAGACGCCGCAGCCGCGATGCCACCGTCGACTGTAGATCATGGTTCCGCATCCGGGACAGAGGATCCAGCCGGCGACAGGAGCGTCACCGGGCCCGGATGCGTCGCCCGCCGGAGTTTCCGGATCGGGCTGCAGGACTGTCGCAACCACCTCCTTGAGGGTTTCGGACACGGCCGACCTCCACTACGTCCAGGGGCCGCATGGCCCGTGCATGGGCTTTCGCTACGAAGATCCGAACTAGCTAGCGTCGCACCCGGGGGGCGCGAGCCGGCACCTCGCTGGGGCCGACGTGGGTCACGAGCCAGTCCGTGAGGGGCGCCGCCCCGGACCAGACCTCGCGGACGCGGTCGAGCGCCTCCGCCGATGACATCCACCCGGCCCGCCCGAAGTCACGGATGATGACGGCGCCCTTCCAGCGCAGGAACTTCTCTCGCGGATGGTCGCTCGGGTAGCCCGACGGCGGCCGCTTCAGGGGCGGCATCTTCCCGCAGGTGACCGGCAGCGAGTCGGCGGCCAGTTTCTCGGTCAGCTCGACGAACTCCGGGCCGAAGGTGCGGTGGTCGATGGCGACCCGGAACCGTTCGATCTGGTCGGCCGCCATGACCATCGCCCCGCAGGCGACCCGGAGGCCCGATGCCTCGAGGCGGAGGTAGAATCCGACACCGCCGACGGCCCGCGGCTCGCTGGTGAGCCCCGCCCAGGTCTTGTACGGCGTCCTGTCCTTGGAGAAGCGGACGTCGCGTTGCGGGCGGAAGATCCGCAGCGGCGGGAACTCGGTCTCGAGGTCGGTGACCAGGCTCTGCATCGGCTCCTGGACGTCGGTCTCCCAGACGCCGCGGTGTGCCTCCCAGTACGACTTCGAGTTGTCATTCTCCAATCCCTGGTAGAAGGTGAAGGCGGTCGCGGGAAAGCCGGTGAACTCACTCATGACCGGCCTCCCCGACGACGCACCCCCGCCTTGCTGGTGACCGCTCTGTTGAACTCCAGCGCGGCCTCCAGCCAGAAGCCGAACTCGTCGTCGGACTCGATCTGTTCCGCCTTGACGACGATCCAGCCCTTGCTCATCTGCCGGCCGCGGCCCATCTCGGCGAACTCGGCGCCTCGTCCCAGGAGGTCCTCCATCCGCCCCGGATCGACCCGGAGCAACATGTCGCCCCCGTTGCTCGCGGAGAGCGCCATCTTCTCGTTCACCACGAACGACAGTCCCCCGAACATGTTCACCTCGCGCACGGAGGGCAGTTCGCCCAACGCCTCCCGGATCCGGTTGGCGAGTTCGACGTCGTAAGCCACGGCCGCTCCTTCCCTTCTACTTCGCTTCGGCGACGAGCGGGAGGGCGGGGTCCGCACTCCATTCGACGAGGCTGCCGTCGTACACGGCGACGTTGCGCTTGCCCAGCAGGTACAGGACGAACGCGTCCATGGTCGCGTTCACCCCGGCTGCGCAGTAGGTGATGACCCGGTCGGCGGCCGTCGCGCCGGCCCGTTCGAGCTGGGAGGCCAGCTCCGGGCGCGGCAGGAACACCCCGGTCGGGGTGTCGGTCAGCGCCGCGGCGGGCACGTTGACGCTCGACGGGATGTGGCCGCAGCGACCGTTGGCCACGGGCACGAGGCCGGCGTGCTGCTGCGGCGACAGCGCGTTGATCAGGCAGGTGCCGGGATCGCCGGTGGCGGCAAGCACGTCACTGCGCGTGGCCACCATCTCCGGACGGAACCGGGCGGTGAACCGACCCGACGTCACGGCCGGCACGTCGCGCGTCACCGGGCGGTCCTCCGCGACCCAGGTGCGGAAACCCCCGTCCAGGACGACGACGTCGTCGTAGCCGAACGCGGTGAGCAGCCACCACATGCGGGTTCCCCACGCGCCGAGGGTCTGGTCGTAGACCACGACCTGGTCCCCGTCGGAGATCCCGACTGCCGCGACGTCGGCCGCGAACTGCTGGGCGGTCGGCAGCGCGAACGGCTTCGCCGAGTCCGGGTCGCAGAACCCGGTGGTGAGGTCGGCGAACACGGCGCCGGGGATATGCCCGCCCTCGTAGGTGGTCAGCCCGCTGCCGATCACGGCGCCGACCTCGGGCCGGACGTCGACGTGCACCGTGCAGTCGACAACCCGTACTCCGGGTGTACCGAGCCGCTCCGCCAACCATGCGGCGGACACCAGTGCGGTGGGCGCAACAGCCGCCGCCGGCTCCGTGGCGTCCGGCCGGCCGGCCGGGGCCGAGGCGGGACCCGCGGGACGGGCACCGGCAGGTGGCCGTGGGTTGCCCAGCAGGAGCGCGACGAGGATGCCGACGACCGCCATCAGTCCCGCGGACACCCAGTAGGCGCCGTGTACGGCATCGACGAAACCCTGGGTCAGCGTGGCGGCGAGGTCGGTTGCCGGCAGCGGGAGCCCGGCCGTGGAAGCGAACTGGCTGGCGTAGGCGCCTGCGTGCGCCGCCCGCGCGGCGAAGGCGTCACTCACGTCGGTCGGCACCCCGCGAGCGACGAGCTCGGAGGCGATGTTCGAGGTGAACAACGACAACACCATGGTGCCGAGCACGGCGGCGCCAGCGGTAAAGCCCGCGATCCGCGAGGTGTTGATCATCGACGAACCCAGCCCGGCGCGCTGCGGCGGGGTCGACGCCATCACGGCAACGGTGAGCGGCGCGAACATCAGGCCGATGCCGGCACCGACGAGGCCGAGCTTCCACCAGACCGAGCCGAAGGACGACGCGGGCTCGATCGTCGTCAGAAGCAGGAATCCGGCGGCGGCCAGCAACGAGCCGACGACGATTGGCGGGCGTGGGCCCACCCTCGCCGTGAGCTGGGCCGCAGGTGGGGAGAAGAAGAAGATGCCGAGGGTCAGCGGCAGCAGGCGCAGTCCGGCGTCGAGTGCGCTGCCGCCCTGTACGCCCTGGAAGTACTGCGCCATGAAGAACATCGAGCCGACGATGTTGAAGCCGAGCACCAGGGCAGCAAGACACGCGACACTGAACTCGGGCTTGCGGAACAGGTCCAGCGGGAGCAGTGGCTCCCGGACCCGACCCTCGACCACGACGAAGCCGACCAGTAGCACCACGGCCCCGACGAACAGGCCGATGATCAGCGGCGAGCCCCAGCCGGCCGCCGTGCCCTGGATCAGCGCCATGATCAGACACACCAGGCCGCCGGTGACGAGGACCTGACCGGGTACGTCGAGACCGCACGCCTCCGGGTTGCGGGAGTCGACCAGCACGCGCCTGCCCAGGAGCATGGCGGCCACACCGATCGGGAGGTTCAGCAGGAAGATCGAGGGCCAGCCGAACGCCGAGATGAGCAACCCGCCGACCAGCGGCCCGAGGGCCAGTGAGACGCCCGAGACGGCCGTCCAGATGCCGATGGCCCTGGCTCGTTCCTTCGGGTCGGTGAACGCCGACACGAGCAGCGCCAGACTTGCCGGGTTGATGGCGGCGGCGCCCAGACCTTGGACGACCCGTCCGACGATGAGCCAACCCAGGCTAGGAGCGAAACCACAGAGGGCCGATCCGATGACGAAGACGCCGAGACCGACCAGCAGCAGCTTCTTGCGGCCGAACCGGTCGCCGAGTGTTCCCGCCGTGAGCATCAGGGCGGCGAACGGAAGAGTGTAAGCGCCGATGGTCCATTGGAGATCCGACAGCTGGGCGTTCAGGTCGGCCTGGATCGTCGGGAGCGCCGTGAGCACGATGGAGCCGTCGAGCAGCACCATGAAGGCGGCCAGGCTGGTCACCAGCAGGGTTATCGCCTTAGTGGCGCGTACGGATCTGGTCATGGCAGAGCTACTTTCTCGGGTGGGACGCGGGCGCCGTGCGGGGGCTCAGGTCACACCGCGGCGGCGAGCTGGTCGGCGAACAGGACGGACTTGAACTGGGGCGGGACGAGGAATGGGTGCACCTCGACCCGTTCCCAGACGCGGTTGACGATGTATGGCTCCTCGCGGAGCCACTCGTCGATCTCCTCGCGGCTCTCGAAGTTCACAACGAGAACGCCGCCGGTCATCTTGCCGGTGCCGTCGAGGATCGCCCCGCCGAACAGGAACGTCCCCTCCTGCATCATCTTCTCGCCGTTGGCCATGTGTTCCGGGCGGACCTCCATACGGCGTTCGAACGTTCCGGGTTCGGTGCGGTCATGCGCAATCACCACGTAGAGCACGGCGGATGTCCTTCCTCGAGTCGGTTGCTGCTATCCGAGTGCGCGAACGAGCCGGGAGAGCGGACCCAGATGAGGTCCTCCGCCCGCCGCCGCGAACGCTAGAGCCGCGTGGCGGCCGATCGCGTCGGTGCTGGCGTCGGGGCGGTCGATCTCGGTGCGCAGCGCGGTCAGCGCCACGTCGAGCTCCGAGCCGGGCTCGGCCGACAGGCCCGCGATCGCATCGCGCAGTGCCCCACGTCGGGCCGGGTCCGGTCCGGACGCGTTCTCGTCGTCGAAGGGGCGCCGGCCCCAGACCGAGACCGTGATCGGCGTGTAGACCATGGTGTCCGACGGCTGCTCGAGCAGCTCGAAGGTCGCCTGCACCTCCTTCTCCCCCATCAGACCGGCCTGCAGGATGATGGGGGCGAGCTTGGCCAGGCTCCGGGAGATCGTCTGGATCTCCGGTGTGCCGCACTGCACCGCTGTGAGCTGACAGTCGGTGCCGATGTCCACCAGCCCCGTACGCCGTACGGCGGGCATCAGCTTCAGGCCGTAACCCGGGTCGGCCCCCCCGAGATGGAAGAAGGTCGACAGCGCGGACGCCGCCCTGGTCAGCAGGGGCGACGGCGGCGACACGGTCTGGATGGTGCGGATGTCGGCTTCTTCCACCAGCAGGTGGCCCCCGGGCTTGAGCGCGGCCACCAGCTGGCGCAGCACCCGGTCCCGTTCGGGCAGGTGCATGAGGAGGATCTTGACGTGCACCAGGTCGTAGGTGCGCTCCTCCAGCGGTGTGGCGACGATGTCCTGGCGCCGGACCTCGACGTTGTCAGCCACCGGGCCGCGGTACTGGTCGGTATCGATGTCGACCGCGACGACCTTGCCCGTCGGGCCGGTCCGGTGCGACATCCAACGAGCGATCGACCCCGTGCCGGCGCCCACCTCGGCGCAGCGCCAGCCGGGGGCGATGCCCATCGTTTCGATATAGCGAGTCGTGGCGGGATCGGTGAGCGCGGCAACGCGTTCGAGCCGCTCCCGCTCCTGGTCCTCGGTGTGCTCGGCAAGGAGGGTCATTTCAGTGCCTCATCTCGGGCTGTACGAAGGAGGTCGGAGGGCGTCCGGATACCTGGATCAGCCGGCCGGGATGGGGAAGAAGTGCGGAACCTTCATCGCGAGCATCACGTCACCGGTCACCTTCAACCGGCCGAGCATGAATGCCTTCATCGCGTCTTGGCGGCCTTCGGCGATCGCCATCCAGATCTTGTCCGTGGTCGTGAAAGTCGTGTCAGCCCCGTTGACCCCACCCGGGATCAATCGCCCGACGCCGTCGACGATCTCGAACGCCCAGACGCCCGGCTCTTCGCCGGTGATGTTCCACTGCAGCGTCTTGGTCACGCCCGCCGCGGCGTTGTTGTCGAAGCGTGTGGACAGCGCCTCGAAAAGCTCGTTCACCGTTATGGTCATCGTCAACACTCCTGTCAGGATCAGTCGAGGCCGATCTTGGCCTGGATCTTCCGGAACTGCGGGTAGACGTCGTAGATCTGGATGAATGTGCCGGCCGGGTCCTTCGCGCCGAACGTCATGCCCTTCTGCATGTCGAACATCTCGGTCCGGAGCTCGATGCCGAGGCTCTCCCAGTGACGTCTGGTGGCCAGTGCGTCTTCGACCTCGAACCCGAGCTGGATGCCGCCGTGTTCCTCGGTGATCGAGGCCAGCGTGATCTTCGGGAACCGCTGCGCGGCGTCCTGGACGGCCAGACTCGCACTGCGCTTCTCCGAGCGCAGCCGGACGAAACTGCCGTCGGGAGCATTGAACGGCTCGACGACCTCGAATTCGAGCAGTTCGGTGTAGAACTTGACGGTGGCCGATACGTCGTCGGCCAGGATGGTGACCAGGTCAAGGTGTGCAGACAATGGATCTCCTTTCCGGACTGGCCAGGGTCATCGATGTAGCGATGACAATTTTCACGTTAGGCCCGTTGTCTTACGGCTTACTTACCCGCTCGGGAAGTCACACCTAGCCGCCGACGGCCGCGGGCAGCGACCGGGCCCGGCCGGCGGCATCCACTCGTTCACGCAGGGCCAGGAACGCCTGCCGCGGCCGCATGCCCAGTTCACTGCGCAGCGCGCGACAGAAATCGTCGAGATGTCGCGTTGCGGCGGCGACGTTCCGCGAGGCCAACAACGACTCGATCACCACTTCGTTGGCGACCTCGTTCCAGCGGTCGATCGCGAGCATCTCGTAGGCGTGGTCGATGAGCTCCACGTCGTCGCCCGACTCCCCGTCGTGATGCATGAGCCGCATGAGCGACTGGATGTGTACCTGTCGATAACGGTCGCGGTAGGGATGCAACCAGTCGTCGCAGCTGTCGCCGATGAGCAGGCCCTGGCGGCAGTACGCCGCAACGCGCCGGTAGTAGAAGCTGGCCTCTTTTCGATACCCGTCGGCGTCGCTCCGTTGGGCGAGGTTGAACAACAGATCGACGTCGGCGACGTCCGTCCACCACTCCGCTCCGCCCTCGAAGGAGTAGAAGTTGCTGGAGTGCCGCGTGATGAACGCCGAGTCCTGACGGGGACCGAGATTCGGTTCGAGCGTCCGCCGCAGGCAATGCATTGTGACGTGGAGGTTGCCCAAGCCCTTTTCCGGCGAGCCCTCGGGCCAGAACAGGTCGATCAGTTCATCGGTGGAGACCACCCGGCCGGGATTGAGGAGAAACCACTCGAGCATCGAGTGGGCCTTCTTCCGCCGTGGCGTGCCGTCGAACTGGATGCCCTCGCGCAGCAACCTGAAGGAACCGAACAGGTAGGCGCGGTGGGAGGCCAGCGACTCGTACTCCCTCGGGTGGGCTGCCCCGTTCCGGGCGCCGGCTCGGTCAGAAGGAACCAACGACAGGCGGACCGCATCGTGCACCGACGCCGGCCGGTCGTCAGCACCGAACACTGCACTCACCCCCGTGTTCGATGCGCGCCATGCTCACGACCACCGGCTGCGGCGCCGCGCCCGGCGTGGGGTTGTGCGGGACACCTTGGTTTCGTCGAACTAACACCGTTCTACGCGGCAGCTTCCGGTCGTCGACAACGGGTCCGGTTACTTCACGCGATACCCGGTACTGTGATGCCCTAACGCGTCCCGGAGACATGCGGGTCCCTCCCCTGCGGCTTTCGTCGTTGTGGCGGTGGAAAGTCGGTGGCCACCCCGGTTGAAGTCGGCAGCTACATGGATAGACACCGCGCCGGGGCCGATCGGAACGGTCCCGGCGCGAAGAAGTTCCACGAAACCTTCGCGCCACCGAATCGAGCGGGTCGGCTCGCAGGAGGCCCCGGCACCGGACGTGAGACGATGTGGGGGTGAGCGAGCGCATCCTCGACCGTGCCCGAGCCGGTGACGCCCACGCCTTCGGCGAACTCACCGAGCCCTACCGGCCGGAGCTGCATCTGCATTGCTACCGGTTGCTCGGCTCCGTGACCGACGCCGAGGACGCGCTCCAGGAGACCATGATCGCCGCATGGCGGAGCATCGGGACGTTCGCCGAGCGCGCGTCGGTACGTACCTGGCTCTACCGGATCGCCACGAACCGGGCCCTCAACGCCCGACGGGCCACCGACCGGCGCAAGCCGCTTGCGCCCACGCCGCCCTTCGCGCCGCCGCAACCGACCCGCCACAGCGAGCTGACGTGGCTCCAGCCCTATCCGGACACGCTGCTGGAGGACCTCGCCGATACCGTGCGGTCGCCGGACGCCCTTTACACCGCACGCGAGGCGGTGGAACTGGCCTTCATCGCGGGCCTCCAGCAGCTCCCGCCCCGCCAGACGGCCACACTCATCCTGTGCGACGTGCTCGGCTTCACCCTCGCCGAGATCGCGGTGATGCTGGAGACCAGCCCCACGGCGGTGAAGGGCTATCTCCAGCGCGCCCGGGCCACGCTGGGACGGGCCGACCGACCCAACGGCGAGCAGGTCGCCCAGCCCGGCTCGCTGGAGGAGCGGAGGCTGACCCGCAAGTTCGCCGAGGCGTTCACCAGCGACGACATCGACGGCGTGCTCGACCTGCTCACCGACGACGCCTGGCTGGCCATGCCCCCGGCGCCGCACGAGTACCAGGGCCGGGCGGCGATCGCCGCGTTCCTGAAGACCTCGTCGCGGTGGCGTGCGGGCCGGCCCGCGGAGCTGCGACCGATCCGGGCCAACGGACAGCCGGCCTTCGGCTACTACCTCGCCGACCCGCCGGACCCGACCGGACGCCCGGCAGGGCTGATCGTTCTCGATACGGTGGGTGACCGCATCTCCCGGATCACGCGCTTCTTCACCTACGAGTTGTTCGAACAGTTCGATCTCCCCGCCGAGCTCGACACCATCTCCGAGTAGCGCCACGACGGGAACGGCCGGCAGCGCGGCCGGTCCCACGCGCAGCTCACCCTGCCTTGCGCTCGAAGAACTCGGCGTTGATCCGCACGTAGTCACCCCATTCGGTCGGTACCTCGTGGTCCTGGTATATGGCGTCATGCGGGCAGTTCGGCTCACACGCTCCGCAGTCGATGCACTCCGCGGGGTCGATGTAGAGCTGGTCGTGCTCGCCGTGCCGCGCCTCGTCGGGCCCCGGGTGGATGGCGTCGACAGGGCAGGCGAGGACACAGGAGGCGTCCTTCTCGCCGATACAGGGCTGAGTGATCACGTAGGTCATGACGACTCCCCTATGCCGCGGGGACGGCGTCGGTGTCAGGCTGCAGCCCAAAAATCTCCGCGAGGTTCTCCGGGGCGAAGAACTCCCCCCACGTGATCGTGTTCTGGATGACGCCGAAGAAGCGGTTGATCGCGTCCTGGTTGCCGCGCATGGAGGCGAGGACCGACTGGAACGCCGGCGCGAACGGCTCCATCGCGGCGTGCTCGACGATGAAGTCGTAGATCGGCTTGAGGGCCTCGTTGCGGGCGATCTCGTATCCGGCCAACGCCTCGGCGATGGGCTGACGGCCGCTGAACCCGGCGTCGATCGCACCGGCGAGCAACTCGGAGTCCCGGAAGGCGTCGGTGATGCCCTGCGCGGTGATCGGGTCCTTGTGCGCACCCGCATCGCCGACGAGTGCCCATCCGGGGCCGTGCGGCTTGCGGAAGAAGTTCGGCAGGTCACCGGTACCCATGAAGCGGTGGGCGAGCGTGCCTCCCCGCACCCGCTCGCCCAGATCGGGCGCGATCGCCTCGATCGTCGCGAGGTAGTTGGTCATCAGGTCCGCCTTGAGGTCGGCGAACTCCCGGCGCGGCCACTCCATGAAGATCGCCGACTGGTTGTCGTTGGTCGGAAACGCGATCACCGTGCGGCCCGGCCGGGTGAAGAACTCCAGACCCTTGAGCGGTACGTCGTTCCAGTAGGTGTAGTACGCGCAGGCCTGGGTCGGCGCGGTGTGGTATTCCGGTGCGTCGACCGCCTTGGCCACCAGTGAACGCATCCCGTCCGCACCCACCACGATCCGGGCGCGCTCGGTGACCTCTGCTCCGACCTGGTCGCGGCCCCGGATTCCGACGACGCGTCCGCCCTCCTGGATGAGCCCGGTCACGCGGAACTGCTCGCGCACCTCGGCCCCCGCGGCGGCGGCGGCGTCAACCAGGATCTTGTCCAACACCACCCGCTTGGGGGCGTAGATCGCAGCGAACCCGCCGTCGATCGGCGGTGGGAAACCGGTCAGCGTGAAGTGCCCGTAGTCCTCGAAGCACAGGTCGAGCACGATGTGGGTGACCGGCGGGCAGCCGGTCGCCGCGACCTGGTCGAGCAGGCCCCACCGACGTAGCTGCGCGCTGCCCTCGACAGTGATCATGTGTGTGGAGAGAGTCTCGCTCGGGAAGCCGGCCCGGTCGACCAGCAGGACCTTGTAGCCCTTGCGAGCGAGCAGCATCGCGGTGGGGGAACCCGCAACCCGGGCTCCGATGACAATGGCGTCGTACACGGCAGATCACTCCTTGTGGGTGGTGGACGTGCGAGGGTGCGGGCAGGTCACGGCCCGCCGGCCGGGCCGGCCAGTGGTGTTGCCTCGTGCAGCACGGTGGCGAAGCCGGCTTCCGTGCGACTCCGCCAGATCTCGTACGCGGACTCTGGGCCCCCGTAGGGCAGGCCACGACGGGCGTCGTTCAGCACGGCGATCGCGGACGCGGCCGGCATCCCGCAGATGAGCTCGCACGACATCGCGGTGTGCGCGGCCTGGTTGCCGGCCATGTCACGACCCCACGCCGCCGTGGCCGCGCCGCGGGCCAGCTGCGTGCGATAGGCGCCGGCCACGGCCAGCAGCCGCAGCAACGATGCGGTGTCGGTGCCGCCGCCGTAGGCGCTGGCCAGTCCGACGCCGCTCCAGAGATCGGCGTGCCGGGTGGCCGGGAACCCGGCGATCGTGTCCGCAACCCTGTCGATGACCGCGCCGGCGGAGAACCAGATCGCCCGGCCGAGCCCCTGGTCGAACAGCCGCCGGGCCCAGGGCGACAGCACACGCGGGATGCGGTGCTCCACGATGGTCCGACGGTAGGCGAAGAAGGCTTCGTGGAAGCCGTACCCGTCGATCACGACCGGGCCCAGCAGCGGGTCGAGGTTCTTCAGCTGCTGTTCCGGTGACCGGTGCATGCGGGCGAACGCCAGCCCTACACCGACGTAGACGGGATAGATGTGGTGCGCGCCAGGTCCGGAGACGAACTCACTGAGCCGTTTGCGCCAGGGACCGACGAGATCCAGCGCCGCCAGCCCCATGCCCGCGCCCTCGTAGGCGAAGCCCTGGACGGTGGACTCGACGGCGTCGAGGCGTGGGCCCAGCACCGACAGCCGGCTGTCCTCCAATGTCGCGTGGTAGCCCTCGACGAGGGAGTGCGCCACCGGCTGGAAACGCAGCCATGCCTCCGGTGCGAAACCGGGCCTGCGGAAGACGGACTCCGCCGAAGGGATGCCGAAAAGCCGGCGGCGGATCAGCCCGAGCGCGCTCACGCACCCACCCCTTCCCGGGCCGGGGCGGGCAGATCGGCCGCCACCCACGAAGCTCGGATCCGGCGCCGCCACTCCTCGAAGACCGGGCGACCTGCCACATCGGCGGGCAGGTCGGCCCGCGCGTCGCTGGCGATCCGCGCTACGGCCTCGCCGGGGCTCGACGACCCCCGATCCCCGATGTGCTCGGCCCACACGACCTCGCAGGCGAGCTCGGTGTGCGGCGCGGGGTGGCCCGTCTCGTCCCGGAACCCGGCCGCCACCGCAGCACCGACCGCCAGGTCCGCTGCAAGCGGCCCGGCGGCAGCCAGTAGGCGCTGGATCGCATCACGGTCCAGCACACCGGCCGCGTAGGCGCAGGCAACCCCAATACCGCTCCACAGGTCGGGCTGACGATGCGCGGGATAGCCGCTGATGGTCGCGACGATCCGCGCGACGTCACCGCCGGTGGAGAACCAGAAGCTGCGTCCCAGCCCTTGGTCGTAGGCGCGCAGCGCGTAGCCATGGAGGCGGCGCGGCGGCCGGTGACCGGTGACGCTGCGCTTCCAGCAGAAGAAGCCGTCGTAGAAGCCGTAGCCGTCCATGACCAGCCAGCGCAGCATCGGGTCCTGGCGGGCCAGGAACCGGGCGTGGCCCACCGGGACCCGCGGCATGACGAGGCCCACGCCGATCGCGACCAGGGACCGATACGGACGGCCGGGTCCTGCCAGGAACGCCGGGAGCCTGCGGCGGTAGGGCAACAGCGTGTCCAGCAGCATCAGGCCCATGCCCGCGCCCTCATAGGCGATGCCACGCAACTCGACGTCGACGGCGTCCAGCCGCGGCACCAGTACCTCGAAACGGCAGTCGTCGATCGTCGCGTAGAAGCTGTCGACCAGGGTCCGCGCGACCGGCTCGAACATCTGCCAGGTCCGGTCCATGTCGTCCTGTGCCCCGTAGCGATCCACTGCCATCTGCGGGAACGCTTCGGTACTCAGCGCGAATACCCGCCGCAGAACCGTGCTCAGCAAGGTCGTCATCGGTCCTCTTTCTCTCGTGTGGTCGTCGAGGCCTCGGTCATCGCGGTGCGCCGACCCGCACCGGCGGTCGGGGGATGCCGTCCACCGAGTGGTCCGCGGCGGACGCGTCCGTCGCGCCGAGCAGGCCTGCGGACGGCTCCGGTCCGACGCTCGCGGGCCGGAAACGGCCGTAGAAGAGCTCGAACAGCGGGGAGGCCATGAGGGTGGTCACCACGGCCATCAGGACCATGATCGTGAACAGCGTCGGGGTGATTACGCCCGCCTGAAGACCGATGTTGAGAAGGATCAGCTCCATCAGGCCCCGCGCATTCATCAGGCTGCCGATCGCGAGCGCCTCCCGATTGGGCACACCGTTGAGCCGGGCTGCGCCCCAACAGGCGACGCCCTTACCGAGCACAGACACCGTCAGCACCAACGCGACGATCCCCCACATGGCCCAGCTGTTGACGAGGCCGAGCTGCACGTTCAGGCCTGAGAAGATGAAGAACAGCGGTAGCAGGAAATTGGTGACGACTGGTTCGAGCACGGACCGAAGATGTCTGGCGAACACACCGCGCGGCATCGCGACCCCGAGCAAGAAACCCCCGAAGATGGCGTAGATGCCGATCACGTCGGTCAGCCAGGCGCCGAGCATGACGACGATCAACACCACGGACAGCATCGGCGCGGTGACGCCACCCCGGCGCTCGGCCTGCGCGCCGAGCCGGCCCAGTAACCTGCGGCCGACCGTCAGTACCCCGGCCGCGTACAACGCGCCGCCGACGAGGGCGAGGACGGCGATCGTCGGGTCCTGCCGGATCACCGCCATCAGCAGCGCGAACAGGAGCCAGCTGACCAGGTCGTCGGTCGCGCCCGCGGCGAGCGCAAGCGTGCCGAGGGGCGTACCGGCGAGTTTGCGCTCCAGGATGATGCGCGACAGCATCGGGAACGCCGTGATTGCGATGGCGGCCGACAGGATCAGCATGGCCTGCCACGGCGAAATGCCGTCCGGGAAGAACACCCCGGGCTGCGCGACCATGATCAGCGCCACGACGCTGCCCAGCAGGAGCGGCGCGACGATCCCGGCCAGAGACACGGACACAGCGCTGCGCACTCGGTTCCGGATCAGGCCGACGTTGAACTCGAGACCGATCAGGAACATGAACAGGACGAGTCCCACCTGGCTGACCGCGTACAGGATTCCCATCGACGGCCCGGACGGGAACAGCGACTTCTGCCAGTCCGGGAGCAGTAGACCGAACAATGACGGACCGAGCATGACCCCGGCGATCATCTCGCCGACTACCTGCGGTTGCCCGATCTTCTGAGCGAGCAGACCAACAACCTTGCACGTCGCGAGAATGACCGCTAATTGCAGGAAGAACTGCATTCCGAGTGCCGAATTGGACATGGTTCATCCCCTCTTGATATTGGGAAGGTCAGGGACTAGACGAAGTGCTGGCGGATCCGCTCCCGCCAGACCTCGTATCCGGGCAACTGCGTACTGTCGGGGAGATCGCGCCTCGCGGCCTCGGCGAGGGCGGCCACCTCACTGCTCGTGAGCTCGCACAGGACCTGGCAGGCGAACTCGTTGTGTGCGGCAGGGTTCCCGACCTGGTACCGGGCCAGCGCGGCAATCGTGGCGCCCACCGCCAACCGGGAACGGTCGGAACCGGCCGCCGTCCGCAGCTCCTCGACGGTGGCGCAGTCCACCCCCCCGGTGTAGCCGCAGGCCAGACCGACACCCGCCCACAGGTCCGGACGGCGGGCGGCGGGGAAGGAGCCGATGGTGAGGCCGACCCGACCCACATCGGCACCGGTCGCGAACCAGATCGCCCGACCGAGCCCGTGGTCGAAGGCCCGGCGAGCGTAGGGCCCCAGGTGGGTCGGGGTGCGCCGCTCGATCACGTACTTGCGGTGGGCGAAGAAGCCCTCGTGGAAGCCGTACCCGTCAAGCACCACCCACGAGAAGATCGGGTCGGCGAGGCTCGTGCGGAACCGTTCCGGGTTGCGCCCGATCCTGGCCAACCCCATCCCCGCACCCAGGTAGATCGCCTGGGCGTAGGGCCTCCCCGGACCGTCGAGGAACGCCTGGGTGCGCCGTTTCCACGGCATCAGGGAGTCCAGCGCGGCGTAGCCCACCCCGGCGCCCTCGTAGGCGAATCCGCGCAGCTCGGTCTCGTACCGGTCCAGCCGCGGCACCAGCTGATCGAATCGGCTGTGGAACAGCGTCAGGTGGCAGCACTCGGTGACGGTGCCGACCACCTGCAGCAGCCGGGCCGTCGAAGCGGGGTCGGCGTCGGCGAGCGAGGGCACATCGCTGGGCGACACCTCGAACAGCGGCTTCATCAGGCGGGCCGCGAGACCCGCAGGCCGGCTCGCCCCTCGCCTCAGGCTCAGTACGTTCATGGTCGGGTTCCCGTCACTCGTGGACGACAGTGGGCTCGGCGAACGCTTGCAGCAGCTCGCGCTGCAGCACCTCGTACCCGGGCTCGGTGAAGTACGCCGGCAACGCTGCGAACGCGGCGTCGACCACTGCGGCGACCTCCACGCTCGTGCGAGCGCCGCACAGCACGTCGCAGGCCAGGTCGGTGTCGGCGACGGGGTTGCCCGCGCGGTGGCGACCCTTCGCGACGAACGCCGCTCCCACGGCCAGTCGCTCGGCGTACGGACCCGCAGCCGCGTGCAGCTGTTCCACCGCCGCCCGATCGACACCGCCGACGTAGCAGCACGCCACCCCGATCCCGAGCCACAGATCGGGCTGCCGGTGCGGCGGAAAGGCCGCGACCCGGGCCGCGATGCGGTCGACGTCTGCGCCCGAGGTGAACCAGATGCTGCGGCCGATGCCCTGGTCGAAGACCCGGCGCGCGTACGGCGACAGATGTGCGGGGACGAACTGACCGTCGATGTGTCGGGCCGGCTTGAAGAAGCCCTCGTGAAAGCCGTAGCCGTCCATCACGAGCCAGCGCAGGACAGGATCCGCCAGCCGCAGCAGGAACGGCTCCGGGCGTCGCCTGAGCCTGGCCAGCGCCTCCCCCGCGCCAATGTGGACCATGTAGATGTGGGCGGCGCCGGGACCGGCTATGTACTCACCGAAGCGCGACCGTCCAGGCAGGAACAGGTCCATACCTGTCAGCCCCATCGCTGCGCCCTCGTAGGCGTAGCTACGCATCGCCCACGGCACCGTGTCCAGCCGGGCGACCACCTCGGACATCGGGCCGCCGTCGAGGAACGCGTGGTATCCGCCGACCGCGGTCAGCACCACGTTCTCCAGGTGAGTCCACAGGGGGGAGTCACCCGCGCTGAACGCGGTGGCCTCCGCGTGCGAGACCCCCATCACCGATCGGCGCACCCTGCCGAGTACCGAGCTCATCGCTGTCCCCCGTTCCGGAAGTTGGTGTCGTTCTCCATCTCGTCGAGCAGTGCCTCGATGTCGCCCGCCGCGACCTGCGCGAGCAGGCGATCGAGCTCATCGAGCAGTGCCGCGTCGCCGTCGGGCGCGGGGTCGGTGTCGGTGCCTCCCTCCTCCACCGTGTCGTCGGCCGCGGGCGCCGACGGGAGGGTGAGGGAGCCGGCGATCCGGGCGGTCAACTCGACAGTCGTGGCGCCCTGCAGGAGTTCCAGTACCGAGACGTCGACCTGCAGCGCGGCGTCGATGCGTTGCTTGAGCTCTACGGCCATCATCGAGTCCAGACCGAGCGCGGTCAGCGGGTCGTCCTCGGTGAAACGGGACTCGTCGAGCTGCAGCACCCGTGCGACCAGCGTCCTCAGGTGCGCCGAGATGAGACCGGCCCGTTCCGCGGGCGGGCTCTCGGCCAGCGTCGCCAGCATCGACACGCCGTCGGCAGGGTTGGTGCCCACGTCGCCGTCAGCGCCCAATCCCAGCTCGGCGAACATCGACGGCAGCGTGGCGCTGGGCGACGTAGCCCGGGCGGTGGCCCAGTCGACGCTGATCGCCACCACGTGCGCAGGTGCCTGTCCCACGAGCCGACCGAGAATCCGGGCGCCCGTCTCGGGGGTGATGAGGTCGATGCCACGACCGGCATAGAACTGCTCCAGTCCGAGCTCCTCCACCATGCCCACCGACCAGGGACCCCAGCCGATCGACACGGCGGGCAGTCCCAGCTGCCTGCGGTGATGCGCAAGCAGGTCGAGGAACGCGTTGGCCGCTGCGTAGTTGGTCTGACCGGCCGACGCGATCGTGGATCCGGTGGAGGAGAACAGCACGAAGAAGTCCAGGGGCTGGTCGCGCAGCATCGTGTGCAGCAACCAGCCACCCTGTACCTTCGGCCGCAACACCCGCTGGAATGCGTCCGCGCCCATCCGCAGCAGCAACTCGTCTGCGACCAGCCCCGCGACGTGCAGGACACCCCGGATCGGCGGCCAGGCCTCGGCCTTGTACCGCTCCACCCAGCCCCGGAGTTGGGCCTCGTCGGCGACGTCGACCGCGGCCAGGTGAATCGACGCACCGCGCCGTTCCAGGTCGCGCAACTGCGCGATCACCCGCCACTGCGGATGGTCCGGGCCCACCTTGTGCCACTCGGCCCGGCCGGGTAGCTCCGTCCGGCCCATCAGCACCAGCCGGGTCGCGCCGCTGTCCACGAGGAACCGCGCCACGAGCAGCCCGAGCGCGCCCAGGCCCCCGGTGACGAGGTAGCTGCCGTCCGGCCGCACGCTCGGCGGCAACGCCGGGCGCAGGTCGCGGCAGGCAGCCAGGCGCAGGACGTGGCGTTCCCCGTCCCGGAAGGCGATCTGGTCCTCGTCGGCCCGGTGCAGGATCTCGTCCAACAGCAGCTCGGCCTGCTCGTCGACGGGACCGGTGTCCAGATCGACCAGACCACCCCACATGCTGGTGAACTCCTGGTGGCCGATCACCCGGCCCATCCCCCACAGCGGAGCCTGCGCGAGCGCCAGCGGGCCGGGGTGACCCTCCACGTGCTGGGCCCGCCGGGTGACGAGCCAGATCCGGGGCCAGTCGGACCAGTCGGCACCGGCGAGGGCCTGCATGAGGTGCACCACCGACTGCGTGTAGCAGTGCTGGTCGGCCTCGAGGACGCTGAGTGGGGCGTCATCGGTGAACGCGGCGTCCAGGCTGCTGAGGTGGACCACCTGGGTGAGGCCCTCGCGACCGGGCAGGGTCGCGACGAGCTGCCGGAAGTGGTCGGGGTTGCGCAGGTCGATGAGGTACTGCCCGGCCGGGCGCATCGGCTGGTCGACCTCGCCGTGCAGCACGGTGACCGCCGTGCCGCCTGCGGCGACGAGCCGTTGGGCGAGCTGCTCCGCCACGCCGTGGGTATCAGCCATGATCAGCCAGGTGCCGGGACCGGCCGGCGGGCCGTCGGGCGAGCTGTCGTCCCCGGCCGGATCCTGCTCGGCGCGCGGCTGCGGGCGCCATTCCAGCTGGTGCAGGGCGCGGTCGATACGGTCGAGGCTCAGCCCGGCCGCTGCGTCGAGGGATCGGGCGCGGAAACCCTCGATGTCGACGACCAGGTCCCCGTTGTCGTCGAACATCCTGATGTCGCTGACGATCTGCCGCTCGTCGGCACTCACGATGCGGGCGACGACGCTCAGTGGGGTGCGCGGCGGGGCCAGCACGCGGATGCGGTCGAGCCCGACCGGCAGATAGGCGGCCGGCCGCTCCTGATCGCCACCCGGGTCCGCCGCGGTCAGCAACACCTGGAATCCGGCGTCGAGGAGGCTCGGGTGGACGTGGTAGTCCGCCAGATCGCCGGACACCTCGTCGGGTGCGACGATCAGACCCGCCACACCGTCCGGCCCGGAGTCGAGCGAGCGCACCGTCCTGAAGGCCGGACCGTACTGGAATCCCATCCCGGCCGTCCGGGCGTAGAAGGTGTCGTGGTCGAGGTGCACGGTGGCCCCGCGGCGCACGGCGTCGGTGTCGATGCCGGGCCCGCCCGCCTGCCGACGACGCAGCCGGGCCGTGGCGTGCACGGTCCAGCGACCGCGGTTGCCGGCGCCCGGGCGGTAGCTGCTGATCTCGACGGTGGCGCCGTCGGGCTGCAGGACGGTGCGGACGCGGGGGTCGGACGACTCGGTGAGCACGAGCGCGTTGTCGAACGTGACGTTCTCCAGCGCGACATCCTCGCCCCCGAACTCCTCGGCCGCGGCGGCGAGCGCCATCTCGATGAACGCCGCTCCGGGCACCAGCAGGTTGTCCTGCACACGATGATCCGCCAGGTAGGGCAGCCGGTGCGTGTTCATCTCCAGCTCCCAGGTGGGCTGGGCGGCGTCGAGGCGCTGGCCCAGCAGCGGGTGTGCCGGGGTGTAGTGGCGGTCCTGGTGGGCCTCGTGAGATTCGGTCCAGTACGACTCCAGCTGCCAGGGGTAGCCCGGTAGCGGCACGAGGTTGCCGCCGTCCTCGTAGAGGACGTCCCAGTTGACCGGGTGACCCAAGGTGTACAGCGACCCGAGAGCCGCCATCATCGCCGGCTGCTCCGGCTCCAGCCGACGCAGCGACGGCACGACCACGCCGCCGTCCTGGCCCTCCAGCCCGAGGAGTTCCTTCATCGCGCCGCTCAGCACCGGGTGCGGGCCGATCTCCACGAACACCGTGTGACCGTCGGAGACCATCTGGGTGAAGGCCGCGGAGAACAGGACCGTTCCGCGCATGTTCTGCCACCAGTAGTGGGCGTCGACCCCGGACCCGGCGATACGGGTGCCGGTCACGGTCGAGTAGAGCGGGATCCTGGCCTGCCGCGGTTCGAGGTCGGCGAGCCCGGCGAGCAGGTCGTCGCGCAGCGGGTCCATGAAGTGGCTGTGGTAGGGCACCTTGACGGTCAGGAACCGGTGGAAGACACCGAACGTCTCCAGCTGGCGGGCCATGTCCTCGAGGATCGCGGCGTCGCCCGCCAGTGTGACCGCGCTGGGACTGTTGATGGCGGCCACCGAGACGAGCGGGCCCGCATCGCTGACGGCCTGCTCCAGCGTCTCCGGGGTCATGCCGACGGCAAGCATCCGGCCGGCGCCGGTGGTGCGCTGCTGCAACGTGCTGCGGTAGTAGCAGACCTTCACCGCGTCCTCGAAGCTCAGCACACCCGACAGGTACTGGGCGGCGACCTCACCGGTGCTGTGCCCGACGATCGCGTCCGGCTCCACGCCCCAGGAGCGCCACAGCGCCGCCAGCGCGACCTGGATCGCGAAGTTCGCGGGCTGCGCGACCTCCGTCTCGTCCATGCGCGAGTCCTCGCAGGACGCGGTCATCGCGGCCAGCAACGACCAGCCCAGATGGCGGGTGAACTCGGCGTCGCAGCGCTCGATCTCGGCCCGGAACACCGGTTCGTGCTCAAGCAGCTCACGGCCCATCGCCCACCACTGGGGGCCCATTCCCGAGCAGACGAAGGCGATCCGCGGCGGGCCCGCAGCCGGGACGCGACCGGACGCGACCAGGGCGGGCCGCGCGTCGTCGAGGTAGGCGTTCAGGGTGCCGACGGCCGACTCGCCCGAGTCGGCGACCACGGCGAGCCGGTGCTCGTGGTGATCCCGGCGCAGTGCGGCCGACCAGCCGACATCGCGCAGGTCGTGGTCCCCGGCGGCGAGTTGGTCGCGGTAGGAGCGGGCCAGCTCGGCCAGCGCGTCGCCGCTGCGCGCCGACAGGGCCAGCAGCGCCGGACCCGGCAGTTCCGGGTGCGTCACCGGACCGACCGCCACCGGCGCCTCCTCCAGCACGACATGCGCGTTCGTGCCGCCGAAGCCGAAGGAGTTCACCCCGGCGTAGCGCGGGGTCGCCCCGCGCGGCCACGGCGTGACGCTGGTGGGCACGCGCAGCCGCAGCTCCTCGAACGGGATCTCCGGGTTGGGCTCGTCGAGGTTCAGGTGCGGCGGGATCGTCTCGTAGCGCAGAGCCAGAGCCGCCTTGGTCAGCCCGGCCACCCCCGCGGCGGCCTCCAGATGGCCGATGTTGGTCTTGACGGACCCGACCCGGCACGGCGTGGCGACGTCGCGGCCCTGGGACATGACGCGTCCGATGGCCCGCGCCTCGACAGGGTCGCCGACCGGGGTACCGGTGCCGTGCGCCTCGACGTACCCGACGTCCGCTGGCGCGATCCCTGCCATCCGGTAGGCCGCACGCATCGCCGCCTCCTGGGCCTCACCGTTGGGCACGGTGATCCCGGTGGTGTGCCCGTCCTGGCTGACGGCCGTGCCGCGAACGAGGGCGTAGATCGGATCGCGGTCGGCCACCGCCCGCGACAGCGCCTTGAGCACCACGACGCCGGCGCCCTCGCCACGGGCGTAGCCGTCCGCGGATGCGTCGAAGGTCTTGCAACGCCCGTCCGGTGCGAGGAAACCACCCTTGGACTCGGCGATCGTCATGGTCGGGGCGATCATCATGTTCGACCCGCCGGCGACGGCCATCGAGCACTCACCGCTCCAGATGCTGCGGGCGGCCAGGTGCACCGCCACCAGCGAACCCGAGCACGCCGTGTCGACGGCCATGCTGGGGCCGCGGAAGTCGAAGACATAGGACAGCCGGTTGGCCAGCATCGTCATCATCATTCCGGTGGCGGAGTTCGCCTGGAGCTCGTAGCGGCTGAGCACGCCGTAGTTCTGCAGCAGCTGGTAGTCGAGCGTGAAGCCGCCGATGAAGACGCCGGTGTCACTGCCCCGCAACCCCTCGGCGACCTGGCCGCCATCCTCCAGTGCCTCCCAGAGCACCTGCAGCAGCAGCCGCTGCTGTGGGTCGAGCCAGATGGCCTCACGCGGCGAGATGCCGAAGAAGTGGGCGTCGAACCGGTCGATCCGGTCGAGGTAGCCACCCCGGAACGTCTGCATCTTGCCGGACTTGCGGGCATCGGGATCGTAGAACTTCCCGACGTCCCAACGGTCCGAAGGGACTTCCCGGGTGGCGTCGGTACCGGATCTGAGCAGCTCCCAGAATCGGGTGGGGCTGGTCGCTCCACCGGGGTACTGACAACCGATCCCGATGATCGCGATGGGCTCCGGGATCGGGCGGGCCTGTTCAGGATCGGACATCGTCATCGGCCCCTTGAGCTCGGCGTGAGGTGGGTGCGCAGCCGGCGGTCGACGGCCGCCAACAGCGGCACGTGGGCGCTGTGCAGGAAGAAGTGGGCACCGGGGAACATCTCGACGGAGAACTCGCCGGCGGCCTGGCACCGCCAGCCCTCGAGGTCCGCCGGGCGCACCCGGATGTCGTCGACGCCGCCGAAGATCGAAACCGGGCACTCGAACGGCGCGTCGGTGACGTGTTCGTGGGTGTCGCAGAGTTCGAAGTCGGCTCGCAGGGTGGGCAGCACGACCTTCATCAGTTCCTCGTTCTGCAGGACGGACTGGGCCGTGCCCTCGTTCTGCAGGACGATCTTCAGGACCTCGTCGGGGAGGTGGTGGATACGAATGTTGGGGTTGGGCAGGTGCGGCGCCCGGTAGGCCGCCAGCAGCAGCCGCTCGGGGCCGGCAGCAGCGACCCGGCGCAGCTCCCTGGCCAGCTCGAAGGCGACCAGCGCCCCCATGCTGTGCCCGAAGAACGCGTACGGCCGGTCCAGCAGCGGCAGGACCTGCTCGGCGAGCGCGTCAACCAACGGCCCGAGACGGCGGTGTGCAGGCTCGCTCATCCGCGTCTCGCGACCTGGGAGCTGGATCGCGCAGACCTCCACCTCGGCCGGCAGCGAACGGGTCCAGGAGCGAAACATCGACGCCCCGCCGCCGGCGTAGGAGAAGCAGAACAGCCGGAGCTTCGCCGACGGCCGGGCCGGAGAGGGCAGCACCCACTGCGGCGGGGGCACAGCGGTGGCGCGTCGGCGGCGAAGGCGCTCCAACAGCGCCGTCTGTTGGCTCTGGGTGAGGGCACCCACGCGGTCCATGACCGGTTGCTGGCCCGCGCTCGTCACCGGCAGGGTGCTGGTCATCGGACCGCCGCCAGCCGGTCGAGGGCCAGCCACCCGGCGCCGGGTTCGGCCTCCGCCCGCTCCAGCAGGCGCTTCAGCGACTCGTCCGCCCGCCACCGCCGCACCTGATCCTGCTTGTCCAGGTCGGCGGCATCGGCCTCGAAGTCGGCGATGACGGCCGCGAGCAGCTGCCCGGAGATCAGGTCCACCAGGTCGACGTTCGCCACGAACTGGTCCTCCAGCTCGTGGTCGGGCAGCCCCGCCGTCATGCCCAGATGAAGGGCCGGCATGAAGTCGAAGTCGTAGAAGCCGATGAAGGCGTCCCGGTCACGCGAGGTGTCGAGCGCGTGCCACTCCCGGAAGAACCGCTGGATGCGCTCGCTCACCGTGGAGAAGCGGGCGAGATCCGCCACGATCCGTGGATGGTCGATCAGCGCGGGGATCTTGTCGTGGAAGTACAGCAGTCCCGGCACCGCCCAATAGACTGCGGTGTCCCAGATGACCTTGGCCGTCATCACCCTGGCGTTGTCCATCAGCGGGTACTGCTGCTCGTAGACCCGGAACCAGCCGTCGCTGATGAGGTAGAAGACCTGGTTGTGCAGTGCCGCTAGGTCATCGACGTCCTCGCCGTCCAGCGCGTGCACCACGAGGTCGGTGATGAGGCCGTTGCTGATCGCAATGAGATCCAGCCCGGGCGAGTAGAGCGGGTCGAGGAACACCCCGGCCTCCCCGGCGAGGCACCATCGCTCCGCCGCGAAGACCTGCTCGCTGCTGTAGGCGTAGTCCTTCATCACGCGGAAGTCCTGCAGATCCGCACGGTGGCGGCGCACCGCGTCGGCGCACTGCGGCTCGTGATCGTCAAGCCAGTCCAGTGCCCGGTCGAAGCGGTTGAGCCGGTCGAACGGATGCAGCCGCGGATCGGTCACGATCCCCACGCTGGTGGCTTCGGACGCGAGCGGGATCAGCCATACCCAGTACCCGGCCCCCATGAGGTGGTTGGTCGAGAGCCGCCGCTCGCCCTCGCGGATCCGCTCGTGCCACGCCGGGTCGGCCGACCAGTCGTCCACGTCGATCGGGTGGCCGATCCGGAACCACGCCGCGTTGGCCTGGTGGGCCACGTCCTTGGCGAGCCCGAGCTGCCGCTTGAGCAGTGCGGACCGCCCGCTTGCGTCCACCACCCAACGCGCCTCGATCTCCCGCCCGCCGGCCAGACACACCCGGTGGAACTCCTCGTCGGGCCGCAGGTCGATCTCGTCCACCCGGACGGACGCGAGCAGGTCGACGCCCTGGCCGGGAAGCCGCTCGGCCAGCGCGTTCTCGAATCGGCCGCGGTCGAGCTGGTAGGTGCCCACCCCGTGCGGAGGACACACGGAGTGCCCGAGCTCGACGCGCCGGGCGATGTCGCGGTTGTCCTCGTCGCTGAAGAAGATGCGCAGCCCGAACTTGTTGAGCTGCTCCGACTCCAGGTGATCACCCAGACCCAGAACGTCGCGCAGGTAGTGCGCGGCGATCTCCACGGTGGACTCCCCCACCTTGTGCGCGGTCTCGGGGACGGGATAGGTCTGCCGTTCCAGAACCAGCACCGACGTGTCAGGGCGGGCGCGTCGCAGCTGCAGAGCCAGGGTGAGGCCGGCCGCCCCACCCCCGACGATCACGACGTCGTAGCGCTCGACGGCCGTCATCGGGCCACCTTCAGCGCCTGCGTCGGGTCGTGGTGGCCGAGGGTGATCCAGCTGCTGTCCACGAAGATGTCGGACTCCGCGCTGCGGTAGTTCTCTACGAGTTCAGCCAGCATGCCGTCCTGCTTCCACTCCGCGATGCGGCGGGCCACCACCGGATCCGCGTCCCGGACGGCCACCCGGTCCAGCACGGTGGTGACCAGCTGCCCTGCGACGTACTCCAGCAACGCTCCGTTACGAGCGACAACCACGTCCAGCTCGTCGTCGGTCAGCTCGGCCGCCATGCCGTTGTGCAGGTCGACGATGAAGTCGAGCAGCGAGTACGGATCGGCGAAGGTGTCGCACGCCGCGGGGCTGTCGATCTCGTGCCACTCCCGCAGAAATCCCTGCACCCGGGTGTGCAACGACCAGCAGCGGTAGAGGTGCACGGCGACGGCGGGGCTGTCGGCCAGTCGGCGCAGCTTGTCCTGGAAGAACAGCAGACCCGGGAACGCCCAGTAGACGATCGTGTCCCAGATGACCTTGGCCACCATGGTCTGCGGGTTGCCCATGAGCGGGTACTGGTTCTCGTAGGCGACCAACCAGACCTGGCTCAGCAAGAGATAGAGTTGGTTGTGGGCCTGCGCGGTGTCGGTGATGTCCTCGCCGCGCCGGTCTCGGGTGACGAGGTCGGTGATCAGGCCGTTGCTGATCGCCATCAGGTCGCCGCCCGACGAGTACAGCGGGTCGATGGACACCCCAGCCTCGCCGGTCAGGCACCAGCGATCGGCGGAGTAGACCTGCTCGCAGCCGTAGGCGTAGTCCTTCATCACCCGGAAGTCGAGAACCTGATCGCGGTGCTCCTCCACAACCTGCGCACACTGCGGCTCGTGTTCGTGCAGCCAGGCCAGCGCGCGGTCGAACCGGTTGAACCGGTTGAACTCGTGGCTTTCGGCCTCCGCGACGATTCCGACGCTCGTCGCCCCGGAGGCCAGCGGGATGAGCCACACCCAGTAGCCGGGGCCCATCAGGTGATTGGTGGAGAGCCTGCGGTTGCCGTCGGTGACGCGGCCACGCCATTCCTCGTCGTCGGACCAGGAGTCGACATCGATGGGATGCTCGATCCGGAACCAGCTGGCGTTGGCCCGATGGGCGACCTCCCTGGCCAATCCGAGCTTTCGTTTGAGCAGCGACGCACGGCCGGTCGCGTCCACGACCCAGCGCGTCCGGAGGATCCGTTCCCCGCCCGCCTGCTGAAGCCGCAGCTCGTGTGGGGTGCCGCCGGACTGCAGACCGACGTCGGCGACCGTGCATCCGTCGACGAAGTCCACCGCGTTGTCGGCGACGATCCGCGCCAACGTGTTCTCGAGCCGGCCGCGGTCGAGCTGGTAGGACGGCAGCGGCGCCGGACCGACCTGCCCGTACTCCACGCGGCGCGCTATGTCGGTGTTGTCGCCGTGCGAGAAGAACATCCTCAATCCGAACTTGTGCAGCTGCGCCTCTTCGAGGTGCTCCCCCAAGCCCAGGATGTCGCGCAGATAGTGGGCCTGGATCTCCACGCTGGACTCGCCGACCTTGTGCGCCGCCTCCCGTACGGGGTGGGACTGCCGCTCGGTGACGAGGACGCGGAGGTCGGGAACAGACCTGGTCAGCTGCAGCGCGAGGGTCAGACCGGTGATCCCACCGCCGAGGATCGTCACGTCGTAGTGATCGTCCAGCTCGTCGATGCCGCACCGACCGCCGTGGGCGGAGCGGTTGTGCGAGGTGGGCGTGCTCATCGAATTACCTCCAGTTTGCGCCGGGCCAACGTCATCCACCCGTCGCTGGGGGCTTGCGCCTTCCCGTTGCGCCGGTATGCGGTGAGCAGCTCCACAATCCTGCGATCGGTCTGCCACATCCGAATCTGGTCGAACACCGCCCTCCGTTCTGAGCTGTCCGCGTACGCTCCGATCACGGTGGACACGAGCTGACCGGCAAGCTTCTCGAACGTCTGCACGTTCTCCACGAACTGGATCTCGAACTGCTCGGCGGTCAACTCCGCAGCCATTCCCTCGTGCAGGTCGACCATGAACTGCAGCGGTGAATAGAGATCGATGAAGTCGGCTTCGAGATCCGGCTCATCGATCGCGTGCCACTCCCGAAAGAACGCCTGCATCCGGTTACTCAGCTCCGCGAGCCGGGTGAGACTGTTCGCCAGAGCAGGTTGATCGAACAACGTGCGGAAGCATCGGTGGAAGTACAGCTGCCCGAACACCCCCCAGTAGAAGGCCGTGTCCCAGATGATTTTGGAAACCATGACCTGCGGGTTGTCCATGAGCACGTACTGCCGCTCGTAGATGGCCAGCCAGATCTCGGCGACAGTCAAGAAGAGACGATCGTGGATGGCCGCCCGATGTGTGACGTCCTCACCGTTGTTCCAACGACAGATCAGATCAGTGACGAGATCATTGCTAATCGCGATCATGTCGAGCCCGGGCGAGTACAGCGGATCAAGAAAGACCCCCGCCTCACCCGTGAGGCACCATCGACCCGAGCCGGAGTACACCTGCTTGCAGCCGTAGGAGTAGTCCTTCATCACTCGGAAGTCCTGCACCTTGTGGCGCTGCTGCTCGATCGCCTGCGCGCATTGCGGCTCGTGTCGGCGCAACCATGTCAGCGCCCGGTCGAATGTGTTCATCTCGCTGAAGGAATGCCGATCGGGATCGGTGACGACACCGATGCTGATCGAGCCCGAAGCCAGCCTGATCATCCAGACCCAGTAGCCCGGCCCCATCAGGTGGTTGGTCGACAAGGCCCGATCACCCACGGGGACCCGGGCATGCCACGCCGGGTCGTCGGTCCAGTCCTTGATGTCGATCGGGTGTCCGACCCGGAACCAGCACGCATTGGCCTTGTGCCCGACCGGCTTCGCGAGCCCAAGCTTTCCCTGCAGGACGCGATGGCGACCGCTCGCGTCGACCACCCAATGGGCAGTCACCTCCCGCCGCTCCCCGGCCTGCTCGACCGTGGCCCGGTGCAGCGCGGCGCCGATTTCGTCCAGCTCGACGGCCGTCACACGGGCGTCGGTCAGAAGGGTAACGTCCAGCCGCTCCACCGCCGCGCCCAGCGCGTTCTCGAGCCGGCCGCGGTCAAGCTGATAGGTGCGCAGCGGCGGGAAGACCGAGGACCCTACCTCCACCCGTCGAGCCAGATCGGTGTTGTCACCGTCGCTGAAGAACATGCGCAAGCCGAACTTCGTCAGCTGCTCGGACTCCAGGTGGCCGCCCAGACCGAGAATGTCACGCAGGTAGTGTGCAGCGATCTCGACGGTCGACTCGCCCACCTTGTGCGCCGCCTCCGGCACCGGATGTGACTGACGTTCGACAACGATCACGCGCAACCGCGGCCGCGCCTTCTTCAGCTGCATCGCCAGCGTCAGCCCGGCCACTCCACCCCCCATGATGAGGACGTCGTACTCATCGGCCGGCCGCGCGTCCGCTGAGACTGCGCGGCCCAACTGCGCGAGCAGTTCGCGACGCTGCAAGCTCGACAGTGAAGAAACTCGGTCGCGAATATCTGAACTCATCCATGTCCCCCATCCGGTTCGGACCCCGACCCCCGGGATACCTAGCCTAGCCATGCGGACTACGCGACGTTGCGAGATGCTAAGAATCAGGGGTTACGACTGACTTACCCCTTAGGAAAGCGCCGTGATCGGTACGCACCATCGCGGGCCTCGGCTTCCCGCGGGCCCCCCTTAGGCAAGCCACACCGCGTACGACCAGCACACTAGGTTCCACAGTGACCGCCGACTTACATACCGGGAAAGCGAGTCGGAACAACTACGGGCGAATCATCCGCCCCCGACACCGAGATTCGCAGGGCCGCCACCGAGTTCGACCTTCGAAGCAACGGCCCGAGTTAGTCCGAAGGGCACATCTAGCTAGTCTGGACAGTCGAACCTCGCACTACTCTAGCCACACTCAGTTCTTGATCGATGACACAGAGCAACGTTCCTGCCGTTTGGCCGCTCTACTTTCGGTCAAGTGCTGCGCCATTCGGTCCAACTTGCTTGGCGCACTGCTATGCCGCCCGTACCGTTGCCGACAGCACAATTGGATGAACGCAATTGGGCGGGGGGAGGGTCGGTGGAGTCAGCTCGATTGATCGACTCAGGCTACGTATCGCAACCGCCGCGGCGGGTTCGCAGCCCATCCAGGGAATCACCGGCGGCGGCACACAACCACGATGATGGAACAGCCGCTCGCCGGACGACAGGGCATGTTACGTACTTCTTCGGCCCCTTCCGGGTCATCATCGACGGCCAACCTCTCCGCGAGGCGACCTGGCGGCGCAGCAGCGCCAAGACCCTGCTCAAGTGGTTGCTCCTGAGTCCTGGCGAGCCCTTCAGCGCCGACTGCCTCTGGTCGATGCTCTGGCCCGACCTGGCGGCGAACCGGGCCGCCCGCAACCTCAGCGTCACCCTGCACTGCCTGCGCCACCTGCTGGAGCCGCAACTCCCTGCCAGGCAGGCGTCGATGTTCATCAGGTCGGACAACCACAAGAACTACTGGTTCGACCTCGCCGGCATATGGCATACCGACGTCGAGGAGGCGTGGGATCTCCAGGACATCGGCCGGAAGGCGGAGCGACAAGGCGACCTCCTGCAAGCCGTCGATGCCTACCAACGAGTCGTGACCATCTACTCGAAGTCGTTCCTCCCGGAGGATGTCTACGACGACTGCTTCGTCGACCACCGGCACGACCACGATGTCGCCCACATCCGCGCCGCCGGCCAACTGATGAAGCTCTATTTGCGCACCGACCAGCTTTCGAAGGCGCTGTTCAGCGCCATAAGTGCGCTGGCCCGCGACCCCTTCGATCGCGATGCAGTGATCACCGTGGTCGAGGTGTACTCGCGTCAGGGCAACATCACCGGGGCCATCCGGCAGGTCGACGAGCTCATCCGGCGGTCTCGACACGAGTTCGGAACCATCGACGACCCTGAGCTGCTCGCGCTACGTGCCGCCCTACTTCGCGCCGGCTGAGCTTTCGGTGACGATGTCGCTCGGCCACACACCTGAAGGTGATCATTCCAGAGGTCATCATCACGAGGAGTTCCGCGCGCTGTGAGTGCCACCCACACCTCGGTCCTGGCCATGTCCGAGGACGGTGTCGCGTTCGTCGCGGGCCTGCTCCACGCCGAGCGGCTCCGTCGAGGCACGCGTACGGGCAGCCGGGCTCTCTCGACCCACGATCAAGCGGTGCTGCGCTGGTTCCTCGACGACACCCGCATGGCGCAGCCGAGCCGCGACAACGCCATCTCCTCCTCCACGACCTACGACCACCGCGACGAAGCGATCGCTGTGCCCGCCCGACTCAAGCCGTCGCTGCACGGGGCGTCGCCGCACGGG
>Ga0209591_10000348_pt1 | contig 61133 bp, 61 predicted proteins | sample MAT01_FD_187207 | JGI IMG/M metagenome (GOLD analysis project Ga0209591, IMG submission 187207) | Freshwater microbial communities from Lake Fryxell liftoff mats and glacier meltwater in Antarctica - MAT-01 (SPAdes) (version 2) | ecosystem: Environmental > Aquatic > Freshwater > Ice > Liftoff...
GGGCTGGGCGCGGGCGGGCTGGCCGCGGGCGGGCTGGCCGCGGGCGGGCTGGCCGCGGGCGGGCTGGCCGCGGGCGGGCTGGCCGCGGGCGTGGTGCGGGCCGGCGTCACCGCCGGTTCGGACGTGGGCGGATCGGCTTTCGGACGGCCGGGCGGGTCGGTGGGCTCCTGGCGCTCGGAGGTGCCGGCGGGCGCGTCACCGTCCGCGACCCGAGCAGCGGCGACCGGCGGCTCGTCGTGGGGGTCGGCCGGGCCTGCGTCGGAGCGGGACTCCTCCACCACCGGTGGATCGTCCTGCCCCGGCACGGGCGGAGCGGCGGTGGCCGCCTTCTCCCCGGTGGGTTCGGCGGTGTCCGCCTTGTCGTGCGGCGCCGGGTGGTGACCGTTGCCGTTCTTGTCTCGGTCCGTCTCCGGACGCGCCACCTCGCCGGGCGAGGACTGCCGCTCGGGCATGAAGTCCGTTTCCCCTCAACATCTCCGCTGTCACGGCGTGCAGCTCACGTTCCCCGCAGGACGAGAAACGTCACCCCGGCACGCCGAACACCTTTCCCCACACCAGACGTCTGGCGACATCAGCGGTTGCGGGAACGACCATGCCTGCGCGGTTCCGATGTTACGACGTCGGCCCGTCAGCCCCGGACCCACCCGGAAAACGGAAACCCCGCGGTGCTGTCAGGTCGGGGGTCCGACAGCGCCGCGGGGTCATAGGGAGATTCGGTCGCAGGGAGCCGGGCGTTAGCCGCGACCCCGGCAATCCCCTTCTTTCACCCGTTCAGAGTAACGGATCAGGTCTGAGCCAGGAGGTAGCGGCCGAAGTGCGGCACCGTGAAGGCGATCTGGCCGCGCTGGGCCGAGAACACCAGGCCCTTCTTCAGCAGGCTGTCGCGCGCCGGCGACAGCGAGGACGCCCGGCGCGTGAGGTGTTCGGCGATGCCGGCGGTACCGACGGGCTCGTCGCGACCGTCCGTCAGCTCGGCCATCGCGCGCAGGTACTCGCGCTCGGCCGGGGTGGCACGCTCGAAGCGGGACCCGAAGAAGCCGACGGCCAGCTCCGCCTCAGCCTCCGGCGCGGCCATCTTGACGTCTGTCGCGCCGATCGGGCTGCGGGGCGCAGCGTCCCACGCGGCCTTGCCGTAGGCCTGCACGAAGTAGGGGTAACCGCTGGAGGCTTCGTAGAGCGCGTCGAGGGCGTCGGTGTCGAAAGCGGCGTCCTCGCGCTCCGCGGGGGCGAGAAGGGCGAAGTCGGCGTCGGCACGGTCGAGCGGTCCGATACGCGAGTACGTGAACAGCCGCTCGGAGTAGGACTTGGAGGCCGAGAGCACCGCGGGCAGGTGTGGCAGGCCCGCCCCCACGACGACGAGGGGGGCCCGGGACTGCGACAGCTCGTGGCAGGCCGCGCAGAGGGCCGAGACGTCGTCGGGACGCAGGTCCTGCATCTCGTCGATGAGGATCGCGACACCCGTTCCGATGTCGGCGGCCAGCGCGGCGACCTCGGTGAACAGCTCGACGAGGTCGATCTCGATGTCACCGGAGTCCGCGCGACCGCTCTTCGGGGGTACGTCGATGCCGGGCTGCCACCGGTCGCGCAGCTTCGCGCCGTCGGGGGCCGAGCGCAGCGCGAACGCCTTGAGGATGCCGAGCACCTCGGCGACACGGTCGGGATCACCGTGGCGCACCGCGAGGTCACGGATGGCGCGGTGCAGCGCGGCCGACAGCGGGCGGCGGAGGTCGGCGTCGGGCCGGGCCTCGATCTTGCCCGCACCCCAGCCGGCCAGGACGGCCATCGAGCGCAGCTCACCGAGCAGCACCGTCTTTCCGACGCCCCGGAGGCCGGTGAGCACGAGACTGCGCTCCGGACGCCCCCGCGCCACCCGCTCGAGCACGATCTCGAACGCGTCGACCTCACGGTCCCGGCCGGCGAGTTCGGGCGGGCGCTGGCCGGCACCGGGAGCGAACGGATTGCGCACGGGGTCCACGCATCGGACAGTATCGACGAATCTTGCCGTGACCCTAGAACCGGGTAGGGAACGCGAGCGCGTGTCGTCGATCGGGCCGTCTTCCGCTTTCTACGACGTCGTGGAGAATGAGCTAGAAAGCCCGACAGACGGTGCGTCGTCGCTAGCGCGCCTCGCGCGGGACGACCGTGCCCTCGATGACGAGGTGCCCCTCGTCGCGGCGAGGGGGATGGTCGACCACGACCCCGTCCACGACGGGCCCCTCGGCACGGATCCGCGCGGTACGCAGGCCCGGGGCCCGCTCCTCGGCCGCGCGCACCAGCCGGCGGCGGACCACTGCCCGCGTGGGCGGCAGCAGGAGCAGCAACCCGGCCACGTCGGTGACCAGTCCGGGAACGAACAGCAGGACCCCGCCGGCCGCGACGAGCAGGCCGTCGGTGAGCTCGGAGTGGGCGACCTGACGTTTCGTCATCGCCGTCGTGAGGGCCTGGGCCGCACGCAGTCCCTCGCGCCGGGCGAGCAGGAGCCCCAGTACGGAACCGGCCAGCAACACGAGCAGCGTCCAGCCGAACCCGATCACCGACCCGAGGGCGACAAGGGCGACGATCTCGACCACGAGGTACAGGAGCACGAACGGCATATCCACTCAACGCGCGAGGTGCCGTCCGTGCTCCCGAACCGCCGGTACTCGTCGGGATCAACCGATCGCGTGGCCGTGGCGGAACACCACGCAGCCGTTTCACCAGGTCAGCGCGAGCCCCGGATCGGTGAGCAGCGCGCCGACGTCGGCGAGGAACCGCGAACCCTGCTCGCCGTCGACGAGCCGGTGGTCGAAGGAGAGCGCGAGCTGGCAGACGGTGCGCACGGCCAGCTCGCCGTCCACCACCCACGGGGTCGGCTTGATCGCCCCGACGGCCAGGATCGCCGCCTCCCCCGGATTCAGGATCGGTGTGCCGGTGTCGACGCCGAACACGCCCACGTTGGTGATCGTGAACGTGCCACCCGCCATGTCGGCCGGGGGTGTCCGGCCCGACCGTGCCGTGGCCGTCAGCTCGCCGAGAGCCGTGGCCAGCCCGTGGAGGGTCAGCGTGTCGGCGTCGCGCACCTTGGGCACGATCAGCCCGCGGGGTGTCGCCGCCGCGATACCGAGCTGCACCCGGTCGTAGTAGAGGATCTCGCCCGCCGCCTCGTCCCAGTGGGCGTTGACCGCGGGGGTGCGCCGCGCCGCGAGGCACACCGCCTTGGCGACGAACGCCAGTGGCGTCAGCTTCACCTCGGCGTACTCGCGGGCTCCACGCAGCCGGTCGCGCAGGGCCATCGTGGCGGTGATGTCGATCGCGAGGAACTCCGTGACGTGCGGCGCGGTGAACGCGCTGGTCACCATCGCCGCCGCGGTGGCCTTGCGGACACCGCGGATCGGCTCACGCCGGACACCGGCACCGGTCGCCGCGACGGGCGGGATCCCGGCCACCTGGGACCCGCCGGTGGGCCGCCCGGCCGCGTGGACCGCGACGTCCTCGCGTGTGATCACCCCGTCCGACCCGGTGCCGATGAGGGCGTAGAGGTCCACTCCGAGATCGCGGGCCACCTTCCGCACGGGTGGCTTGGCCAACGGCACGGCCCCCACCCGGACACCGCGCCCGTTCCCCCCACGCGCAGGTTCAGGAAGGCCACTTTCCTGCCCTGACAGTTCGTGAACGTGGCTTTCCTGAACCACGGGCACGGAGCGGCGGGGGCGGCGGGCGGCGGGGCCCGGTCGCGGACCGTAGCCGACGAGCGTGGCGACGCGGCCGTCCTTGCCCGCCTCACCGATCTTCGCCCCGAGCTCCTCGGTGGGTGCCGGTGCACGCGCCGCGGGGGCCGCCTCCGCGGTCTCGATCGCGATGATCGGCGCGCCGACGGCCACGGTCTGGCCGGGCTCGACGAGTAGCGCCCCGACCGTCCCCCCGTACGGGCAGGGAAGTTCGACGGCGGCCTTGGCCGTCTCGATCTCGCAGATGATCTGGTTGACGACGACGGTGTCGCCGGGGGCGACGTTCCAGGTGACGACCTCGGCCTCGGTCAGCCCCTCACCGACGTCGGGCATGGCGAACTCGCGCAACATGCCGGTCACCACGCCATCGAGCGGTCGACGGCGTCCAGCACCCGGTCGAGGTCGGGGAGGAAGTCCTCCTCGCACTTCGACGGCGGGTAGGGGGTGTCGAACCCCGTCACCCGCAGCACCGGGGCCTCCAGGGAGTGGAAGCACTCCTGCTGCACCCGTGCGGCGACCTCGGAGCTCACCGACGTCTCCGACGGCGCTTCGGCGACCACGACCAGCCGCCCCGTGCGGCGCACCGAGGAGAACACCGGGTCCAGGTCGAGGGGCGAGAGCGAACGCAGGTCGATCACCTCGACGTCGTGCCCGTCGGCCTCCGCGACGGCGGCGGCCTCCAGGCAGGTCTTGAGGACCGGGCCGTAGCCGGCGAGGGTCAGGGTGGTGCCCGGACGAGCCACACGGGAGGTGAACAGGGGCGCGGGGGTCGCCGACACGTCGACCTCCGCCTTCTCCCAGTACCGACGCTTGGGCTCGAAGAAGATCACCGGATCGTCGGAGGCGATGGACTGCTGGATCATCCAGTAGGCGTCCACCGGGTTCGAGCAGGCGACGACCTTGAGCCCCGCGACGTGGGCGAACAGGGCCTCGGGCGACTCGCTGTGGTGCTCCACCGCGCCGATGCCACCGCCGAAGGGGATGCGCACCACCACCGGCATCCTCACCTTGCCCTGCGAACGGAAGTGCAGCTTCGCCAGCTGGGACACGATCTGGTCGTAGCCGGGGAACACGAACCCGTCGAACTGGATCTCGCAGACGGGTCGGAAGCCGCGGATCGCGAGACCCACCGCGGTACCGATGATGCCGCTCTCCGCCAGCGGGGTGTCGAGCACCCGCTGCTCGCCGAAGTCCTTCTGCAGCCCGTCGGTCACGCGGAACACGCCACCGAGCTTGCCGACGTCCTCGCCCATCACCAGGACCTTCGGGTCGCGCTCCATCGCGGCGCGCAGACCGTCGTTGATCGCCTTCGCCATCGTCAGCACAGCCATGCTCAGACCCCCTCGAACGACGCGTGGTAGGCCAGGAACGCCTCGCGCTGCGCCTCGACGTTCGGCGACGGCTCGGCGTAGACCTGCGAGAACATCCGGTCGGGCGCGGGCGGGGGCATGTCGGTGCAGAACTGGCGGAACCGCGCGGCGAGCTCGTCGGACCCGGCCTGCACGTCGTCGAAGAAGTCCTGCTCGACGTCGTGTTCACGCACCAGGTTGACGCGCACGCGCTCGATGGGGTCCTTGAGCTTCCACAGCTCGAGCTCGTCGGCGAGGCGGTACCGGGTGGGGTCGTCGGACGTCGTGTGGGCGTCCATCCGGTAGGTGAACGCCTCGATCAGCACCGGCCCGTTGCCGGTGCGGCACTCCTCCAGCGCCCAGCGGGTGACGGCGAGGCAGGCGAGCACGTCGTTGCCGTCGACGCGGATGCCCTCGAAGCCGTAGCCCTGCGCACGCTTGTAGAGAGGCACGCGGGTCTGGCGCTCGGTGGGCTCGGAGATCGCCCATTGGTTGTTCTGGCAGTAGAAGACGACCGGGGCGTCGTAGACCGCGGCCCACACGAAGCCCTCGTGGACGTCTCCCTGGCTCGTGGCGCCGTCACCGAAGAAGCAGATGGTCGCCTCGGCGTCGGGCCCGTCCCCCACCTTCCCCTCGAACTTCTGGCCCATCGCGTAGCCCGTGGCGTTGAGGCACTGGTTGCCGATGACGATCGTGTAGAGGTGGAAACCGGTGGCGATGGGGTCCCAGCTGCCGTTGTCGGTGCCGCGGAAGATGCCGAGCAGCTCGGTCGGGTCGATCCCGCGCGCCCACGCCACGCCGTGCTCCCGGTAGGACGGGAACGCCATGTCCTGGGGCGCCATCGCGCGGCCGGCACCGATCTGGGCGGCCTCCTGGCCGAGCAGCGGCACCCAGATCCCGAGCTGACCCTGGCGCTGCAGCGCGTTGGCCTCGCGGTCGAACCGGCGCACCAGGACCATGTCACGGTAGAGCGCCTGCAACGCCGGCACGTCGACGTCGGCGGCGAAGCGGTCGAACCGCGGATCCGCCACGCGCAGGCCCTCGGGCGTCAGCAGCTGGACGAGGTCGGCGCCGCCCTCGTCGGTGCCCTTCAGACCGGCGACGACGTGATCGCGGCTGGCCTGCGGCTCGGGGACGGACGTGGCGGGCGTCCAGGCTTGTGGAACGGACACGGGCAACTACCTCCTGTTTCGGCGGCCCCCGACCGTTCGTGGCGGTCGCGGGGGCTGGTGCGAACCGGGCCACGGCGTCCGGGTGAGGACGACCGAGAACCACCCGCACGCATCCTGACACGAGCGGGTGGTCCGGCGGGAGAAGCTTCGGCGTCGCGATCGGCGCCCGACCCGCTACGGCCGAGGGGTGCCCGGGTTGGGCTGCGTTCCCGGCTCCCGGCTCTGCGTGGGTGCCGGACCGGGCTGCGGCTTGCTCGGGGCGTCGTGGGTCCCGTAGCCCGGGGTGTGGCCGTTGCCGGCCGGGTCGTGGCCTGCGACGGGCCGGATGCCGACGACGCGCTTCGCCTTCTGTGCGACGCCGCTGATCTGACCGGAGTACTTGCCCTTCGTCTGCTTGTCGACGAACGTGGCGGCCTGGTCGACGAACTTGGCCGCCTGCTCCGGGTTGCTCCTGGCGTAGCGGCGGGCGGCCTCGGCGGCCGCGGCGAGTGTGGCGAGTCTCCTGAACAGGGACATGACGGGTCCTCCGTGATAGCTGTTGTCACCGCTGTCGAGGCACGTGCAGCGGCTGATGCTTCCGTTGTACCCACACCGGCCCCACGGTCACACCATCGGCCCTCAACATGACGCTGCGTGACGTCACGCAACAGTGACCCACTTTCCGGTGTCCATCCGGCGACGGGATGACACCATCCCCGCGTACTTGCCGTAGGAATCACCGGAGGTCGTTGTGTCTGTCAGCTCCCGTTTGCTCCCGAGCGTGCTCGCCGCGACGGCTGTGGCCGTCGTCCTCGCGGGGTGTGGGGCGGCCGGTGACGGCAGTGGGGCCGCGCCGGCCCCCGCGCCGGCCCCCGCGCCGGCCGCCACCCCCGCCGACGACGCGCTCGCCGCGAAGGTGCCCCCCGCCATCAGTGCCGACGGCAAGATCGTGTTCGGCACCGACGCGTCCTACGCGCCCAACGAGTTCTTCGACGTCGACGGCTCGACGATCATCGGGATGGACGTCGACCTGGGCACCGCGATCGCCGAGAAGCTCGGCCTCACCGCGGAGTTCCAGAACAGCCAGTTCTCGGGGATCATCCCGGGCATCGACGGCGCCCGCTACGAGCTGGGGATGTCGTCGTTCACGATCAACGACGAGCGCGTCGCGACCGTCGACATGGTCAGTTACTTCTCCGCGGGCACCAGCCTGGCGGTCGCCTCCGGCAACCCCGACGGCATCACGCCCGAGGCGTTGTGCGGCAAGGCCGTCGGTGTGCAGGCGGGCACGGTGCAGGCCGAGGACGTCGTCGCCCGCAACGAGGCGTGCGAAGCCGCGGGGCAGCCCCCGATCGCCGTGACCGAGCTCCAGGCCCAGACCGACGTGACACTCGCGCTGACGTCGAAGCGTATCGTCGCGATGCTGGCCGACTCGCCTGTCATCGCCTACGCGGTGACCACCACCGAGGGGGCTCTGGAGGTCGTCGGTGAGCCGTACGACACGGCGCCGTACGGGATCGTGCTGGCCAAGAACCAGGGCGAGTTCTCGGCCGCGGTGGCGGGTGCTGTGCAGGCCCTGATCGACGACGGGACCTACGGCGAGCTCCTGAAGAAGTGGAACGTGGCCAACGGAGCGATCCCGACGGCCGAGGTCGAGAGCTGACCGACGTGACCGACGTATCCACCTCCCCCTCGACGCAGCCGATCGAGGCCGTGCCGGTACGCCACCCCGGGCGGTGGCTCGCCGTCGGCGTGCTGGCCGTGCTGTTCGCGATGCTCGTCAACACGGTCCTCACCAACGACGGGTTCCGCTGGCCGGTCGTCGGGCGGTACCTGTTCTCCGCACCGGTGCTCAACGGCCTGCAGAACACGCTGATCCTCACCGCCGCGTCGATGGTGATCGGCATCGTCGGCGGCATCGGGCTGGCGGTGATGCGGCTGTCGCCGAATCCGGTGCTGAGCTCGGTCGCGGGCATCTACATCTGGTTGTTCCGCGGCACGCCGCTGATCGCGCAGCTGCTGTTCTGGAACTTCCTGGCGGCGCTCTACCCGCAGCTCTCGCTCGGCATCCCCTTCGGACCGGCGTTCGTGGTGTTCGACACCAACACGCTGATCAACCAGTTCGCGGCCTGCCTGCTCGGACTCGGGCTCAACGAGGCCGCGTACATGGCCGAGATCGTCCGCGGCGGGCTCCAGTCGGTGGACGAGGGGCAGACCGAGGCGGCCGGGGCGCTGGGGATGTCGCGGGCCCAGACGTTGCGCCGGGTCGTGCTGCCCCAGGCCATGCGGGTGATCATCCCACCCACCGGCAACGAGACGATCTCGATGCTCAAGACCACATCGCTGGTGGTGGTGATCGGCTACTTCGAGCTGCTCACGTCGGTGCAGCGGATCTACTCGCAGAACTTCCAGACCATCCCGCTGCTCATCGTGGCGGCTGCCTGGTACCTGGCCCTGACGTCGGTGCTGTCCATCGGGCAGGGCTTCGTCGAACGGCGTTTCGGGCGGGGGACGAGCCGTGGGCCGACCGGTCCGCAGCTCTTCCGACGCAATCCCGAGGCGAGGGTGGCAAAGGTATGACCACGCCGATGGTCGAGGCCACCGACATCCACAAGAGCTTCGGGCGCGTCGAGGTGCTGCGGGGGATCGACCTGACCGTCATGCCGGGCGAGGTGGCGTGCGTGGTCGGGCCGTCGGGCTCGGGCAAGTCGACGTTCCTGCGCTGCATCAACCACCTGGAGCACATCGACGCCGGACGGATGCGCGTGGACGGCGACCTGGTCGGCTACCGGGAGGCCGGCGGGAAGCTCCACGAGCTCCGGGAGTCGGAGGTCGCCCGCCAGCGTCGCGACATCGGCATGGTGTTCCAGCGGTTCAACCTGTTCCCGCACATGACGGCCGCGCAGAACGTGATGGAGGCGCCGTGCACGGTGCGGCGCGAATCGCGGGGCTCCGCGCGGGAGCGGGCCTGCGCCATGTTGGAGCGGGTCGGGCTGGCCGACAAGTACGACGTCCACCCCGCCCAGCTCTCGGGCGGGCAGCAGCAGCGGGTCGCGATCGCCAGGGCGCTCGCCATGGAGCCCCGGCTCATGTTGTTCGACGAGCCGACCTCGGCGCTCGACCCGGAGCTGGTCGGTGAGGTGCTCGACGTCATGCGCGGGCTCGCCGCCGACGGCATGACGATGGTGGTGGTGACCCACGAGATGGGCTTCGCCCGCGAGGTCGGCGACACGCTGGTCTTCATGGACGAGGGCCGGATCGTGGAGGCCGGCGACCCGAAGCAGGTGCTGACCGACCCACAACACGAGCGAACGAAGGCGTTCCTCTCGAAGGTGCTCTGAGTCGCGCACCCATAGCCCGACTCGCGCGCACTCAGACCCCGACTCGCGGGTGGGGCGGCCTTGACAGGGCCGCCCCACCCGCGGGGTTGTCGGCGCTCTTGTGGAGGAAGGGCGGGACGGCCGCGGCGAGCACCGCGCGCGACACGCGGTCGGTGCCGTACTTCGCGATGTAGCGGACGACGGTGATCGTCGCCATGACGTGATGCCTCCTGCGTCGGTGTGTCTACGACCCGCCCATGCTCCACCCCGGAAGCGTCCGGGTGTAGTCCCCCGACCGTGCGGTGTCGCCTCGGCGCTCGCCGTCCGGACACCACGATCACGGATCGTCCACCGCGAACCGTGCCCGCTGCATCGCGGGGTGACCTCAGCGTGGCAGGCGTCCCATCAGGAAGAACTCCGGGTTGGGCCGCAACGCCGTCAGATGGGCGAGCCGGTTGGACATCGCGAACAGCGCGGTGATGGCGCCGACGTCCCAGATCTCGTCCTCCGACAGACCGGCCGATCGGGCGTCGTCGAGAGCCTCGTCGGTGAGCGCGGCGGAGTCGGTGGCGACGAGCAGCGCGAGGTCGACGATCGCCCGTTCCCGGGGGCCGAGCTCGACACCCCACGGGTTGGTGGCCACCCTGTCGGCGATCTCCGGGTCCTTCGCGCGCACCCGCAGGATCGCGCCGTGCGCCACCACGCAGTACGTGCAGTTGTTCGCGCCCGACGTCGCGACGACCACCAGTTCGCGTTCGGCCTTGCTGAGACCGGCCGGCCCCGGCGCGCTCGGCGGATCCATCAGCGCGTCGTGGTAGTCGAGGAACGCCCGCAGCTCCGCCGGCCGCCGGGCCAGGGCCCGGAACACGTTCGGTACGAAGCCCGACTTCTCCGTGATCACGCCGATCCGCTGCTTCAGGTCCTCGGGCATGTCATCGAGCTCGACATGGCCGAACCGGCTCACTGCGTGGTCACCCATGACCGTGGACGTTAGCCCCTTTTCAGGCGCCCGCCTGGCCCACCGGCGAGGCTCCCGCCACACCCATCGGGCGACCGGCGCCGCCGAGGCGGACCACCCGTCCGGAGGAGCCGGACCGGCCTCGGATCACCGGTGCCGCCGCCCGCTGCAGGACGCTGAGCAGCGTCGGGGCACCGGCGTGGCGTTCATCCGGGCCGACCGCGGCGATCATCCGCGGCGCCACCCCGGTGAGCAGCAGGCGCTCGACACCCAGCCGAGCGGCTCCGAGCACCACGACCACATCGGCGCTGTCGGGCGGGGGCACCGCGCCGAGCAGGGCGTCGGTCGGCACGAAGCAGGCGAGACCGAGTGCGGTGCCGTCCTGCTCGCCGAGCGTCCGCCACGCCTGCGCGAGGCGGGGACAGCTGGCCGCCAGGCGGCGCTCCAGGGCCACGCACCGCGTCTCGTCCTGCACCTCCCGGCGGGCTCCCTCCAGCGCGTCGACGGCTGCGGCGTAAGCGGCGACGTCCCGCGCGCGCAGCGCGGTCGTCGCGAGCTCGTGCTCGGGTGCGGTGGCCGCGATCGGAGCCAGGGTGGCCAGGTCGTCGGCCATCCGGTCGAGCCGTCGGACGGCCTCGGCGGCGGATCCGTTCTTGGCGTAGTCGAGGATCGCCCGCGCGACCTGCTCGGCCGTCTCGACGTCGGGCACCGACAGCGGCGAGTCCGGAGCGATGAACAGCACGTCATGACGCAGGGCGCCGACCGATCGGGCCGCCGCCGCGACCTGGACGAGCCCCTCGGCGAGCACGCGCAGCTCGGTCTCGTCGCGCGGGGCCGGGATGGAGGTCTCGGCGCACCCGGTGTCGACGCGGGCCAGGCGCTGGCCGAGCTCCAGGTGGTCGATCACCCGGCCGATCTCGTCAGCGGTCTCGGGCACACGGGCGTCCACCCGGACGGCGCGGAGCACCGGCTGCACCTCCCGCTGCACCGGCGCGCGGAAGTACGAGCGGGACCGGCCACCGGTGCCGAGGAAGTCGCGATACCGCCGTATGACGTCCAGCGCGTCGTGCGCGAGCGGGCCGGTGAGGGACACGGGAGGGGAGCTGCGCGCCCGGTCGAGCCCGGCCACCGCCTGGGCCGTGTCCTCCAGCATGCGGTCGAACACCCCGCGGTGGCGCCCGTGGATCAGACGGGACAGCAGCACCCACGACCAGCCGCCTTCGGACCGCGGGGGCAGGGCCTCCAGCGACCGGCTGACCAGGCGCGCCACGGCCGTGACGGCGGCGCGCCGTTCGGGATCGGCGGCGGTGAGCAACCGGAGGACGAGGCTCGCGGCCGTCCCGGAGCCGGTCGGTCGGCATGCCTGGAGGCAGAGCCGCGCCACCTGCTCCCAGGCGGGCAGGGCCCCGGGCGACGGCAGCTGCTGATCAGCACGGGCGCGGCGGCCCGGTGTGGAGGTGGCGAGCAGCCGACGCAGCTCACGCAGCTGACCGGGCGGGAGCGCGGGCAGGCGGTCGAGAACGCGGTCGACGACCTCGGCGGGCAGGGCGCCGCGCACGGCGGCGAGCTCGGCGGGGGTGCTCCCGGTGACCACGACGCGCCGGGCGTCGGCGAGCAGGGCGGCGACCGCGACGGCAACCGCGGCGGCATCGGCGTCGGTGAGGACGACGAGGGCGTGGCTGCGCATCGCCGTGACGACCGAGGAGGTGTACTCCGGGGAGTGTCGGGGCGGCGGCGCCTCGGTGACCGATGCCGCGAGGGCCTCGGCGAGGTGGCGCACCCCTGGGGGCGGGTGACCCGCGTCGATCGACCGCCGGATCTGCGCCCTCGCCGAGGCGGTGGGCGCGTCCGAGCCCGCGGCCGCGAGGCGGTCGACGAAGACGGCCAGGTCCGCAGCGTCGTCCGGCCGGTACGCCGAGCCGTCACCGTTACCGACGCTGCCGTTACCGACGCTGCCGTTACCGACGCTGCCGTTACCGACGCTGCCGTTACCGACGCTGCCGTTACCGACGCTGCCGGCAACCGCCGTTCCGACGACACACACCTGGACCACCTCCACCACACCGCCGCCGGACGGCGGCGGTCGCCCTTCGTATCGCGGGTGTCCACAGAATGTTGCACCCGGGACGAACGCGGACGCAATCGCTGCGCGTTCGAACGGTCACTCTGAGCGGCATCTGACACTCGATCAGTTGGACAACGGGCGGATCGGACACCAACACCCGAGGTGCGGACGATCGATCGCGCAGCGGTATGTTTCGCACGACGAACGGTAGATGCTGCTGACCAACGGCCGTCCGGGTCAGTCGCGCGTCATCAGGAACACGGTCGCGACGCAGACGACGACGACCGGCACCCCGGCGAACTGGGACCAGTAGAAGTAAGGGAATGCCGAACAGCTCGGGCTCGCGCGCGTTGAACCAGGGCGTGACGAGCAGCAGGAACGGGACCAGCAGCAGGAGGTCCCACGCCCTGCGGCGCGGTCTCCCGCCCTCATCGCCCGGCCGGGACGCCGGCTCCGACATGCGCCCTCTCCCTGACGATCAGGGGCCCGCGTCCGCCCGACGCCGGCGGGCGTGGCAGCGCAGGTTGCGGATGTCGTAGGTGACGAGCTCCTCCACGTCGAGGAACTCGCCCACCGCGGCACGCAGCGACTCGGCTTCGAACATCGTGTGGTGGGCGTTCCAGATCCACAGCGGCACGCCGCGGGCGTCGACGCCCCGATGTGCGGCGCGCTCGGAGTGCCCGCCGAGGATCCAGTGGTTGGCCTCGGCGGTGTCGATCTCGCCGTTGGCCCACTGGGTCGCCACGAACTTCGCGTCCGGCACCCTGATGTCGACGGGCGCGCCCGGTTTGAGCACGCGGGCCCACTCGCGCAGCGTCGAGGAGACGAGCTCGTAGCTCTGGTGTTCGAGCACGTGGTTGGCACGCAGCGCGTCGATCGACGCGGTGGCGAACGGCAGGGCGTCGATGCCGCACCGAACCTCGACGTCAGGGAGCGGCAGCAGGTCGACATGAAGGTCGTAGTCGGGGTGGGGCTTCTCCCCGGACCCGATCTCCAGCCTCATGCCCGGCCGGTCAACGTCTTGATGACCTTTGCCGGCCGTCCGGCGACCACGGTGTAGGGCTCGACGTCCTCCCGCACCAGCGACCCGCCCGCGACGACGGCGTGCTCGCCGATCGTCACCGGCCCGAGGACCAGCACGTGGCTCGCGAGCCACACGCCGTCACCGATCACCACGTCGCGGCCCGAGCCGGGGAACCCGAGCTGGCGCTCCCGGCCGAACTTCTCGATGTCGTGGGTACCGGTCAGCACCGCGACGTCGTGGCCGAAGAACGCGTACTCGCCGATCGTGATCTCGCCGCCCGACATGTTGAACAGAGCGTTGTTGACGATCGCGCTGTCGGGCAGGTGCAGTCGCGAGCGGTCACCGTGCCACCGGTAGCCGTAGAGGGTGTCGAGCTTGAGCTTCGCCACCTGATCGGCCACCAGGGCCTCCACCGGACCCTTCAACAGGCCGGCAATCAGGCGGTCAAGCAGTCGCATCCGTGGTACCCCTCTTCGCGTCGGCCGCCCGCATGGTGGCACATCGGATCACCCGACAGCAGCAACCCCAGCCGCCTGCCGAGCGCGTCCATGCCGAAACGGGCCCGTGCGAGCGCCTCGTTGTGGTCGAGCAGGTCCGGGTCGGGATCGGCGAGCCAGCTCCGCAACGGAGCCGGGTCCGCCGCGTCGAACCAGCGGAAACCGAACGCCGCCAGCTCACGGGCGACAGGGAAGTCACCGACGGCGATCGGGCGCCGGTGCAGGGCCGACTCGATCAGCGGCAGTCCGAACCCCTCCCACGACGAGGGCAGCACCACCGCGTCGCAGGCCGCGTAGGCGTCCGCCATCCCGACCCCGGGGGGGAGCCGGCGCCGCACCGGGACCGGGCTCCGGGCGATCAGCGTGTCCAGCTCGGCGGAGAAGCCGTCCTCGGCCGGGCCGGTGAGCCAGAACGTGCCGCCGAGCGCCGCGGTGATCGCGAGGCCGGCCGGGACGTTCTTGCGCGCGATGGCGCGCGTGGGCTGGAGCACGAGCGGCTGGTCCGAGACCCCCAGGCGGGCCCGCACCCGCTCCCGCCGGTCGGGTCGGGGGCGCTCGTCGAAGCCGTGGTAGATGGTGGTGGCTGTGATGCCGCGGCGGTCGGCGAGCGAGCGTCGGGCCAGATCGTTGATAGTCACGTGCCGCCACGCGGGGTCGTCGGGTGGCCAGTGGGTGACGTCGGCGAAGCGCTCCCGCTCCCAGGGCAGGTCATGATGACGAAGAACGGCGCTCCGACCGGCGAGATGGTCGGCGACGGCCTCGCCGACCGCGCGGTTCATCGGCAGGGAGCACACGTTCTCGACGATCACCACATCGGCGCCGTCCAGCGCGGAACCGAGCTCGCGGCGGGACGGCGGACGGCGGGCGTCAATCGTCAGCCCGCGGACCCGGACGTCGGGGCGACCCTCACCGGCCACCGTCCGCACCCGGACGCCGAGCCGGCGCAGCGCCGTGGCCCACTGCGCCGCCGTGACGGACACACCGTCCGCCGTCCCGAGGCGGTAGGACAGGATCGCCACCCTGCTCCCGATCATGTTCAACATTCGCGCATCGTGCCCTGCCGCGGGTACGGCGACCACGTTCCGTTACGCAAACCTCATCGGAGAGCGGCTATCCGGTGAGCTCGGTGGCGCGGCCGGCGTGATCGGCGTGATCCAGGACCGTGCGGTAGAGCCGCACGTAGTCCTCGGCCATCCGCTCCGGGCCGAAGCGCGCCGCGGCGGCACGTCGGCAGGCGCCGCGGTCGAGCTCGCCGACCCGGCTGAGGTAGCCGGTGAACTCCTCCTCGGTGTCGGCGAGGAAACCGGTCACTCCGTGCTCGATGAGCTCGGGCAGGACGCCACGACGCAGCGCGACGACCGGCGTTCCGGCGGCGAGGGCCTCGACGACCACGGTCGCCCCCGGCTCCTCCCACTGCACCGGCATCAGGACCGCCCGGGCCCCGGCGAGCAGCCGGGTCTTGGCGTCGTCGCCGGCGTGGTCACGCACCGTACCGATCCACCGGACCCGGTCGCCGTCGACGAGCGGGCGAACCTGACTCTCCCAGTAGGCCAGGTCGGTGCTTCCCGTCATGGCCGGGGTGCTCGCCGCGAGCTCGGCGGGGTTGTGGGCCCACCCGACGGGACCGGCCAGTGTCAGCCCCGCCCCGGCCCGCCTGCAGGCCATCGCCGCCACGTGCTGCCCCTTCTGGGGGCAGATCCGGCCGAGCACGAGGAACGGCGCGTCGGGCGGCGGCGGCGCGGACCACGGCACCGACGGGGTGGCGAGATGCACGGCACCCACGGCCTGGCGGCGCAGGTTCGCCGGCATCCGCGCCAGATGACTGTCCGACACCGCGTTCATCCAGACCCGCCCACCGCCGTCGAACGTGTCGTAGAAGTCGGCCTGGCGCATCGGGTCCCAGTGCAGGGTGTGCAGCGTCGGCGGGACGGCGGAGCCCAGCGCGGCGAGCACGCCCGGTCCGACCACCTCGAGGTGGCTGTGCACCAGGTCCACCTCGGGGTGCCCCAGCAGGTACTCGGCCACGACGCCCATGTGGGCGTGCGCGACACCGACCGCGCGTGTGTACGGCTGCGCCATGTCCTCGAACCGGGCCCGGGCGAACCGGTGGATCTGCTCGTCGCACGCGAGTCGGGACTCCCCCACGGTGGCCAGCACGACGCGGACCCCCCGCTGGCGCAGGCCGGTGACCAGGGTGGCGACGACGTTCTCCAGGCCCCCGTACCCGCCCGGCGGCACCGGCAGCCATGGGCCGGCATCGACCAGCACGGTGGTGGGGTTGCGGGAAGTCGTCGCCCGCATGGCCGACGTCGAGGTGAGTCCAGTCACGCGCATCATTACCCGCTGTTGCCAATTCTCATGCGAACAGGTGACATGGGGCGGTGACGACGGTTGATCGAGCCCGAATCCGGATCGGCGTCGTCGGTGCCGGTGGCGTGGCGGCCAGGCACGTGAAGGTGCTGTCGGGCATGGACGACGCCCAGGTCGTCGGCATCGCCGATCTCGATCCGGAGCGCGCGGGACGGCTGGCAGCGGAGTGCGGTGCGCAGGCGTGGCCCGACGCGGAGGCGATGCTGGCGGGCGTGCGTCCGGACGCCGTCTACATCTGCGTGCCGCCCGGTGCGCACGGAGCCCCCGAAGAGGTCGTTCTCGCCGCCGGGCGGCCGATGTTCGTCGAGAAGCCGCTGGCGGCCGACCTGGCCACCGCCGAGGGTCTCGCCGCGCGCGTGTCCGCCGCCGGGGTGATCACCGCGACCGGGTACCACTGGCGTCACCTGGACACGGTGGCGACGGCCCGCGAACTGCTGGCCGACCGGCCGGTGGGGATCGCGAGCGCGTCGTGGTGGGGCGCGATGCCGCCGCCACCGTGGTGGCGGCTCCGCAGCGGGTCGGGCGGACAGGTCGTCGAGCAGGCCACCCACGTGCTGGACCTGCTACGCGTGCTGGTCGGCGAGGTGGCCGTGGTGCACGCGTCGTCCGGCCGGTTCGGGCACGCCGGCCCGGCCGACGGCCCGGACGTGGTGGACGACGCCACCGTCGCGTTGCTCCGGTTCAGAGGCGGCGCCGTGGCCACCGTCTCGGCGACGTGCCTCGCCGACCGCCTGCACCGGGCCGGCATCGAACTGGTCGCGGGCGGGCTGGCCCTGGAGCTGACCGAGGAGAAGCTGGTGTCCGCGGACCGCGAGTGGCGGCCCGTGACGGACGCCCGGGAGGCGGTGGACCGCGCCTTCCTCGACGCCCTGCACGCCGACGACCCCACCCTCGTCGGAGCCGACTACGCCGAGGCCCTGCGGACCCACGCGGTGGCCTGCGCCATCGCCACCGCGGCCCGCACCGGCGAGCCGGTCCGGCTTGACGGCGCGGGATGAGCCCCGCTGTGACGAATGCCGTCACGAACACGGCCCGGACGGTCCGTGTGCTGCAGGTCGACGGGCCCCGCCGGATGCGGCTCACCGACCTGCCCGACGCCGAGCTGGTCCCGGGCCGCTTCCGGGTCGACACCCTGGCCAGCGGGGTGTCGCTGGGCACCGAGATGAGCTGGTACCGGGGGACCAACCCCGCCCTGCACGCGCACTGGGACGCCGAGCTGGGCTTGTTCCGGCCCGGTGAGCCGTCCGCCCGCTGGCCGGTGCAGCGTTTCGGCTACATGCAGGTCGGGATCGTCACCGCGAGCCGCTTCGCCCCGGTGGCCGAGGGCGCGAGGGTGGGGATGACCTACGGCCACCGCGGCGGGCACACCGCCGACGGCCGGGCCGAACGGGCCGTCGTGCTGCCCGAGGACGTCTCGGACCGTCTCGGTGTGCTGGTCGCCCACATGGGTCCGATCTGTGCCAACGGCCTGCTGCACGCCGCGCACGACGCCCGCGGTGCCGCGGTGCACGGGCTGGGCGACGGGGTGTGCGGCCGCGAGGTGGTGGTGATCGGCGCCGGCACCGTGGGCCTGCTGACCGGGATGTTCGCCCGGGCCCACGGGGCCGCCGAGGTCGTGGTCGTCGATCCGACGCCGGAGCGGCTGACGGCCGCTGAGGGGCTCGGCCTGACCGCGCTCACCGCATCCGACGACGTCGCCGAACAGGTCAAGCTGCGCTTCCGGCACGCCCCCGGGGACCGGGGCGCCGGTGTGGTGTTCCAGTGCCGAGGGCAGTCGGCGGCGCTGGCCCTCGCCCTGCGGTGCGCCCGCCCGCAGGGCGTCGTCGTGGACATGGCGTTCTACGACGGCGGCGCGGACGATCTGCGCCTGGGCGAGGAGTTCCACCACAACGGTCTCGCGCTGCGCTGCGCGCAGATCGGCCGGGTGCCCCGCGGCCTGGCCCCGACCTGGGATCGGGAACGACTGTCCCGGGAGACTCTCGACCTGGTCCGGGCCCACGGCACCGTGCTCGACCGCCACCTGCTGCCCGACGACGTAGCCTTCGACGAGGCGCCGCGGCTGTTCGCCGGGGTGGATGCCCGCACGCGCCCGGCGAGGGGGGTCGTGCTGCGGTTCCCCGGCGTACCGACCTCGGCGGACCGACCTGCCCACGACCCTGACCACGACGATGACCCTGACGACGATGACCCTGACGACGACGATGACCCTGACGACGATGACCCACGACGATGACCCACGACGATGACCCACGACGATGACCCACGACGATGACCCACGACGATGAGGAGGAGCCCATGGGACACGAGCCCCAGCAGGACGTGACGGACGCCTTTCACCGCCTGTACTACGACGAGCTCGCGGACCAGACCCGCGAGCACAACACCTGGCTGGGGGTGAAGGTCTGGAAATGCCCGTTGGACATGTGGGTCTACCAGGAGCTGCTGTACCGGGTACGGCCCGACCTCGTCGTGGAGACCGGCACCTACAAGGGCGGCAGCGCGTACTTCATGGCCGGCATCTTCGACCTCATGGACCACGGCCGGATCCTCACCATCGACCTGGACGAGGACGGCGACCGCCCACGGCACGACCGGATCTCCTACGTGGTCGGGTCGTCGATGGACCCCGCCGTGCTCACGCGGGTCCGTGCGGAGGTCGCACGCCACCGGACCGTGCTGGTCATCCTCGACTCCGACCACCGCCGCGACCACGTGCTCGCGGAGCTGCGCGCGTACAGCGGGATGGTGACGCCGGAGAGCTACCTGATCGTCGAGGACACCAACATCAACGGCCATCCCGTCCGGGCGGAGTACGGGCCCGGTCCGCGGGAGGCGGTCGAGGCCTTCCTCGCCGAGACCGAGGAGTTCGCGTCCGACCCCGCCTGCGAGAAGTTCCTGCTCACCTGGAACGGCGGCGGCTACCTACGCCGCAGTCCCTCCGTCTAGCCGCGGACCCGGTCGCAACGAACGGCACTCTCGTCCGACAGGGGTGGGCAAGAGTGCCGATCGTGAGCGGTGTCAGGCGCCGAGCCGGAGCTTCAGCGCCTCCAGCTCGTCGCGCATCGAGGTTGGCAGCTTGTGGCCGATCTTGTCGAACCACTCCTCGATGAGCGGGATCTCGGCGCGCCACTCCTCGGTGTCGACCGCCAGCGCCGCGTCGATGTCGGCGTGGGACACGTCGAGGCCGTCGAGGTCCAACTGCTCCGCGGTCGGCACATGACCGATGGCCGTCTCCGTGGCGGCGGCGGTGCCATCCATCCGCTCGATGCACCACTTCAGGACGCGGCTGTTCTCGCCGAAACCGGGCCACAGGAAGCGACCGTCGTCGCCGCGCCGGAACCAGTTGACGTAGAAGATCTTCGGCAGCTTGTCGGCGTCGGCACCCTTGCCGACGTTCACCCAGTGCTGGAAGTAGTCCCCGACGTCGTAGCCCAGGAACGGCAGCATCGCCATCGGGTCGCGACGGACCTCGCCCAGCGCGCCCGTGGCCGCGGCGGTCTTCTCACTCGACATCGTGGCGCCCATGAACGTGCCGTGCTGCCAGTCGCGCGACTCGGTGACCAGCGGGACCGTGGTCTTGCGGCGCCCGCCGAACAGGATCGCCGAGATCGGCACGCCCGCCGGGTCCTCCCACTCCGGCGCCACGACCGGGCACTGCGAGATCGGGGTGGTGTAGCGCGAGTTGGGGTGCGCGGCATCGAAGTCGGAGTCGGGCGTCCAGTCCTCGCCGGTCCAGGACCTCAGGTGCCGGGGGTCGCCCTCGAGGCCCTCCCACCAGATGTCGCCGTCGTCGGTGAGCGCGACGTTGGTGAAAAGCGAGTTGCCCTGTTCGATCGTGCGCATCGCGTTCGGGTTGGTCTTCCAGTTGGTGCCCGGTGCGACACCGAAGAACCCGAACTCGGGGTTGACCGCGTAGAGCCGGCCGTCTTCACCGAAACGCATCCAGGCGATGTCGTCGCCGACGGTCTCGGCCCGCCAGCCCGGAATGGTCGGCTGCAGCATCGCGAGGTTGGTCTTTCCGCACGCGGACGGGAATGCGGCCGCGACGTAGTAGGCCTTCTCCTCCGGGCTGATCAGCTTGAGAATCAGCATGTGCTCGGCGAGCCAGCCCTCGTCGCGCGCCATCACCGAAGCGATCCGCAGCGCGTAACACTTCTTTCCGAGCAGGGCGTTGCCGCCGTAGCCGGAGCCGTAGCTCCAGATCTCGCGGGTCTCCGGGAAGTGGGTGATGTACTTGGTCTCGCTGCACGGCCACGCCATGTCGGCCTGCCCGGGCTCCAGCGGCGCGCCGACGGAGTGCAGGGCCGGCACGAACCTGTCTCCCGCCGGCCCGTCGAACAGCGGCAGGACCGAGGCGCCCATCCGAGTCATGATCTTCATCGAGGCCACGACGTACTCGGAGTCGGTGATCTCCACGCCGAGGAACGGCTCCTCGGAGTCGAGCGGGCCCATGCAGAACGGGATCACGTACATCGTGCGACCGCGCATGCATCCGCGGTACAGCTCGGTCATCGTGGCCCTCATCTCGGCGGGCGCCATCCAGTTGTTGGTCGGCCCCGCGTCCGCCTCGTCGACCGAGCAGATGAAGGTGCTCTCCTCGACCCGGGCGACGTCGTCGGGGTCGGAGGCGGCCCAGAAGGAGTTCGGCTTCTTCTGCAGCCGGACGAACGTGCCGGCGTCCACGAGCTGGGTCGTGACCCGATCCCACTCGGCGTCGGACCCGTCGCACCACATGATCCGATCCGGCGTGGTCAGTTCCGCGACCTCCCGGACCCACGAGAGCAGGGAGGCGTTGCCGGTCGGCGCTTCGTCGATCCCTGGCACGGTCGCTGCAGTCATATCGTCCTCGCTCCTCGCCGGAAACCCGGCGCCGGGAATGCCTACGCACACCCGGTCCCGCGCGGTCGGGCGTGCAGGTGAAATATGGAATCCGACGGTACCTGCGGTGTCGGGATTCCCCCAGCTCCGGGCTGTCGATTCACTCACAGGACCGATCATGTAATCGATTCAGAAGCGCGGAAGCGTTTTCCTGTTCGCCGGCTGCTCACCACCCGCACGCCGCCGCGACCAGCAGGTCCGTGCGGCGGGTCGGCGGGAGGGGTCTGGGGTGCCGCCCCGACCCGCCACGCAACGGAATCGGTCACGTGGTGGACCGCGCCGAACCTGGTCCGGCCCGCCGCGTGAACGTAGAGTGACGCGCGACGCCAGGAGGCTCCGATCATGGACATCCAACAGCTGATCATCCTGCTCGCCATCTCGGTCGGGCTCACCTTCGTCGTCGGCCGGTTGCTGGTGGTCGCGGGTGAGCCGTTCCTGCAGGAGGTGTTCGAGGACAAGGCCGTCACCCGATCGGTCAACCTCCTGCTGTCGGTGCTCTTCCACCTGATCACCCTGGGCGTGCTCGCGATCGTGTCGAGCATCGAGCTGGGGACCTCGGTCCAGGCGTTCATCGTCCGCCTCGGAATCGTCCTGATCATTTTGGGCGTGGCGTACGGCGTCTCGATGATGGTGCTCATCCGCGTGCGGGAGCGCCGCAGGGCCGACAAGATCTCCGAGCACGTCCAGGAGCGCCTGGCGGACCGCGGCGTCGACGCCCGCCCGCCCGAGAACCGCCCGGACGTCACGACCAGGCCGGTGACACCCCCTCAGCCGTGACCGTCCGGCTCCCTCCGCCCTTCCTGGTGGTCCTGGCCGGTCCGGCGGGCTCCGGCAAATCGACCTGGGCGGCAGCGCACTTCCCGGCCGACGTCGTCGTGTCCAGCGACCGGTTTGCGCGCGGTCGTCGGCACCGGCAAGGACGACATGGCCGCGAGCCCCGACGCGTTCACGTTGCTCGACGACGCTCGCGTGGCTCGCCGCCTGCACCGGACGCGTCCGGCTCGGCACGCTGGTCACGGGCGTGACCCACCGCAACGTCGGGCACCTTGGCAAGATTGTCGCGACGCTGGACGTGCTCAGCGGGGGCCGGGCCGTGTGCGGGCTCGGGCTCGGCTGGTTCGCCGCCGAACACCGCGCCTACGGCTGGGACCTCCCCACCCTCGACGACCGGTACGCGCTGCCGGAGGACGCGCTGCAGGCGCTCCCGGTGCTGTGGGGGCCGGGGGGGTACTCCGTTTCGCGGGACCGTGCTCGACCTGCCCGACACCGCCGCCTACCCCCGACCGCTCCAGGAGAGGGTGCCGATCCTCCTCGGCGGCGGCGGGGAGCGCCGGACGCTCCGGCTCGCGGCCCGGTACGCCGACGCGGCCAACGTCCTCGGTGACCTCGCCACCGTCACCCGCAAGGCCGCGGTGCTGCGGAAGCACTGTGCGGCGGCGGGGCGCGAGGTGGAACTCTCCCATCTCACCACGGCCGTGGTCGGGGCCGACGCGGCGTCGGTGGGGAGGCTGGTCGAGTCGCTGCGCCCGCGCGGCGCGGACCCCGCCCGGTACGCTGCCACCGTCCATGCGGGCACCGTCGACGACCAGGTCGGGCGGTTCCGCGAGCTGGCCGAGGCCGGGGTGGCCGAGATCGCGGTCCGGCTCCCCGGCCTGACCGACGCCGAGCCCCTGGCGCGGTTCGCGCCGGTCATCGCGGCGTTGCGGTGAGCACTCAGGGGGAAGCACTCACGGGGTGCGGCCGCCGATGCCGAGCACCACCGCCGCCGCGACGGCCACCAATGCACCCGCACCCACCAGTGCCGCGGTGTCGATGCCGGTCACGAACGCGGTTCGTGCGGACGTCAGCAGGGACTGTGCCTCGACACCGGAGAGCCGGCGCACCACCCCGACGGCTCCGCCGAGCGTCTCGCGGGCGGCGCCGGCGTAGACGGGGCCGACTGCGCTCGGCACCCGCACGCCGTTCCGGTACGCCGCGGTGAGCACGCTGCCCAGCACCGCGGTGCCGAGGACGGCGCCGATCTCGTACGCCGTCTCCGACACCGCCGAGGCGGAACCAGCGCGGTCGGCCGGGGCGCCGGCCAGGATCGCGTCGTTGGTGATGGTCTCCGAGAGCCCGATCCCGGCGCCGACCAGCACGGCCGCTACGCCGAGCAGCACGACCGCGAAGTCCCCGTCGAGCAGGGTGCACAGGAGGTACCCGCTCGCGGCGAGGAGCAGGCCGGCCGCCACGAGCACACGCAGCGGGAGATGCCGGGCGAGCCGGACCGCGACGAGCCCGGCCACCATCGTCATGAGGAAGCCCGGGAGCAGCACCATGCCCGCGTCGAGCGGGGACAGGTCGAGGACCAGCAGCAGGTACTGCGCGGAGAAGAACAGCAGCCCGGTCAGCGCGAACATCGTCGCGGCGTTGGCCAGTGCCGAGAACCGCAGTACCGGTGACGCGAACAGCGTGACGTCCAGCAGCGGCTCCTCACCGGCGGCGAGCCGGGCGCGGGCCCGCCGGACGAACAGGACAGCGGCGGTGGCGGCGACCATGAGGGCGAGCACGGCCGAGGCGGTGATCCCGTCGTGGGCCGCCATCTTGATCGCCAGCACGGCCGGGGCGAGTGCGAGCAGCGAGAGCAGCACGCCGAGCGGGTCGACCCGGCCCGGGTTCGTCCTGCGCGACTCCGGCAGCACGATCACCGCCAGCACCAGCAGCACGACCATGATCGGCACGTTGACCCCGAACACGGCTCCCCACCGGAAGTGCTCCAGCAACAGCCCCCCGACGATCGGGCCGAGTGCGGCACCTGCGGCGAATCCCGTGGCCCAGATCGCGACGGCGAGCCGCCGCTGGACGGGATCGAGGAACAGGGTGCGCAGCAGGGCCAACGTGGCGGGCATGAGCATGGCGCCGAAGAACCCGAGCAGTGCGCGCGCGACGATCAGCTGCGCCGCGTCGGCGGCGAACGTCGCGGCCAGCGAGACCGCCCCGAACCCCGCGACGCCGATCAGCAGCGTCCGGCGCCGGCCGATACGGTCTCCCACGGTGCCCATCGTGACGAGCAGGCCGGCCAGCACCAGCGGGTAGACGTCGACGATCCACAGCATCTGGTTGCCCGACGGGGACAGCGCCTCGCTGATGGCGGGCAGCGCGAAACCGAGGATCGTGTTGTCGATCGCGACGAGCAACGTCGGCAGGAACAGGACGGCGAGCCCGATCCACTGGCGGCGGCCGGCGCGGGGTGGGCTCGCCGGGTGGCGGGTGGGGGTGGTGACGATCAAGGTGGTTCCTCGCAGCTCCGACGTGAGATCTGTATACCGTCTAGACGGTACAGTTCGCTGCGGCATTCCCGTCACCACGGCCATGGTGGCGCTCGCCACCCCTCCACCTAGACTCGGCCGATGGCAAGCGCCCGGGAGCGTGTACTGGACGCGTACGAGACCCTGCTCATCGAGCACGGGCCCGCGTCCGCCACGCTCGACGCAGTCGCCTCCGCCGCCGAGGTGTCCAAGGGTGGCCTGCTCTACCACTTCGCGTCGAAGGATGCGCTGGTCACCGGCCTGCTCGACCGGCTACGCACACGCAGCGCCGCCGACGCCGACGCCATCCGCACCGCCCCGGACGGGGCCGTCGCCTACTACGTGCGGACGTCCGCACCGGGGGGTGGCGTCCCGGGCGGGGTCACCCGCACCTACCTCGCCGTGCTGCGGATCGCCGACGGGACCGACGCCGGGCGCGCGATCCGTGACGCGCTCGCCGTGGTCGACGCCGACGCCTACGCCGCGCTGCGCGAGGAGCTCGTCGATCCTGTTCTCGCCTGGCTCGCGCAGCTCGTCGCGGACGGGCTCTACCTGCGCACGCTCACCGGCACGCCGCTCCCCCCGGGCCTGGGCGTCGAGAAGCTCCTGGCCCAGATGCGCCGCTACCTGCCGGTGGAGGCCGACTGACGTCAGGGGGCAAGCGCCGCAGCCACACGGCGCAGCCGGGGTCGCTGCACCGACTCCTGCACGGCACGGGCGAACATCCACCTCTCGACGCGCTCGCCGTCGAGGTCGGTGAAGGCCGCCATGCGTCGGACCATGCCACGCGGATCCGCCACCAGGCGCTCCTCGCAGTTGAGCAGATGTTGCAGCACGTCGTACGCCGGGTCACCGACGTACGGCTTGGGATCGATCATCAACCACGGCTCGCGGCGATCGGCCAGGACGTTGCCCGCATGGAGATCGGTGACGAGCAAGGACTGCGGCGCCCCATCGCGCGGGAGGCCACGCAACAGCTCCATGCCGGTGCGGGCGAGTCCCGGGTCGAGTGCGCTGTCGGGCCCGTTCGAACCCGTCGGCCCACAGGTCGCACATGTCCGCCAGCGGGCGGAACGGGTGGCCCCTGCACCGTCCCGCGCGAGATTGCGGGGCAGCTCCACGACCGTCAGGCCCAGCGCTGGGCCAGGGTGCGGATCCGGCCGGGTGCGCGGGTCGTGTCGCTCAGGACGCCGGTTCCCGCGCGCGCGATCACCGGCACCGGCACCGGCAGCCTGTGCACCGTCACGTTCCAGTAGCGGGTCTCCGGGTCGGCGTCCCGCCAAGCGTTGGCCAGCCGCGCGGCGGCGTCGGAGTCCATCCGGCGACGGGGCCGGGGACGCATGCCGCACCGGTGGCGCACCTCGGTGTCGAGTGCACGCCATGCGTCGTCGGCCGTGGTGTACACGCTGACCGACGGCCGACCATCCGCATCCCCCACCAGCAACGTGTACGCGCAGACCACCTCGAACGACACGGCCCCCACCCTTCCGCCCAGCGGGCGTTGCGCACAGTCAACTGCACAGACCCGGTCGAGCCACTACGGACACGCCGGGGGTGCGGTGGACGGCAGACCGACTGCGTTCCGTGTCGGCTGGACTCGGCCGAGCCGGCATCGGAGCACCGCCGGCACCGCACGGCGCGCGACCGAACGATTCTGTCAGCGATCGGATGTATGTTCGATTTATGGGACGGTGCAGGTGCCTGGCGGGTTGGCCACGATGACGCCAGGGCTGCTCGGGTCGCCCCGCTCAGATCATGAACATCTGCCGGGTGGCGGTGCCGTGCGCGCCTTCATGCCGTCTCAGCGGCCCAACGACACCGAGGACATGTTGAACTCGGGCACCCGCACCGGCGGCATGGCGGCGCGGGTGAACCAGTCCTTCCACTCCCGCGGCAGCGTGCGCTCGGTGGCCCCGACCTCCGTCGCCCGGCGCACGACGTCGAGCGGGGAGTAGTTGAACCGGAAGTTGTGGTCGACCTCCCCGACGACCTCACCGCCCTCCACGAGGTAGACCCCGTCGCGGGTGAGGCCGGTGAGCAGCAGGGTGGTGGGGTCGACCTGGCGGATGTACCAGAGACACGTCAGCAGGAGGCAGCGCTCGGTGCGCGCGACCATGTCCGCGATCGACGCCCCGGATCCTCCGGTCAGCAGCAGATTGTCTCCGGTCGGGGTGAACCGCGTTCCGAACTCGGCGGCCTCCGCACGGGAGTAGGCGAGCTCGGACACGACGCCGTCGCGCAGCCACTCGGCGCGACGGGTCGGCGCACCGTTGTCGAAGACGCTGATCCCCTCGCCCGAGCGGGTGGCCGTGAGGAACGGCCCGTACTCCAGGCCAGGGGCCGCCGGGTCGCAGGCCAGCGTGAGGGGCAGCTCCGTGAGCCGCTCACCCACGCGCGGGCCGTTCGGGCCGGCGAGGGCACTGCGGCCCTCCTGCGCGGGACGGCCGTCCATCGACCACGCCAGGTAGATCATCAGATCGGAGGTGGCCGAGGGCGGGAGAAGCGTCTCGTAGCGCCCGGCGGGCAGCTCGACACGGCGCCGGCCCCACTCCAGGCGCCGCGCGGCCTCGGCGGCGAGCGCGACGACGTCGATGTCGACGAAGTCCACCGTGGACGCCCCGGTCCACGCCGAACCGGTCAGATCCGGGGTCTTGGCGTTGAGCTCCACCGAGCCGGTCGGCTGCACCCATCGCCGGCGCACACCGGCCGAGGTGCCCAGCCACACCGTCGTCAGCTCGTGGCTGGCGAACCCGTACTGGCGCTGCGGCCCGGCGAGCACCTCGGCCAGGCCCTCGGCGAACCCGCCGAACACCCCGATCGAGGTCTCGACGGCACCGTCACCCCAGCTCGGGTCGTCACCGGAGGGTTCGGGCAGCGCCATCGCGTCCTTCGCGGGCCCGGCGTCGTGGGCGGCCGCCTCGGCCGCGACGACCAGTGCCGAGAGCTGCGCGGCACCGGTGACGGCCGCGCTCGAACTGACCACACCCGCCGCGGTGCCGCCCTCGACCGCGACGAACGCGATCACCGTGACGCGGCCGGAGGTCGTGTGGCCGTTGGTGGTCATCGTCGAGTTGGCCCAGCGGAGCACCGCCTCGCTCGACTCACGGACGAGCACGACGCACCCGTGCAGGTGTGCGGCAGCGGCGAGGGTCCGCTCGACCACGTCCTGTGCCCTCATCGACCCTCCTCCTGCGTGTTCAGGACGTTGACCCCGCGGAACCGCGCGGACGGGCACCCGTGGCTCACTGCCGCCACCTGGCCGGGCTGAGCCTTGCCGCAGTTCATCGCGCCGTGCAGCACCCACGTCGACGGGCCGCCGACCGCGTCGAGCGAGCCCCAGAAGTCGGTGGTGGTGGCCTGGTAGGCGACGTCGCGGAGCTGCCCGGCGAGCTTCCCGCCGGAGATCCTGAAGAACCGCTGGCCGGTGAACTGGAAGTTGTAGCGCTGCATGTCGATCGACCACGACTTGTCGCCGACGACGTAGATCCCGCGCTCGACGCCGGCGATCAGCTCCTCGGTGGTGGTGTCGCGCCGCGGGTCGGGGCGCAGCGACACGTTCGCCATCCGCTGGATCGGGACGTGGTGGGGCGAGTCGGCGAACGCGCACCCGTTGCTCCGGTCGAGCCCCAACCGCGGCGCGAACGTCCGGTCGAGCTGGTAGCCGACGAGCACGCCGTCGCGTACCAGGTCCCACGCGCCGGTCAGGACGCCGTCGTCGTCGTAACCGACCGTCGCGAGGCCGTGCGGCACGGTCCGGTCTCCCGTGACGTGCATGTGCTCGGAGCCGTAGCGCAGCGTGCCGAGCTTGTCGGGCGTGGCGAAGCTGGTGCCCGCGTACGCGGCCTCGTAACCGATCGCCCGGTCGTACTCGGTGGCGTGCCCGACGGACTCGTGGATCGTCAGCCACAGGTTGGTCGGATCGATCACCAGGTCGTAGGCGCCGGCGGCGACCGAGGGGGCCTTCATCTTCTCCGCGAGCAGCTCGGGGAGCAGCGCGATCTCACCGTCGAAGTCCCAGCCGCCACCGGTCATGTACTCCCAGCCGCGGCCGGCCGGCGGCGCGAGCGAGCTCATCGTCTCGAAGCCGCCCGCCGCGCGGTCGACGGCCGTCGCGGTGAACCACGGTGCGATCCGCACGCGCTGCTGGGTGGTTCGCGTGCCGGCCAGGTCGGCGTAGAACTTGTTCTCCCGAACCTGCGCGACCCCCGCCTGGACGTGGTCGACGCCGTCCGCGGCGAGCAGCCGCTGCGACCACTCACCGAGGAGCTCGACCTTGTCGCGGGCAGGCACCGTGAACGGGTCGACCTCGTACGACGACACCCAGACCGCATCGGCGTGCACCGGCTCGTCGGCGCGTTCCACCCGTTCGATCGCGACGGGCGCGAGCGTGCGCGCCACCGTGACCGCGCGCTCGGCGGTGGCCGCCGCGCGTTCCGGGGTGAGCTCGACGTGGGAGGCGAACCCCCAGACCCCGTCGACGATCACGCGCACGGCGAGCCCGACGGTGGTGGCGTCCGAGACACCGGTGACGGTGCCGTCACGCAGGTCGACCGACTGGGAGACGATCCGTTCGACCCGCAGGTCGGCGTGCTCGGCGCCGAGGTCCCGAGCACGGCTCAGCGCGGCGTCCGCCAGCGCGGTGAGCGGCAGCGCCCGGAACTCGGGATCGATGCGGTCCAGCGACATGGACGCAAACCTAGTAGTGGCCGCCGGCGGCCGCGCCACGGATGTTCAGGTGTCGAGCGTGGCGCCGTCGGACAAGGCCAGGTGCGGCTGCGCCGCCGGGAGCAGGACCTCCCGCGCGACGCCGTCCGGACCGATGCGCAGGACCTGGTCGGCCAGGCCGTCACCGTCGAGGTCGGTGTGCAGCACGAGGTCGAAACCGTCGTCGGTGACGACCGTGTCGGGACGGCCGTCGGCGTCGGTATCGACGGCGTTCGTGCCGTCGGTGCCGTCCGTGCGGGTCGGACGGGCGCCGGTGTGGCCGGCATCGGGGACGCGGGCGGGATTCCATCGGTCGTCAGGCAGTTGGGGCACGGGACTCCTCCGGGACGGCATCGGGGGCGAGGGCTCTCGACTCGGGTGCGAGCACCGCCCGGCGGCGCGCCACCGCGCGGTCCAGATCGGCGCCGAGCATGCGTTCCAGCTCGAGCATGCGGCGGCCGAGGTCGGCGTCGAGCGCGGTCCGGGCGGCCGCGAGCACCTCCTCGACACAGCACCGCAGCGCCGCTCGTTCCAGGGCGACACGCCTGGACCGGACGGCGGCGACCAGCCCCACGGCGCCCGCGCCGACCGCGAGCGGGATCAGCGCGGGCCCGGAGACCACCGGGAGGCCGAGCAGCGGGAGCACCACCAGCGGCAGCAGCGCGAGCCGCCACAGCGCCACCCCGTGCAACGCGCCGGTGAGCAGTGACCGGGCCGGGCGTACCGGGACGGGTGTGATCGGCCCGACGACGGGCCGGCGCGGCAGGGGCAGCACCGGCCAGTCGTGCTCCACCGCGAGTGAGCGCGCGGTGGCGATCCGACGGAGCGCGGCCCGCAGCGGCGGGGCCCGGTCGGCGTGTACACCGTCGACCAGCGCGTCCAGAGCGGGGCCGAGCAGGGCCGGCAGGGCGGCGCGTCGCGCCCGGTCCGCGCTGTCGGTGTACGCGCGGACCTCCTGCGCCGCGCGGCCCAGCGCGGTTCCCAGCGCGTCGGACTCCGCGATCCGGGCCAGCGCGAGCTCGCTGCGCAGCTCGGCGCGGTGGCTGCCGCCGAGCAGGTCGACTGCCTCCCGGAGCTCCGCGCGGCGGGCGCGGACGGCGTCGGCGTAGCGGTCGCGCGGCGACAGGACCGCGGGCGACGGAGGCGGGGCGGGACTGTCGCGCATGGTGTGCAGCGTCGCAGTCCGAACGGATCCGCGGGCCGGAACGGCGTCGACTGTGTGCGATGGCGAACGAAATCCTGCGTGGGGACGCAACCTCCGGAGAGCCCGTACGTCTCCACGGCGTGGCCACGGCGTCTCCCGCTACCCCATCGGGTGTATCGGGACCGACCGACCGCAACGAGGCGGGATCGTTGCTCGGATGGAGCGGACCTGTCTGAAGGTTGTGTGAGCACTGTTTCGCCTACCCGCCCTGCTGTCCCCGCGGTGCCGACGCCCGTGGGGTCGCACCTCGCGACGTCGCACCCCCGGACGTCGCACCCCCGGACGTCGCAGCCCCGGACGTCGCAGCCCCGGACGTCGCACCCCCGGCGACCCCGCCGAGATCCCGGGGTCGCCTCCGCGCTCGTCGCGGGAGCCGACTTCGCCAAGGGCAGCCGGTTCGCCACGGGTGGGGGGAGCGACGACATCACGCTGCTGCGCCGGTCGGGCAATGCCGGGCTCAACGGTGTCGCGAACGCCCTGTTCGGCACGGCCTACACCGATCTGTGCTACGGCTGCAACGCGTTCTGGGCCGATCTGCTGCCCGTTCTCGACCTGCCCCCGGTGAATCTCCCGGCACCCGCCGAGGGCATGCTCTGGGGCGACGGGTTCGAGATCGAGACGGTACTCAACTGCCGGATCGCCGCGGCCGGTCTGAAAATCACCGAGGTGCCCTCGATCGAGCGGCTGCGGATGTTCGGCGAGACCAACCTCCGCACGTTCGCCGACGGCACCAGGGTGCTGCGTACCCTGCTCGCCGAGCACCGGCGGGCCGACCGCCGATCCGGTCGCCACCGCTGAGCCCGGGGCGGTCGACCACTCCGGACGAGGAGAACGCCCCATGAGCAGCGCCCCCACGGCGACCGTCGTGATCTGCGTCTACACCGAGAAGCGGTGGGACGACATCATGGCCGCCGTCGACTCGGTGGGGGCCCAGGACGGGCTCGCGACCGAGATCGTCGTCGTCGTCGACCACAACGCGACGCTCCTGTCGCGCGCTCTGGAGGAGTTCGGCCCGCGTGGCGTGCGGGTGCTCCCCAACAGCCACCGGCAGGGGCTCTCCGGCGCCCGCAACACCGCGATCGCGCAGGCCAGCAGTGACGTCGTGGTCTTCCTCGACGACGACGCGGCCGCCCGTCCCGGCTGGCTCGCCGCGCTGCTCGCGCCGTACGCCGACCCGGCCGTCGCCGCCGTCGGCGGCGTGGCCCACCCGCGCTGGCCCACCGCGATCAGTGGTACCGCCGCCCGCGTCAACGGTGACCGGCCGGGGGTCCTGCCCGGGGCCGAGCCCGCCGACCGCGACGCCACCGGCGAGTTGGACTGGATCGTCGGCTGCACCTACACCGGCCAGCCCACCGAGCAGGCCGAGGTTCGCAACCTCATGGGCTGCAACATGTCCTTCCGCCGGGAGGTCTTCACCCGCGTCGGCGGCTTCGCCGAGGACATCGGGCGCATCGGCAGGAACCCGCTGGGATGCGAGGAGACCGAGCTCTGCATCCGTGCCCGCCAGGCCTACCAGCGGGCCGGGGACGCCATCCGCATCGTGTTCGAGCCGCGCGCGGTCGTCGACCACCGGGTGAGCGACGACCGCATCGAGTGGGCCTACCTGCGCAGGCGCAGCTGGGCGGAGGGGCTGTCCAAGGCCGCCGTGTCCAAGCTCGTCGGCAGCGACGACGCCCTGGCCACCGAGCGGAGCTACGTGGCCAGGGTCCTGCCCGCCGCGGTGGTGCGCGAGCTGCGAGCGGGCCGGGTGTCCTCGGCCGCGGCCGTCGTCACCGCGCTGGCCTTCACCAGCGCCGGATACGTGCGGGGCAGGCTGCCCGGAGCCACGGCCGACGTCCGGCTGCCGGCGGCCCAGGCCCAGGCCCCGTCCGCCGGGAGCCCGTCCACCCCGGCCCGTCCCGCTGCTGGTGGCTGAGGAGCACCCGCCGGTCACGAGCTTCGTCCGCCAGCGCAACCGCCTCACCGAGGGCCAGCAGCGCGCGTGGGACCGCTGGTGGTCGGTGCGAGGCCACGACGCCGCCGATCTGCTGGCCGGCGTCGAGCCGTTCGACCCGCCCGCCTGGTTCGGGCGAGCAGGCCCGGTCGTGTTGGAGATCGGACCGGGGATGGGAGAGTCGACGGCCGCGCTCGCCGCGGCCGCCCCCGAGGTCGACCACATCGCCGTCGAGGTGTTCGAGCCCGGCCTCGCGCAGCTGCTCATGCGCCTCGCCGACTCCGACCTGTCCAACGTGGCCCTGGTCCGTGGCGACGCCGTGACGCTGTTGCGGGAACGGGTGCGGCCCGGATCGCTGGACGGGATCCGGATCTTCTTCCCGGACCCGTGGCCCAAGCGCCGGCACCGCAAGCGCCGACTGGTGCAGCCGGCCTTCGTCGCGCTGGCGGCGTCCCGGCTGGCACCCGGCGCCGGGCTGCACCTGGCCACCGACTGGGCCGACTACGCCACACAGATGCGCACCGTGTGCGAGGCTGAATCGATGCTGGTCAACGCCGCGGGCGGCGAGCCGGGGGGTTGGCTGCCGCGTCCGGAGTGGCGGCCGGTGACCAAGTTCGAGCAGCGTGCCCGGATCGAGGGCCGTGAGGTACACGACCTCCTTTTCCACCGTCGCATCGACCTACCCCCTGGTGATCACCTTGTGTGAACGTGTACTAACTGTGGTGGCCGTCCGGAGCACCGAGGAGAGTCCGTGTGACGACGCTAGTCAATCGATCGGCTGCGTCGGCCCGGCTGACCGCACCGCGGTGTCCTGTCACCGGCCCGGCCGACGCCACCTGCAAGCCGGTCGACTACGCCGCTGCCCGCGAGTTCCTCACCCAGTTCCATCGCGAGACGTCGCCTGCGAAGGCCCTGTCCCGGCGGCTGCGCCAGGTGCGCCGCCAGATCGACACCACGGGCAGCTACACCCACACCACCGACGAGCTTGCCTTCGGCGCCCGCGTGGCCTGGCGCAACGCGGCGCGATGCATCGGGAGGCTGTACTGGAACAGCCTGCGGATCCGCGACAGGCGCGAGGTCCATGCGCCTGCCGACGTCGCCGAGGAATGCGTCGGACACCTGCGTGAGGCCACGCGCGGGGGCCGGATCCGCTCCACGATCACGATCTTCGCGCCCGACCTCCCCGACCGGGCCGGGCCACGGATCCACAACGAGCAGCTCGTCCGGTACGCCGCGCACCGGACCGCGGACGGCGGCGTACGCGGTGACGGACGCAACACGGCGATCACCGACCGGGCACGGGCGCTGGGTTGGTCGCGGCCCGAGCCGCCCGGCCGGTTCGACGTACTGCCGCTGCTCATCTCCCAGGGCGACGCGGAGCCGGAGCTGTTCGAGGTGCCGCCCGACGCCGTACTCGAGGTGTCGCTGACCCACCCCGACCACGCGTGGTTCGCCGACCTGCGGCTGCGCTGGCACGCCGTGCCCGCGATCACCGACATGCCGCTGACGATCGGCGGTGTGACCTACCCGACCGCCCCGTTCAACGGCTGGTACCTCGGCACCGAGGTCGGCGCCCGCAACCTCGTCGACGCCGACCGGTACGACCTGTTGCCGGTGATAGCCGACCTCCTGCAGCTCGACACCAGCTCCCCCCGCACGTTGTGGCGTGACCGCGCGCTGGTGGAGATGGTGCGGGCGGTGCAGCACTCGTTCGACGAGGCCGGGGTGACGATGGCCGACCACCACAGCGAGTCCGAGCGCTTCCTCACCCACGTCGAGCGCGAGCGGACCGCGGGCCGCCGCTGCCCCGCCGACTGGAGCTGGATCGTGCCGCCGGTCTCGGGTGGGCTGACGCCCGTCTACCACCGCTACTACGACGATCCCGACCCCGCCACCCGCCCCGCCTTCCTCCGGGCCCCCCACCCCTGAACCCGCGGGTCGGGGCCTGCGTGCGCGTCAGCGCGGCGGTGCCAGCCCCGGCACCTGACGGGTACGGCCGCGGAACTCGGCCACCACGCCGTCGACCGTCCGGACCGTGACGTCGTAGAGCCCGGACCGCCCGATCAGCGCCCGCTCGACCGCCTCCGCCACGACTTCGGCCCCGAGCGCCACCGGCCGCAGGAAGGCGATGTCGGCCCCGGCCGCCACCGCGGAGACTCCGTGGCTGTTCGACGCGTACGCGAGCGCGGCGTCGGCCAGCAGGAACAGGTAGCCGCCATGGCAGATGCCGTGTCCGTTGACGTGCCGGGAGTCGACGGTCAGCGCGACCTGCGCCCGGCCGACACCGACGTCGAGAACGCGGACACCGGCCCCACGTCCCGCCGCGTCGGCGCGTTCCATCGCCGCGGCGGTGCGGCGGGCCACGACCGCAGCCGGTCCCTGCACTCCGTCGACGGTCACCGCCACGATGCTAACCCGTCCCTCCGATCGGTCGACCGCATCGGGGAGATCCGCCGGAGGAGGTCGGGCCGGGCCAGGGGATAGGGTCCCCTGCATGATCCCGAGCTCCCCGGTCCGGCCGACGTGACCGCCCCCACGGGGCCGGCCCCGCGCGTCCTGCTGGTGTGGGACGCGCCGAACATGGACATGAGCCTGGGCTCCCTTCTCGGGGCCCGGCCGACGTCGGCGTTCCGGCCGCGGTTCGACGCGGTCGGCCGCTGGCTGCTGGAGCTGGCCGGCCCGGAGTCGATCGCCGAGGCCACCGTCTTCACGAACGTGGTGCCCGGCAGCACCGAGGTCGTCCGACCGTGGGTCGAGGCGCTGCGCAACGTCGGCTTCGCGGTGTTCGCGAAGCCGAAGGTCACCGACGACTCCGACGTCGACGACGACATGCTCGCCCACATCAACCTGCGGGCGACCGAAGGTCACCTGCAGCACGTGGTGGTGGCCTCGGGCGACGGCCGGGCGTTCCGCGAGCCGCTGGAGGGTCTCGACCAGGCCGGCATCGGCGTCACCGTCATCGGGTTCCGCGAGCACGCGAGCTTCGCGCTGGCCTCCGAGGTCATCACGTTCATCGATCTCGAGGACATCGACGGCGTGTTCCGCGAGCCCCTGCCGCGGATCACCCTCGACACGCTGCCCGACACGGGCGCCTGGCTGCCGCCGTTCCGCTCGCTGCGCTCCCTGCTGGAACCCCGCCGGTGAGGGGACGTCTCACCGCGCCGGTCGTGCTCCCCTGCGACGCGGCGTGCTCGGTGCTGCGCGACGGCGTGGTCGACGTCGACGTCGACGGTCGGATCGCCTGGGTCGGGCCACGCGCCGACGCACCGGCGTCCGACGCCCCGATGCACGCGCTGCCGGGGGCGCTGCTGCCCGGCCTGGTCAACACCCACGCGCACACGCCGATGGCGGTGTTGCGCGGGGTGGGCGGCGACCTGCCGCTGATGCGCTGGCTGCACGAGGTCGTGTGGCCCGCCGAGCACCGGCTCACCGCACCCGACGTACGGGCCGGTATGACGTCGGGGTGCGTCGAGCTGCTCCGCACCGGATGCACCACCAGCGTCGAGATGTACTTCTTCTCCGACGCGGTGATCGACGCGGTCACCGCGGTGGGCTCCCGGGTCGTGTTCACCCCCGGCATCATCGCCGCGCCCGGATGGGACCGGCTGGGCACCTGGGAGCAGATGCGCGACGACGTGTCCGCGCGGATCGACGACGTCGGGCTCCGGTCGGGCCCCGGCGCCCGGATCGAGCTGGGCTACGGCCCGCACGCGGCGTACACGCTGCCCCCCGCGGCGCTGACGTCGGTGGCCGAGCATGCGCGCGTGCGGGGGGCGTTGGTGCACATCCACGTCGCCGAGGCCGCCGAGGAGGACCTCGCGCAGCGGGCCGCGCACGGGTCCGTGCCGGCACTCCTCGACGGGCTCGGGGTGTTCGACAACCGGGTGTTGGCGGCCCACGCGGTGCAGCTGTCCGACGCCGACATCGCGTTGCTCGCCGCCCGCGGCGCCGCTGTCGCCCACTGCCCCGGCTCCAACGCGAAGCTGGCGGCCGGCATCGCGCGCGTGACGGCGCTGCGCCGCGCCGGTGTGCGCGTCGGGCTCGGGACCGACGGGCCCGCGTCGGGTGACGACCTGGACATGTGGGCGCAGGCCCGGCTCGCCGGGCTGCTCGCGCGCGTGAGCAGCGCCGATGCGGCGGCGCTCACCGCGTCGGAGCTGCTGCTGATGGCCACCCGCGACGGCGCGGCGGCCATCGGTCGCGACGATCTCGGCGTGCTGGAGCCCGGGCGGTGGGCCGACCTCGTGCACGTCGACCTGGACGACCCCGCCTTCGTCGACCCGGGCGACGACGCGCAGCTGCTGTCGAACCTGGTGTGGGCGGGCGGCTCACGGCTGGTCCGTGACGTGTGGGTCGCCGGCGAGCAGGTGCTCGCCAGCGGCGAGCCGACCCGGGTCGACCGGACCGCCGCCACCACCTCCCTGCGGGCGGTGGCCGCCGGCCTGCGCGCCTGACGCCAACCCGGACCGCGCCGTCACACCCTCTTGAGGACCCGTGCGGCACCGGCCGCGGCCGTGGTGGCCAGTATCCATCCGGCGGCGACCAGGGAGCTGCTGATCCACTGCGATGGGCCCACCATCTGCCAGTAGCCGTCCTGGCCGAGGTTCACGATCGGGAGCAGCGTGTCGGCGGCGAACAGCCACGGGTTGAAGACCGGGTTCTGGTCGTTGTCCAGCTTGGCGGGCACGTTGAAGGTGAACCAGCCGGCGCCGAGCAGCCAGAACAGCACCAGCCACCAGACCGCCAGCCACGGTTGGTACCCGTACCCGACGGTGAGACGCTGCAGCGTGCCCCAGATCCGGCCCACCATCCCTGCCTCCGCGTAGCGGCGGCGCTGGCGCGTCATGAGCACGCGCTCGGCGAGCTCCTCGTTGCCGGTGCGGCGGTACGCGGCGGCGAGCTGCTCGTAGGGACCCGGTGCGTAGTCGGGCATGACCTGTTCGATCCAGTCCAGCCTGGTCCGGACGTCGATCGCCAGGGTGTCGTTGAGCAGGTCGTAGTCGAAACCGTCGATGACCACCCCACCCGTGGCGTCCCACAGCGTCGCGGAGTCGGTGAACCGGCCGACCCGGGCCTGCTCCAGCCGCACCGCGCCACCGGGCGGGGCCGCGGGCGTGACGACCAGCTCGGCGGTGGTCAGCCCGTAGGCGTTGAGGGCGTAGGGGACGCGGGAGTCCGAGGAGCTGCCCAGCGTCGCTCCGGCGAACTGCACCGACTTGTGCACGTCCATCCGCCGTACCCGCACGCCGCCCGACGCGCTGAAGCCGTCGGTGCACAGCAGGTCCTTGCCGACGGTCGCGGCGCGCGCGTCCAGCGAGGGCCGGACGGTGCCGTCGGTGCGCAGCCGGGGCCGGTCCAGTGTCGCGCCCTCGCAGTCCATCGTGGCGCCGATCTCGGCGTTCTCCAGCCGGATCGTGCCGGAGCAGACGGCTCGCCGCAGGTAGAACTCCCCGCCGATGCGCAGCCGGTCGCCCAGCAGCGCGTACCCGTCGGGCGCGGACAGCCGGACCCCCGACAGGATCGCGCTTCCGCGCACGTGCGCGTTCACCAGGCGGAGCTGCCCGGCGCACGACAGCGCGCCGCGCCCGTCGTCGCGGGCCTCCAGGTCGCCGCCGACGTCCATTCCGTCCCCGAGCAGCGCGATACCACGCTCGGACGCTCCGTAGGGGCCGACGAGCTGAGCGCCGGACAGCCGCATGTACCCGCGGACGACCGCGTTCGGCAGCCGCAACGTGCCGGAACTGGTGAAACCGTCGTCGAGCTCCAGGTTGCCCTCGACGCCCACCCGGTCGGCCACCAGGCACGCGGCCGCGTCGACGATCCCGCGGGGCACGACGGGGACCCGGGTCTCCTCGGCCGGGTGCAGCGGGACGGGATCGGGTTCGGCACCGGGAGGACGGGTGATGCGCGCCCCGGACAGGACGAGATCGCCCCCGATGCGGGCACCCGCGAGGAGGACCCGGCCCGAGGCCCTGAACGCTTCGTCCTGGCCCCGGTGGTACCGGCCGGCGAGCAGACTGCCGCCGACGACGACGCCGGTCGCGTCGAGGGCGTTGCCGGTGGGGCTGCTCAGCTCGGCCCCGGCGAGGTCGAGGTTGCCGGTGACCCGCGCGCCCGGCAATCGGACCTCGCCCGAGCTGCGCAGTCGCCGCGCGTAGCAGGTGCCGCCGACGACGATCCGGTCCGCGATCAGCGCCCGGCCGCGGTCGGGGAGCAGCCGGCTGTTGGACAGCCGCAGCGACCCATCGATCTGTGCGTCGGTCAGGTCCACCGGACCCATGGCCCGGAACCCGCCGTCGAGCATCAGGTCGGTGCGTACGCGCAGGTTGTTCGCCGCCAGCCCGGGGAGGTGGCTGCCGGTGAGCACGAGGCCCGCGAACTCGGCCATGCGCAGGTCGGGGGCCCGGGAGAACCGGCAGTCCCGCAGCTCGACCGGCACGGGTACGCGTGCCCCCGTGAGCTGGAGCAGCCCGGAGACGGTCGCACGTCGCAGCCGGAGACCGGGGGCCCCGCCCACGAGGGGGGCGGTGAGCGCCTCGGCCAGATCCGCGGCCCGCACCGTCGCGCCGTCGAGATCGAGATCCCTGCCGGTGACCATCGCGTCGACGAGCGTCGCCGTATCCCCCGTCACGGCGCCGGCCCCTTCCTGATCGTGTCGTCCCGGTGCTGTCTACCACCCGGGAGCGGGCCGGCACGAGCAACGGGAAGGTGCCCATGGGTCACGCAGCCCACAGGTCAGGCAGCCCACAGGTCAGGCAGCCCACAGGTCAGGCAGCGGCGTCGAGCTTCTCCACCGAGGCCGGGTCGAGCTGCAGCTCGGCGGCGCGGCAGTTCTCCTCGAGGTGCGCGAGGGAGGACGAGCCGGGGATCGGCAACATCACCGAGGAGCGGCGCAGCAGCCATGCCAGTGCCACCTGAGAGGTGGATGCGCCCTGCTGTTCGGCGATCTCTGCCACCGGGCCGCCGGGCTCCGCGAGCCGGCCGGACGCGAGGGGGAACCAGGGCAGGAAGCCGATGCCGTGTTCGGTGCAGTGGCGGAGCACGTCGTCGCTGGCCCGGTCCACGACGTTGTAACGGTTCTGCACCGTCGCGACGTCGACGACGGTGCGGGCCCGCTCGATCTCGTCGACGCGGACCTCGGACAGCCCGGCGGCGTCGATCTTGCCCTCGTCGTGCAGCGCGGCGAGGAGGCCGAACTGCTCGTCGGCCGGCACGGCCGGGTCGATGCGGTGGAGCTGGAACAGGTCGATGCGCTCGACGCCGAGGCGCCTGAGCGACATCTCGCACTGCTGGCGCAGGTACTCGGGGCGCCCGCAGGGGTGCCACTCCCCGGGACCGGTGCGCAGCAACCCGGCCTTGGTGGCGATCGTCAGACCGTCGTAGGGGTGCAGGGCGGTGCGCAGAAGGTCCTCGGCGACCTCGGGGCCGTACGAGTCCGCCGTGTCGAAGAGGTCGACTCCGAGTTCGGCGGCTCTGCGCAGCACGGCGACAGCGGCCGCGGGGTCGGCGGGCGGGCCCCACACCCCCGGGCCGGTGAGCTGCATGGTGCCGAAGCCGAGCCGGTGCACGATGGTCCCGTCGGCGACCGTGAACCTGCCGGACGCGGAGGCGGGACGGGGGTCAGGTGAAGGCACGCCCGCCACAGTCTCACCACCTGCCCGGGGACCGCCGCCGATCGTGACGGGCGCCTCGCCTATTGGACGAGACCCGCGCGACGCTCGGGACGGGACGGCGGGCGTCGTGCGCGACGGGTCATCGGTCGGCCTCCCAGGCGCCGGGGCCCTCCGTCATGACCGTGGTGTGGGCCAGCGTGCGCTGCGGGGCGAGCTGGTCGCGCACGTCACGCACGCGGTGCGGGCCGGGCAGCCGCCACAGCACGTCCATCACGGCCGCTTCGAGTTCGCCCAGCCCGTGCACGTGACCTCCCCGGTCGACAAGAGAGATCACAAGGCGGCGTGCGGGGCTGTGACGTCCAACACCGTCGGGGTCGGATCGAGCACCACCCAGCGCCCGCCCGTCCTCTCGACCGCCGGCAGCGCGGCACGGACCTCGTCGGCGAGCTGCGGGAGGAAGAGCACCACCCAGTCGGGTCTGCGCGCGACGATCTCCTCGGGCGACACGATCGGGATGTCGGTGCCCGGCATGCGCCGGCCCTGCTTGGCCGCGGCGACGTCGCCGACCGCGGGGAGAAGCGCGGCGTCGAGCCCTGCGTGACACACCAGGGGTACGGCACGCGAGGCCGCCCCGTAGCCGAGCACGGTGCGTCCGGCGGAGCGCTCGTCGCGCAGCCAGTCCCGCAGCTGCGCGGCGGAGCCGGCGGCGTCCTGCAGCGTGCGCAACCGACCCGCATCGGCGACGCCGGCGCGCATCTCGTCGGCCATGAGGTCGAGCGTGGCGGCGTCCGGGAGGGGGTCTCGGGTGGCTGCGACGAGCACGGTGCCACCGGCCAGCGGGTAGCGCCACGCCCGGTGCACGCCGAGCCCGTGGCGCCGTAGCGCACGGTCCAGAGCCGGCACCGACCAGTAGCCCCGGTGACCGTGGCGCAGGTCGTACCACTGCCCGTCACGGATCAGCGTGGCGAGGCTGAGCAGCTGCAGGACCAGGGTGCCACCGGGGGCGAGTGCCGCGGCCCGGTCACGGAGCGCAGCCTCCTGGTCCGGTTCGTGCAGGAGCCCGTAGACGTCGACCACGACGTCGCCACGGCACCCGCGGGCGGGCGCGGCAACCCCCAGCCGTTCCCGCCAGGACCCGCCATGGGAGCTGCCGAACTCGACGGCGGTGGTGCCGACGCCGAGCAGACCCAGCTCGCGCATCCGCGCGATCGACAGGTCGGTCTGGCGGAGCATCGCCTGCGGCTCGACGCCCGCGATCTCCTCGATGCCGTCCGCGTCCTCCATCAGCTGCGCGAGCCAGCATGCGCGGCACCACCACATGCGCAACGGGTACAGCGGGTCGGGTGACGGATCGGTGAGTGGAGGCATGCGGTCCCACGGTGGCTGGTGACCGAGATCGAGGACGACCTCGCCCTCGTTCGAGCCGCAGGCCCGGCAGCAGAACCCAGCCGCGCCCGTCATCGATCCCTGAGCGCCTCGTATGCCGAACACGGAACCCGATGGTAGGTCCGGGCCGCGCGGGCGATTGCCCGGCCCGGCCGGGGCGGCTAGCTTCTCCGCGTGGCCAAGATCGTGTCTCTGCCGCAGGCGGTGTCCGAGCTGGTGCGGGACAACGACACCGTCGCGCTCGAGGGCTTCACCCATCTGATCCCGTTCGCCGCGGGACACGAGATCATCCGGCAGGGCCGTCGCGGGCTGACGCTCGTGCGGATGACACCCGACCTCGTCTACGACCAGCTGATCGGCGCGGGGTGTGCGTCCAAGCTGGTGTTCTCCTGGGGCGGCAACCCCGGCGTCGGCTCGCTGCACCGGATGCGCGACGCGCTCGCCACCGGCTGGCCGGTGCCGTTGGAGATCGAGGAGCACAGCCACGCCGGCATGGCCAACCGCTACGTCGCCGGCGCGTCCGGGCTGCCGTTCGCGGTGCTGCGCGGCTACGCGGGCACCGACCTGCCCGAGCACACCGCGAGCATCTCGTCGGTGACCTGCCCGTTCACCGGCGAGGAGCTCGCGGCCGTGTCCGCGCTGAACCCCGACGTGACCATCGTGCACGCCCAGCGCGCCGACCGCTCCGGCAACGTCCAGCTGTGGGGGATCACGGGCGTCCAGAAGGAGGCGGTGCTGGCGGCACGGCGCGCCATCGTCACCGTCGAAGAGCTGGTGGACGAACTGACACCGGTGCCCGGAGCCGTGGTGCTGCCCGCGTGGGTCCTCGACGCCGTGGCGGTGGCGCCCGGTGGCGCTGCGCCGTCCTACGCGCACGGGTACTACGACCGTGACAACATCGCGTACCGCGAGTGGGACGCGATCAGCCGCGACCGCGAGGCCTTCACCCGTTGGTTGAAGTCCGTGAAGGAGGCGGGGGCATGACCTCCCAGACCGGGACCTGGTCCGCCGACGAGATGATGACCATCGCCGCGGCGCGGTCCCTGCACGACGGGCAGGCATGCTTCGTCGGCATCGGGCTGCCGTCGACCGCGGCCAATCTCGCCCGCCGCCTGCATGCGCCCGAACTGGTGCTGATCTACGAGTCGGGCACCATCGACACGCGGCCCGACGAGCTGCCGCTCTCCATCGGCGACGGCAACCTGGCCGACTCGGCGCTCACCGTCGTGAGCGTCCCGGAGATCTTCAACTACTGGCTCCAGCCCGGCCGGATCGACGTCGGGTTCCTCTCCGGGGCCCAGCTCGACCGCATGGGCAACATCAACACCACCGTCATCGGCGAGTACGACGAACCGGACGTGCGGTTGCCCGGCTCGGGCGGCGCACCCGAGATCGCGGCGTCCTGCCGCGAGGTGATCGTCGTGATGCGACACAAGCTGCGCGCGTTCGTCGAGAGCGTCGACTTCGTCACCAGCGTCGGGTACGGCGACGGCCCGCGGGACCGGGGACTGCTCGGCCTGCGCGGCGCCGGCCCGGTGCAGGTGATCACCGACCTGGGCATGCTCGAACCCGACCCCGAAACCTTCGAGCTCGTGCTGACTTCCCTGCACCAGGGGGTCTCGATCGAAGAGGTGCGCGCCGAGACCGGGTGGGAGCTCGTGGTCACGGCCGACCTCAAGATCACCACGCCCCCGAGCGTCGAGGAGTTGACGACGTTGCGCGGCATGCGGACCGTCGGGTCGTCGGGTCGTCGTGACCCACCGTCGGGCACCGCGGCCACGCGGTCGGTCGGAATCGGGGTCGGGGTCGGCGAGGACGCCCCGTGACCGTCGCGCTGCACCATGCGGACTCCGGGGGCGACGGGCCCCCTCTCGTCCTGTCCGGGTCGCTGGGCTCGACACTGGAGATGTGGCGCCCCCAGATGACGGCGCTCACCGAGCGGTTCCGGGTCATCCGGGTGGACCACCGCGGCCACGGCGGCTCGCCGGTGCCCGCGGGTCCGTACCGCATCGCCGACCTCGCCGGAGACGCCCTCGCCCTGCTCGACGCGCTCGGGCTCGACCGCGTGGCGTGGTGCGGGCTGTCGATGGGCGGCATGGTCGGCATGTACCTCGGCTCGGCTGCCGGTCACCGGCTGACCAGCCTGACGCTGTGCTGCACCTCGGCGCACTTCCCCGACCCGACGCCCTGGCGCGATCGGATCGCGGCCGTCACCGCCAGCGGCACCGCGCCGATCGCGGACACGGTCGTCGCCCGGTGGTTCACCCCGCGGTGGGCCGCCGCGCACCCCAGCGAGGTCGCCACGGCCGCCGCGATGGTGGCCGGTACCCCCGCCGCGGGCTACCTCGCGTCCTGCCAGGCGATCGAGGCCTGGGACCACCGTGACCAGCTCCCGGCGGTCGAGGTCCCGACGCTCGTCATCGCGGGCTCCGCCGACCTGTCGACACCCGTCGAGCCGCACTCCCGCACGATCGTCGACGGCATCCCGGGGTCCCGCCTCGAGGTGCTCGATGCCGCCCACCTGGCCACGATCGAGCGCACCGACGAGGCCACGGCGCTCATCGCCGCACACGCCCGCATCTGAGTGCGACGGGCGGGACCAATGTCGGGCAGGATCGAACGCCCTCCTCAGCCGTGGGCCAGGTCGGCGAAGCGGCTGTAGTGCAGCTGGTGGGCCACCGTGATGGTGCTCGTCGGGCCGTTGCGATGCTTGGCCAGTATGAGGTCGGCCTCGCCGGCGCGGGGGTCGTCGCGCTCGAACGCGTCGGGGCGGTGCAGCAGGATGACCATGTCCGCGTCCTGCTCGATGCTGCCCGACTCGCGCAGGTCCGACAGCATCGGACGCTTGTCGGTGCGCTGCTCGGGGCCACGGTTGAGCTGGCTGATCGCCACCACCGGCACCTCGAGCTCCTTGGCCAGCAGCTTGATCTGTCGGGAGAACTCCGACACCTCCTGCTGGCGGGACTCGACCTTGCGGCCCGAGCTCATCAGCTGCAGGTAGTCGAGAATCACGAGCTTGAGATCGTGGCGCTGCTTGAGCCTGCGCGCCTTCGCCCGGATCTCCATGAGCGTGAGGTTGGGTGAGTCGTCGATGAACAGCGGCGCCTCGCTGATCTCACTCATCCGCCGGGCCATCCGCGTCCAGTCGTCGTCGCTCATCCGGCCTGCGCGCATGTCGGCCAGGCGGATGCGCGCCTCGGCCGACAGCAGGCGCATCACGATCTCGGACTTGCTCATCTCCAGCGAGAACACCGCGCTGGTCATGCCGTGCTTCACCGAGCAGGAACGGGCGAAATCCAGCCCGAGGGTCGACTTGCCCAGACCGGGTCGGGCCGCCACCACGATCATCTGGCCGGGGTGCAGGCCGTTGGTGGCGGCGTCGAGGTCGACGAAACCGGTGGGGACGCCCAGCGCCACGCCACCGCGGGACGCGATGGCGTCGATCTCGTCCATCGTGGGCTGGAGCAGCTCCTCGAGTGCGACGTAGTCCTCGGAGGTGGAACGCTCGGTGACGTCGTAGATGGCGGCCTGTGCGCGGTCGACGATCTCGTTGACCTCGGCGCCGTCGGCGCCGTGATACCCCAGCTGGACGATGCGGGTGCCGGCCTCGACGAGGCGCCGCAGGATGGCCTTCTCCGCGACGATCTCGGCGTAGTAGGCGGCGTTGGCCGCGGTGGGCACGGTGGCGATCAGGGTGTGCAGGTAGGGGGCACCGCCGAGGCGGATGAGGTCGCCCCGACGCTGCAGCTCGGAGGAGACGGTGACGGCGTCGGCGGGCTCACCCCGGCCGTAGAGGTCGAGGATGCAGTCGTAGACCGTCTGGTGTGCGGGCCGGTAGAAGTCATCGGGACGCAACACCTCGACGACGTCGGCGATCGCGTCCTTACTGAGGAGCATGCCGCCCAGGACGGACTGCTCGGCAAGGAGATCCTGGGGGGGCTGCCGGTCGAACGCGCCCGCCGCCGCATCGGATCCCTCGCTGGCAGCGCGAACCGGACGCGGCCTCGCCACGGGACGATCGTCAGCCAGTGCCATACGCAGCGTCACCCCTTGGTCCCAGTATATCGAACAATTGTTCGACCGTCTCGCGCCGCCCCGGAGTGACGTCCCGGTGAACGGGATCGGTCCACGGGTGTGGCCCCAGCACCCCGCGCGGCGACGCTAGGGGGCTCCGCCGTGGAAAGCGAGTCGCCCTGTGCAGCGACCTGGGGACGGAATGGGGACGGATCGGCCCAACCGCAGGAGAGCACTGGGACCGACCTGTGGACGGAGTGGGGACAACTCGCCGATACGGTGCATCACCGCAGCTCGCAGGCTTGAGCAGGGGTGTGGACAACTTTCTTTCCGACACGCCGGGAAGGGCCGTCGAACGGCGTGTCGGAACAGGCTGCGACATGTCCGCCGGTCGCAGCCGGATGGTCACCGGGCGCTGCGGACCTGGCCCCCCGCGTGTCGCCCGGACGTGTCGTGGCGCCGCCCGCAGTCACACACCGAACATGAACGGGGCGGGAACGGGGCTCGAAGCCCGTTCCCGCCCCGTTCACTGAGCGTCATATCAGTGGATCTCGCGAAGCGGCGATCAGCTCGCGACGACGTTCACCGCGATCTCGGTGGTGACGTCCGGGTGGAGGTGCACCGTGACCGGGTGGGATCCGACGGTCTTGATCTGCGCCGACACCTCGACCGCACGCCGGTCGAGCGGCGGGCCTCCCGCGGCGCGGACGGCGTCCACGACGTCGGAGGCCGAGACCGAACCGAACAGGCGGCCGGTGTCGCCGGCCGCCTTGGCCTTGATCGTGATGGTGAGCTTGCCGAGATCGACGGCAACCTCCTTGGCGTGGCCGAGGTCGCGGATCTGGCGAGCCTTCTGGGCACGCTGGATCGAGGCGACCTGCTTCTCGGCACCGCGCGTGGCCACGACGGCCAGCCCACGGGGCAGCAGCAGATTGCGGCCGTAGCCGTCCTTGACCTCGACGATGTCGCCTGGCGCGCCCAGGTTCGGCACGTCCGCGGTGAGGATGAGCTTCATGTGATGACCCTTCCCCTATCGCGCGGTCGAGGTGTAGGGCAGCAGTGCGACCTCGCGGGAGTTCTTGACCGCGACCGCGACGTCACGCTGGTGCTGACGGCAGTTGCCGGTGACCCGGCGGGCCCGGATCTTTCCGCGGTCGGAGATGAACTTCCGCAGCAGGCCGGTGTCCTTATAGTCGATGTCCTGTCCCTTGTCCTTGCAGAACGCGCACACCTTCTTCTTGGGCTTGCGCAGGACGGGCTTGGCCATGGGTACTCCTGGGTTGTGCTCGGTGCCCGCCCTCGGCCGCCCGGAGGCGGAGGCGGGGAGTGTGGTGTGGGGCTAGAAGGGGGGTTCGTCGTCGACGGCCGGACTGGTGCCGGTGGCCGGGGCGGAACCCCACGGGTCGTCCGCGGGAGTGCTGGTGCCACCGCTGCCGCCGAAGCCGCCGCCGCTGGAACCACCGCCACCGCTGTCGCCACCGAAGCCGCCGCTGCCACTGCCGCGGCTGACCTTGTTGACCTTTGCCGTGGCGTACTTCAGCGACGGACCCACCTCGTCGACCTCGAGTTCGACGACGGTGCGCTTCTCACCCTCGCGGGTCTCGAAGGACCGCTGCTTGAGCCGACCCGTGACCATCACGCGCATGCCCCGGGTGAGGGTCTCGGCGACGTTCTCCGCCGCCTGCCGCCACACGTTGCAGCGCATGAACAGTGCCTCGCCGTCCTTCCACTCGCCCGACGTGCGGTCGAGTGTCCGGGGCGTGGCAGCCACGGTGAAGTTGGCGACCGCGGCCCCCGACGGGGTGAACCGCAGTTCCGGATCGGCGGTGAGGTTCCCGACGACCGTGATGACGGTCTCGCCTGCCATGCTCGCCTCAGCCGGCAGCCGGAGCGGGCGCCACGACGGGCTTCGCGGGCGCAGGCGCACGCTTCGGCTCGCGGCGCATGACCTTGGTCCGCAGCACCGACTCGTTGAGGCCCAGCTGGCGGTCCAGCTCGGCGACGGTGGCCGGTTCGCAGGCGACCTCGAGCACGGCGTAGATGCCCTCGGGGTTCTTGTTGATCTCGAAGGCCAGGCGGCGCTTGCCCCACACCTCGATCTTCTCGACCGTGCCTCCGTCGTTCTTGACGACGTTGAGGAAGGTCTCCAGGGACGGCGTCACGGTGCGCTCGTCCAGACTGGGGTCGAGGATGACCATCAGCTCGTAATGACGCATGAGAACCACTCACCTCCTATGGACTGGAATCGGCCGCGGAGAGTCCGCGACAGGAGGTTCTCAGTGCACCCCGACAGTTTCGGATCCTGGGATGAACCGGGAGGCGACAACGGTGCCCAGGTGGGCGCCGGTCGGGATGACTCGTCCACGCTACCAGCGCGCCGGATCACTCCTGCTCACGGGCCGCACCGACGAGCTCCTCGCCGTCGTCCTCACCGGCCACGAGGCGGCGGAGTTCTGCCGAAAGGTGGCGGCCACCCCGCCCGACCCGATGGCCGACCCGACCGGTCCCCGACCGGGCCGCGCACCGCGGACGAGATTTGTCGGACCCGGACACTAGTCTCACCCCATGCTGATCGGGGCGCACGTGCGCGAAGCGGATCCCGTCGCGGCGGCGGCCGAGACCGGATCCGACATCGTGCAGATGTTCCTCGCCGATCCGCAGGGTTGGAAGAAGCCCCCGGCGCACCCTCAGGCGGAGCAGCTGCGCACCGGTGACGTCGCGGTTGTGGTGCATTCGCCCTACGTGGTCAACGTGGCGTCGCTGAACAACCGCGTCCGCATCCCCTCCCGCAAGCTGGTGGTGCAGCACGCGCAGGCGGCCGCGGAGGTCGGTGCGATCGGGTTGGTGGTGCACGGAGGCCACGTCACGCAGGGCGAGGACCCGGCCGACGGTGTGGACAACTGGCGCAAGTTCGTGGAGCGCCAGGACGGCGAGGGCGGGTTCGCGGTGCCGGTGTTCATCGAGAACACCGCCGGCGGTGACAACGCCATGGCCCGCCGCTTCGACGCGCTCGCCCGGCTCTGGGACGCCGTCGGCGGGTTCGGCGTGGGCTTCTGCCTCGACACGTGCCACGCCTTCGCGGCCGGTGAGGACCTGGTGGACGTCGTCGATCGGGCGAAGGCGATCACCGGTCGCATCGATCTGGTCCACCTCAACGACTCCCGCGACGAGTTCGGTTCGGCACGCGACCGGCACGCCAGCATCGGGACCGGCACGATCCCCGCCGACACGTTGGCCGCGGTCTGCGCGGCCGCAGGTGCGCCGGTCGTCGTCGAGACCCCGGCCGAGGGCCAGGCCGCCGACATCGCGTTCCTGCGTGAGCGGCTCGCCACATGACACGGGCTCGCCACATGACACGGGCTCGCCACATGACACGGGCATTGCGACGACCGTGTCGGCTCGTGCCGAGGGTGGGCGCGTGACCAGACTGGACACCGGGCCCGTGCAGAGCGGCCGGACCGGCGCCACGGACGAGCGGCGGGTACGACTGTCCACGGCCCGCTTCGTCTCGGCCGTGCTGGTGCTGCTGACCGGCGTCACGCTGCTGCTGGGGTACGCCAACAAGGCGCGTTGCGTCGGACCCGAGTTCGACCAGGCAGGCCGCAGCGGCCCCGACTACACGATCCGCGTCGACCGTGACGTGTGCTATTCCGACATCCAGTACCTGTGGCTGGGCCGCGACATCGACAAACACGTGTTCCCCTACGTGAGCGGCTCGATCACCCCCGATGGCCGGCTCGTCGGCGGCACCGTCGAGTACCCGGTCCTCAGCGGCGTCCTGATGTGGGCCGGCGCGTTGTTCGCCAGCGACGACGGCGGTTTCCTGCTCGCGTCGGCGCTGCTGATGGCACCGTTCGGTCTGCTCACCGGCTGGCTGTTGGGCCGACTGGTCCGGTGGCGCGCCCTGCTGTGGGCGATCGGACCACCGCTGGTGCTCTACGCGTTCCACAACTGGGACCTCCCGGTGGTGGCGTGCGCGGTGGGCGCGGTGTTCGTGATGCACGGATCGCGCATGGGTCTGTCGCTTTCCGATCGTGGCGCTGTCGCGGCGTTGCTGCTCGGGCTCGGGTTCGCCTTCAAGCTCTACCCGGGGGCGTTCGTCCTCCCGCTCGCCCTGTACGTGCTGACGTCGTCACGATCGGACGGGCTGGACTGGCGTGGCGCGCTGCGGGTGCCCGCCGTCGCGGCCGCCACGGTGGTGGTGGTCAACCTGCCGTTCGCGCTGGCGGGGTACGAGGGCTGGCGGGCGTCCTTCACGTTCCAGCAGTTGCGCAAGGTCGACCTCACCACCAACTCCGTGTGGTTCTGGGGCTTCCGGCCCGACTCCGATCCGGACGACCTCGCGTTCCAGTCCATAATGGATCTGCTGTCCCCCGGTCTGGTCCTGCTGTCGTTCGCGTTGGCGGCCGCCGTCGGCTGGTGGCGGTGGCAGCGCGACGGCGTCTACCCGTGGGTGGGGGTCAGCGCGGCGATGCTGTGCGGCTTCCTGCTCCTGCACAAGGTGCACTCGCCGCAGTACACGCTGTGGCTCCTGCCGTTCTTCGTGCTGCTCGCGGTGCCGTGGCGTTGGGTCGTTGCATACCTCATCGCCGACGTGCTGATGGGCGTCGGCATCTTCCGCTGGTTCTACGCGCTCAATGCCGGCACGGGCAGCGGCATCTACGACGGTTTCGCCGCGCAGGCCGTGGCACTGGGGGTGTGGGGCCGCGCAGCCCTGCTCGTCGTCCTGTTCGTGGCGTTCCTGCGATTGCCCGATCCACTTGCGAGCCGTGGACGCAACCCCGCGGCGTCGGTGCCGGTCGACTGAGGGGTTCTGCAGGCCGATCAGCGCCAGGCGAAGACCGGCTGTTCCAGGTGCGCGACACGCGTCGATCTCCCGCACAGGACGACCTCCCGGAACTGGTACAGCACCGCCGCGGTCGGAGCGTGCACGAACCGGCCGAAAAGCGGGAGCTGGATCACCGGGGCGTCGGACTCGGGAATGGTCAGTAACCGGGGTTCGACATCGGTGCTGGTCAGCGACACCCGATCCACCTCGTCCGGGTTGGGCGTGAGGTCGGTTGCGTCCCCGCCCACACGACCACCGGGGTGATCACGTAGCCCGAGCGCGTCGGATAGTCGTCGAGCCACCCCAGCTCCGCCTCGGGCCCGAGCGAGAGGCCGAGCTCCGCACGTGATCGACATCCTGGACCACCGCCCGATCGTCCATGGTCGGGGCCGTGCCGGCCACCCGCGTCCGGCAACCGGCGGTCGGCCGGCATGCCCCCCCCGGAGCGTGGAGCTCACACCCGCGCGACGGCAACCGGTCCTGGCTCGTCGGGCGCGTGCTGCAGGTGTGGCGCCGTGGGCCAGTCGGGATCGTCCGCGGCAGGGTCCTGCGGACCGACGGCACGTACCGGATCGGTGCCCGGACGCAGCACCGAACGCACCACCAACACGCACAGCAGCACGACCACCGCGTCGCGCAACACCACCGTGCCGAGGAACCAGTCCGGCGGCAGGCCCCTGTTCTCCGGTGTCAGGTAGTAGTACATCCGCGGCACCCACACGAGCGCATCGACCGCCATCCACGCGAGCAGCAACCGCCATCGGGGCAGGGCCAGCACGGCGAGCGGCACCAACCACAGCGAGTACTGCGGACTCCACACCTTGTTGACCAGCAGGAACGAGGCCACGACCAGGAACGCCAGCGACGCGAGCCGGGGTGTGCGGGGGGCCAGCCAGGCGAGCGTCGCGACACCGACGCAGCAGACCAGGAACAGGGCCGCGCTCACCGCGTTGAGCACCACCGGCGACTCCCCGTCGGCGAGTGGGCCGTCGAACCCCGCCCAGCCGGTGAAGTGGCTGACCACGAAGTACAGCGAGTCGGGATCGGCCCGGCGCGTCTCGTTGAGCCGGAAGAACTCCCACCAGCCCGGGGTGAAGGCCAGCGCGACCGGCAGGTTCGCCGCGAGCCACGTGGCTGTCGTGGCCAGCACCGTGCGGGCGGTGACACCCAGGTCCCGGCGCCGCAGCCCCACCAGGACGACGGGCAGGAGCAGGAGCAGCGGGAAGAACTTTGCTGCCCCGCCGATCCCGAGCAACACCCCGGCCAGCACCGGGCGCCGGCGCGCGAGCGCGAGCATGCTTGTTGCGGCGAACGCGACGGCGAGGGTGTCGAAGTTGGTGAACGCGTGCACGACCACCAGCGGCGAGAGCGCCACCAGCACGGCGTCCCATGGGCGGGACCGGCGCAGGGACCGGACCGCCCACACGACGGCCAGCCACGCCAGCGCCAGCCAGATCGCCGAGATGTGGAAGTAGACGATCACGGACAGCACCGTGGGTGCCGACACCTTGTCCGCCAGCCACACCCATCCGTCGGCGAGCCGCGCGTTGGCGTACTGGAAGAACCCGGTGAAAACCGGGTACTCCATGTAGCGCTTCTTCTCGTCTGCGGTGCCCGCCCCCTCGATCCACGGATCGCGATAGGGCAGCAGCGTGGGGTTGTCGAGGCCCTCGATGCCATAGAGCGGCACCGTGTCGGAGTAGCACATCGCTACGTACTGCCGGTTGTCCCGCCAGTCCAGTGCCGGCGCACCGCCGTCCGGCGAGTACTGCTGCACGCACGGCGCCTTGCCCAACCATCCCAGGGCGAGAACCGCCACCGCGATGAGCAACATGACGCGCAACGGCGTCCAGAACCGGCTACGGCCGACGAGTGCGTGACGACCCAACGGGCCGCCGACCATCCGGCTCGCCGACGCGGCGAGCGGCTCGGTCCATGTCGGGATGACCCGTACAGCACCCGGCCCAGCCTCCTGGCCGGGCGTGTTCACCGCACCGGATCTCGTGGAGCGGGCAGCCCCGGCAGGACGAAGCGACCCCCTTCGGACGGCGGGGACCCGCCGTTGCCGTCCTCGTCACCGCCGTTGCCGCCGTTGCCGTCCTCGTTGCCGCCGTTGCCGTCCTCGTTGCCGCCGTTGCCGTCCTCGTTGCCGCGGTTGCCGTCCTCGTTGCCGCCGTTGCCGCCGTCCTCGTTGCCGTTGCCGCCGTTGCCCCGGGGCGGGTCCGTGTCGGCCGGGTTGTCGCCGCCGTTGCCATTGCCGTTGTCCTGGTTCGCGTCATCGCGGCCAGGTCGGTCCTGATCCCGATCGTCACTGTCACGCGTTGTCGGAGGCGGCTGCTGACGGGACGTGGACCGGTCTCCGTCGGATCCGTTCGCCGAGCCCAGCGCCTTGCCCATCGGCACCAGCTCCGAGAACGACTCCATGGACGTACCCGCGAGGGCGTCGTCCATGTAGGTCTTCCAGATCGGACCGGGCAGCGATCCTCCGAAGATCTGCTGCCCCCTCTTGTCCACGAGCGCGTCGCTCTTGTCGCTACCGACCCAGACGGCCGTGACGATGGACGGGGTGTACCCGACGATCCAGGCGTCCTTGTTCGAGTCGCCCTCACCCTGCACCGTGCCCGTCTTGGCCGCCGCGACCCGTCCACCGGCGAGCGTGACCTTCGAGCGTGCAGGTACGTCGAGCATCGACTCGGTGACGTTGCGAGCCACCTGTGCCGGCACCGCCGCCGCGGGCTCGGGCGGATCCCGGGTGAACAGCACGCGACCGTCGGCTGCGACCACCTTGGAGACGATGTAGGGCTCGCGACGCTGCCCGTCGGCGGCGAACGTGGCGTACGCCGCCGCCATGTCGACCGGATGGACCTCCTGGTCACCCAGCGAGATCCCGCCGCGCGGGTCGGTGGCGAGGTCCTCGGGGATACCGGCCTGGTGCGCGGCGTCGATGACCTTCTGCGGGCCGACCTCCAGACCCATCCTGTAGAACACCGTGTTGACCGACTGCGTCATCGCGGTCTTGACGTTGCACTCCTTGCCGCAGTCCGACGACTCACCCGAGTTGTTGATGGGCCGTTCGAGCCCAGCGAACTTCTGCCCCGAGGTGCCGTCGAAGGTGGAGCCGAGACCGACCCCGGCGCCGCCCTGCAACGCGGCGGAGAACACGAACGGTTTGAAGGTCGATCCCGCCGGCCGCAGACCCTGGGCGTAGTCGGTGCCCAGACCGTTGGAACCGCCGTAGTACGCGAGTATCGCGCCGGTCTTCGGATCGATGGAGATCAGGGAGGAGCGCAGGTTCCCCGGCTGACCCTCCATCTTCTCCTTGATCGCCTCGACCGCCTGCTTCTGTCGAGCAGCGCTGACCGTGGTGGTGACGGTGAGGCCGTCGCGGTCGATCTGTTCCCGGGTGATCCCCTGGTCGGCGAGTTCGGCCACGGCCAGGTCGTAGATGTGGTAACGGTCGTCCTCGGGGAGGCCACCGACGGCCGGCGCCTCGCGCAGCCAGTTGTCGGGGAACACCAGCTGAGCGCGCTCTGCCGGGGTGAGGAAGTTGGCCTCGGCCATCTGGTCCGCCACGAAGGTCCAGCGGCGCTGCGCGTCCTCGACGCTCTTGGCGGGGTCCCAGTTCGACGGCGCTTGGATGAGGCCGGCGAGCATCGCGCCCTCGGACGGCGTCAGGTTCTTCACGTCCTTGTCGAAGTACGCCTTCGATGCTGCCTGGAGGCCGTAGGCCTGACGTCCCCAGAAGATCGTGTTCAGGTAGTTCTCGAGGATCTGTTCCTTGGTCTGCTCGCGGGAGATCTTCACCGCGACCACGACCTCCTTGTACTTGCGGAGCAGCGTGACGTCGTCCTCGTCGGTGGAGACCTTGACGTACTGCTGCGTGATGGTCGACCCGCCGCCGACGCCGCCGGTGAGCTGGCTGTAGACCGCTCGGGCGATGCCGGTGATGTCGAAGCCGGGGTTGGTGAAGAAGGTGCGGTCCTCCGCCGCGAGCGCGGCGTCCTTCACGTGCTGGGGAACCTGGTCGAGAGTGACCTTGACCCGGTTCTCGTTGTCGGGGCGCACGGTGGCCAGCGGCACGTTGAGATCGTCGGCGAACGTGAAGGTGGCCACCTGGTTCAACGCGACGTCGTCGGCCGTGGGCACCTTGAATATCATCCACCCGACGACGAACGCCAGGAACGGCGCGAGCACGAACACGGCGAGGAGGATCAGGACTCCTCGACGTACGAGCTTCCAGGGCGAGGACGAGCGCTTGGACGTCGCCGACCTCGGAGCGCCCGGTGGGGCACCACGCGTCGCGGGGTCGAGCGCGGCCGGGCGCTCGGACAGCGCCACACCGCCGGAGCGGGCGGTCGTCGCGGTCTGTGCGCCCGGATCGACCCTGCCTTGGGCGGGGCCGCCGTTGGCCGTGGCCCGCGCCATCGAGGCTGCGGCCGTCTCGTCGTGGGTCAGCAGGGGCATGTCACGGGATCGGTAGGGGGCGCGACCAGGCTGCGCGTCGGTACGGGGCCGCGGGACACCCCCCGGTGTCTGCGAAGGTGGCAGAGGCCGAGGGCCGGCCGGGCGGGGTCCCGGACCCTGAGGGCGGGGCCTGGCGTTCGGTACGGCGGCGGCCAGGGGCCCCGGCACGCCGGCGGCGGGGCGCGGAGGTACCCGCGGTGGGGTCACCGACGCGCGGCCAGGAGCTCCGGACGCAGCAGGTCGTGGAGGCGGAGGATCCAGGCGCGAGCCGGGTGGCCCCGACTGGGCGGGTCGTCCGCCCGCGTTGCGCCGGGGCTCGCTGCGCTCGTTCACCGCTCTCCCTTGATCGCCGTGCCTGCTCATTCGGCAGCGGTCCGACGTCGATCGGACCGGCGCCTGCTGTTCTCGGGCGTGACTCCGTCGGGACTGTCGCCGGTACCCATGACGTATGAGAGCACCAAGTGGTTCCAACTGCAGGTACGGCAGACCTCCACCACATACACGGAGAAGTCGGCGTGAAGGTTCGCCAGCTGCTCGATCTCCTGAGGCGTGCGGGCCGATCCGGCCGCGTGCCGGAGCGCGTCGCCGAAGATCCACGAGACCTGCGTGAGCCGTTCCTTGCGGCAGACCGGACAGGTCTGCTCGGTGGCGTCGCCGTGGAACTGGGCGGCGCGGAGCAGGTAGGGGGTGGCGTCGCAGACCTGCGCCACACCCACCTTCCCGGAGTGGACGTCCGCGAGCAGTGTCCTGCGCTGCAACGCGTAGTCGACCACCTGCCGCTGGATGCGCACCGGGTCAGGGTACGCGGGAGGTCGTCGTCCCCAGCGGGGAACGCCCGCATCGGCTGTACGCGAGCCGTCCGCGAGCGGTACGCGAGGCGCGGACGGTGGGTGATTCGGATCTCGCCGACGCGTAGATGTATCGCTTCGATATAGTGGATGCCACAGTGTCCGAAGGAGGGGGCCGCGGTGCTCGAGATGGCGATCCTCGGCCTGCTCCAGGAGGCACCCGTGCACGGTTACGAGCTTCGCAAGCAGCTCGGGGTGCGTCTCGGCGGGTTCCGGGTCTTCTCCTACGGGTCGCTCTACCCGGCGCTGCGCAGGCTCACCCGGGCCGGCCTGATCGTCGAGGACGCCGAGCAGCCCCCGGAGGCGGGCTGGTCCCGCCGCGGCCGGCGGGTGTACCGGATCACGGGCGAGGGCAAGGACCGGCTCACCGCGATGCTCACCGAGCCCGGGCCGGCGTGCTGGGACGACGAGAGCTTCGGCGTTCACGTCGCTTTCTTCTCCCGCACGCCCGCCGACGCGCGGATGCGGATCCTGGAGGGGCGCAGGCGTGCGGTCGAGGAACGCCGCGAAGGGATGCGGTCCGCGCTCGCCCGGGCCGGCGAACAGATCGACCGCTACACCCGCGAGCTGCACCGGCTCGGGCTCGACTCGACCGAGCGTGAGGTGCGATGGCTCAACGAACTGATCGAGACCGAACGGGCCGAGCAGCGCGACGGGCGCGGCTCCTGAAGTGTGAGTCACCCGGGAAGCACGAGTACTTGAGACATGAGCACACGAGAAGATGAGGAGCCGGCCATGAGTCAGGTCCGTGTCGCCGTCGTCGGCGTCGGGAACTGCGCGGCGTCGCTGGTACAGGGCGTGCACTACTACGCGGACGCCGACCCGGCCACGCGCGTCCCCGGTCTGATGCACGTCGACTTCGGCGGGTACCACGTCCGGGACATCACGTTCGTCGCCGCGTTCGACGTCGACGCCAAGAAGGTGGGCCGGGATCTGTCGGAGGCCATCGGCGCCAGCGAGAACAACACCATCAAGATCGCCGACGTGCCACCGATGAACGTGTCGGTGCAGCGCGGCCACACCCTCGACGGGCTGGGCCGGTTCTACCGCGAGACGATCACCGAGTCCGACGAGGACCCGGTGGACGTCGCCCAGGTCCTGCGCGACACCCGGGCCGACGTGCTCGTGTCCTACCTCCCGGTGGGCAGCGAGGCGGCGGACCGCTTCTACGCACAGGCCGCGATCGACGCGAACGTGGCGTTCGTCAACGCGCTGCCGGTGTTCATCGCGTCCGACCCGGTGTGGGCGGAGAAGTTCCGGTCGGCGGGCGTCCCGATCATCGGCGACGACATCAAGAGCCAGGTGGGCGCCACCATCACCCACCGCGTGCTCGCCAAGCTCTTCGAGGACCGCGGCGTGCAGCTCGACCGCACGATGCAGCTCAACGTGGGCGGGAACATGGACTTCCTGAACATGAAGGAGCTCGAGCGGCTGGAGTCGAAGAAGGTCTCCAAGACCCAGTCGGTCACCTCACAGGTCGACCGGGACATGGGCCGCGACAACGTCCACATCGGTCCGTCGGACTACGTCGCCTGGCTCGACGACCGCAAGTGGGCCTACGTCCGGCTCGAGGGACGCGCGTTCGGGGACGTGCCGCTGAGTCTGGAGTACAAGCTCGAGGTCTGGGACTCCCCCAACTCCGCAGGCATCATCATCGACGCCGTGCGTGCCGCGAAGCTCGCCAAGGACCGCGGCATCGGCGGGGCGATCACCTCGGCGTCGAGCTACTTCATGAAGTCACCGCCCGAGCAGTACAGCGACGACGTCGCCCGCGACGCGGTGGAGGAGTTCATCCGCGGCGAGCGGGAGCGCTGAGCGCGCACCGACCCTCCCTGTCACCCCGCATCCGGCCCCGGCCGTGGCACCTGCCACGTCGGGGCCGGCTCCTTTTCCAGCCGGGGATGCTTCGCTTCCGAGACCTTTTCATCGTTCTCGGATCCTTCCGGAGCCGAAGCGGTTTCACTCGTTCATCCCAATAACGGTGAGATATCGAACTGACTTGCGCCGCAGCTCACCCAGGTGCCGGAGGTGAACGGCGGGGGAACAGGAATGACACCTGCCTCATTCTCCCGCTTGTCCCAACTTGCCCGTGAACATCGTCACCGGACGCGCGAGGTTTCGAGCGACGTTGCTCACGTATCGGGCGGCTATCTGATCGTAATGTGCGGACCGGCCCTGTGACATCGCCGCTCACCCGGAGCGACGGGCACGGGGTCACCGCCTGACGGGCGGGGTGCGGTGCGGCCGGTACGCGAGGCAGCACGTGGTCGCGACCCGCCTGAGGTGCACGGTTCGCCGAACCGGCGCCCGCGTCGGGCGGTGCCCACACCGAGGACCCGTCTGTGCCTTCGTACCTGCCCGCTCTCGTGACCCGTACCGCGGTCGTGGCCACCACCACGGCCACGGTCGCGCTCGTCGCGCTGCTCCCCGCCACCGCGGCGGCGGCGACTCCGCCCCCGCTCCCACGAGTTCGCCCGTCTCATTGACGGCCCCGGCGGCCCTGACGCTTCCGGCCGCCCCCGCCGCCGCCCGCGCGTCGGCGTTGAGCAACGCCATGGGCAAGCTCGGCGCGCCCTACCGCTGGGGAGCCACCGGCCCGAACGCGTTCGACTGCTCAGGACTCGTCAGCTGGGCCTTCGCCCGGGCAGGCGTCCCGCTGCCGCGCACCAGCCGCGCCCTGTCGACGGTCGGCACCCCGGTCGCGAAGTCCGACCTCCGTCCGGCGACCTGGTCCTCTTCTACCGGCCGGTCAGCCACGTCGGGATCTACATCGGCGACGGCAAGATCGTCCACGCCAGCAACCGGAAGAGCCCGGTGAAGGTCTCCGACATGAGGTACATGCCGTTCAACTCCGCACGCCGGGTCTGATCGACAGCCGGAGCCCGGGCGTCGCGTTCACGCGAGGCCCGGGCCGCTCGACCGGGCAAGACCCTCTCGGGTGAGCGGCATGCCGATCATCGACGCGTAGAGTCCGGCGCCGTGACCGAGTCCGACCTGCGACCACTCGCTCTGGTCACCGGGGCGTCCCGCGGCATCGGCGCCGCCGTGGCCCGGGCGCTGGCGCCCGGCCACGACCTCCTGCTCGGTGGCCGCGACGCCACCGCGCTGCGACTGCTGGCCGCGGAGCTGGCCGGTTCGCGTCCGTGGCCCGTCGAGCTCACCGACATCGACGCCGTCGCCGAGGCTGCCCTCGGCATCGAGCGGCTCAACGTCCTGGTGCACTCCGCCGGCATCGGTGTGCTGGGCTCCGTGGCCGACACCCCGGCGTCCACGTGGCGCCGGCAGTTCGACGTCAACGTCGTCGCCGTCGCCGAGCTGACGCGGCTGCTGCTGCCCGCCTTGCGGGCCGCGCGCGGGCGCGTGGTGGTCATCAACTCCGGCGCCGGGCTGACCGCCCGGCCCGGCTGGGCCTCCTACGCCGCCAGCAAGTTCGCGCTCCGCGCGTTCGCCGACGCGCTGCGCGAGGAGGAGGGCCCGAACGGCGTCCGCGTCACCTCGGTGCACCCGGGTCGGGTGGACACCGAGATGCAGCACGGCGTGGTCCAGCAGGAGGGCGGCGTGTACCGCGCGGAGCGCTACCTCCGCGCCGCGTCCGTGGCCGGCGCCGTACTGCTCGCCGTCACCGCGCCGGACGACACCGCGCTGACCGAGCTGGTGCTGCGCCCGGCGCACCCCTGACAGCGGCGCCCGCAGGTCGGCGTCCACCGGTCGGTGGACGCCGGTGTCCGTGACGCGGGCGATGTATCAACCGGCCGCCCATTCCTATCCTGGCGTCCATGGACCTCACCCGGGCGTCGGACGCCGAACGCGAGCGCACCGCCCAACTGCTCCAGCATGCCGTCGGTGAAGGGCGCCTGGACCTCACCGACTTCGACGAGCGGCTGCGCGCCGCCTACGCGGCCGTCACCCGCGCCGACCTGCACGACGTCACCGCGGGCCTGCCGGCACCCGCGCCGGTGGCGGTGCCGGTTCGGAAAGCGGCTCCGCCCGACTCCGCGTGGAGCGAGCAGTGGCGCACCTGGCGTCGGGTGTCGGTGCTCCTGCTGGTGATCTGGGCGCTGACCTCGATCGCGGGCGGTGGCCTGATCTTCTTCTGGCCGGTCTTCCCGATCGGGGGCTGGGGGGCGGCCATGTTCCTGTCCATGGTCGCCGGGCGGCGGCCCGGCCACGGTTGCGGCGGCGACGGCGCCCTGCCCTCCGCCCACCATTCACACTGATCGCATCGACCGGATCCACCGGCCGGACCCGCGACACCGGTGCGTCCGGCAACTACTGTCGGACCATGCTCGACCCGGAGTCGGTCAACCTCGACGAGCTCTGCCTCGCGCTCGACGACCACACGGCCGGAACCACGTGGTGGATCGAGTCCGACACGGGGCGGATCCGCCCGCGCACCGTTGTGGACGGGTCACCCGACGTTGCCGACCCCGGCTGGCGACGCATCCGCCCCACCGAGTCCTACGAGAGCTACCGGGACATGTCCGAGTTCGTGGCCGCCGTGCACCACCGCCGCGCATCGGACCTGCTCGACCGCGCGATCACCGGGCGCGGAGCGTTCCGGCGGTTCAAGGACACGCTGTTCGAGTTCCCGGAGCTTCGCAACCAGTGGTTCCGCTACCGCGGCGCGCGGTCCCGGCGCCGTGCGCTGCACTGGCTGGCCGCCGAAGGTCTCGTCTCCCGCGCGGACGCCGAACGGGTCGCCGCGCGCCATCCCGACCCGACGCAGGACGACGAGCATCTCCCGTCCGCCGTTGCCGTCGACCTGGGGATGCTCTACGGCGACCGGCTGGCGCAGGTGCTCATGTTCGGCTCGTGGGTGCGCGGCGAGGAGCCGGGCGAGAACGACCTGCAGCTCATCGTCGTGCTCGACGACCTGTCCTCGCCGTGGGACGAGCTGCACCGCATGGACGACGTCCTGTGGCGGCACACCGAACGCTCCGGACTGACGATCACCGCGGTGCCGGTCGCTCCCGCGGAGCTGGCCGCGCCCGCCACCTCACTGCTGGCCCGTGCCGCGGCCGAGGCCGTCCTGGTCGCGTGACCGGACCCGGGGTGCCATGACGGAGATGTCGTGAGTACGGAGATGTCGTGAGTACGGAGATGTCGTGAGTACGGAGATGTCGTGAGTACGGAGATGTCGTGAGTACGGAGATGTCGTGAGTACGGAGATGTCGTGAGTACGGGGACCGCCCGCGCGCGCGAGGAACTGTTCGCCGCGCACCTGCTCGGTACCACCGGGTTCGCCGCGCAGACCGTCGCGCTCGCGTTCCGCGCCGCGCTCGCCGCCGCCGAGGGCGCGCTGGTGCTGCTGGACCGCACGCCCGAACCGGAGCCCGCAGCCGTGGTGGCCGCGTTCATCCGTCACGTCGTGCGCGAACGGGGTCTGGATCCCGAGGCCGGACGCCTGCTCCGGTCGCTGTTCAACCGCTCCGAGATGGCGAACGCCGACGGCGCCGTGCCACAGCCCGAGGCAGCCCGCGCGATCGCCGACGCGACGACGATGGTGGACGTCGTGGCCGCCTGGATCGACAAG
>Ga0209591_10000349_pt1 | contig 61078 bp, 46 predicted proteins | sample MAT01_FD_187207 | JGI IMG/M metagenome (GOLD analysis project Ga0209591, IMG submission 187207) | Freshwater microbial communities from Lake Fryxell liftoff mats and glacier meltwater in Antarctica - MAT-01 (SPAdes) (version 2) | ecosystem: Environmental > Aquatic > Freshwater > Ice > Liftoff...
TACCAGCAGTACGCGCTGGACTTCCAGGACATCGCCCTCGGCCCTGACGCCACCAAAATCGCCCCCGCCTGGTGCGAGGGCAACGTGTACAGCGTGCCCAACGCGGTAACGTACCGGTTTATCACCAACAGCCCGACCTGGCGGTACGTCACCTCGTTCGAGGTCTTCCACTGCCCCGCCGATGTCGCCGGCCTGAAGTACAACGGCAAGATCGTCCGCCGCAACCGCAGCTACGCCGTGAACGCCTTTATGGGCGACACCCAGACGCCCTGGGTCGCCAAACATGCCGACAGTACCGGCGCCATCTTGAAGCGCATCCGTCGGCTGTCGGACCTCACCGGCCCTGGGCCCTCGGACGTGTACGTGCTGGTTGACGAGCACGAGAACAGTATCAACGACTCGCACTTCTTCCCCTTCGACGACCTCCGCAAGTTCAACAACAACCCCTGGCTCGACGCGCCCTCGGTCCGCCACGGCAACGCGGCGGGCTTCAACTTTGCCGACGGACACGGGGAGATCCACAAGTGGCAGACGCGCCTGGAGGGCTTCAAGCGCCGGGGCGGCGAGGTGGTGCCGAACGACATCACCTGGCTTCCCAAGTCCCAGCGCACCGACCACGTCTGGATCACCAGCCACATCTCCGCCGCCGCCCGTTGAGGCGGGACCGCACCGGCGGTTCCCATCCACAATGCCCCGCATGAAACGGTTCCACTTCGACGCGGTGGGGTTCAGTCAACGCGAAGGCGGAAGCGGCCGCCTGCCGACGGAAGCCGAATGGGAACACGCCTGCTGTGCCATCTCGACCAACGTCTTTGGCTCCAGTGTTACCCTCGCGCCCTTACAGGCGAACTACGATGGCCGCGCCAGTCGAAATAGAACGACGAAGGGAAAAACATGAAGATCCAACCTCTGATCCTCCTATTGGTAACGGTGGGTGCCATCATCGGCCAGCCGGGGCCACTTGCGGCGAAACCGATCGCCCGCAAAGCTCCGCTCCCAGCTTTGCGCGTCAGCGACAATCACCGTTTCCTCGTCACCAGCGAGGGTAAACCGTTTTTCTGGCTGGGCGACACCGCGTGGGAGCTGTTCCACCGGCTCAACCGCGAAGAGGCCGTGCGTTATCTCGAAGACCGGGCAGGCAAGGGCTTCACGGTCATCCAGGCCGTCGCACTGGCAGAACTCGACGGATTGAACACGCCCAACGCTTACGGCCACCGCCCGCTCGTGGACAACGATCCCACCCGGCCCGACGTGAAGCCCGGCCCGGACAACGATTACTGGGATCACGTTGATTTCATCGTGAAGCGCGCCAACGAACTCGGCCTGCGCATCGGTTTCCTGCCGACGTGGGGCGACAAGTGGCACAAACGCGGCGGGAAAGGGCCGCTGGTCTTCCATCCAGAGAACGCCCGGGCTTATGGCAAATGGCTTGGCCGAAGGTATCGTGACGCCGGCCTGGTCTGGATTCTCGGGGGCGACAAATTGGTCGGCGACGACGAGGAACGGAACACGCTCGAAGCGATGGCACGCGGGCTTCGGGAAGGTGATCGTGGACGTCATCTGATCACGTTTCATCCCACCGGCCAGCATAGCTCGGCGATCTGGTTTCACGGTGCGCCCTGGCTCGACTTCAACATGGTGCAGACGGGGCATACGCGGGACCGGGACAACTACACCTCGGTAGCTGCCGAATACAACCGCACGCCCATCAAACCGGTGCTGGATGGCGAGCCTGGCTACGAGAACATCCCGCACGCCTTCAGCGCGGCCAACGGCCGGCTCGAGGCCATTCACGCGCGGCGCTTTTGCTACTGGGCGCTGTTCAGCGGCGCCTTGGGCCACACCTACGGCTGCAACGAGGTCTGGCAACTGTGGCAGCCCGGGCGTGAAGCCCTGGCCGGAGCCCAGCTCCCGTGGTTCGAGGCCATCGCCCTGCCTGGCGCCGGGCAGATGCGCCACGCCCGGACGCTCATTGAGTCGGGGCCCTACTTCGACCGCCTGCCCGATCCCTCGCTGGTCGCGCCGCCCAATGCCAGTGGCCCCGATCACGTGGCGGCTTGCCGCGCTCCGGACGGCCGTTACGCGTTGCTCTATTTTCCTTCCGGAAAATCGGCGACCGTCCGCACATTTCTTCTGAAAGGACCACGTCTGGCGGGGTGCTGGGTCGATCCCCGAACCGGTGAGAAACAGAATCTGCCGTCGGTGGAGATCGTGCCTGGGAAAAGCACCACGTTCCTGCCCCCGAAGGCCGATCTCGACTGGGTGCTCGTCCTGGAGGCTGAACAATGAAAGCTGGAAACATGAAAACTAAGATGATGCGGATGTTGGCGGTGATGCTTCTGGCGTTGGCCGGGGCAGCTTGGGCGGCGGAAAACGCCGCGCCCGTCGTGACCGAGGCCAATCGCATGGCCGAGGTGAGCTTTGAATCGCCCAAGGCTTACGCGGACCCGTTCGGCGGTGTGACGCTCGACGCCGTTTTCACCACGCCCGACGGACGTCTGCTCCGAGTGCCGGCGTTCTGGGCGGGCAGCAACACCTGGCGCGTGCGCTACGCGTCTCCGGTTACGGGCTCACACCGCTTCCGCACCGAGTGCAACGACTCCGCCAATGCCTCGCTGCACGGCGTCACCGGCGAGGTCGAAGTCAAAGCCTACACCGGCTCGAATCCGCTCTTCCGTCACGGGGCGATCCGGGTCGCCGATGACCGCCGTCATTTCGCCTACGCGGACGGCACGCCATTCTTCTGGCTGGGCGACACCTGGTGGATGGGGTTGGCCAAACGCCTGACGTGGCCGGCTGATTTTCAGGAACTCACCGGCAACCGTCGCGACAAGGGATTCACGGTGATTCAAATTGTGGCCGGCCTTTACCCCGACATGCCGGCGTTCGACGAACGCGCGCTCGGCGACGGCGGACTACCTTGGGAGAAGCTTTACCGGAGCATCCGGCCCGAATACTTCGACGCGGCAGACCAACGGATTCAGCACCTGGTCGAGCAAGGTTTGACTCCGTGCATCCTGGGCAGCTGGGGCTATCACTTGCCGTGGTTGGGCACCGAAAAGATGAAGCAGCACTGGCGCTATCTCATCGCCCGCTGGGGCGCACTGCCCGCGGTGTGGTGTGTGTCCGGCGAACAGGCGATGCCATGGTATAACTCCGGCAACAAGGAAGCTGAGACGCAACAACTCCGCCGCGAATGGACCGAGGTCACCCGTTCCATCCGAGCCACCGACCCGTTCCATCGGCTCATCACCACGCATCCCCGATCGAATGCCCGCGATGAACTTCTTGAACCCATGCTGCTCGATTTCGAGATGCAGCAAACCGGCCATGGAAGCCCTGCCGAGTCGCACGCGGCCAAGGCGTTGACCGCATGGAACCGTCCGCCGCTCGTGCCGGTCATCTCCGGCGAATCGCGTTACGAAGCATTGGAAATCAAACCCATGCTGCATGCGAAGGAGGCGCGCGAGGCTTTCTGGGCGCACCTGCTCAACAGCGGCTGCGCGGGCCACACCTACGGCGTGAACGACGTCTGGCAGGTCAACCTGCCGGAGAAACGCTTCGGCAAATCACCCACCGGTAGCGACTGGGGCGGCACGCCCTGGCGGGAGGCGATGAACCTGCCCGGCTCGACGCAACTGGCTCACGCCAAGAAATTCCTGTTTACCCTGCCGTGGCATCAACTGGCACCCACCACCAATCTTTGCACGGGGGCCACCTCGGCGGCAGCCACCGCAGATGGACGTTGCGCGCTGGCGTTCTCGATGAACGGCAAAGTGATGACAGCGAACCTCACCCAGTTCGGCGCGCCCGTGACGGCACGCTGGTTCGACCCCGCCAGCGGTGAGTTGAAAATGATGGAAGGCTCGCCGTTCCCGAACACCGGTGCGCGTGAGTTTGTTCCACCCGGAACGAATGCTGCGGGTGAGAGCGATTGGGTGCTGGTGCTGGAAGTGAATCGCTGAGAGGCGCAGTGAACTATAAATTTGAGTGAAGACTTTCATTCCAGCACAGAGTTCAAGAGGGCACAGAGCCGGCCTGCTCACGGACCTTTCCTCTGTGTTCTCCAAATCTCTGCGCTAAGAAATCATGTCCACTGACTCCATCATCGCCCGTTACCGGATCGAGACCTGCCTGCCGCTGGAGCAGGTGAAGACTTTCATTCCAGCACAGAGTTCAAGAGGGCACAGAGCCGGCCTGCTCACGGACCTTTCCTCTGTGTTCTCCAAATCTCCGCGCTAAGAAATCATGTCCACTGACTCCATCATCGCCCGTTACCGGATCGAGACCTGCCTGCCGCTGGAGCAGGTGGCGGAGACTATAGCCGGGGAACAGTCCTCCGGGACCTTCCTGCCCATCCCGGGCGAGACGGAGGAACTCAAGGCCCGCTCGCGCGCGAAAGTAACACACATCGAGCGACTCGACTGCTCGGAGGAACCCAGTCTGCCCGGGGGACGCAAGCCGAAGGGTATAACTGGCCCCGCGCAGTTTCAGCGGGCGGAGATCACGATCGAGTTTCCCTTCGCCAATCTCGGAGCGAACCTGCCGACGCTCCTCGCGACCGTCTGCGGCAACCTTTACGAACTCTCCGATCACAGCGGATGCAAGCTGCTCGACCTCGAATTGCCTCCGGCCTTCGGCGCGAAGTATCCGGGGCCGCAGTTCAGCGTGGCTGGCACCCGCAGGCTCACCGGCGTCCACGACCGGCCGATCATCGGCACCATCGTCAAGCCGAGCGTCGGACTTTCCCAGGAACAGACCGCCGCCCTGGTCCGGGATCTGGGCGAGGCGGGCATTGATTTCATCAAGGACGACGAGCTGCAGGCAGACGGTCCGCAATGTCCGCTGAAAGATCGCGTATCCGCCGTGATGCGCGTCATCAACGAACTCGCCGACCGCACCGGCAGGAAGGTGATGTTCGCCTTCAACATCACCGACGATCTCGACGCGATGTTGCGACATCACGACACCGTGGTCGCGGCGGGCGGAACGTGCGTGATGGTGAGTCTGCACAGTGTGGGCCTGCCTGCGCTGCTCGAATTGCGCAAACGCTGCGCCGTGCCCATTCACGGGCATCGCAACGGCTGGGGCATGTTCAGCCGACATCCGCTGCTGGGGGTCGAGTATCCCGCGTGGCAAAAACTCTGGCGGTTGGCAGGCGCGGATCATCTCCACGTCAACGGCCTCCAGAACAAATTTGCAGAGCCGGATGAATCCGTCGTGCGCAGCATCCAGGCATGCCGTACCCCGATGTTCCGTCCCGATGACACGGCGATGCCGGTGGTCAGCTCGGGCCAGTGGGGCGGTCAGGCTCCGGAAACCTACCGGCTCACGGGCACGACCGATCTCATGTATGTCGCCGGTGGCGGCATCATGGCGCATCCGATGGGACCCGCCGCTGGATTGCGCGGTTTGCAGCAGGCGTGGGCGGCGGCGGTTGGAGGAATTGATTTGAACACCTACGCGGAGACGCATCCGGAATTAAAGGCCACCATCAAGAAATTCGGAGGTGCCAAGTGATTTCTCTGTGTCCTCATAAACTCTGTGCTAAACACGCAAAGCCTGTAGATTTCAGCGCAGAGTTTTGGAGAACACAGAGAGGAATGCTAAGGCCACGCGCATGAAGCCGAATGAGATTACTCACCAGATTATTGGCGCAGCCATTGATGTGCATCGGGAGCTGGGACCTGGCCAGGACGAGGTGCTCTATGAGGATGCGATGGAAATCGCCTTGAACGCGCGCTCCTTGCAATTTCTCCGACAGGCACCGCTGCCGGTTTATTACAGGGGAGTCAAACTGGACTGCGGGTTCCGCCCCGACTTTGTTGTTGAGGAGACCGTCGTGGCCGAGTGCAAGGCGGCGGAACTGGATCATCCCGTGTTCGGGGCGCAGGTGCGAACGTATCAACGCCTGGGAGGCTGGCCTCTGGGTCTGCTGCTCAATTTCAATGTGCCGGTTATGAAAGACGGCGTGTCACGATCCATCGTGGATGCCACAGAGTTCAGGAAGGAGAAGACTGTCAGCACAGAGTTTGAGAGGACACAGAGCAAGGATGATTTGATAGAGGCCATCATTGGCGCGGCCATTAATGTGCATCGTTATCTTGGCCCAGGACTATTAAACTCAATGTATGAGGTCTGTTTCCGGCATGAGCTCTCGCTGGCTGGCCTCAAGTTTGAGTGCAATCGTCGCGTGAGTGTCGTGTTCCAGGGGAGCACGCTTGGGCATCCGGCCGAACTCGATCTCGTCGTCGAGGGTGTCATCCTCATCTCGGTCTTATCCGTCCAGAAACTGCTGCCTGTCCATGAGGCGCAGACCAGAAGCCAGATGCGGCTGGGGGATCTTTCCTCCGGCCTGCTCCTCAACTTCCATGCCGCGCGACTCGCCGACGAGATCAGGCGATTCGGCTCCTTGTCATCCTCTGTGTCCTCCAAACCTCTGCGCTAAAAATGCCCGCGAACTCAACCACCCTTCTCCTCGCCTACTACGGTGACGACTTCACCGGATCGGCCGACGTGATGGAAGCCCTCGCCCGCGCCGGGTTGCACACCGTCCTCTTCCTGAAACCGCCGACTCAGGAAGCGCAGGCCCGGTATCCGGGCCTGCGCGCGTTTGGTATCGCCGGCGGCTCGCGGACGATGTCGCCTGAGGAAATGGAGCGCGAACTGTCGCCCGCATTTACAGCCCTCCAGGCGAGCGGCGCCCGCATCGCGCACTACAAGATGTGCTCGACGTTTGATTCGTCACCGTGCGTCGGTTCCATCGGCAAGGCGATCGAGCTTGGCCGGCGGGTGTTTGGCGAACGCCCGACGCCGTTGGCCGTTGGGCTGCCGCTGCTGGGTCGTTACGTGGCCTTCGGCAATCTTTTCGCCCGTTCGGGCCTGGATACCGAACCGTTCCGCCTCGACCGCCATCCCACGATGAGCCGGCATCCGGTGACGCCGATGAACGAATCGGACATCCGCGTCATCCTGACCGGCCAGACCGCGCTTCGGGTGGAGTTGGTGGACGTGCTGAAGCTGGAAGGGGCGGGTGATCCGTTGTCGATGATCAGAGGTCAATCTCCGCCGCCCATCGTCTTATTCGATACGGTGCGCGAGGCACATCTGCCGCTGGTGGGGCGTGAGATCGAGCGCATGGCAGAGTCGGGTCAGCTTTTCGTCGTTGGCTCCAGCGCGGTGGAATATGCGTTGGTGGCGCACTGGGCTTCACTTAGCACAGAGTTTGGGAGGACACGGAGAGCCACGGCCGCTTCCCCCTCTGTGTCCTCCAAATCTCTGCGCTCAAATGAAAGTGCCACCACCACGGTGAATCAATTGATCTGCGTCTCCGGCAGTTGTTCACCCGTGACGGACCGCCAGATCGCCCGCGCCGTCGAGGCGGGCTTCGCCGAGATTCCCCTCGATCCCGCAGGCCTGCTGGACTCTTCAGCGAACGGCCCCGACCTCACGGAAGCTCTGAGCCTCCTGCGCTCCGGTCGCAGCGTCAGCCTGCACACCAGTCGCGGCACCGCCGACCAACGCTTCCAGAAATCACTCTCGCCATCGGAGCGCGAACAACTCGGCGCAGCGCTGGGCGGAGTGCTGGATCGTCTGCTTGCGGCCAGCGGTTTGAAACGGGCCGTGGTCTGCGGCGGCGACACGAGCATGGCGGTGGCACGCGCGCTCGGCATCGAGGCCCTCGAGTTTGCCGCCCCCGCCGCGCCCGGTTCGCCGCTCTGCCGCGTGCATGCGCCTGGCCGTAATGCCGATGGCTGCGAAATCATCTTCAAGGGCGGCCAGAACGGCCGCGATCGCTTCCTGCTCGATGCACTGGAGATTCCGTCCGTCCGCTCGAAGCCTTCTACTTCAACCCACCTCAATTCATGATCAACCTCACTCTCCTTGGCGCCGGCGGCAAAATGGGCTGTCGCATCACGGACCATCTCAAATCGCATCCCGACTACACGATGCACTACGTCGAGTCCGGCGAGCGCGGCCTGACCAACCTCACCCAACGCGGCGTGACACCTACTCCGCGCGAGGAAGCCTTGCGGGTGGCCGACGCGGTGATTCTCGCCTTGCCCGATCGCGTGCTGGGCAAGGTTGCGCAGGAGGTCGTGCCCCAGCTTCGTCCCGGCGCGCTGGTTATTACCCTGGACCCCGCCGCAGCCTACGCCGGCGAGCTGCCGCCCCGGCCAGACATCAGCTACTTTGTTTCGCATCCGTGCCACCCGAGCGTGTTCGATCACTTCCAGACCGAGGCGGAGATCAACGACTTCTTCGGCGGCACCCACGCCCGGCAGGCGATTGTCTGCGCCTTGATCCAAGGACCAGAGGAGCACTACGTGTTGGGGGAAAAGATCGCTCGCGACTTCTACGCACCTGTCACGCGATCGCATCGCATGACCGTCGAACAGATGGCCATTCTGGAACCCACCATGGCCGAGACCTGCGGCATCGCGCTGCTCATCGAACTGCGGGAGGCGATGGAGGAAGCCATCCGCCGGGGCGTGCCGCGGGCAGCGGCGGAAGACTTCATGCATGGGCACATCAAGGTCGTTCTCGGCATCGTGTTTGGCCGCGTTGGATTCCCCCTAAGCGACGGGGCCAAACTCATTGCCGGCTTTGGCCGTGAACGCCTCTTCAAGCCAAACTGGAAGGAACTCTTTGATCCCTCGAGCGTGCGCGAACAGGTGGAGACCATCGTGCGTGGATGATATGCCTTTGCCGATGAATCCCATCCTTCAAGTTGCTGCTTTGGCGCCAACGGGACGTCGCAGGCTCCGAGCCGGCCCGCTCTCGGTCGTTTTCGATGCGGGCGACCTGCGCTACCTCAAGCTCGGCAATCGTGAAGTCATCCGCCGCATCTACGCCGCAGTGCGCGATCGCAACTGGCATACGGTGCCGGCGGAAATCTCCGATCTCAAGACTCAGATGGCAGAGGACCACTTCCGGATTTCCTACACCAGCACTCATCGACAGGGGGAGATTCACTTCGAATGGCAGGCGGCGATCGTCGGCGAGGCGGATGGTAGCTTGCGCTTCACCTTTGACGGCGAGGCGAAGACCACGTTTCTCCGCAATCGCATTGGTTTCTGCGTGCTGCATCCCATCCGCGAATGCGCCGGAGCGAAATGCCGGCCGCGCTACACCGACGGCACGGAGCGTGAGATGACGTTTCCCGACACCATCGCCGCGGAGCAGCCGGTGAACGGGCTGTCCGAACTCGCCGGACTGGCGCATGAGATTGAGCCGGGTATCTGGGCGGAGATACAGTTCGAGGGTGATATCTTCGAGATGGAGGATCAGCGCAATTGGATCGACGCGAGTTTTAAGACATTCTGCACACCATTGAACCGGCCGCGCCCGCTGGAGGTCAAGGCCGGGACCAGAGTGTGGCAGGAGATTCGATTAAAGCTTGCTGATCGGAGATTAGAGATGAGGGATTCGCTCAAGTCGGTCGATCGATCCTTCCTCTCCAATCAACCATCTTCATTCAACAATCTCCCACCGAGCGTCGTCATCATCTCGCATCAGGACGAGGTTTTCCGCCTCCCTTCGATCGGCCTCGGCGTTTCCACGGAGTCAGGAGTCCCGGATGAAATTGGGCTAACCCGCCTTCAGTTACTCAAGCTGGCTCACCTCCGGATCGATCTGCGACCCAGCGATGCGGAAACTGCGGTGCGTCTGACCGAGCAGTCCTCCGACGCGGAAGTGCTTGGCCACCAGCTCGAACTCGCCGTTCACCTGGATGATTTAAGCGACTGGCCATCCGTGGATGCCTATCTCGATGCACTCGCCAGCCAACTTCGAGTGGGACAAACACCGCTCGCGCGAATCCTCGTTTTTGGCGTGGGCGCGCCGCACTGCACTTCCTCGGAAGCGCTGCGGCTAGCTCGTAAATACCTCGGCCAATTCGGCGTCCCCATCGGCGCCGGCACGAATGCCGATCTTTACCAACTCAATCTCAGCCGCCCGCCTGCTGACGCGGACTTCATCTGCTGGTCGATGAACCCGCAGGTACACGCCTTTGACAACGCCAGCATTGCCGAGACACCCGAGGCTGCGGCACACCAAGTCGTCAGCGTGCGCCACTATTTCCCGGGCAAGCCGCTCGTGATCTCACCTGTGACCCTCCGGCCTCGTTTCAACCCCAACGCGACCGGTCCGCAACCCGTCGTGCTATCCGGCGAATTGCCGCCCCAGGCGGACTCGCGCCAACTCTCGCTTTTCGGTGCAGCCTGGACGCTGGCGATGACCAAAGCATTCGCCGAGTCCGGTGCGGACAGCGTGACGTTCTATGAAACAACCGGCTGGCGTGGCGTGATGGAATCCGCGATCGGCTCGACTTTGCCCGATAAATTTCCTTCCATTCCCGGCGCGGTCTTTCCCCTTTTCCATGTGCTGGCCGATGTCGGGGACTTTGCTGGTGGCGAAGCCGTGCGCACCGAGGCTAGCGACCCGCTGGCCGTTGCATCGCTGCTGTTACGTTCGAGTGGCCGCCGTCGCTTGATTTTAGCCAACCTGAGTGCAGAGCTTCGCCACGCAAAATTGCGAGATTTTGATGGGATCATTCTATCGCGCACGCTGGACGTCTCGACTAGCCTCAAAGCCATGATCTGCCCCGAAGAATTCCGCGCGCATTCCATGCCTTTTCACGGCATGGACGTGGAACTGGCGCCTCATGCAGTCGTCACCTTGGACTTCGCTCTACCCTGATTCTCCGCTCTTTCACACCTCGATATGAACTTACGAATCACATTCAGTCCCACATTCTTCACCGCCGCGTTCGCGATCGTAGCGCTCGCCCTCACCGGCTGCGGTAAATCCGACTCCGGCGCTGCGAACTCGTCCACCAGTTCATCCACGTCCGCCGCGCCCGACCAGGTGAAGACGATCGGGGTCGCGTTCGAGACGTTGCAGACGGAGTTCTGGGTTGCCGCGTTCGACAAGCTCAAAGCCGACTGCGCCGCCAAGGGCATCACCATGCTCGAAGGTGTGGCGGACGGCGACGCGAGCAAGCAGTTCGATCAGGTGAGAAATTTCATCAACCGCAAAGTGGACGGCATCATCATCGTGCCCAAGGACGGCAAGACGGTGATTCCTATGATCAAGGCCGCCAACGCCGCGAACATCCCGGTCGTGCTTTACAACCGGCCCGCCGACCCAACCGACGCGAAGCACACCGCCGTGGCGCCGGACAACTTCGCCATCACCAAGGAGACGGTGACGTATCTCGTCTCGCTCGCGAAAAAGACCGGGAAAAAGCAGAAGGCGATGATTCTGCTGGGTGATCTCGGCGACGTGAACGCCATTGGCCGACGCGATGGATTCGAAGCGGCCATCAAGGATGCGGGCGAGGCCGTCGAGGTCGTCGCGCGCATTCCGACGGATTGGAATCAGGAGAAAGCTCTCGCCGGTGTACAGAGCGCGATGCAGGCGAATCCGGATATCGGACTCATCTTCACGTCCAGCGACTTCATGTTTCCGAGCATCAAGTCTGTGCTCAGCAACCTCGGCAAATGGAAGAAGCACAACGAACCCGGCCACATCATCCTCGGCGGTTTCGACGGCGACGCCACGGCGTATCAGCTCATGGCCGAGGGCTACGTGGACGCAACCGGCGTGCAAGACGTCTATTGGGAAGCCGAGCAGGCCATTCAAGTAATCATCGCCGCGAAGGACGGCCAGATTTCGCCCACCCGCATCGACGACCAGGGTTTTGCCATCACGCAGGCGAACTTGAAGGAGATGGAGTCGCGGATGTGGGGAGCCGTGGTGGCGACGAAGAAAAAGTGAGCGCCAACACAACAGCCAGTCTCGTGGCCCGAGCAATGAGCAACCTCGTTGGCTCCGATTTGTTTGTCCTGTTCCTCTGCGGAATCACCTTCGCCGCCTTCGCACCTTTCACGCCCATCTTTGTTACGCCGGCCAACCTCGCGAACATCCTGATCGGCTGCCTGCCGTTGCTCCTGCTCGCGACCGGACAGACGCTCGTGCTCATCACCGGTGGCATTGATTTGTCCGTCACAGCGATCATCGGATTGAGCAGCGTGGTTGGTGCGCTCGTGATGGGCGGCGACCAAGGTTGGCTGCAGGGAAGTCCAATAGCGATGCCAGTCGCCATGGCGTCCATGCTCGCAACGGGTGCGCTCGTTGGACTCTTCAATGGGGCGTGCATCGCGTGGCTGCGGATGCCCGCCTTCATGGTCACGCTCACCACCACAATGTTCTTCAGCGGCCTCTCCGTCTGGCTCGCGAAAAAGGTCGTCAACTCTGAGAGCATCTACAACTTGCCGCCCGCTTTCCTCGCGTTCGGCACACACGCCTGGCTGGCCCTACTGATGGCGGTGATCGCGACGCTCCTCGCTCATCTGCTGCTCGCGCGCACGTTGCTCGGACGCTGGCTTTACGCCGTCGGCCACAACCCACGCACGTCGCTTATCTCCGGCGTTCCGGTGGGCGGTGTCACGGTGGGCGCCTACGTGTTCAGCGGCGTCTTCGCGGCCTTGGCGTCCATCCTTCTCACCGCGCAGTTGGAGACCGGTTCACCGAATCACGGCAAGACGCTCTTGCTCGATGTCATTGGCGCCGCGGTCATCGGCGGCACGAGTTTGTTCGGCGGCAAAGGCAAGGTGCTCTGGACCGTCTATGGCGTGCTGTTTCTGTCGCTCCTTGGCAATGGATTAAACCTGCTCAACGTCTCCGACTTCCTCATCACCATCGTCAAAGGCGCGGTCATCCTCGTCGCCGCGTTGTTGGATGTTTGGAGGACAAAGTTTGTTCGTGGTCCGTAGTCTTTTGCGCTCGCCATGAACTCAACCCCGACGCACCTGGAACGGCCGACCACAAACAACGAGCCGTTCATCGTTTTCGACCACATCGAGAAAGCCTTCTTCGGTGTGAAGGTGCTGAAGGGCGTAAGCTTCGGCGTCGGCGTGGGGCGCATCGTCGGATTGGTCGGCGAGAACGGCGCGGGCAAGTCCACGCTGATGAATCTGCTCGGCGGGAATCTGCAGCCCGACGCCGGCGAGTTACGTGTAAATGACCAACACTACGCGCCGCGCCATTCAAATGATGCCCGCAACGCCGGGATCGCCTTTGTGCATCAGGAGTTGAACCTCTTTCCGAACCTGAGCATCGCTGAGAATTTGTATCTGACGGACTTCCCGCGCATCCGCCCGGCAGGGACATCGGGACGGGCAGATGCTCGGCGCTCCGGTTTGCCCTGGATCAATCGTCGTGCCCTGCGCGCCCAATCCGTTGAACTCCTTCGCCAAGTCGGGCTGGATCTTTCACCCGACACCCTCGTCGAACGCCTACCCGCCGGCGAAAGGCAGCTCGTGGAAATCGCCAAGGCACTCGGCGCGAATGCTCGCGCCCTCATTCTCGACGAACCTACAACCTCGCTTTCCTCCCCCGAGTGCGAGCGTCTGTTCATCTTGGCAACTCAGCTTCGGGACCGAGGCATCGCCATCATCTACATCTCCCACGCACTCGGCGACGTGCTGCGGCTGTGCAATGACCTCGTCGTCCTGCGCGATGGCGAAATGGTCGGCGGTGGTCCGACCCAAGACTTCACCCACGACCGACTCGTCTCGCTAATGGTGGGGCGGCAGTTGAATCAGCTCTACCCGGAGCGTCGGTCTCCGGCCCGGCCTGAGCCCAACGAGACCGAGAACGTGCCGGGTCGGAAACCGGCGCTCCAAGTCGAACGGGTTTCGCAACCTGGCATCGTGCGCGACATCTCGTTCAGCCTTGCTGCCGGGGAAGTTCTTGGTCTCTCTGGGTTGATGGGCGCGGGCCGCTCTGAACTGGCGCGTATCCTCTTCGGCCTCGACCCGTGCGCGAGCGGCGAGATCCGATTGAACGGAGAAAATCTCACCGGCGCACCACGTCGACGCATCCAGCGTGGACTCGCCTTCCTCACCGAGGACCGTCGCCAAGAGGGTCTCTGCCTGGAAGCTTCCATCGCGGACAACATGGCCCTCGTCACGTTGCCTTCGAACAGCCGCTCCCCGGTGCGCTTCCTCGACTACACCCGCATCAATTCCGCCGTCAAGCGCATGCGCGAAGCAGTCAAACTCTCGCCCAAAGCCGCAGACACGCAGGCCGTGCGGACGTTGAGCGGCGGCAACCAACAGAAGGTTGTTCTAGGCAAGTGGCTTCTCGCCAAACCCAAGGTGCTCATCCTCGACGAACCGACGCGCGGCATCGACGTGGGCGCGAAGTCCGAGATCTACCGACTCATCTATCAGCTCGCGGATCGCGGGGCCGGAGTGCTCGTCATCTCGTCCGAGCTCGAAGAGCTGGTTGGCCTTTGCGATCGCATCCTCGTGATGCGGCACGGGGAGATATCAGGCGAGTTCCGCCGCGATTCTTTCGACCGCGAAAAGATTCTGGCCGCAGCGCTGCATTTCCTCAAAAAATGAGTGCACCGAACTCCAGGCCCTTGCTTCGTTTGCTGGACTTCGCCCCGGGCGCGCTCTTCGCCGTGGTGCTGCTCGTGTTTGGCCTGATGTCGGATAAATTCCTGACCACGGACAACTTCACGCAGATCCTCGTGCAATCCTCCTCCACCGCCGTCGTCGCGGTGGGCATGACCTTCGTGCTGGTCACGGCGGGGGTGGATTTGTCGGTCGGCGCGATCATGTTTTGCGGCGCGGGCCTCGCCGGGAAGATGGCGCTCGGCGGGCAGCCGTTGTCGCTCTGTCTGCTAGTCATGATCGGTGTCGGCCTGCTCGGCGGGGCGGTGAATGCGCTGCTTGTCACGCGCTTCAAACTCGCCGCCTTCATCGCCACGCTAGCCACGCTCTACATCGGGCGCGGGATGGGCCGTTGGATTACACAGACGCGTGCAATGAACCTGCCGGATTCATTCCTCGCGCTCGGTTCGGCGAAATGGTCGGGCGTGCCGTTGCCACTTTGGATCGCCGGCGGGGTTATCCTTGTCGCGCAACTCGTTCTCTCAAACACGCCGTTTGGCCGACAGCTTTACGCCCTCGGCAACAATCCCGCCGCGGCAAACAAGGCCGGGCTACCCACGACGCGACTGCTCGCCGAGGTTTACCTCATCTGCGGCGCATGCGCAGGCTTGGGCGGCATCCTGGCGCTTTCCCAGCTTGGGTCCGTGTCGCCCAAGTTTGGCGAGCATTATGAGTTCGACGCCATCACCGCCGCGGTGCTGGGCGGCACAAGCCTCTTCGGCGGGCGCGGCAAGGTGTTCCCAGGAACGGTGCTGGGCGCGGTGCTGCTCAAGAGTATCTTCAACGGCCTCGTCATTGTGCAGGCGGACCCGTATCTCTACCCGCTTATTACCAGCGCAATCATCTTCCTTGCGGTTGTTCTCGATAGCCTGCGCCGAGTGGCCGAGGCCCGTTTGAACGCGAGACAGATTTACGCGGCGCCAGGCCAGATTTAGCCGTCACCAAACCCCGTGAAAACGTCACAAGGTAAAGCCATTTCTCCAAAATCGCCCCAGCTCGCAGAGGAGGCCTGGACGCATCTGCATCGTTTCTGCCAACGGATGGAGTTCGAGCCGCACGACATCGCAGCCCAATTGGATGACCGAAGGCGGTATAACGTGCCGCTGGACGAGGAATTTCCACTGGTCATCAAACTGTTCCACTACACCTCGCGCTGGCACACGCGCGGGGCGACATGGCATGAACGGCTGGAACTGTTCCTTCCGCTCGACGGACCGGCACACTTCCGCATGGGCGAGCAGGAAGTGGATTTGCAGCCGGGCGACCTGCTCGTGGTGGACAATCTTAAGCTACACCACGTCGTCGATTTTCCCGGCTTCAACACGCGCGTAATCGTCATAAGTTTTCTGCCGGAATTTGTCTACAGCCTCGGCTCGCCGTCACACGACTACGCGTTTCTGCTGCCCTTCTATTCGAAGGTCGAGCGACGTCCACATGTCCTCCGTGCCGGGGACGCCGCCGCACCGGAGGTGCATTGGGCGCTGACACGACTACTCGAATGCTTTTTTGGCCGCACGGCCCGGCCATTTTTCCAGGCCGGATCCAAGGCCTTCCTGCTTGAAGTTCTTTACCGCCTCGCCGGGCATTTCCGCGCTTCGGAGATCGTTAAATGGGAATTCATGCGCCAGCAGGAACGATCGCTCCGGCTTAAGAAACTGTTCGACCATATTAACATCCGCATCTCAGAAAAACTCTCGGTGACTGCAGCCGCCCGGCTCGTGGGAATGAGCGCACCGCAGTTCATGAAGACATTCAAGCAGGTCGCGGGGATGACGCTCGTGACCTACCTCAATCATGTCCGACTCGCGTTCGCGGCACGCCTCCTGCGGGAGACGAACCGGACCATCGCGGAAATCGCCAACTCTGCCGGATATTCGGACCAGAGCTATTTTGACAAGCGGTTCAAGCGCGCCTTTGGACAAACGCCCAAGGAATTCCGGACCGTGATTCTTCGGTGAACACCCCATCGACTTCAACTTGAACATCACCTTGATGAAGACCGTGAACCTGGTGGAGCTTCGCCGCAATACTGAGAGGGTGTTGTGACCCCTGGCCAAGGGCGAGCGATTTGTGCTCTCCGACCGCGGCAGGCCCAGCGCTCGTTTGGAACCAATCGTCGCTGACTTGGGCACCCTCAGTGCAGGCGATCCCTTCCTGAGCTTCGACAGCCGGGCCCAGCCCAACCCCAAAAGCAGAACCCGGCATCAGGACATTGACCACATCCTCTCTTTACCCCGTCTGCTACCTGCTGTAGCAGACGACGTGAGGAGTCTCCATTCGCTCTCTGGAACGTTCGACCTCCACCCTCGTCCTAAATCTAGATGAAGTCTCGTGACCTCGAGGGAGGCGGCCAGCTTCGCGTAATCAGTGGATGTGTTCATGGTTATTTCAATGGTTTGCTAAAAAGAAGATCTCTCACCGGTCAGGCGGCACCCATGCCCTGTCCGGCCAACAACCGCGGGACATCCTGAAATCCGTCCGTGCCGCGGTCTCGCAGTGTCCTTCCGACGGCCACACCGACCGCAGTCGAGCAGGTTCGCCGACTCTCCGGAGCGGGGTGGGTGTGATGCCGATTTCTTCCCGTTTTTTCAGCCGGACAGTTTGCCGTTATGGCCAAGACGACTGTATCAGAGAGCGCCAAGACTTTCCGTCCATAGTCAAGATTGAGGCGAGTCTGATCTGCTGGGTCTTTGGCAACAGATGAATTCTGAAACGCCTCTTGGACGAAATGAAGCTTTTTGTAAATGCGTTGAAAGTCCTCCTCAGACTTGGCGGCTTCGATCTCGCGGCCAAAACCAAGAATGTCTATGAACGCAACCAAGGGACAGTTTCCACCAAGGGAAAGACTCTCTAACGCGATATCGCCAACTCCCGGTCGTCGTGCGTCGGCCCAGGCACATCCACCCTCTGGATCAACCCCCGCTTCTCCAGCACCACTCGCGGGGTCAGTCTCAGAGCCTGTCCGAAAAATCCGAGGGGTGACGTGTACCCAGATTCTTAGGGCAACCTGCACCGGTCAGTGGTTCTAAGGCTCGGCGTCCAACTTGTTCTGCACGACCTCGGACTTCTCCACCGCGACCGATTTTCCCCAGGCTTCCTTGGCTTCGGACTTCCGACCCAGCGCCGCCAGCACATCGCCCAAATGATCGAACACCGTCGCATCGGGGATGGGCATGAGGGAGACGGCCTTTTCCAAGGCGGGAAGAGCCTCAGCCGCTCGGCCCAACTTGAACAAGACCCAGCCCAGACTATCGAGGTAAGCCGGATTCTCTGGTTCGGCCGCCACGGCGCGCTCGATCATCTCGAGCGCCCGATCTAGATTCTTACCCTTCTCCGCCCACGTGTAGCCCAAGTGATTGAGCGCCTCGTCAAAGTCTGGCTTCAAGGCAAGCGACTTTTCCAGGTACTCAACCGAGTCCTCTTCCCGTCCGGCCTGGGACAACATCGATCCCACTTGAAAATAAAATCGGTGGTCCAGCAACTCGCCCGCCGGGGGACCGGCCAACGCCTCGGCCTTTTTGAAAGCGGTCAGCGACTTGTCGTAATGTTCCAGTCGGGCTTCCGTCAGTGCGGTCAGATAAACCAGGCGAAACGAAGTGGGAAACCGATCTAGCCCGCGCCGCAAGACCGTTAAGGCCGCCTCGCCTTCATCCTGATTTAAATGGGCGACGGCCAGATCCGAGTAGGCCGGCTCAAATTCCGGGTTCAAATTCAGAGCTCGCTCAAACATTCGCTCCGCCCCAGCGGTGTTCTTCTCCTCCAGCTCGATCACCCCCAAAAAGTACCAGGGAAAGTGGGAGGTGGGGTTCACCTTGCTCAGCAACTCCAAATGCTCGCGAGCTTCCTTCAACCGGCCATCGCGAATCAGCAGCTCGGCCAAACTAGCGGCCACCGCCGGATTTTTGGGAATCAGCTCATTGATGCCCTGAAACAGAGACTCCGCCTTGGCGTTGTCACCCAGTTCCAGATAACCGCGACCCAACCGCAACAATTCGGCAGGTTCCTTGAGTTGGGTGACCTCGGCCCGCTCCAACGCACGACGCCAGTCGGCCTGCGCGGGGGTTTTGAGCGAGGGTTCAATTCGGGCGAACCAGGAAAACAGATCCCCCACATTCAGCCAGAAGGTAGAACTGTCGTTGGTCAGAGAAAGGGATCGTTCGAGCACCGAAAAGGCCTGGGCTGGCTGCTTCTGTTCCAGATGAATGACCGCCAGTTGTTGATAGGCCCCCAACAAGGTCGGAGTGGCGCGGATCGCCGACTCGTAGGATTTGATGGCGGTGTTGGTCTTGCCCGCCTGTTTTTGAAGGTCGGCCAGCAAGGCCTGGATGACTCCCGAGGTGCCTGGCTGGCTGGCGGTGCGCTGCAGGACCTCCAAGGCGCGCTCCGGCTGGTTCTTTTGGAGGTAATGACGGGCGAGATCCGTCGCGATCGCCTCATTTCCCGGATCGCTCTCCGCTGCGCGCGCGAATTGTTCATACGCCGCCTCAGGTTCCTCCCGCTCGGTCAGGAGCACACCGGCGGAAAAAGCGGACATTGCTTGCACTCGACGCTCGAGAGCGGAGTCAGAATCTTCTGCAACTGAAGAAGACCCCGAGCCTGAATCTTTGGATCCGCCCGATCGGCAGCCCGCGACCAGTCCGACCAAAATCAGCGGGAATAACCAAGACGGCATCAGAACTCTCGGCATATGAAAAATAGAGCGCGGCCCCGAATCGTCAGGGCCGCGCCGGAAAGGCGTCATCAACCGGGGCGCCGGTTATTACTTCTGCCAGGTACGCTTTTTATGGCGGTTCTGGCGGAGCTTCTTCCGACGCTTGTGTTTATTGATCTTCGATTTACGACGTTTCTTCAGTGAACCCATAGAGCTTGTTTGTCCGGCAGTCAGTAAACCACTTTGTTCAGAGGATACTCGATGATGCCCTCTGCTCCAGCGGCTTTGAGCTGCGGAATCATTTCCCGGACGACCGACTCATCAATGATGGTTTCGACGGCCACCCAGCCCGACTGACTCAACCCGGACACCGTGGGATTACGCAACGCCGGGAGCGATTGCAACAAGTTTGGCAGATTGGCTTCGCGAACATTCATCTTTAAGCCGACCTTTGCCTCCGCTTCGATCGCCCCTTTCAGCATCAGGGCGAGCGTCTCAATCTTCCGGCGTTTCCAGGAATCTTTCCAGGAAGTGTGATTGGCAATCAGCCGAGGCGTGGAGATCAGCAGGGTCTCAACGATGCGCAGTTTGTTGGCCCGCAGGGAGGAACCCGTTTCGGTCACTTCCACGATCGCGTCCACCAACTCCCGCGCCTTCACCTCCGTCGCCCCCCAGGAAAATTCGACCTCGGCCTTGACTTTGTTTTGCTTGAGCCAGCGTTTGGTCAAGCCCACTACTTCAGTAGCGATCCGCTTGCCCTCCAAGTCTTTGACCGACCGTATCGAGGACTCTTCCGGAACCGCCAGTACCCACCGGGTTGGTTGCCGAGTTGCCTTGCTAAAAATAAACTCACCGACCTCATGAACCTTGCTGTGGTTCTCCATGATCCAGTCGTGCCCCGTAATGCCGGCATCGAGATATCCCAGTTCGACATAACGGCTGATTTCCTGGGCCCGAATCAAGCGAATGGTCAGTTCCGGGTCATCGACATACGGCTCATAACTCCGACTGGAAACGGTGACGTTCCATCCGGCTTTAGCCATTTTCTCCAAGGTGGCATCCTGGAGCGATCCCTTGGGTAATCCCAATCGGAGGGACGGCGTCGCCGGTGCTTTAGAGTTACTCATGAGTAGGATTCCCCGCTTCCCGACCCGTAAACGAGTGGATTGGAAGGGACCGTGACAGGCAGGATGCGAGTGAGCAAATGAGAGCCGGAAGCGTGGGAATCAGGTCCTGGTGACTCGAACCCGGTTAAGCGAGCCCAACAAGAGCTCTACCCAATACTCACCAGGGAAGATTGGCGCCTAGTGCGACGGGTTCAGGCAGCCCGCTTTGATGAAGAATCCGAGGTAGGCCAGAACGGAAATCCACATCAGCCACCATCCTTTGCCGAGGCCATGGACGCCCATAACCAGGCCAGCGCCAATCAAGACGGTGAACACCAAAAAGAATGCGAGTGCGGCGAAACCTTTCACGTCCCACACACATACTGGATTCAACCGACGCTGACAAGTACGGGAAACGGTTCTTAGCCGCTTCAGCCCACTGACCCGCGTTCCCCGAGTGACAGCACTTGAGAGGGCTGCCCCAAGAACCGGCACGTGGTAACGAACTCCTCCGGCGAAGCCGTGTTGAAGGCAAACAGGTCGTAATGGCAGGGAACAACTCGGCCCGCGCCAATTGCTTTCGCCAACTGGGCCGCCTCCCGCCCCGATAAATTACCGGCCACCCGGCGCTCCGGAGCCCGGCCGTTGATCGGTAGCAAGGCGAGATCAATCCGAAAGGGACGCAATCGTTCCACCATGCCGGGATACAGAATCGTGTCGCCGGAGTGATAAATCGTCCAGGGCCCGGCTTTTACGACCCAGCCCAGAAAAAGTGGTCGCCCTTCCGAATCAGTCGCCAGTGCCTCATGAGCCGCCGGAACCGCATGGAACTCGAACCCCGCGATCGTTCGACCGATTTTCTCGTCCTGGCCGTCCAATCCATGGATTCGGTCCTCCGGCAATTCCGAGCGCTCCCGAACCGTCGCCCGGTTGGCCTCCGGGCAAACCATCATGAGTCCGGGATTCACCTGCACCAGCGGCCGCAAGGTCTCCGGATCCAGGTGATCGGTATGGGTGTGTGAGGAGGTGACTATGTCGATAAAGTCCAATCGCTCAGGAGCCACCACCCGTTCGGAAAGGCGAACATGCGGTTTGTCGGTCGGCGCGTACTTCCGCGTCAGGGAATCCGACAGATAGGGATCGAACAGCAGGCTTCGCCCCTCCCAGACCACGAGGAAACCGCTTTGTCCCAGCCACCAATACTGCAACCCGGCAGCCTGGCTCCGCGCGTTCTGGATATCCCGCAACAGCACGTCGTCCTGCTGCGCTGGTTTCAATAGTTTCATGGGAGAAGCCCAAACCAAGTTCGCCGTCACCGGTCAAAGTGCCGATCTCACCCGCTGCACCCCGGCCACCAAGTTCGCTAATTTCCGCTTGGCCGCCCACCGCGCAGTCTGACTTAGCCCGCAATCCGGCGCCAAAACGAGTCGATCGGCCGGCGCAAATTCCAAACAGCGCTTTACCCGCCGGGCAATGTCGTCAGGCGTTTCCAGATAGTAGCTCTTCACGTCCACTACCCCTACGGCAACATCACATCGTTGGGCGATTTCCCGGATTAGTTCCACTTCAGCAAACTCCCGGCTGGCCATCTCGACGTGCATTTCGTCACACCGGAATTCCAAGAAGGCGGGAAACATTGGCGCGATTTGACGCGGCCCCACGGCGCGGGCCTTGTAGTTCCCAAAGCACAGATGGGTGCAGACGCGGGTCTGGCCCGAAACGGTTTCCACCGTGCGATTGAAAATATCCACAAACCGGCGGGGATCCTCGCGGTAGGCGTAACAGCTCATGCTGGGCTCATCCACGCTGATCTCCGTGCATCCGGCGGCCACCAGATGTTCCAGTTCTTGGCGCACCAGCGGCAGCAACGCTTCGGTTAGGGCCCAGCGATCGGGATAACCCAGTTCCACATTGGGCAGCAATCGGCCCGACAAGGTGTAGGGACCGGGCACGGAGGCCTTGAGGGTGGGACCGGCAGAACCGACGAGCGGACCGGCCAGTTCGCGCAGGCGCTTGAATTCTGCCACGGCGCCCAAGCCGCGCGGGGCCTGCAGCGGTGCGACTACTCGATGCTTGCCCCGTTGATCATGCGCCGGCGGCCCAAACCGGCGGGGAGGAGCCGACTCCAGATCAATTCCTTGGATGTACCCGTAGAAGGACAGATTGAAATCCAGGCGGGTCTGCTCGCCGTCAGTAACGACATCCAAACCGGCCGCCAGTTGATCATGCAGCGCGGCCATCACCGCATCATTCTGGAGTTCTGCCTGATCGTCGGGACCAAAACGATCGAGCTGTCCGGCCGCCAGTTCCAACCAACCCGGAAAGGGATAACTGCCAATGACCGAGGTGCGCAATGGACACGAGTGCATGAACCGAGACTAGGCGATCGACCTCGCCGAAATCGCGCCAAAACTGCGGCTCACCTACTCCGGCGTGGGCATTTTGTCACCCAGCCGCAAATATTCCCAAAACGCCTGAAGGGTTTTCGGACCGTCGCCACCCAATACCTCCGGCAGCGGGCTCTTCCCTTCCTCGTCGAAATACACCGGCATTTTGCTGGAAGCATCGATCATCGTGGGCGCTCGCAGCCAGCGGCGGAAATAATCGGGCTGAAGTCGCGCAAAACTGTGGGCCAGATTGATGCCCGGAGCTTCGAAGACCTGGGTCGCGCCAAATTCGCCGACCCCGTGGCAACTGATGCAACTGAACCCGCCATTGGCACTGCTGAGTTTCCGGCCCGCTGCGGAGAGTTCACTCGCGTTGGCGGGTGCCGGATCGGCCTCCGTCACCGGGGGCAATCCCGCCAGCGTCGCGAGCCCCTCGGCCAATCCCTGGGCATACGCTGGGAACGCCGGCATGCGAAACTCCGCCCAAGGACGTGGCTTCCACGTTTCTTCACCACTGATGAAGTGGGCCGCCCATTCCGGTTTCAGTTTGCCATAAAGCAGTTCCCAAGCGGGAAAGCCCTCGAATTGCCCATGACATTCCCGGCAGTTCAAGTGCTGGGATTGCCGGACCAAGAAGTCAGCCGGAGTCGACCGCCCCAACGAGGCTCGATCCGTCGCTCCAAACGCCTGCAACTCCGCCCGTTGTTCGGAAGTCAGCGAGTACTGCGGGGCCTTGGACCCGGCCGCCGGGCTTTCCGCCAGGCAACCGGACTTCCACTGCGCTGCCGTCAGATCAACCAAAGGCTTAGCGGTGAATTCGTTCTTTACGCCCTCCAGCCCATGGCAATTCAGACAGCCCACGGAGGTCACCAATTTCTTGCCCTGCTCGAGAAGCGCCGTCTCGGTGGAGGCGGGCTTCGGCTCGGCCGGATCCGCCATCGAATCAAGGTAAGCGGCCAAGTTAGCCGCTTCCTCGGCCTTGAGTTTGAAGTTGGGCATGCGAATCCACTTGAAGTGCTCCTCCGGCTTCCGCAGAAACGCGGCCAAGGCTCCCGGCTTGAACTTCGCCTTCACCTGCTTTTGCGAAATCTGATGTGGCTTGGCGTCGCCTCCTTCAGGCGGGAGATGGCAAGCGACACAGTGCAGCTTTTCAAACAACGACTTCCCGACCGCCCCATCTCCCGGCACCGCCTCAAATTTGGCGTCACCCCTCAGGGACGCCAGATAGGCCGCGACGGCTTCCGCCTCACCCTGGGCTCCCGGGCCAGTGAACAGACGCGGCATCGGGGTTCCCGAGCGCAGCCCATGCGGATCCAGAATCCAGCGAGCCAACCAATCGGCGTTTCGACGCGCCCCAATGCCGTTGAAGGCCGGCGCATCCATCGAAAGCTCGGGCATTGTTCCCGGCGCCGCGTGACATTGGACGCACCGTAATTCGACGAGTAAATCTCGCCCCTGATGAACGCGTCGCGACTGGCTGAGCGCTTCACTGGGTGCGTGGGTCAACTGGGACAGCGGAATTGGATTCAGCGGAGTCTCGCGATTCGTCCAATAAAGCCGCAGAAAAGAATCCCCAACGGGCGACGCCGTGTAGTCCACCACCAGCGAATTCGTGCCTTTGTTTAGCCGGACGGACTGACCAATGGCCAACTCGGATCCAGTATCCTTGGCCTCTAGCGCGAGCGCCCCATTGATGGAGACCTTGACCGCTCCCCGAACCGCCGCCTGAAGCGTGAAGTCCCCTCGCAAGTCGGCCGAGACAGAGCCTTCCCACTTCGCCGTGAAGGCACCCGGTGGCACCCACGGCGTCGCCGGCTGACCGGCCGGCACATACAGCCAGACATTCGGGGCCACCGACAAATCGGTGACGCCACCGGCGCAGACAGTCCGGACGAGGCCGATCGCCGGATCTTCCGCCGCCAAAGAATTGGAAAGAGCCGACCCGAGTCCGACCGCGAGCAACAGAAACCGGGCAAGCGAGGAGAAGCGCATAGTCATATCAGCAGCAACACCAACCCGGAGACGCTAGGAATGTGAGCGCCCGGGCGGAAGATCAAATCGATCCTCCGCCCGGAGTTCGCCGTTTAGTTCTGCGACAACGGCCGGGCCGGAATCTCGTGAATCGTTTGCTGGATATCCTGCGAGATGCTGACGCCATCGGCGGACTTCAAGTCCCACTTGATCGACTGCTGCATCGTGGGCCGAAGATCTTCGATGGACAACGTCACCGTCTTACCATCCGCCGCGAGTTTCGCTGCGGTAACATTGACGTTTTCGCGACCCTTCTTTTCGGGGTTGCTCACCCAGACTTCGGGGGATCCGTAATTCTCACTGCGGATGTAATTCCAGCGCTTGGCACTCCAGTTCTGGAGGTCCTCGGCGGAGGCTTTATCCAGCGGTTGGGTGAAGGAGAGTTGGACTCCGCCCGGCACCACTTTGACGCCATTGACAGAATAAACGGATTTACCGGTGTAACGCACTCGGTCAAATCCGGTGATCCGGGCGGCGTTCGACTGCCACTCGCTCAAGCCTGCGACGTACAACTGTCCATCGTACGGATGGAATTTGGCCCGCATGACCGAGCTGGTGAATTTCAGCGGGAAGCGGACCGCGGCGGCCTGTTGCCGGCCGTCACCCAGATCCTGCCGCATCACGAGGTAGAGTGCCGATTTGCCGTAGGACTCGTAGAGCAACTCGTCCTTGAAGGGGCCCCATTTATCACTCGTCACCCAGACTTGGCCGCCGTTGGAGTTGCAGTAGTCGGAGTGCGACATCCACATGATCGGGGGGGCGTAGTGTTCGATCGCCTCTTTGGAGGTCTTGGTGTTGATCACGCCATGAAAGGTTTTTCCATCGACCCAGTTCAGCGGCGAGGTGGGAACCCAAGTGCCTTCGTTGTCGCCCGTGGTCAGCTGGCCATCCGCGCGAACACCAAGGCCATTGGGGGCACGGAAACCGCGGGCGACCACTTCAAACTTCTGACCATCCGGGCTGACGCGGAAGAGGCAGCCTGCATGGGAACAGACCACGCCATTGCCGCGGGAAGCCTTTTCGTCACCGAAGCCGCGGCCGCCGCCATTCACCGGATTGGCCTTGGCGAAGTAGAAATTACCGGCCGCGTCCCGTTGGAGATCGAAAACGAACTCATGGAAACCACGGGTGGACATGACGTCGTTGTTGAAATTTTCGTAGAGGTCGGCCTCTCCGTCCTGGTTCAGGTCGACAAACCGGGTGATACCTTCGCGACTGGAGGTGTAAATCTGGTCCTTCACGATCACGAGACCGAGGGGCTCATAAAGACCGGAGGCGTAGCGGCTCCACACCAGGTTCCCGAGGTTCTCGTCGATTCCCGAGACAATCCAAATGTCGCCATCGTGCGTACAGAGCGCGGCTCGTTTACCGTCGGCAAAGAAATCCATACCACCGAACCGGACCCGCCGTTTCCAGGGATTGTTCTCCGGAGCCGTAATGGAATCTGTAACATAGGCGCCATCGGGGGTGGAACTGGTGTTGAGTTTACCCACCAGATTGACCGTTTCATTCCAACGCTTGGGTCCGCCTTGGAGAAAGGCGGGGAATTTGGTTTCACCCTGAGCGAGTTGGGCGAACGAGCTGGCGGCCGCCGCAGGTCCACTCCAAACCGTGACCTTGAATTCTCCCGCCTTCACCCCGGCTCCCACCGATAAAATGGCCTGGTATCCATCGACCACCAACTCCACGCCTGCCGGTAAACTGGAACCGGCAATCTTGGTGACCGTTTCACCCGCCGTAAACGTGATGACAGGCTGACCCTTCTCGGTGGTGATCTGCTGGGAGGCGTCGGGCACTTCGGCGAGCCGGATGACGAACGGTTCCTTTACCTTCTGCGTTTTGAAGAACAGGAATCCAGACTCCGGCGGCGCTAACCGAAAAGACCGGGTGAAAGCCACGCCTCCGGCCCCAGCCACACTGCCGGGTTGTTCGTAGACTTGGGTCCCGCGAGCCGTGTAGCTCAGCACGACATTCATGCCATCCAGATAGAGCCCCTTCCAATGGGCCACCGACTTGTCAATCGGACCAAACGGCTCCGGACGGGTGTCTTTGAAGCCATCGCCGGGTAACCCCACGCCAGGACCATTGCTAATGCCGAATTTCTGGTCCCCCACCATCTGCGGATGCTGCCCATGGGCGCCGTCAAACACGACGCCCCGAGTATTGATAAACCCACCGGTCCAACCGGCGGCCATACGCAACGTGTCGGAGTCCCACAAGACCGTGGCATCATTCCCCACTCGGATGGCATAGCCCTTGAGCGCCACATTGTTGCTTGGGAAATTCGCCCCGATGCAGGCCGCCTGAAACGGAAAATCATCCTGCATCAGGCGGAAGGTTTCCTTGGCCTGCCCCCAGGCCGGAAGGCTGACCGTGGCCGCCGCGGCGAAAACACAGGCGAAGGCGAATAGATTCCGAACCGGGCGAACGGCGCCTTGGGCCATTCGGAGGGGAATGTGAGGTCGAACGGATGTTTGCATGACGATTAAGTCTAACAGATGTGCCTCGGGTAGCGTCCAGACGCAACCTCAGCCAACATTTTCCGCGGAGAAATCCCGCAACCGGCCGGCACCGACTCACCGCGAATCCACCAAATTCAAAGGGAATGCGCCGAGCTCGCCGCCGCCGGCCCGCGAGTCACCTCATTTCCACGGGTCTCGCCCCGTATATTTCACCTGATTCGTCAGGACTTTTTTGGGCTGCGGCGGTTTGTAGAGAATCCCGAAGCGGGCAAGGTTACTTGAGGCGATCGCCAGGTTGGTCATGGCACCGCCCAATTGCCGTCGGAGCGAGTCATCACTCAAGAGCGCACCCGCGACTCCGCGACCCTCGCGCAGGTCCGCCGCCATTAACTTGAGATCCGCCGCAGCCTCGCTGGCATTGCTCAGAACTAGACCCAAGGCGGGCTTCTGTTCAGCCAGGAACAGGTCGACATTGGTGGCCACCGTGCTCAACCGGGCCGACAAGGACGCAAGATTACTGAAGGTCGCGGCCACCACCGGCGAATTATTGGTCACCAACCGGCGCACGTCGCTCAGGGTTGCGTTGGCTTCGGAGGAGGCTCGCCGGAAATTAGCCGCCGTCTCGGCCAGATTGGTCAAGGTCGCCTCGGTCAATAGCGTTTGATCTACCCGCTCGACCGCGCCGTTAATGCGATCAACGGCCGTATCGAGCTTCGCTAAAAGTGCGGTCGCCGAACGGGCGGCATCCTGCAGGTTAAATGGCGTCTCCGCCCTGACGATCGCGCCTTCGTCCAACTGCGGTTTGGCGTTCTCTCGCGGAACAATGGAGACAAATTCGTCCCCCAGGAATCCCGACTGCTCAATCCCGAACTTTGCGTCGCCATAAATGGGATACTTCCGGAGAACTCGGATGGAAATCTCGACCGCTCGGCGATCTTCCGTCAGGTCAATGCCGCTGACACTTCCCACCGGCACCCCAGACAGCGTCACAGGAGCGCCCGCTTTGAGTCCGCCCACCCGGTCGGAAACGATCCGAATGGTAAAGGAAGGCGAGAAGAGACCTTTGGATTTACTGAAGTTCAGGATCATCCCAGCGATCACCGCGAGGGTGAAGGCGACAAACAAACCGACTTTACGAGGGGAAGACATGCGGCGTTAAGAAATCAAATCGTTAGGGTCGAACTCGCCGTCGGCGGCGGGTCAATGGGAATACCGTTCACGAAGCTGTAAACGATGGGATCGACGGAATGGAGGATCTGCTCGGTCGAGCCATCGGCATAAATCACCCCCTCGTGCAGCATCAGGATGCGATTACTAATGCGCTTCGCGCTGGCCATATCGTGCGTGACGGCAATGCTGGTGATGCCCAATTGCTGCCAAATACGGCGGATGACCCCATCGATCCGGGCGCCCGCGATGGGATCCAGACCGGTGGTCGGCTCGTCGTACAGCAGGATCTCAGGTCGATAGATGATCGCGCGGGCGAGTCCGACGCGTTTGCGCATGCCTCCGGAAAGTTCGCCCGGCTTCTTGTCCTCAATGCCCGACAGCTCGACCATTTCCAACGCCTCGGCCACCAGACGTCGAATTTCATCCAACGGATAACGTTTCTCGCGCAGCAGGACGAAGCCAACGTTCTCGAAAACATTCAGCGAGTCGAACAAAGCGGCTCCTTGAAACAACATCCCGAATTTCCGCCGTACCGCCAGCAGCGACCGTTCATTCAAACTACAGAGGTTGGTCCCATCGATCTGGACCTGGCCTCGATCGGGCTGAAGCAAGGCCACCAGATGCTTCAACAAGACACTCTTGCCACCCCCGCTTCGCCCAATGATCACGACTGCTTCACCCGCCGCAATGGTCAGCGAAACCCCCTTCAACACGGGGGTATCCCGAAAACTCTTCCACAAATCTTTAACTTCAATCATGGCGCGCTCGGATCGTCCTCAGCCCAATAATTGGGTCAGCAGCAGCGTCAGGAAAAAGTTACCGACCAAAATAGTGATGCTGGCCGCCACCACCGCCTCGGTCGTGGCCCGGCCTACCCCTTCCGCGCCTTCAGGACAGGTCAGCCCTTTGTAACAGCAGATGAGCGCGATCGTGGCGCCGAACAGAGTGGCCTTGATCAGTCCAATGGCAATGTCACTGGCCGCCGTGTAGCGGTTCACGTAGGCGACGTAGTACGCTCCTTCGATTCCCAACAACTTCACCCCCACCAGGTAACTGGCAAAAATCCCAGTTAGGACAGCCTCCCCAGTCAACAGGGGAGCCGCCACGGTCAGCGCCAGGAGTCGCGGCACGACCAAATGATCCACCGGATGGGTCGCCAAGGTCCGGAGCGCATCGATTTGCTCGGTCACGCGCATGGTGCCGAGTTCGGCCGCCATGGAGGCCCCCACCCGGGCGGTCAACATGAGCCCGGCCAAGGTCGGACCCAGTTCACTGGCCATGCCGACGCTCACGACCGCACCGGTGGCCGTATCCAGGCGCACCTTGTGGAACTGAAAATAGGTCTGCGCGCACAGCACCATGCCGGTGGCGGCCCCGGTGGTGATCACCACGCTCTGGGACTTCACACCCACCGCGTAGAGCTGCCGGACGAATTCACTCCAGGAAGGGCGCTGATACCGCAGCGACCGCACGGACTCGCCCAACAACTGGGCCACGGCACCCAGCGTTTCGAGCGTGTCATCCAATCTTTTGCCGAGCGCGAAAGCCATTTATGAGGGCACAGGATAGCAAGGTGGGCTTCCGCGCAAATCAGGAATGTGTCCGCCGTAAAACAGATCGGAGGAGTTCCTGGGCCGGAGCCAGTCCTCGCCAGAGGCAAAACGCCCCATAAACCCCACCGGCCAAGCCGATCGCCCCAAAGACGGTAACCGCCCGGGCCCACACAGATTGAACGCCCAGCCAATGCTGTCCGGTCCAACTCCAGCCCCAGGCCACTGCGCCCGCCAATAGGCCCGCTACCGCCAAGGTGGTCAGCGCCGGCCCGAGGCCTTCGTAGGTGAACTTGGGTAGTTTCCGGCGCAGCGCATACCCTAGCAGGGCGGTGTTGAGAGCCGCACTCATCGTATTGGCCAATCCCATGCCCGCCTGGCGCAGCAACGGAATCAAAAAGAACGCTAAAACCAGGTTCGCCAGCAAGCAGGCCACACTGATCCGCATCGGCGTCTTGGTGTCGCCCAAGGCGTAGAAGGCTCGCGCATATATACCGTTCAGCGAAAACGCGAGGAGTCCGGGCGCCAGCGTCCACAACGCCTGGGACGATAACAGTGTGTCTTCGGCGTTGAATTTCCCATGTTCGAAAAGCAGCCGGATGATCGGTTGGGCCAGCACCAACAGGATCACCGTGGCGAGGGTATTGATGAACACCAACTGCAGCAGTCCTTCCCGAAGCGCCGACCGAAACTCCGGCAGCTTCTTCTCCGCCGCCAGGCTGCTCAGTTCGCTGAGCAGATAGGTCGCCAGGGATACGCCCACCACCCCTTGAGGCAGTTCCATCAACCGAACGGCATAATTGAAGGCCGAGAGAATGTTCTTCGATTCGTTGACGGCCAACGTCTGCGTCAACACCACATTGAACTGGTACGCCGCGACCCCAATCGTGGCAGGAGCCATCCGCCGGATGACCTGAGCCACCGTGGGATCGCTCCACGGAGTCACCCACCGGAACCGAAACCCCTCCCGGCGCAAGGCAGGATATTGAAAACCGGCCTGCAACAACCCCGCCAGCAACACGCCGACCGCCAGGCCATAGACCTGGGTTTCCAGGCGCTCACCAAAACGGGGAGCGATCAAAAACACCGCGGTAATCATCGCCACATTCAGCAGCGAAGCCCCCAGGGCCGGCATAAAATAGTGGCCGCGCGCATTGAGAATCCCGATGAACACAGCCGCCAAACAGACAAACAACAAGTAGGGGAACATCGCCCGCATGAGTCGTACGATCAGGTCACCTTGAGGCCCCAGCGGAACCACGGCCAATACGCCCGTCAAGGCGACGACAGCGAGGAGCACCAACGCTCCGCAGAGCAGCATGAGCGCTGAAATCACCGCGTTGGCCGACTGCCACATGGCCGCGTCACCGGCGGTTTTCTCCCGGTCCTTAAAAATCGGAATGAACGCCGCCGTCAGCGCGCCCTCGCCCAGCAATCGCCGGAAGAGATTAGGAATCGAATAGGCGTAATAAAAGGCGTCCGCCACCGGACCCACGCCCATAAAACCCGCGTACACCGCCTCGCGGGCGAAGCCCAGGACACGGCTGATCAGCGTGGCCGCGCCGACCGATCCTGACGACTTCAACAACCGAGACATTGGGCGCGGATGGTTCGAGGAAGTGGTGCCGCGGTGCAAGCGTCCGTCCAGAGAGAATCCCGGCCCTAGCCGCGAGCAGGACCAAAGGCCGACGCCCCAGGAAACCAGAGACTCAACCCGGGAACTCTCCCCACCCAAATACCACCCAAATACCACCCCGATTCATTCCGAACGTTCCAACGGTCGGATCATTCCCTGGTGTACGTCCCAACGAACCAGTTCCCGCCCGAGATCTTGCGGCCAATTCTCTTCGGTACAGGTCATGAACACCTGCCCACCGGCTTGATGCGCCTGGTGCAACAACGGCAGGACACCGGCGCGGCGCGGCGCGTCCAACTCCCCCATGACGTCGTCGATCAACAACACTGGCGGCGAGCCATGCAACCCGCCCAAATACTCCGCCTGGGCCATTTTCAGCGCGATTGCCAGGGTTCGCTTCTGCCCCTCACTGGTAAAAGGAGCGGCCGGACGACCATTCACCCGGAGAATCAGTTCATCCCGATGCGGGCCGACCAGGGTGGTCCGGTAGGTCCGCTCCCGGGCGCGATTCGCCGCCAGAGCGACCGCAAAATCCCCCTCAAAGGTCGGCTGGTAATCGAGCGCCAACTCGTCGGTATCGCCCGAAATCCGTCGGAACGCCAAGCGCGCCAGGGGCGATATCCGGGGTAGCAGTTCTCGCCGCGCGTCCATGAGCGGTTGTCCCAGACGGATCAATTCAGCCGAGAATCCGGCCAGTTGATCTTCGTCGACCTGGGGGTGTTTCAGCAGCGCATTGCGGGCTTTCAAGGCCTGGAGGAACCGCAACAGCAGGTTGAGGTATCCGGGTTGCGTCTGCGCCAGGAGCAGATCCAGGAATCGTCGGCGGACGGGGGCGGTGCCCTTAATCAACTGGACGTCCTCGCTACAAAAGACGACCGCCCGGAACGTTCCCAGGTAATCGGCGACCCGCTTTACCGGGGCTCCGTTGAGCGAAAGCTTTCGTTCTCGGGGCGACCAATACGCCTTGATTTCGGAGCGCCCACGGCCTTCGACCGTGGCCCCCACGAAATAGCCCTTGGCGCCTTCCCGAATCAGCTGCCCCCCCCCCACGCCGCGAAACGAGCGCAGGGTGGCGAGCAGGTATATCGCTTCGAGCAAATTGGTTTTTCCCTGGGCATTGCGTCCCAAAAACAAATGGAAACCCGGGGTAAACACGGCATCCAGGCGGATGAAATTGCGAAAATCGCGGAGTCGTAGCTGCGCCAGGTGCACCGACAGACCATGCGAAACCCTGGAGCAACTGCAAAGGCCCGTGGCAAAATCCACTCCCGCCGCTAGATTTAAACGGTGATCCGCGCCGCCACTTTGCTGCACCTGGCCCTATTGGGGGTACTGGTTCCCAGCGCCTGGGCCCAACGGATCGAATTCCGTGGATCCCGCCTGCGGGAATACGAGCTCCACCCGACAACCAACTCCGCGGCTCGATGGCTTTCCGCCCGGCGACCCGGTTACCGGCACTCGGTTGAATTCGGCCGTCGCGTGGTGGTCCAGACGGCGGGCACGAATGCTCCCGCCTTTGGTCGGCTGACCCCACGGTTGCGGGTCAAGCAACAGGTCAACGAACGGACCTGGCTCTTGGAAGGCAACACCGCTCAGGACGCCGTTCATGCCGCCGCCCGCCTTTCCCAGGAGGCCGGGATTACCCTCGCCGTTCCGACCCAGCGACGCCGGGTTCGACCCCATTACCCCCTGGCTCCCGTTCCCAACGACCCGTATTTCACCCGGCAATATTCCCTCGAAACTTTCGATTCTGAGGCGGCCTTTCTCCCGGTCTCGGTCGATTTGAATGCCCGCGCCGCCTGGGCCTTCACCCGCGGAGAGAATGTCATCGTCGGCGTCGGCGACGATGGAATCGAAAAGACTCACCCCGATCTGGCGGCCAATTACGCCGGCCCCAACTACAATTTCCTGACCGAGACACCTAGCGGAGATCATGTCGCGCGGTCCCTGTACCACGGGACAGCCGTGGCTGGCTTAATCGCGGCCGTAGGGAACAATCGGACCGGACTCACCGGAATTGCTCCCCAGGCTAAACTGGCCAGTTGGGTAATCTTTGACGAAACCGACACGAACGAACCCGATGAGTCGGGCTTCGCCGCCCTGTTTGGCACCGGCAACCAGGAAGTCGGGGTGCAGAATCATTCCTGGGGCAACGCGGACTATTCGTTTGTGGAAGTGAGTGTTCTGGAAGATCTCGCCTTGGAAAAGGCGGTCACCGAGGGCCGAGGTGGACGCGGGGTAGTCCTGGTCCGCTCCGCCGGGAACACCCGGCAGACGTTTACCGGTGCGCGCGCCGGTGATGCCAATCTCGACGGGTACGCCAATGACCCGCGCCAGGTTGCGGTCGCGGCGGTGCGTCCCGATGGACGATTCGCCAGTTATAGCACCCCCGGATCTTGCGTCTTGGTGGCGGCTCCAGGGGGTGATTTTCGCGGCGGCTATGCGGGGCTGGTGACGACTGATCGGGTAGGATTCGCCGGACTCAACGCCTTTCGGGACCCGGATGACCCGTCCTCGTATGACTATCTGGTCGGCTCGCGCCTCTTCGTCGGCACGTCCGCGGCCGCCCCACTCGTCTCTGGCGTGGCCGCCCTCGTCATTTCAGCCCGACCCGAGCTGCGTTGGTTTGAGGTCCAACAGATTCTGGCCTTGTCCGCGCGTCACCTCGACCTGAGTGATGTCGAATTGGGCTCCAACGGCGCCGGCTTCCGAGTCAGCCCCAACACCGGGTTTGGCATTCCGGACGCCGGAACCGCCGTGCGCCTGGCCCGTTCTTGGATCCTCCAATTCGCTCCGGAGACTCTTCGGATCACCAACGCCGAACCCCAGGTCATCCCCGATCCACTTCCCGGCGGAATCGCCCTGCTGCTTCGCCGCGAATTTGCCGTCACCAACACCCTGGTTCTCCAGCACGTTCAGTTACGCGTGGACTGGTCCCATCCGCGCGGCCGGGATCTCCAGGTAACCCTCACCTCGCCTTCCGGGTGGAAGAGTTCCCTGCTCCGCCCCGGGACCGAGTCGGAACCCGTACTGGGAGTCTGGACCTTTTCTTCCGCGCACCATTTGGGCGAAACCAGCTTTGGAACCTGGGCGCTAGAAATTCTCGATACGGTCACCGGCCAAGCCGGACAACTCGAGGAAGCCACCCTGATTTTAGGAGGTCGCGCCCTCATTGATACCGACCACGATGGCCTGGAGGATTCCTGGGAACAAACGGCCTTTGGTTCCTTGAGTCAGGGGCCGGCGGAAGATCCCGACGGGGATGGCTGGAACAACGCGAGCGAACACTTGGCCGGCCGCGATCCGACCCAGCGGGAGGAGGCCTTTGAACTCGCGGTGGGCCGCGAAAAAGACGGGCGACTCCGCCTGACCTGGCCCGGAACCGCTCAAGAGAGTTACCAGGTTTGGGCCACGTCGGGGCTCGGCCGGCCGGCCACTCTGGTCACTAACGTACCGGGTCGGTTCCCGGAAGCCGGCTGGAGACTCGAGGCGCGTAACGGCACGGAATTGTACGAGGTCCGGCGTTCGCCCTGATACCCTCACCGACCGTGACCGTCGCCTTCACCTCGCGGCGTCACCGCCGCCTTATACAGACCCACGAAATCTTCCAGTTTGAGGCTGCGCGGATTGAAATTGGCGGTCCATTGGCGGAGGGCCTCGGCCGCAAGTACGGGAATCTTCTCGGGATCCGCGCCCGCTTCGGCGAGTGATCGGGGAATTCCCGCCAGATTCAGCAAGGCCTCCAACCGCGCCACCAACGCCTCGACCGCCAGCTCCAATCCTTCACTCGCGCAGGCCAATTCAGGGGCGCTCGCCAATTCCGCGTACGCCCGACGCGTGCGCTCGTCTCCCGCCGCGTTAAACCGGATCACCTGCGGCAACATCAATCCCACTGCCGCTCCATGCACCACATTGAAGTGGGCCGTCAGCGGATTGGCACAGGCATGGGCCGCGCCCAGCATGGAATATTCGATGGCCGTGCCCGCAAAGGCCGCCCCCAGCAACATCTCCCCCCGGGCCTCGACATCGGACGGATTGGCCAGCACCCGCGGAAAGGCCGAGACCAAGCGCGTGAACGCCTCGTGCGAATACATCACCGAGACGGCGTTGCGTTTCGTCGTGACGGCAGTCTCCACTGCGTGGGCAATGGCATCCATACCGGTTACGGCCGTCACCCGGGTCGGTTGAGAAACGGTCAATTCCGGATCCAAGAGCGCAACCCGCGCGGCTGCCTTCGGATCGAGACAGGCCATCTTCTGATGCGTCACTTCATCTGCAATCAGGGCTGCCGACTGACATTCACTGCCAGTGCCAGCGGTCGTGGGGATGGCGATGAGGGGCAGCATGGGCTGAGTCGCCTTACCCACGCCCCAGTAGTCCCGCATCTCGCCGCCGTTGGTCAGGAGAAAATTGGTTCCTTTGGCGGTATCCAGTGAACTCCCCCCTCCCAGACCGATAAAGAGATCAATTTGCGCCGCGCGGGCCACGTCGAGGCAACGGGCAATGTCCGCCGTGGTCGGATTTTCGTGCACGGAATCATAGACGGTCACCAGCAGTCCGGCCTTTTCGAGGAATTCACGCGCCCGATCTAAATGTCCGGCCGCGGCAATGCCCGGGTCCGTTACCACCAAAGCGCGACGCCCTCCCAATTCGCGGGCCAATTCGCCCAGACGACACAAGGTGCCCTTGCCGAACACAAGCCGTGTCCGCGGGGTAATGTCCAAGGGAGTCGTAATCATGCGTCGCAACAGACTGAAGTCGATCAAGGGTTGTTCAAGCCGCTCGGCTGGGCAACCCGGCTTCGCGGGAAAGTTGCCGAGAGCGGTTCCTCGCCTCACGCTGAGGCCACTGCTGTGGTTGCCGAGGCTTTCATCGACTTCGCCATCGCTCTGGGGCTAGGCCTGTTGGTCGGGCTCCAGCGTCAGCGCGACGACGTGCTCATCGCCGGCATTCGTACCTTTGCCTTGACCGCCCTGCTCGGAGCCACCTGCGGCACGCTCGCGGCGGAGGGTTCGTCCTGGCTCATTGGTGCCGGATTACTTGCGCTTTCCGGTCTCCTGATCGCGGCCAATGTGGTCGCTAGCCGACGGCCCGATTACGACCCGGGCCTAACCACCGAGCTCGCCCTGCTAGTCATTTTTCAGGTGGGGGTACTCGCCACCTCCGGACAACGCACGCTCGCTGTGGTCCTGGGAGCCTCCACCGCCCTGCTGCTCCATTTGCGCACGCGACTGCACAATCTGGCCCGAGGACTGAGCGAAATCGACATGCGCGCCATCATGCAGTTTGTCGTGGTGGCACTGGTGGTCTTGCCCCTCTTGCCGGATCGCCGATTCGGTCCGGCGGGCGTGCTGAATCCCTACCAGATCTGGTGGATGGTCGTCCTGATCACCGGTATCGGGCTGGCCAGCTATGTCGCTTCTAAATTACTGGGCGGCCAAGCGGGTGCCCTGGCTGGAGGGCTTTTGGGCGGGTTGATCTCCAGCACCGCCACCACCATCAGTTATGCGCGCCGTTCCCGGGAATTGGCCCATCCACGCGACACCGCCCTAGCGGGCCTGGTCATCATGTTGGCCTCCACGGTCGTTTTCGGGCGGGTCCTCGTTCTGGTGGCGATGATCAGTCCCACCCATTTTCGCACCCTCGCTCCTCCGCTGGCGGCGATGCTAGCGCTCACGACCGGAATCTCGGCCAGCCTTTGGTGGCGCCACCGGGACCAGGCAACTTCGATTCCGGCTCCGACCAATCCCACCGAACTCAAAATTGCCCTGGGCTTCGCCGCGGTATACGCGGTCGTCCTGTTGGCCGTGTCCTACGGTCGGCAATTTTTTGGCGACCGCGGATTGTACGCGGTCGCCCTACTCTCCGGTCTGACCGATATGGACGCCATCACGCTCTCCACCGCCACGTTGGTCCAGCGGGACGAGTTGGATGGTTCAATCGGCGGACGGGTCATCGTGGTCGCTTCCCTGGCCAACTTCGTTTTCAAAGGAGCGATCGTCGCCTTTTGGGGAACGACCGCCCTGCGCCGGTTGGTCTTTTTAACCTTTGGGCTGACCCTGGCGGGGGGATTGGGAGTCTTGGTCCTTTGGTGAGAAAACGCTCCCTCGCCGCGTCCCTTTTCTCCGCGGAGGCTCCGTCACGGAAGCAGGAAAGCCTGTGTCCAAATTCGCCCCAGACTTAGGGGACTGGGCAAAATCCATTGACCGGCGCAAACCCGGCCCTTTAGCGTCCCGTCCGATGATTCCGGTGCCTGAACGAGTAGTCGTCGTCGTAGTCCTGGCGGACTGACGGCGACCTGCGGCGTTCTTCACCGGCTCCCAGGTCGCCCGCGGTCCGCCGCGGGTTTTGGCTTTCGGGGGCGGGAATCGGAACCGCGGAACGTCTCCCGAAGGCGGTTCAGCACTCCGTTCCCTGGTTCACCGATACAACACATGCGTCACACCATCTCGATTCTGGTCGAAAACAAGTTCGGCGTCCTCACTCGCGTCGCCGGTCTTTTCTCCGGCCGCGGCTATAACATCGACTCCCTAAACGTCGCCCCCACTCACGATGCGTCGCTCTCGCGGATGACCATCGTCACCCGAGGCGACGAGGCCACGGTCGAGCAAATCGTGAAGCAACTCGGCAAGTTGATTGACGTCGTCAAGGTGATCGACTACCGCCAAGGCGACTATATTGATCGCGAACTGGTGCTCCTCAAGGTCGCCACCGGATCCGACAATCGCGCCGAAGTGGCCCAAATGGCCGAGTTGTTCCGCGCCAAGGTCGTCGACGTTCAACCGGATAGTCTCACCATCGAAATCACCGGCGGCGAGGGGAAGATTGAGAAGTTCATCACCCTGATGAAAGGCTTCGGTATCGTCGACCTGACTCGCACCGGTCAAGTGGCCTTGCCCCGGGCGTAACCCCCTGCCAAACCTCGCCCAGTCCCGCCCATCGCTCAACCCCGTCGTCGATCTCCCTCGACGGCCCGAGCGGAACTACCCGCAATTTCCTTCTTTCGAGGACGGTCCATCCGTCGTTTCCTCCCTACTTCTCAATTCACTATGGCTAAAGTCTACACTGACAAAGACGCCGATCTCGGCGTGTTCAAAGGCAAAACCCTCGCCGTCCTCGGTTTCGGCTCCCAGGGCCACGCTCACGCGCTCAACCTCAAAGACAGCGGGTGCAACGTCATCATCGGCCTTTACGAAGGTTCGAAATCCATCGCGGTTGCCCGGGAAAAGGGTTTCGAAGTGCTGCCGACCGCCGAAGCCGTCCAGCGCGCTGACGTCATCATGGTGGCGCTGCCCGACACCAAACAGCCCGCCGCCTACGAGAAGGACATCGCGCCGAACCTCACCAAGGGCAAAACGCTCCTGTTCAGCCATGGGTTCTCGATCCACTACCAAACGATTGTGCCGCCCAAGGACATCAATGTGATTCTGGTCGCCCCCAAGGGACCCGGTCACATCGTTCGCCGGCAGTACACCGAGGGCAAAGGTGTCCCCAGCTTGATCGCGGTGTTCCAGAACCCGGGCAAGACTGCGAAGAAGATCGCGCTCGCCTGGGCCAAAGGAATCGGTGGCACCCGTGCGGGAGTGCTCGAGACGACCTTCAAGGAAGAGACCGAGACGGATCTCTTCGGTGAACAAACGGTGCTGTGCGGCGGGGCCAGCGCCCTGGTGCAAGCCGGATTCGAAACCCTCGTCGAGGCTGGGTATTCCCCCGAGATGGCCTACTTCGAGTGTCTGCACGAATTGAAGCTGATCGTCGATTTGATGAACGAAGCGGGTATTGCCGGCATGCGGTTCTCGATCTCCGAAACCGCCAAGTGGGGCGACGTATCCGTGGGCCCTAAGATTATCGACGCCTCAGTGAAGAAGCGCATGAAAGCGGCGCTAAAGGACATCCAAAGCGGCAAGTTCGCCAAGGACTGGGTGGCCGAATACAAGGGCGGTTACAAGCGCTACAACGCCCTGCTCAAAGCCGGCGAGCAACATCCGATCGAGAAAACCGGCGCCAAGTTGCGGGCGCTCATGCCCTGGATGCAGAAACGTTCGATCAAGGGCGCCCAAGCGGCCTACTGAACTGACTTCTCCTTCTCATTCTCCAGGCCGCGGTTCACCCCGCGGCCTTTTTCGTGCCTCCAGGCAGTTATTCCAGCGTCCAAATCCGTCTCGTTTGGTTGGTGTGGAGTTGAGGAGGAGAATTTTAAACCACAGAGGCACGGAGTCACAGAGTGAAGCAATTGGGGCCGCCAAGGAACGCAAGGACCACCAAGAAAGTGAGATCTAGGACCAACTTCTCCGCCCGATCCTCCCCGATCCCCTTCTTATCCGTGTCCTCCGGGTTATCCGTGGTTAAAACTGCCTGCGCTTTTCTCCGCGCCTCCGTGCCTCCGTGCCTCTGGGGTTCATTTTCCCCTTTCTTCTATGAGGATCGATCCCCGGTAAAATGCAAAAAGGCCGGGCATGCCACCCGGCCGTGATTACACCGACAGTTTCTTCAAAGACTCACTCAGGAGCAACCCAGGCTCGTCCCGCAATTCAGACAGGTGTGACAGGCACCGGTTTTCTGAATCTTGGTGCTGCCACAACTCGGGCAAGCCTTGCCTTCTGGGTTGCCGGCGAAGCCCAGCTCCACGATCCGTTTTTGGGTCGGGTGAGCTGCCACCGGGGTCATACTCATCCGGGTCACGCTGACGGTGGAGGCCGAAACCTCGGTCGCGTCGTCGTCTACCCGGGCCAGTTCAGCGACCGGCCGGTTCAAGTTTTTTTTTCCCTCTGCCTCAACTCCGGGCAAGCCGAGTTCCACCTGCTTGGCGTGCGGCGAACTCGCCTCGCGATAGCCGGCGATGAACTGACACGCCATCCAACGGAAGACGTAGTCGATGATCGAGGAAGCACTCCGAATATCTGGATTGCGGGTGAACCCGCTTGGCTCAAAGCGTTGGTGCGCGAATTTCTTCACCAGCCCGTCCAAGGGCACACCGTACTGCAAGGCCAGCGAGGTCAGGGCGCCAATGGTGTCCATCAAACCGCCAATCGTGCTGCCTTCCTTGGCCATGGTAACGAACAACTCACCCGGTTGTCCGTCCTCAAACACCCCGACGGTCAAGTACCCTTCGTGACCCGCGATCTCAAACTTGTGGGTGAACGCCGCTCGGGTGTCGGGGAGCCGACGGCGGGAAGGATGCCCGGCCACCTCGCGCAGATGCATCACCTCAGCCTCCAACTCGGTGAGCCGCAATTCCAGGGTTCGGACTTGGGGCGTGGCTTCCGGAGCACTGCCCTCTTTGGTCCGCTTGGTGTTAAGGGGTTGGCTCCGCTTGGAACCGTCGCGGTAAATCGCCACACATTTCAGCCCCAGTTTCCAAGCATCGACGTAGGCATTCCGAATGTCGGTGACCGTGGCCTCATTGGGCAAGTTTACCGTCTTCGAAATGGCCCCCGAGATGAACGGTTGGGCGGCGGACATCATTCCCAGATGCGCCGTGTAGTGGATGCTACGGCGACCCTTGAATGCCTTAAACGCACAGTCGAACACCGACAAATGCTCAGACTTCAAACCGCTGGCGATGATCGCGCCATCGTCGCTCGTCACATCCTCGATCGTGTCGTGCGTTTCAATGTGCTTCTCAATGGCCAGGACTTCTGGAGCCGAATATCCGAGGCGACTCAAGGCTTCCGGCACGGTCCGATTCACCATCTTCAGCATACCCCCGCCGGCCAGCAGCTTGTACTTCACTAAGGCAATGTCGGGCTCAATTCCCGTGGTGTCGCAATCCATCAGAAACGCAATCGTCCCCGTCGGCGCCAACACCGTTACTTGGGCATTGCGATAGCCGACTTCGCAGCCACGTTCCAACGCCCGATCCCAGGACCGACGCGCCTCGTCCTTGAGAAACGCGAAATCATGACTCGGCTGGATGCGCTCCACCGCGTCGCGATGCTGACGAATGACTCCCAACATCGATTCCACATTGTCGCGTAAGGCCGGTTTGGCGACGCCCGCACAACGGGAATCGCGGTACCCGGCGAACGCTCCCATGATCGCGGAAATCTCGGCGCTCTGTTCGTAGGCTTCACCGGTCATAATCGCCGTGATGGCACCCGCCAGGGCACGCCCTTCCGTGGAGTCATAGGCCAACCCGTAGCTCATGATCAGGGAGCCGAGATTGGCATAACCCAGACCCAACGTGCGGAAGGTGTGCGAATTCTCGGCGATGTCCTGGGTGGGGTAGCTGGCATTATCCACCAGAATTTCCTGCGCCGTAATATAAATGCGCACCGCCGCCTTGAACTTCTCCGCGTCAAACGAACCGTCCGCCTTCTTGAACTTCATCAAGTTCAACGAAGCGAGATTGCAGGCGGTGTTGTTGAGGAAGACGTACTCCGAACACGGATTGGTGCTGTGAATCGGCTCAGTTCCTTTGCAGGTGTGCCAGTTCTGAATCGCCCCGTCGTATTGCAGCCCGGGATCGCCACACACCCAGGTGCCTTCGGAAATCAAATCAAGAAGCTTCGAAGCGTCCTTCTCTTCGATCACCTTGCCGGTGGTCACCGAGCGGGTCGACCAGGTCTTGCCATCCATGGCCGCCTGCATGAATTCATCGGAAACCCGAACCGAAAGGTTCTCGTTCTGATACATCACCGACCCGTAGGCCTCGCCGTTGAACGACCCGTCATACCCTTGCTCAATCAGCGCCCAGGCCTTCTTTTCTTCCCGCATCTTGGCGGTAATGAATTCCTCAATGTCACCGTGCCAGTCCCGGATGGTGTTCATCTTGGCAGCCCGCCGGGTCTTGCCTCCCGATTTCACCACGTTAGCCACCTGATCGTACACTTTGAGGAAGCTCATCGGACCACTCGGCCGTCCCCCACCGGAGAGCTTTTCCTTGGCGCTGCGAATCGGGGTCAAGTCAGTGCCCGTGCCAGAGCCATATTTGAAGAGCATCGCCTCGGAATACGCGAGTTCCATGATGTTCTCCATGTTGTCCTTAACCGATTGGATGAAACAGGCACTACCCTGCGGATACTCATAGGCCGTCGACGCCCGGCGCGCTTGTTTCAAATTCGGATCCCAAAACCAGTTACCCCGGTCGCTGTGCTTCCCGACTCCGTATTCGTGATAGAGCCCCACATTGAACCAAACCGGTGAATTGAAAGCCCCGTATTGGTTGGCGCATAACCAGGTCAACTCCTCGTAAAACAGTTCGCCATCCGCTGCGCTGAAATAACCATCCGCAATACCCCAATCGGCGATCGTCCGGGTCACCCGATGGATCAATTGGCGAACGGAATACTCCCGTTCCCCGGCTTTCTGCGGATCGCCATAAAAATACTTGGAACAAACCACCTTGGTCGCCAGTTGGGACCAGAATTTCGGCACCTCGACATTCTCCTGCTTGAAGACGGCCTTGCCGGCATCATCGGTGATCTCAGCGGTGCGGCGTTCCCATTCGATCTGATCGAACGGCTTAATCTTCGGATCGCTGAAGACTCGCGTGAGCTTCAATTTGGCCTTCGAAATCGACTTCGAAGTCGACTTAGCGGACTTAGCGGTCCGGCTAGCGGATGGGGCCGACCGGCGGGCGGCGAGACTAGGTTTGGCCGAGCGGCGGGGGTGTTTCACGGGACCAAGCGAAACGATGGATTCAGGGGCGTCAATCATGGGGTCTTCTAGGATGGGAGATTCAACTTCGGCCCGTCAGCTTTTCGGCCAAACCCCGAAGTGGGTTTGTCGGTTCTGGCGGCCAGGAAAATAGGCATAGAAATAGCGCGATTCCGCAGGCTTGGCTTTGGTTGGCCACCCATCTTATGGTGGATGGAGGACCAGACTGCCACCATATGTAGTGGCTGCAAGGCGATTTTATAGGAAAGTGTCACCCCCCTTGAAACCTCCGTATTCCCATGGAGTTGAGAACTTCAGGGCCGACCATTCGAGGGACTTCGTAACAACTCTGCGACAATTTTTTACTGATCTTACTCACAGGCCGATCCGGCTCGGCGGATCGAGCTCCGCCGAGCGTTTCCAAGTCTCCTGGAAAATGAATTGGGGGCCTGTTTTTTAGCAGGCTCTCCACGTCGTCTGCTTCGGCGGGTAGCAGGCGAGGTCACGAGGCTCCAATTGAATTTCGGGACGCGGGTGAAGGCCGAACGTTTCAGGGGGCGAATGGAGACTCCTCACGTCGTCTGCTACGGGTAGCAGGCGAGGTCACTCCCTCATTTCAGTCAACTGGCCTTCAGCCTTTAACCTTTTCTCCCCTCCTCACCTTCCCTACGTTGCCCGCCACTTTCGCTTCATGCCGCGGGTATTTATCAAAACGTACGGGTGTCAGATGAACGAACGGGACAGCGAGGCGGTCGCCGCCCAGCTCGTCGCCCGCGGTCACACCTTGACGCCCGACGAAGCCTCGGCCGATGTCGTCTTGCTCAACACCTGTTCGGTGCGGGATCTGGCGGAGCAAAAGGCCCTTGGAAAAATGACCGCCATCGCCGGAGTCGCCCGCAAACAGGGACGTCAACCCCTGTTGGGCTTCCTCGGGTGCATGGCGCAAAGCCGAGGCTCGGAGCTCGTCAAACACCCAGCCGGCGTCCGTCTCGTCGTGGGAACGCAGAAGTTCCATCACGTCGGTGATCATCTAGACGCCCTGCTGCAGGGACGCCAACCCCATATCGTCGACACCGAGGCCGAAGCCGGCTCCCAGGGCGCCATTCGCGAACATCTACTCGCGCCCGGCGACAACCGCGCAGTCACCGCATTCGTCAGCATCATGCAGGGCTGCAACCAGCATTGCACGTTCTGCATCGTGCCCGCCACCCGCGGCGCCGAACGCAGCCGGACCATACCTGATATCGTCGCCGAAGTGCGTGAATTGGTCGGCCGCGGCGTTCGGGAGATTACCCTATTAGGTCAGATCGTTACCAGTTTCGGTCGACGCGATTACCCGGTCCTCGACGGTAAATCCGCCTTTGTTCAGTTAATCGAAGCCGTTCATGCCGTCGAAGGACTCGAACGTCTCCGCTTCACTTCCCCGCATCCCAAAGGTTATGGCGACGACCTGATCGAAGCCTTTGGCCGCCTGCCCAAACTGGTCGAACACGCCCACCTCCCAGTCCAAAGCGGCTCGGATCGTATCCTCAAACAGATGCACCGCGGGTACACCCGGGAACGTTACGTCGCCATCGTGGCCAAATTGCGCGCGGTTCAACCCGGCATTGGAATCACCACCGATATCATCGTGGGTTTTCCCGGTGAGACAGAGGACGACTTTTCCGAAACCCTCTCGCTCTGCCGGGAGGTGAGTTTCGACCAAGCCTACGTTTTCAAATACTCGCCCCGACGCGATACCCCTGCAGCCGCCCTGCCCCATCAATTGCCTGAGGAAGTCATCGAAGAACGGCACGCCCGCCTGTTAACCACGGTGAATGAAATCGCCTCGCGCAAGTACGCCGAGCTCGTCGGCAGCACCGTGGAAATTCTGGTGGAAGGTCCGAGTCGCCGAAATGCCGTCCGCTTGGAAGGCCGCACCCGTTCCAATCGAATTGTAGTCTTCGAAGGCGACGATCGACATCGCGGCGAACTTCTGAACATTCAGGTCGAACGGGCCGGCGCCTTTACACTCTATGGCCTCCCAGTCCTGGCCGGCCTCACCGACGATTCCACGGCGGTGACCGAACTGGCCGTCTCCTGATTTTTTCCATGACGCTTTCTCAACTCTGCCTGCTCCTCGGCGCCGGGATGATTGTTTCGCATCTGTTTGCGCTGTTCCAACCGGCGGTCGTGGGAACGTGGCTCCAAAAGTTTCCGCGCCACGCCTCTCTCGGCATTGTCTTCATGCTACTGGGAACCGTTTGGTTCGAATGGAATCTTTGGCACGAAACACTCTCCGATATCGCCCCTTGGAAAAACCTGATGATGATCGGCTTTGCTGCGGTCGGCGTGGGCAGTTGCCTGTTCGTAAAGGACTATCTGGCGGTCCGCGGGTTGTCGGTCCTGATGCTGATGGCGGCCTGGTGGATGTGCGAGCATGCCCGCCCGCATGACAGTCTGTGGCGCAACGCCATTACCGGCTGGGCCTACGTCTGGGTCTTTTTGGGAATGTGGTGGTCGATGGCCCCTTGGAGGCTTCGCGAGGCGATCGATTGGTTAACTCGGGCTCCCGGATGGTTTCGACTGACGGCGGCTGGCGGAGTCGTCTGGGGCGTCTTCATCGGTATTCTCGGCCTCTTCGTCCTGAAGTGAGGCGGGAGACTCCCTCCACCCACTGCGTCCCTTCACTCCAAAATTGGCTAGTTTATTTCGGAAATCAATCTCCAGCACTTCAGGCAAGGGCATCAGCTAATCAATCAACCGGACGAGTTCCAGGATTTCCTTCTTCGCAAAACCCACCTCCGACAACTGGTGAACATACTGCCGGCCAGTCTCGGCGTCTCTCAGCTTTCCCCTTCCCGCATCCGTGTTCCCGGCGTTATCCGTGGTTAAAACCTGCTTCGCCCCCCGGCTTTCCCCTGCGCCTCTGCGTCTCTGTGGTAAAAATTCCCCGGTCTTTTAGCTCTCAACTCTCAGCTCTCAACTCTCAGCTCTCAACCTCCCGCCCGCTTTGAGCTTTAGGCTTTGAGCTTTGCGCGTTGAACTTCAAGATTCGTCCCTTCGTATGAGTTCCGCTCCTTGGAAAATCGCTGCCCTCGCCGGCGATGGCATTGGTCCCGAAGTAATGCGTGAGGCCCTGCGCACCTTGCGCGCCGTCGAAGCCCGCTTCCCCATTCGATTCCAGATCACCGAAGCTCCCGTGGGTTGGGCCGGAATCGATGCCAGCGGCAAGGCCTTGCCCGACGCCACCCTCCAACTTTGCCGCGAATCCGACGCCATTCTCTTTGGCTCGGTTGGCCTGCCCGAACGGGACCCCACAATTCCTAAGGAAGAACGTCCTGAACGCGCCGCTCTGCTCCGCATCCGCAAGGAGTTCGCCCTGTTTGCCAACCTTCGCCCAGTCCGGCTGCCCAAAATCCTCGCCTATGCCTGCCCTTTGCGACCGGAACGGCAAGGGGACGGACTGGATATGTTGGTCGTCCGCGAGTTAACCGGCGGACTGTATTTCGGCCAACCCAAGAAAACCGAAGAAGTCATCGAAGCCCGCGAAGGCGCGGCCGATTCCCGCCGATTTCACCGCGCCATCGATACCATGGTTTACACCACGCCCGAGATCGAACGTATCGCTCGTGTGGCCTTCCAGGCGGCCCGTCTCCGACGCAAAAAGGTGACCAGCATCGACAAGGCAAACGTGCTCGAAAACGGCATTCTGTGGCGGGAAGTGGTCACCCGAATCAGCCGCGAGTTTCCCGACGTCACCCTCGAACACATGTTCGTCGACAACGCCGCCATGCAACTGATGCTGAAGCCCACCCAATTCGACGTGATGCTCTGCGAAAATTTGTTCGGCGACATCCTGAGCGATGAAGCGGCCGCCTTGGCGGGCTCGCTGGGCATGCTGCCGAGCGCGAGCTTGGGAGCCACCACGGGGGAACGAACCTTTGGCTTCTATGAGCCAGCGGGCGGCACGGCCCCCGACATCGCCGGGAAAGATCTGGCCAATCCCATTGCGCAAATTCTCAGCACCGCCCTGATGCTGCGCTACAGCTTCCAGTTGGAGGAAGCCGCGACGGCCATCGAGTCCGCCGTGACCCAGGTCATTTCCCAAGGCCTGCGAACCGGCGACATCTTCAACCCCGCCGATCCTACCGCCCAAAAAGTTGGCACCCGCGCCATGGGCGAAGCCATTGCCGCCGCCATTTGAGGAAGCGAGGGGAAGGTGAGAGTTGAGAGTTGAGAGTTGAGAGTTGAGTGACGAAGAAAGATTTCTTGAGCTCGCCTTCTGCTCATCCGTGTTCATCCGCGCCATCCGTGGTCAAAAGCTGCTTCGTCTTCCCTCGGTATCTCTGTGCCTCGGTGGTTCAAGCTGCTTTTTCCGCTCTTCGACGCCGCAAGACCATTCCCGTCAACACTCCGGTCACGCCCACACAACTCCAGCCAAACACATCCCCGTTTCGGTGATACCACGTTAGCGGCCGCGGCACCCCTTCCGCCCGGCGCGGCACCTGCGTGATCAACACTCCCGGGGCGTATTCCGATCCCTTCCGTCCCAGCAAATCCCGTAGCCGCCCGAACTCATCCAGCCAACAGGTCAGCCCGTTATTGGCACAGCGCACCAGCGGCACCCCATTCTCCACCGCCCGCAAAGCGGCCCCCGCGCAATGCTGCCAATGCGCACTGCTTTCGCCAAACCACCCGTTGTTGGTCAATTCCAACAGAAAATCGGTCTCCGGAGTCACGTGTTCCCGGGTGGATTCAGGAAACAGGTCCTCAAAGCAAATCACCGGCGACGCCACAGTATTCGTGTCGGGTCCAAATCGAAACGCTCCTGCCTGACCGCCGGGAGTGAAACTGCTACCGATCGGGGTCAGCCATTTCATGAACGGCAACGTTCGCTCAAACGGGATATACTCCCCGAAGATCACCAACCGGCGTTTGTGATAGCGGTCCACCACGCGACCGTTCGCATCCACCAGCAAAGCCGCGTTATAATGTTCCGGACGCCCCTCCACCAACCGGCCATATCCGGTTCCAAAAAACCACCAGGCACCGCTCTTCCGAGTTTCCCCGGTCACCGCCTCGAATTGAGCCTCGGTAATGTCCGGGAGCGAACCTTCCGGCCAGATTAGGGCATCCGGCTGCAACGCCAGCGCCGTCCGGGTCAGTTCAAACACCTTGGTAAACCGTTCCGGATTGGCCGCGTCATCCCAGATCAAGGTCTGCGGAATGCTGGGCTGCACCAACGCCAGGGTCACCGGAGGGCCTTGAGGCGCCCCGTGCATCACCCGGCGAAAGCCCCAACCCACCAAGACCAGCAAGACGGCCAGCGGCAAACGCAGATCCGCCGTCCAGGAAAACCGATTCCGCGGTGACAGTTGCACCTGCAGCAAGGCGCCGAACAGGGCCAGGGAGACCCAGTGAAGGAGAAAGGTGACGCCAAAAATACCCGTGACCGACGCCACTTGAATCAAGGGCGCATTCTCCCATTGGGTCACTCCGTAGAAATTCCAAGGAAATCCTGAGAACGCCCGGCCGCGGACGACCTCCAAACCCGTCGCCAGCGCGGCCGCTCCGAGCCACACTCCGGCTCGCCGCCACCACACCAAGCCGGCCAGCGCTCGAGCGGACGCTTCCCAGGAGGCCGCGGCCGGCAAACCCGTGAGGCCGCGAATCCAACCCAGCGTCAGCCACAACCCAGCACCCCAAAAAAGCGCGCAATAAGCGCCCAACGCTAACCAAGCCGCCAACGCGCCGGTCGGAAACGGAATCAGCAACAGCCACCGGAGGGAAACCAGGAACTGAACTAAGCCTGCCACATACCCCAAGCGAAAGGCCCGCCCGCCACTCTGGCCCAAGCCCGCCCCCATCAACAGAGCCGGGGCCAACCAAGCCAATCCCGACCATCCGGGCCACGGAAACGCCAGCCCCGCCAAAAGACCGCTCCCGACTGCGGCCAGCCCAGGCACCCATCTCCAAATTAGCGTCCTAGGAGGAATTCCCGACTCCACGGTCGTTTCAGAAATCATCGTTGAACCCGAGCCTACCGAGGAACCCCAACTTGGACCACGCTGGACCTCACCCCGCAGCAGACGACGTCAGAAGTCTCCATCCTCAGAGCTTACCCTGCGTCCTGCTTTCGGGTCCTAGGGGTGGGATAATTTTTGGTGAGCGAAAGACAACCCAAGGTCAGGAATCCCCACAATGTCCTTGAAAAAAGGGGGGTGTTCCGTCTAATGAAATTCAAAGCTAGCTTGTCTATGAGAACCAACCCTCTCGTCGGACGGCCTTCTGGATTCTCAGATCCCGACTCGCAATTTTGGAAACAGACTCAGACCCTCAGCTTACGATTGAGGCGCTGTTTTCAAAGTTGTGATCTGCAACCGGTTAGCATCCTTTACAGGGAGGCGACCAGGTTCCTGAATCTGATTCCCCAATGCGGCACTCCAATTGCTCCACTACCGATTATTGAGTATCGGAATCGGCTCCTGACTCCGGGTCTAACCCTAAGGACGATCCGGTTTCCAAAAACTCCTCAAGCGTCCGATGGATCAGTCCCCTCTAAAACATCCCACTCCTCGCATGAATGAACCCTTCGGCACGGTGACAGTCATCGAGTGGGAGAACACGGCCGAAAGAGTTCCCCTGACTTCCCGACCGTCGCCTCAGTCCTGTTGGCCTTAAAATTGAACCCCGAGCCTCCGTGTCCCCTCTGGAGCTAATTGAATCCCGAAAATCGAGTACCGACCTCGCCCGGCGGTTGACCGACCCCGCGGTCACCTCGGCGCCCAGACCCGGTGCTCGCCCAAGCCGCTACGAAGTTCCACACCCACCCTCTATTCCCTCTTGGAAACGCGGACTGGATGTGTTCCTGATCCTGTTGGCGACCCCGTTCTTGGGCCCAATCATGATTCTGATCACTCTGGCCATCAAACTGGTGTCAAAAGGGCCGATCCTCTTCCGACAGCACCGAATCGGCTACGCCGGACGCGAGTTTGAACTCCTGAAGTTTCGTACCATGAGGGCCGATGCGGATGCTCAAGTCCATAACGACCACCTCGATAAACTTATCGAGAGCGAAGCCCCCATGACCAAGCTCGACCACCTGGACTCGCGCCTCATCCCCGGCGGACGTTGGTTGCGGGCCACCGGACTCGATGAATTGCCCCAACTCTTCAATATCTTCCGCGGAGAAATGAGTCTGGTCGGCCCACGACCCTGTATGCCGTACGAGTTTGCCCGATATGATGCTTCTCAACGGTGCCGATTTGGCGCCTTACCCGGGCTCACCGGTCTTTGGCAGGTCAGTGGCAAGAATCGGTTGTCCTTCTCAGAAATGATCGGGCTTGACGTCTGCTACGTCAATAAATCGAGCCTACTGCTTGATCTAAAAATTCTGATCAAAACCCCCCGAGCAATCCTGACGCAGGTTCGCGACACCGCGCGACTTCGCCAAGCCGCCCTGAAGGGCGAGCCCGCAACAGGACGTCCCGCAGTTTAGGCTCAGCAACTTGGTATTTTTAAAAAAAACTTCCATGCAATCTAAAATCAATGTCGCTGTGGTCGGTTGTGGCTATTGGGGCCCTAACCTGATGCGCAACTTCCGGTCGCTGTCCGATTGCCATCTGCGCTCCGTTTGCGACACAAATCTGGAACGTCTGCGCCACATGCAATCGCTTTACCCGGAAGCGACGGTCTCCACCGACTTCCAAGCCTTCCTGAAGGATCCTAAGCTCGACGCCGTCGTCATCGCCACTTCGGTAGGTCTGCATTATCCCATGGCCAAGGCGGCCCTCGAAGCCGGCAAACACACCTTCGTCGAAAAGCCCATGGCCACGAGCTGCGCCGAGTGCGATGACCTGATCGCCTTAGCCAAGAAAAAGGGTTTGGTCCTCATGGCCGGCCACACCTTCCTGTTCTCGACGGTGGTCCGGAAAATCAAACAGATCGTCGACTCCGGTGATATTGGAGATGTCCGGTACATTTCCGCCCGCCGCTTAAACCTGGGTCTCTTCCAGAAAGAGATCAACGTCACCTGGGACTTGGCCCCGCACGACATCTCGATCATCCAGTACATCATGGGTGAAATGCCGGAGAGCGTGAACTGCCGCGGCAGCGCGAACGTCGCTCGCAACGTCCACGACATCACCACGATGTGGCTTGGATTTTCCCGCAATCGTTCGGCCATCATCCAGAGCAGCTGGCTGGATCCCCGAAAAACCCGGGAGATGACCATCGTCGGTAGCCGTCGCATGATCGTTTACGACGACGTCGCCAACCTCGACAAGATCCGCATCTACGACGCCCGGGTCGACTCGCCGCCCCATTACGACACCTTCGCGGATTTCCACTACGCCTACCACTACGGCGACATTTACATCCCCTACATCAAGCAAGAGGAGCCGCTCAAGACCGAGTGCCAACACTTCCTTGATTGTATCCGGACTGGGGCCACCCCGATCTCCAATGGCCATCAAGCCCGTGACATGGTGGAAATTCTAGAGGCCGCTTCCAAATCCCTGGATCTCGATGGTGCGCCCGTCACGCTCCGCACGAAACCCGTGCGCACCCATGAACCGGTGGCCCTGCTCCGCAACGGAAACGGCCATGGTAAGTCCCTCAACGGCCACTCTCGTGAGGAAAAGCCGGCCAATGGCAAACCTGCCAACGGAGCCCTCCGCAAGGTTCGAGCTTCCGCCGGTACCGCGAAAACTCGCCCCGCCAAGAAATCACGAGTCGCGAAACAGCCTTTGAGAACGCCGTGAGTGATCGCAACCCCCTTCAGTTGATCGCTCCGGACGTAAAACTTGGACCGGGCGTACGCCTCTTCGGCTTCGTAAATCTCTACGGCTGTGAAATTGGTGAAGATTCGAAGATCGGCACGTTTGTCGAGATTCAGAAAGGCGCCCGCATTGGCCGCCGCTGCAAGGTGTCCAGCCACACCTTTATCTGCGAAGGCGTGACCCTCGAAGACGAGGTCTTCATCGGCCACAACGTGACCTTCACCAATGATCTCTTCCCTCGGGCGACCAACCCCGATGGATCCCTTCAGACGGGCACGGACTGGACCTGCCGGCCGACGCTGGTCAAGCGCGGCGCTTCCATCGGTTCCGGCGCCACCTTGTTGTGCGGTCTCACGGTCGGCGAAGGCGCCGTCGTCGGCGCCGGCAGTGTGGTCACCCGCGATGTCCCCGACCGAGCCGTAGTCGCGGGCAACCCCGCCCGAATCCGCCGTCACCTGCCTTGAACCCCTTGATTTTAACCGCTGATCACTCGGATGAAACGGATCGGAGCGATGGATTTAGGATGCTGAACTCCGACTGCGGAGAGAGCATCAGACTCAAAGTCCAATTAAGCCAGGAAACCGCAGTTGAAACTCACCACCGAGGCACAGAGATACAGAGTACCAACGAAATACGAATGAGAAGGCCCCGAAAAAAGACTCACTCCCAGGGTGATGCCTTCGGCGAATCAAACTCAGTCCCCTTCCCGGCCCCGGCCCCTGGTCTTTCCCTCTCTGTATCTCTGTGGTTCAACTCCCGGTTAGGTTGACCATGATATCCAGGCCATCCGTGGTTAGTCCCGGTCAACTCTCAACTCTCAACTCTCAACTCTCAACTTCCCTCAACTTCCCCCGCTTGGAATGAAAGTCCCCTTCCTCGATCTCGCGTCCCATCACCAACCCCTTCGGGCCGAACTCGAAGCCGCGATTGCCGAAGTTCTGGATACCAGTGCCTTTGCCGGCGGCCCGATGGTGGCCCGCTTTGAGGAGGAGTTCGCCGCCTTCTGCAACGCCCGCCATGCCGTCGGGGTCGGCAGCGGGACCGAAGCGCTCTGGTTGTGCCTTCTGGCCTTGGGAGTCGGCCCCGGTGATGAAGTCATTACCGTCCCAAACACCTTCATGGCCACCGCCGAGGCCATCACCTATTGCGGTGCTCAACCGGTCTTCGTGGACGTCGACCCGACCTTCCACACGATGGATCCGGACCTGCTGGAAGCCGCCATCACCCCCCGGACCAAGGCCATCATCCCGGTCCATCTCTATGGCCAAACGGCGGACCTGGACCCCATCCTGGCCCTCGCCTGGAAGCATGGACTGCCGGTCGTGGAAGACGCCTGCCAGGCCCACGGGGCTGAGTACAAGGGCCGCAAGGCGGGCACCCTCGGCATCGCCGGTTGCTTCAGTTTTTATCCCGGCAAGAACCTGGGCGCCCTGGGTGAAGCGGGCGCCATCATCACCGAAGATCCCGACTTGCTGTATAAGGTGCAGACCCTCCGGGAACATGGGCAGCCGCGAAAATACCACCACAGCATGATTGGCTGGAACGCGCGCATGGACGGCATCCAAGCCGCCGCGCTGCGAGTGAAACTCAAGCATCTCGCGCGTTGGAACACCCAACGTCGCAGCCATGCCCGGCAGTACCACGAACTGTTGGCCGATCTGGAGAACATCGTTTTGCCGGTCGAGGCACCCTTTGCCCGGCACGTTTTTCATCTCTACCCGGTCCGCGTCCCTAACCGTGACGCCTTCTTAAAAGAAATGGCTGAACTCGGGGTGGCCTGTGGAGTCCATTATCCCGTTCCCGTGCATCGCCAAGCCGCCTATCACCACCTAGAATTGGGTGCCGGCTCGTTCCCCGTGTCCGAACGCGCCGCGCAGGAATTGCTCTCCTTGCCCATGTTCCCCGAACTGACCCTGCCCCAAATCGAAAAGGTGGCCTTAAGTTTGCGAGAAGTTCTGGTTCGCCAAGGTCACCATGAGCGTGTCGCCTGATTCAACCCTAACGCCGGCCAACCTCCCTCCGACCTCCGGCCCTGCACCCACGGTCACGATCCTCAATCCGCTGACCGAAAGCAGGTGGGATCAGCGGGTGGCCCAACTTCCGGCTGCCACGATCTTCCATTCCGCCGGCTGGGCTCGAGTCCTCCACCTTACCTACGGCTTCCAGCCCTACTACCTTGTCGAGCAGCAAGGAGACGCGTTCACCGGCGTCCTCCCGCTGATGGAAATCCGCTCGCTCTGGGGCCACCGCCGCGCCGTTTCCCTCCCCTTCTCCGACACCTGTTCGCCCCTGCTAGCCCCCCTGGGAGCGCTAGAATCCCTGGGAGCGCCGGCGTCCCCGCCGGCATTCCCGGAAGCTCTAACGTCCCTGGAAGCGCCGGCGTCCTCGCCGGCATGCCTGGGAACACCGGCGTCCCCGCCGGCGTCCCCTCCCCCCCCACAAACTCAAAAACGCCGGCTAGAAGCCAGCGCTCCCAGGAGTGACCTCTCCGCCCTCAGCGATTCCCCGCTCCTCCCGACCCACCCCACCTGGACCCGCCTCCTCCACCAAGCCGGCCAACTCGCCGAGGACCGCGGCTGGACGCACCTGGAATTGCGCCCGGGCTACCCGATCGAGGGTTCACCCGCGGCCTCGACTCGGTACTACGGCCACGAAGTGACTCTCGAATCCACTGAGGCCGCCCAGTTGTCTGCGTGCGAGCCCTCGGTCCGGCGCAGTCTGCGCCAAGCCCAAACCAGCGGTCTCAAAGTGACCCACGGTTCCGACTGGCCCATGGTGCAGACGTATTTTCGCCTCCACTGTTTGACCCGACGGCGCCAAGGTGCCCCGCCACAACCCATGACCTTCTTCGCCCATCTTCATCAGGAACTGCTGGTCCGCGGTTTGGGGTTTGTGGTGTTAGTCTGGCACGAATCTCTGGCCATCGCCGGGGCCGTCTTTCTGCACTCCGGAGCGAAGGCCGTTTACAAATTCGGCGCCTCCGACCTCAAGTTTCAGCACGTTCGTCCGAATCAACTGTTGATGTGGACCGGTCTCCGCCAGGCCTCAAAATTGGGCTGCACCTCGATGGATCTCGGCCGGACCTCCCTCACCAACGAAGGCCTCCGCCGCTTCAAGCGCAGTTGGGGCGCCCGCGAAACCATCCACGCCTACCACCGCTGGGAAACGCGCACCGGCCGCACGGTGCCCCTTCCGGATCGTTCCAGCGGCTGGCAAACCATCCTGTTTCGTCGTCTCCCCAGCTGGGCCAGTCAGATCATCGGCCGCCTCGCCTACCGGTTTGCCGCTTAACCGTAACGTGACTGCGAATGAAACCACACACGACCCAGATGCCCAACGGCCGACCCGCAATGGTTCACGAAGCGGAGATGGCGGGTCAGGGGTCCTTCAAGCCGGGCGACATCGCCTACATCCTCTTTCGCCATAAGGGTAAGATTCTGCTCGGCCTTCTCGCCGGTATTCTCGCCGCAGTGGTCGTGTTCCTTCGGGACCGCCCCACCTATGTTTCCGATGCCAGATTACTGATTCGGTACGTTCTCGAAACCCGTTCCGGAGGGCCAATCGATCCGGGCGATCAAATCAGAACGCCCGAAGCGCGCGGCGATAGCATCGTTAATTCCGAAGTTGAACTTCTGAGCAGTCTCGATCTGGCGGAGGAAGTGGCGGAAGCGGTGCAAGCAACCAACATTCTGAATGAGTTAGGGGGCGGAGATTCGCTTCAGGCCGCGGCGTTTCAAATCCGCAAGAGTCTGGACATCAAAGTAAGGCCCAACAGCAGTGTGATCGGCGTATCCTTTGAGCATCCCGATCCAGTGATCGCCCAAAAGGTCGTCACCACCTTGATTACCAAGTACCTGAAGATGCATACCCGGATCCATCGGGCTTTAGATGTGCTCGATGATCTGGCCCGACAGGCCGACCAAAAACGATACTTGGTTGAACAAACCGAGGCCGAGCTTCGCCGAGTAAAGAACGAGTTAGGAATTGTGTCCGTCGAGGGTGCCCTACAGGCGCTGGGAGTACTGGTTAACCGCTTACGGACTGAAATGCTGGCCGCTGAAGCCGATTTGGCGGAGAGCCGAACCTCGTTTGCTAGAATCACCAACTCGATTCCACTCCCGCAGCCATTAACCACCAACCAGCCTCCAACGCCCTCTGTCGCACCAGACGCAGCCAAGAATTACCAAAACGTTTTGCTTCGTTTGGACGCCTTACGCAAGCGAGAGCAGGAACTGCTCCTGCAATTCACTCCCACTAGTTCGTACGTCACCAAAATCTCGAGCCAAATCACCGAAACAATCAGTGAACGGGATCGATTGGTTACTGAGGTGCCTGGGTTAACGAATGCGTCGATTCTTCCGCTGATTGCCGGGGAGCGATCCACCGTCTCTGGAAAGACCATCGATCCCAACGTCGAGTTAGCCCGGACTGAATCCCTCGAAGCCAAAGTCAAAATTCTCAAAGAACAGTTGGAGAACGCCCGGGCCGAAGCCCTCAAAATCTCGGACAAGGAATCCGAAATCACTCAGCTCCAACGGAAACTTCAAATCGCCGAGAAACAATACGCTTATTATTCGACGTCCGTGGAAGAGGCCCGCGTAGATGACGCCGTTTCGAACAGCCGTCTGTCGAATATCTCCCTCGTCCAAAGCGCCTCCCCAGCGTATCGCGCCACCAGCAAACTGATGAAGCTGCTGCTCGGTTCCCTCTTCGGCGGCCTCGGCCTCGGCCTTGGGCTGGCCCTGCTGATCGAATTCTATACCGACCAATCCGTGCGCCGCCCCCGGCAGGTAAGTGACGCTCTTCACCTGCCTCTATTCCTCTCCGTCCCCCGGCTCATGCCGCCACCGCTCGCGGCCGTTGCGAATGTCCCAGCCATCGGTATCGGAGCAGGGCCGGAAGGTGAGCCCGAAGTTCAAACCGAAATCGCCCGCTATTCCGAGGCACTACGCGATCGCTTGATCATGCACTTTCAGGCCAAGGAAATTCTCCACAAGCCGAAGCTTATCGGCGTGACCAGTTGCGGACATGGCGCCGGGGTGACGACCATCGCTTCTAACCTGGCCGCTTCCCTTTCGGAGACCGGGGAGGGCAATGTGCTTTATGTGGACGTTAATCAGCAACTCGGGCCCTCCGTCCACCCGTTCCACAAAGGCAAATCGGTCGTGGGCATCGACCATGCCCTGGCCACAGAGACCCGGGATTCGGCACTGGTGAGTGAAAACCTGTACATGGTCTCCCTCACCGATTCCGGTTCCCGTCGGGTCGGAATTCTTCCTAAACGAATCGCCAATCTGGTCGATCAGATAAAGACGAGCGATTACGACTACATTATTTTCGATCTCCCTCCGGTCACTCAGACCAGCGCGACCGCCCGGGTCACTGGTCTGCTCGACATGACCGTCGTGGTCCTCGAATCCGAGAAAACCCATAGCGACTTGGCCCGGCAGGCCGTCGGCCTGCTCTCCGAGTCGCACACCCAGATGGTGGCGGTGCTGAATAAACATCGACGCTATCTACCGCGAAAACTCGACTCCGACCTCTAAGAGGCCGGAGTCGGGGGGGAACGAAGCCATCGCGCGGTTTCTGCCGGCCACAGATGACCCAGCAAACCAGACTTGTCGGGATGCATGGACAATTCCGTAGAGTGTCGATTGCCGCCGTCAACCGCAGCCCCTGCGAATTGACCGGGACGAAGTCTGCCCACCTCGTTTCCATCCGTAGCAGTTGAGGTAACAAGGCTCCATCCAAGCCGCCGATGGAGACTCAATCGTCATCACCAGCCCGTAGCAAGCGAGGTCAAGAGGCTCTTGTTAGCCCCCCAGCGCCCCATCCAAAAACCGCGATGGAGCCTCCCTCCGGCGTTAGCAATTATACCTCTTTCGTCGTTCTTCAGATCATCGCCCCGCCCTGCCCCTTGTGCGTAATCGCCTCTACTACTTACTTAAGCCACTCCTTCCCTGGTCGGCCCGGATTACCGTGAGGCGATGGCTGGCCCGCTCAGCGTTGCGGAGTCACCAGGCGACCTGGCCCATTCGGCCGTCCGCTGGCCAGACTCCGGAGGGTTGGCCCGGTTGGCCTGAAAACCGGCAGTTTGCCCTCATCCTGACCCACGATGTCGAAGGCCCTGAAGGTGTGGAACGCGTCCGTCCCCTAGTCGAACTCGAGCAATCCCTTGGGTTCCGTTCCTCCTTCAATTTTATTCCAGAAGGCGCCTACGCCGATCCCGCTCAACTACGCCATGACCTTCAAAAGGCCGGCTTCGAAGTGGGCGTGCACGACCTCCGGCACGATGGTTCCCTCTTCGCCTCTCAAGCCTCCTTCCGCCGCCAAGCCGGATGTATCAAACGTCACCTGAAGGCCTGGAATGCCAACGGGTTTCGCGCCGGTTTCATGTTCCACAATCTCGAGTGGATCCACGAACTCGGGGTCCAGTATGACGCGTCCACCTTCGATACTGACCCCTTCGAACCACAACCCGGTGGCGTCAACACCATCTTCCCCTTCTGGGTCCCCGCGCCCTCTTCTTCTCTCAACCCTCAACCCTCAACTCTCAACTCCGACTCCACCGGCTACGTCGAACTCCCCTACACTCTTCCGCAAGACTCCACGCTCTTCTTCATCCTGCAGGAGACTGGCATCGACATCTGGCAACGCAAGCTGGCCTGGATTGCTCAACACCAGGGAATGGCCCTGCTAAACGTCCACCCCGACTATCTCCAGTTCGATAATGAGCCTTCCCGCCGACGCGCCTACCCAATCCAGTACTATCGAGAATTTCTCGAACGAATCCGGCGCGACTATTCAGGGCGCTACTGGAATGCTCTCCCCCGTGATGTGGCCCAGTTTGTGACGAAGAACCGCCCGGTCAACGTCCCCTCGGCCTCTCGTAATCTTAGCGTGACTACTTCCTCCATTCATCCCCAGCGACGGATCTGGATCGATCTCGATAACACCCCCCATGTCCCCTTTTTCCTGCCCATCATCCGGGAACTGGAGCACCGGGGACACAAGGTTATCCTCACTGCCCGAGAAGCCTTCCAAGTCTGTGAACTCGCGGATCAAAAAGGGCTGAAATACCAGAAGGTCGGTCGCCATCATGGCAAAAACCGGTTCATGAAATTCACCGGCCTCTTCTACCGGGCATGCCAGTTGGCCCCCGTGGTTCTGCCCCAAAAACCCGATCTCGGCGTTTCCCACGGCTCCCGATCCCAGAGTATCCTTTGCCAGTTCGCTCGCATTCCTTCGGTGATTCTTACCGACTACGAGCACGCGCGCGTTCTGCCCTTCATGGGTCCCACCTGGGAAATGGCTCCGGATGTCGTTCCCGATCATCTCCTCGCCTGTCCGCCCGACCGAATTCGCAAATATCCTGGGTTAAAGGAGGACGTTTACGTTCCCAGTTTCCGACCCGACCCCTGCACTCTCGCCGGACTTCCCCTCCATGAGCACGAAATCATGGTCACCGTTCGGCCCCCGGCCACTGAGGCACACTATCATAATCCCGAAAGCGAAGGCCTGTTTGAGCGGTTTATGGACCGGGCCAACCGCACCGCTAGTGTCCGGATTGTCTTACTGCCCCGCAACCGGCGTCAGGGCGATGAGATCAAGCACCGCTGGCCTCATTGGTTCGCCCAAGATCGAACCGTTATCCCAGCGGGCGCTATCGATGGCCTCAACTTGCTTTGGCGTTCGGATCTCGTTGTCAGCGGTGGTGGCACCATGAACCGTGAGGCCGCGGCTCTAGGAGTTCCTGTTTACAGCATTTTTCGGGGTCCCTTGGGTGCCGTCGACCAATGGCTCGAGCGAGAAGGACGCATGACCATGATCCGGACGCCGGAAGACACCGATCGCAAGATCCTCCTCCAACACCGACAACGCCAACTGACCACTGGCGATGGCACTTCGACTGCCTTAAACACCATCCTCAAGCATCTCGAAGAAATCCTGTCGAAGTATTAAAAAACGGGGCTGGGAGTAACCACAGAGGTGCCGAGGCACGGAGGGGAGACGGTAAGCGGTGGGCAGAAGGTGGAGAAAAATTCTTGAGCTCGTCTTCTATATATCCGGGCGATCCGTGTAATCCGAGGTCAAAACCTCTGTTACTTGGCCGCCCACCCCGCAGCAGGCGAGGTCACAAGACTCCATCAATTCCCCTTCCATGACTCCGTGCCTCTGCGGTTCATTTCCCAAAATCTCACCCCTTCGTGTCTTCGTGCCTTCGTGTGAGCCCATTGCCCCTTTTTGTGTTCCTTGCGTTCTTTCGTGGCTCATTCCTCATATCCGTGTCCTCCGCGTTATCCGTGGTTGAGCCCCCTCTTCTTCTCTCTTTGCCTCTGCGCCTCCGTGGTTAATTTCCCCTGCTCCTTTGGGAACCTCACTGCTGCTTTTGTGTTCCTTGCGTTATTTGGCGGCCAATTCTTCTAATCTGTGAAATCCGTGTTATTCGTGGTTAGAAATTCTTCCTCTTCATTCCCCGCTCCCCTCTGCGCCTCCGCGCCTTTGTGGTGAATCCCCCGCCCCGCTCATGCCCGATTCCATCTGTAAACTGGTGTTGATCGCCGGTGCCCGCCCCAACTTTATGAAAGTGGCGCCGCTGATCCACGCGATCCGGCGTCACAACAACGATCGCCCTGCTGACTCGCCGACGATCGACTTTTGGTTGGTTCATACCGGTCAACACTATGACGCCGCGATGTCCGAAGTCTTCTTCCGCGAACTCGGCATCCCGGCGCCCGACGTCAACTTGGAAGTCGGTTCTGGATCCCAGGCTGTCCAGACGGCCAACGTAATGCTGCGTTTTGAGCCGGTGTGCCTCGAGTATCGACCCGACTGGGTCGTGGTGGTTGGCGATGTGAACTCCACCGTCGCCTGTGCCCTCGTCGCCGCGAAGCTCGGAATTAAAGTCGCGCACGTTGAAGCCGGACTGCGCAGTTTCGATCGTACCATGCCCGAGGAGATCAACCGTTTAGTCACGGATGCCATCTCCGATCTCCTGCTCACCCCCTCCGAAGATGCCAACGAAAACCTCCGTCGCGAAGGCGTTTCGGAATCCAAGATTAAACTCGTCGGTAACATCATGATTGACTCGCTGGTGGCCAACCTCGAGCAGGCGCGCCGCAGTCCGATCCTCAGTAACCTTGGAATCGAACCCGGGAAGTTCGTTTACGTAACTTTGCACCGCCCCGCGAATGTGGACGACCGGGAAACTTTGGAAACCATCGTGAAAGAACTAGCCCGAGTGGCGGAGAAGATGC